>PDVJ01000020.1_pt1 | contig 27609 bp, 27 predicted proteins | sample 1369811 | NCBI WGS metagenome assembly PDVJ01 (sample SAMN07795376, study PRJNA414565) | Alkali sediment metagenome, whole genome shotgun sequencing project. | reverse complement strand
TAACCAAGAAGCGATCATGATGCTGGGGTGCGAAAAAATGTACGTGGCACTCTTTACGGAGCATATTCCTTTGCGGGAAGTCATGAACCATGTGAATGCTAAAGAACTGAGTGACTTTATGCTCCGCTTCTACCAAAGCATGAGGTTAAAAAATATCGCCGTTTTAGGACTCAATCCGCATGCCGGAGACAATGGGGTGTTGGGTGCGGAAGAGACTGAGATCAAAAAAGCGATCACGGACGTCAACACACAGCTTGGGGAGGAAATTTTTGTCGGACCCCTTGTCCCTGATGTTGCCTTTACCCCTCGTGTACGTGCGCAGTTTAAACATTATATTGCCATGTATCATGACCAAGGATTGGCCCCTTTAAAAGCGCTGTATTTCGATGAGGGGATCAATGTTTCTTTGGGACTCCCCATCATTCGCACCTCCGTGGACCATGGGACGGCATTTGACATCGCTTACCAGAATAAAGCATTTATATTAAGTTATACTAATGCGGTTAAAGCAGCTATTTCACTCATAAAGAATAATCATGTCTAAGCCAAAAGCTGTCATTGAGATTGTTGATCTACTGAAAACATTTTTACCTTCCAATCTTTACGCATTGGACTTTTCTACCAATCACTACAAGTCCCTTCTTGATAAATTAAAAATTGCCAAAGATGAAAAGCTTATTAAAAATTGCCAAAGATGAAAAGCTTTTTAACCTGAAAAAAGGGACGTTGATTGAAGGGATAACTGAGTATTTTAATTTGACATTTCAAACGGTATCGGTTTATATTTCTTTCCATAATTGTTCCATAACCAAGCATTTTACCGATGATACGAGTTCTGAAGTATTGGACCGTATGCTCGTTTGAAATGTCAAATTAAAATACTCAGTTATCCCTTCAATCAACGTCCCTTTTTTCAGGTTAAAAAGCTTTTCATCTTTGGCAATTTTTAATCTTGGTGACCGGGACATTACTTTCTTTTTACGCGGACGTATATGGATTCGTTACTATACGCCGCCCAAAAAAGTACTTGAGGGAGAGGATAAGCGTTATGCCGGAGAATCACAAGAAGAGTTAGCTGCTATGTATAAGATGTATTTTCCACAGGGTATGTGGAAAGATATCGAGTCTATTTTAAGCGAAGTTCTTGAAGAAAAGCTCAATTTTTCTATTATCGACAATTCAACGTTTACCAGAACATTTATTCCCGTGTTTCGTGGAATGATAGAAATACTTCTTATTGACGTTATGAACCCAACAGATCGTAATAAAATAGAAGGTTTTACCGGATATATTTTACGTATCTATTTCGATAGAATTCTCCTTTACACTGCGAAAAATCTTTTACTCTTTGTCGAACAGAGGGACAAAAATGCAGAAATATTTATCAAAACATTTTCTGATGACACCCTCATTGACAGTAATGGGAAAAAAACAAAAAAATACGCCATTGTTGACGAAAAGCAGCAAACCTGGAACTATGTTACTATTTTGTCTATATTAATGCAGTATAAGCAATCAAAATTGCGAATCGTTTCACAAAATAATATTCTAGCTACCGTGAAAGAACAACTGAAGCAATCGGATGAAAATCTAAGATCTGAAAATAACAGTCAAGAAATGCAAGAACAAAAGATTGATAAAATCATCAAAAAAATAGCAGACAGTGAGTTAATAAACTTCAAAAACAACAAAGGAAGTGATCCGGCACAAGCAAAACGTCATGAAGAGCTTATAGCCATGAAAAGAACTGAAGAAAATGAGCTTTATCTTATTAAAAATCGCATCGCAAACACAACAATAGAACTGGGAAGACAACGGAAAAAATTGAAACATGAGACAGAAGCTAAAAAAATACTCATAGAACAAACTGAACCGCTGAAAGAGACCTATGAACGCATTGCAAAAGCATTGGCTTTGGTATTAACCAAAAGGTAGAGAGAGCATTTTTTTATCAAGAAAGACGATTTTTATACTCTTCGTATCCAAATTCATGCACAATTTTGAGGGCTCCCTCTTTGGTCCAGATGGCCAATGAAGGAAGTTTGATCCCATTAAAGGTCGTATTTTTGACAAATGTATAGTGAATCTGGTCCTCAAAAATAATCTTATCCCCTACTTTCAAAGGCTCATCGAACGAGTAATCTCCCATTATATCCCCTGCAAGGCAGGTATTGCCTCCAAAACGATAGGTATAGGGCTTTTCGCCCGCTTGGGCAGCTCCTCGTACATCTGCACGATACGGCATAGCTAGCGTATCGGGCATATGCGCCTCCGCAGAGGTATCAAGAATGGCAATGTCCATCCCATTATTAACGATATCAAGTACAGAAGCCACCAGCGGCCCTGTCTGCCATCCTACTGCTTCACCGGGTTCGAGATAGACCGTTACGTTATGACGTGCCTTGAATGCTTTTATTACTTCTATGAGACGATCCACATCATAATCACTTCTAGTGATGTGATGCCCTCCTCCAAAATTAACGTATTTTAATCCATCGATATACGAACCGAATTTGGCTTCGAATGCTTCCAGAACCCCTTCGAGTGCATCGACATTTTGTTCACAAAGAGCATGAAAATTTAGACCATCGAGTTTGTCCAAAAGTGACTCATCAAAATTGGCTATTGTCGTCCCCAAACGGCTGTAAATTCCGCAAGGATTATACAAATCAACGGGAGAGGATGAATATTCAGGATTGACACGCAAAGAAACAGATATTGAGGGGTTAATGGCTTTGACACGATCATAAAAGCGGTGAAATTGTGCAGGAGAGTTAAAAACAATATCATCACTTATGTGTGCAATCTCTTCAATTTCATTGTCTTTGAAGGCAGGTGAATAGGTGTGTACTTCTTTGTTCATTTTTTCACGGGCAAGTTTGGCTTCATGCAGGCCGCTGGCGGTACATCCTTGCAAATATTTTCCGACAAGACCAAAAGTTGACCACATGGCAAACCCTTTGAGTGCCAAAATGACTTTTGCTCCTGATTCTTTTTGCACACGGTCTAATAGCTGCAAGTTTTTCTCTAAAAGAGCTTCTTCGCAAATGTAACAGGGAGTGTGGGGAAGTTGAGAAAAATCGATACTTGTCATCCAAAAATCCTTGGGTTTTAATGACGTGATTGTACCATAAAGAGGAGTATCAGGCGGTTTCAAATCCACCAGTCACTTTTATATGCCATGGCTCGAATCGGACACCGAAGAGATTATTAGCAGTATAGCGAATCGTTATGTATCCGCCATCGTAAAGCTTTTTAAACACATCTGTTTCTTGGAATTTTTCGGTGAAATTGTATTGTCCCAACCCCACCTTTCCAATATCAAAGTCTCCGACACTGTGAAAGGTAAAACCTGGAGGTGCAATATAAGTAGAGGCAAGACGAAGATTCCCGCCTGAATTTGCCATTTTTTTGACAAAAAGATGAAGTTGCTTGACCGGCAGACGAACACCTGAAGTGAGGATAAGATCATTTCCAATGAGTCGTTTGATTTGTGCGTATTTTTCAGTAGCGGCACCTTTCATCAAAAAGTGCCCTGTTTTATTGATATACACTACATCTTTTTTAGGGGTGATGACAGTTAATTCCGGTACGGTACGTTCGCCAAAAAAGCCGTATTTTCTAGGATCTCCATAAAAAATAGATTCAACAAATGCAACTTCTTCTTTGGTAAGGGGTATTTTGCAATGAGATGCAGTTTTTAAGAGTTCATCAAAACTGAGAATATTAAATTGAACATAACCGACATGATTTTGAACAATATTGAGTTTTTTAAGAAGAGAGAGAACAGTATAATCGGCACTTCCACTCGTAACGGTAGAATCTATTTCTTCTATTCTACCCCAAAGGGCACTTGTAGCAGTAAATGCACTAAGCGCCATAAACGTTCTTCTGTTCACTTTTTCAAGTCCTCTATCTCATTAATCAGGCATATTGTAGTGTAAAAATTGGCATTTCAACCTACTTTTACGCTAACTTTATAAACAATTACAAATTAATTAGCAAATTCAGTTCCATAATACGATCAAATCATAAATTGTGTTAAAATATTAAAAATTTTGGAGGATAGGAATGGGTAGAAGACATATGCACTTTTCAGGTACCCTCTATCCGTCCGATCCACAGGGATTGGTTCAAATGATTCATCATTTCAACCATACCCTAGAAGAAACTCCTGAAATAATTTGGCGAATTGATATGCTCGTTACCTATGGCATTATCGTGCCGCATGGGGAATGGAGAATCTCTGGATTCACTGCAAATATGGCTTATCGGGTTTTATCAGGTTCTCCCGTTGACACCGTCGTTGTGATCGGCCCATCGCATGATGTTGGCTTTCAGGGGATCAGTATTGGTGACAATGACCTATTCGAGACTCCTTTAGGAGATATCTTCATTGATAACGATCTTAGTCAATACATTAAAAATAATTTTGACGTTGTTCATTATCCCTTGGCCCATAGGGAGCACAGCACGGAAGTGCAAATGCCCTTTATTCGTCATCATTTACCTAATGCCAAAGTTGTGGAACTCGTCTATGGATTTACCACTCCTGAATCTCTTGAACCTATTATTAAATATATCCTCGAGAATCGACGCTATGGCGTGGTTATCAGTACCGATCTTAGTCATTTTCACACGATAGAAGACGCAAATGAAATTGATGCCATGTGCATTGATGCGATAACGCAAGGCAACATTGATCTCTTGAACGATGGATGTGAAGCATGCGGCTCGATCGCAGTACAAGCGATGCTCATGGCTGCTCAAAAAGAAGAATTAGAAGGGATACTGCTGGATTATTCCACAAGCGCAGACAGCAATGGCGACACTTCAAGTGTTGTGGGGTATATGAGTGCACTTTTTCAAGAAAAATTGTGACGGCGAATTATCACATTATTATTACAACAATTTGGTATAATAATTCATTATTATAGAATTAGACAGTAAGGTAGAATTTTAATGGCAGATATGGAAACGTACATTGGCAGACAGCCTATCTTAGATTCAGAAGGTAAATGTACGGCCTATGAACTCCTTTATCGCAGTAAAGGGACAACGGAAGCTGTTTTTTTAGACGATACCGAAGCTACTACCAGAGTCATTATCAATTTAGTGCACAACATTGGGGTTTCTTCGATTATCGGAGATAAAATAGGGTTTATTAATGTCGATGATCATACTTTACTCAGCGATGCCATTTTCTCTGTACCTAAAGAGCAGTTTGTTTTTGAGATTCTAGAATATACCAAAATGTCCGTTGCCATTATTGAGCGGGTACGCCACCTTCATGATATTGGATACCGCTTTGCCTTGGACGATTTTTCATGTGAGAATGAGAACATTGAATATTTTAAATCGCTCTTCCCTTTTGTTGATATTATTAAAATTGATTTATTAACTACCGACATAGGCACCGTAGATAAGATAGCAGAAAAATTCAAGCCTTATAATGTCAAATTATTGGCTGAAAAAGTTGAAGATTTAGAGATCTTTGAACAGTGTAAAAAAGCAGGATTTGAATTATTTCAAGGCTATTTTTTTGAAAAACCGAGCATTGTTGTCGGAAAAAAGATTGAACCTTCCGTAGCCAATGCGATTGATTTGATCAATACACTCTACAGCACGAGTGATATGAACATCGTAACTCAAAAATTTTCGCTCTATCCGGAACTTACCTTTAATTTACTGCGCTATATCAATTCTTCAAAGTACAACTTTAAAAATGATATAACTAGCATAAAACAAATCTTAAATCTTTTAGGACCGTCGCGTTTGCGTTCATGGCTGGGATTGTTTTTGTATGGAGGTTCACAAGAACGTCTATTTCAAGATGCCATTACCGATGCTGCTACTTTTAGAGCAAATATGATGAGAGAGTTAGTCAGCGCTCATGGCAAGCCCGAACTGTGTGATGAGGCTTTTTTAGCCGGTAGTCTTTCCCTCATAGATACGTATTTACAAGTTGACATGCATGAAATAGTCGAAAAAATTAAACTCAGCAAGTCAATGGAAGATGCTTTGTTAAGCAGAGAAGGTTATCTCGGAAAATTTTTGGCCATTACAGAAAAGCTGGAAAAAACAGAAAGAATACAGAGTATGATTGAGCATTTAGCACCGAAGATCAATTTATCTCCAGCGCAACTGTATGCACTGTATTGCAAAGCTAACGATTTTGGAATTGAAGCTGCTTAAAAGCTAGAGTCTAATTTCTAGCACTCCAACTCATGAACATTCCATGGTAGTCCTTGGACGTTCATCTCTTCCATAAAGAAATCTGGATCGAGCTGTTCCATATTGAATACGCCCTTCCCGCTCCATTTTCCCTCAACCATCAGTTTGGCGCCGATAACAGCTGGAACTCCTGTTGTATACGATACCCCTTGCGCTTTTACTTCAGCGTAGCACTCTTCATGGTCTTTGACTTGGTAAATGTATATCTTGCGTTTTTTACCGTCTTTTAGACCCTCTGCTACGATCCCGATGTTGGTTTTGCCCTTGGTACGAGGCCCCAATGATGCTGGATCGGGAAGCAATGTTTTCAAAAACTCCATCGGAACAATCTTCATCCCCTTATGCTCGACTTCTTTAATCCCTAACATCCCAACATTCTCTAAACATTTCATATGGGTGAGGTAGCTTTGGCCAGGGTGAGGTAACTTTGGCCGAATGTCATAAAGAAACGGATACGCTTAAGCCCTTTGATATGCTTGACCAGTGATTCCATCTCTTCATGGTACAGTAAATAGCTGTCTTTTGGACCCACTTCGGGATAATCCCACACTTGCATAATCTCCATGGGCTCAGTCTCTATCCACTTGCCATTTTCCCAATAACGCCCTTTTGCACTTACTTCACGCAGGTTAATCTCTGGGTTAAAATTGGTTGCGAAGGCATAACCATGGTCACCAGCATTACAATCCAAAATGTCAATCGTATGAATTTCATCAAAATAGTGTTTTTGAGCATAGGCACAAAAGACATTGGTGGCACCCGGATCAAATCCGCTTCCCAATAGTCCCATGATTCCTGCATCTTTAAATGCCTGATCTTTTTCCCATTGGAGCTTATATTCAAATTTCGCTTCATCTGGATGTTCATAGTTAGCCGTATCCAAGTACGGCGTATTTGTTGCGATACACGCATCCATGATGGTGAGATCTTGATACGGAAGTGCCACATTAATAAGGATGTCTGCATTCACACGCTTGATAAGATCAATCACCTCTTGGGTGTTGTCAGCATCAACGGTTGCGATCTCAATGGCACCTTGTGGCAATTCGCTTTGAATCTCTTCACAGCGCTTTAGTGTACGGCTTGCCAAGATGATACGGTCAAACGTATCGGCGTTCATGACACATTTGTGCGCTACAACACGCCCTACTCCGCCTGCTCCGATAATCAATGCTGTTGCCATAAAAAACTCCTCAAATCATAATAAAAGTGGGTAATTATAGTCTAACCTCTCTTACGATAGTGTTACACACCCATACGCTGCCGCTAAAGTCACAATCCAAACAAAACCAAGCATTACTAAAGAAACAAAGACCAAAGCAGCTCCTGCATCTTTAGCACGTTTTGCCAATTCATGATGATCTAACGTAACCAAATCCACCGTTCTCTCAATCGCACTGTTTGTTATCTCTGCCATAACCGGGATGAAAAGCGATACGGCCAAGATGGCTTGATAGTGAAAAGCAATCGGCAAGAGCCAAGCGGTAATCATCCCACAGCTAAACAAGACAATTTGCAAACGAAACGATGGTTCATTTTGCGTTACTTCCACCAGTCCTTCTAGTGCATAGCGGGTATTTTTGAACAAGGTGTACTTGGGTTTATTGAGAGCCATAGGTTTCCTTTAAATGGGTAATCGCATCATAGAGTGTTTTTGCATCGCTGTCTATAGGCAAGGGCGAACCGTAGATGATGCGTACACGGCGACGCAGCCAATGAGACATGGGTACATGGCGTTTTGAGGCGCGTGAAAAAATACTGCCATACATTCCATCGATGTAAAAAGGGACGATAACCCCTTCAACACCCTGCGCGATGATTTGAAATCCTGGGTATATCTTCCCTAGCTCTCCATCATGACTGATGCCGCCTTCGGGAAATACTCCGATGATTTCATCATTATTGAGCCGTTTTTTTGCGGATCGAAAGGCATCTTTTGCAGCGGTAGATGAAACAGGAATAACGCGTCCCAGTTTCATGAGCGGACGAATGAATCCTTTGTCATAAATTGAACGTTCCATCATGTAGCCAATACGCCGCTCAACACCGATCTGAACCAATATCCAGTCAATCCAGCTGATATGATTTCCCAGCAACAACACTGAACCCTTGGTGGGAATATGATGAAGCCCAATGGGGATAACTTCATAGCGCGCAGAGAGTATTTTTTCAAAAAATAACCATAATAAAAAGTCGCCATGATTGATGATCAGCCAAATACTAAGCAGTAAAGAAACCCAAAACATCGACCAAAACAGAGGGATACTCTCATATCCAACCATCGCAACAAACGTTGTGAGAGAAAGGAACCCAATCATGAAAATATTTTGAACCCAGTTGTTTCCCGCAAGGATGAATCCCAGTTCTTCTTGGGGTGCACGCGATTGTATCAAAGCATTGAGCGAAACAATCATCATAGCTCCACCAATACCGAAAAGAAAAAAGATCCCACCGATAAGCGTTAAAGATTGGGTCAATGGAAGGAAAAATAGGGATAGGGTCAAGATCATAGAACCTAATGGAATCAACCCGTGGTGCAAATAGTGCTTGCTGATGTAAGAAGCCAGATAGGAACCGAAGATAATCCCAAATGCGGCCAATGCCATAAGCCCTTGAACGACAATGGTATTTTCTTCATGCAAAGTCGATTTGGCATATGCGCCAAATGAGGCCAATATAACTTGCGATATAGACCAAAAAAGAGACAACCCGATGATTGCTTCAAAGATACTGCGATTACGACGCAATGAATTCCAATTTTTTTGAAAATAAAATCCGCGAAGATAGCGCTTCACATCAAAGGGCTTTTGTTTTATTGGATGCTTTGGGGCTAAGCGAAGCGTTAAGAGATATTCAACCAGTGATCCGGCGACTAACAGCCACCCCAGGGGCGCAATTTGATGTAATATATCCGCTTCACTGACATAAGTCTCTCTCAAAGAAGTTTCAAAGAAAAAGGTATACACCATAATTCCGCCCAAAATAGCAACTGTCGTTACCGATTGCACAACGGCGTTTAATCCGCTGATACGATTTTTAGAGACGAGCTCGGTAATGTATCCGTATTTAGCGGGAGAATACAGAGCACTTTGAGCTGCCAAAATAAAGGTGAGCCAAAAAGCACACCAAAACCACCCTTGATAATAGGCGAAAGTAATACCTAGAGTAATACCGACGGCAGCAAGCGCTGAGTATTGCATAACACGTGCTTTGGAATAACGTTGCGATAAAAAACCGGAGGGTGTAAGCAGGAGAATAAAGGGCAAAAGGATAAGGGCATTTAAAATGGAGGTAAGAACAATTTGTTCATGGCCGTCATAGATTTTAAAAACCGTATTTTGGATAACTATTTTATGCCCCAAATCGGTAAAGGCATTGAGGAAGAGCGCGATGGTATAGGGAAGAACTCCCTTTGTTCTCCAGAGAGATACTTTCACCCTAGTACCGTGCTCCACCCTTCATAATTTCCATGTTCTTGAAGTACTGCATCGTAAAGCATCAATGTTGTTTCTTTCACCTTTTCTTGGGTAATGGATTCTGTTTTTACAACAATCGCACCATAGGTATAATCACTGTCATTGTCTTCAACATACTCTTTAAGGACAAATCCATGCGGTGTCAGAGATTGTAAAAAACGTTCCAAAGCACTTTTGGTCTGAAAATAAAAATAATGCTCTACTTCGCGCTCCAGCGAAAGATCATCGCCCGCTTCGAGAAGCGCATCAATCGTATGACGATTTTGGATGGTTAACGCAACATAAGGGTCGGGATACAGACGCTCTAAGTACATTTCCCATTTAGCGTCACGTGCAGAGGCTCGCTCATACGCATAAGGATGATGTTTTGCCATCGTCTGTGCCACTAAATGTTCAAACACTTTGGGCGAAGCCGCATAAAAATACAGCTCACACCATCCATCTCTAGCAATCGTACCGGCATAGGAAGCATCAAGTTGGGTTTGTAGGGTACTGATGAGGTCGTCACGAAACGCAATAAATTGTAGATCTAGCGGATCGCTGTTTTTGACGAAGAGCCATAATAAATACGGTTTTAGGGCTTGCGGTGCGTCATCAAACAAAGAGAGATCAACTTCACAGCGTGCTTCACACCCCTCTTCGTCCGTAAATTCATAAAATTCTATCATGGTTCATTCCATATCTTTTTTGCCATTTTATCCAAACATCCCTCATTCGCCGTTGTAGCTTTGGTGCAATTTGACTTTGTGGGTCAAATCTAACACTTCCTTGGGAGATATATTGACCGATTCAAAAGGGTGTTGCTCTTGTTGGGTAAGGATCTGGGTAAAGAGCTGCATTTGTGCGATTGCCTCGTTTGATACGTTTTCCAGATGTTCACGCAGTTCGCGGTGTTCTTGTTTTTCATATCCCTCAAGCGTGACGATCAGCTCTGTGAGCTTGCTTTTTGCCAACATAAACTCTTTGTGGAGCAATTCAGCTGCACTGAAAAGATGTCCCAGCGGTTTTATCGATTCGTTGAGTTCTTTGCTGTTTTGACTCATTTCACGCATATGGTTGGAGGAAAGAACCATTTGCTGCATGATCAGTTCACTTTGTTCTCTCGATCCTTTGAGGATTTTTTCGTTTTCCAACAAGGTGGTTACAATGCTTTCGCTTTTTGATCCGATGGTCTGAATATGGCGTGAAAACTCTTGGATAATACGGGTGAACTCTTGCTCAAGATGGCCAATGATAGGATCCATAGAATGCGATTCATGAAGCCTTTGCAGAACAATTTTAATTTGGATTAATTCATCATGAAACTCTTTTTTATCGTCCGATGAAGCTTTAAGAGCATTTTTTAGCTGATTAAAATGATCCTGTTCAGAAATTCGCAGGAGATCAATATGGCGATGAACAATATTATCCAGACTCGGCAACTCATTTAGAGTGAATTCTTCGAATTTTTCCATGGATACTTGTTGCTTAGCGAGCATGGCCTCGATTTTGTGGATAAAAAGTTTTTGATTGCTTTGGATGACATTGAGCGCATCTATCTCTTCTTTAAAAATATTTTTGAGCTGCAATTGTGTTGAATCTTCCATTTGCGCCACTTGACCCAACTGACCGTTTACCGCATTAAAAAGATTTTTAAGACCTCTGATCTCATCATCAATGTTTTGAATACGCAGATTATCGGCATATTGATTGGCCACATGTTGAGTTTGGCTCATAACACTCATAATCGCAGAGAAAATAACTCCTACGATGACGGTTAACAATGATTCACGAAGTGCAAAGAGCCACCCTTCACTGTCTCCCATCATGACAAAATGAAGCAACCCTGCAATTATCCCGATTCCGATAACCACAGGGGTGTAGTTGATTTTATTACGATCTTTATAGACGTTAATATGACGTAAAAAAAGCAACGACATTATGACAATGGCCATAAGCAAATCGATTTCAAGCATTGCACATCTCCTCTAAAATAATGGATGAAAGATCACGGGGATCACTGACCGAATAATCGCCATCCCCCTTCGCACTAAACCCCCATGTTGCAAAAATACCGGTGATATTGGCATTGTGGGCTGCTTCCATATCTTTTTTATTATCACCAATCATCCATGCACGATCCCGAGTCTGTACAAAGCCATGATTTTCAAGATGACATTCAATCATTTGGGGATGCGGTTTGGGGAATTGAACGTTGTCAGCCCCAATGATATGGGTAAAGTAATCTGAGAGGTTTAAATGCGAAAGCATACGTTTAGCAAATTTACTTGGTGCATTGGTGGCAACTCCCAATATGCAGCCTTGTGAATGCAGATTGAACAAGGTTTCAGTAATGCCGTTGTAAGCACGGACATTTTGGATACACTGCGTGTGATAATGCTCTTCAAAAAGTGCTTTTGCCGCTTCATCGTACTGTTGTGTTTCATAAAAAAGTTGCGCTAAATTTCGTTGGCTTGCGTTGATGGCATCTACTACAAACTGTTCGCTTAGATTTCCCAAACCATAATAATGTTCACGAACATAATTAATAGAGAGTGTGATATCCGTAGCAGAGTCGATGAGAGTTCCATCCATGTCGAATATCACAATACGCTGCATTATCGCATCTTTTCGTACAGCTCTTTTAGTGTTTGAACAAACAAAGGGTGATCATTGGGGCATCGAGAAACACGATATTCCTCAAATCCAAGCTCATGAGCGATCTCTGCATATTCAATCGAGAGCTCATAATCGGTTTCAGAATTATCTATTGTAAACGCAATCGGAACAATAATAACCTTTTTCTTTGTTAAAGCGCGAAGAGTCGATTCCAGTGAAGGTTCCAGCCATTTCATTGGCCCTACTTTGGATTGATAGGCTAGATGAACACCGCGAAAATAGATCCCTTCACGGTGAAACATATCTTTGATAATTTCTACATGAGATGCCACTTGACGCTGATACGGATCGCCTGCATCCACAATTTTCTGCGGTAACCCATGGGCTGAAAAGATAAGTTCAAATTCATGAGGATCATCGTTGTTTAAAGCATCTTTGATGAGCGATAGAAGACATTCATTATAGGTTTTATTGGTAAAAAAGTGTTTGATCTCAACCATGATCGGAAACCATCCGATGGCTCGTGCATTGACTTCAAAATCATCAATGGAGGAAGCCGTTGTCGTACTGGAATATTGCGGATACAAAGGAATCATATAGACTTTTTGAATGCCTTGCTGTTTTAGTCTTTTGCAAACCTCTTGGGCCATAGGCGGTGTATATCTCATAACAAAATCAACGACAACTTCAGGATCAACTTGAGATTGAAGCTTTTGAATCAATGCTGTTGTATGATCAACAATGGGGGATTTTCCACCAATGCTTCGGTAAATTTCTTGTGATTTTTCTGCACGAAACAGCGTAATCATTCCTGCGATAAAACGACGTAATAGAGTGCTTTTCGTCCGAATAATGGCAGGATCATTAAACATATTGGTTAAAAACATTTCTACTTCACGTAGATTGTTGGGACCACCCATATTCAGGAGAACGATTGCTTCTTTCATTTACCCTCATTAACTGTTTGTTTTTACTCGTAGTGTACCATAACGCTCTATGAATTTAGTGAATTATAATAAATCATAAAGCTTTTTAGTTTATAATGATCCAAAAGCATACTAAAATAAGTGACAATATATGAGGAGGATGGATGATTAGAAGGTGTTTAACCCTATCGTTATTAATCCTCAACAGTACAGTATATGCTGATAATGCTCCCAGGCGTGAGCCCTCACTTTTTCTAGAATATGAACGTGAAGTGACCCGAACGATTGATACAACCCAAGAAGATCCGAATCCTTTTAAAAAGATTATGGCTCCCATCACTGCAAAAACTCCCGTTGAACGACCATTGGTTTTAACAGAACCCATAAAAACATTGCCTGTACCTGATAAGCCGGCAATTGGGAACGATACCTTGCCTTTTATCGTGATAAGCAAACCTGTTTCACCATCAGCTCAGGCGCTTGCTAGCTGTCCAATTCCTCCTGATTCTTCAGCCATTGCCAAAGTTGAAGAGAAACCTAAAAAATCTTTGTTTGAAAATATCCATTCGGTAAAAGATCGCGTTATGGCTCGTGCCAAAGAACTGTTAGGAACTCCTTATGGCTTTGGCAATAAAGGGACGTCACAAACCGATTGCTCCGGCTTTACGCAACAAGTGTTTAGCCAATTCGGTATATCTCTACCACACAGCGCCGCCGAACAAGCAGCCTATGGGAAAGAAGTAGATAGCAATGATTTGCAAGTAGGTGATTTGATGTTTTACCGAACATACAAAGATGAACCTTCACATGTAGGTATCTATGCAGGAGATGGGCAGATTATTCATGCGTCTTATAGAAACAAACGCGTTCAATACGATGCCATCAATAAAGGGTATTACAAACAGCGATTTTTGTATGCGAAACGTCTTGCACTCAATAATTATGATTCCTCAAACGAGTAATTGATATGTCAGCCCTTTATTCCCTTCTTGATAAGCATTGGCTCTGGAAAGAGATCAACAGCAAGCTTAATTTGAGCAGCCCTGCCTATTCTTATTGGAATGAGAGTCGTCATATCAAACTTAATCGCTACGTTTTTATCGAGAAAAACACCCTTCCTCAGAAGTACGAATACATCGAACACTCCCTAACCGATCTCTCTGGATGGTTGCCTACAAACTATGCGGCATCGAGTTTGAGTATGGACAGCCATATATTTGCGTATAAAAAGATGCGTTTGTACAATCAATTCGAATATAAATACGTCAATGATATTAAATTTGTCAATCTCAAACGTTTTTTTACCGAAAACGGCATTGCGCTTACGAAAAAAAGCTATGTTCATTTGGCACGCTTGAATGATTTGGCCATTACTGCTGATTCGAGGTTTTACCGCATCGATGACAATTACGGCGTTGTCGTCTATGACTAACCTTTTTTACGTTTAGCCCAGCGTGGAAAATATCGCGAGGGCGAAAGCGTCTCATCCATAGTTATCCCATCGACCAAATATTCTTTTAGCCGTTTAGCAAGATATGGCGCTAAAACAAATCCATACCCGCCCGAGCCATTTACCATTATTAAATGTGGATAATAGACAAACTCTTTAGGATCGGTTTGCTTTCCGTGCTGTATGTGCGGATGCAAGGCCAGTGTCGCGTCTAAATCCACCAAGCTTCCCAACATCGGCATGTAGTCATTGGATCCGCTGCGCAAACCCGTATAGTCTTTGATGATTGTGATATTATTTAATTTTAATGTTTTGAGTGCTTTTTCTATGAGCTCTAAGCGCCCTGCTTCAATATCGTAAGTAGTGTCACCAAATGGGGAATAATGAACATCGTGAGTCGCCCCAATGGCAATAACACCCTCTTTTAACGTGGGTGAGATGGAGACGTATTGGTGCATAATACATGGCACATCGCTGGACGTCGTAACATCGATACGATGCCCCCAAATCCCTCGCAGTCCTACATAATCGACCGGTAAAATCTTGGGATATGCACCTATGCTCAACACCAGATGTGAGGATTGCAAGTGGCCACAATGCCACATGTTATTAGCGTAAAATGGGGATTGTACATCTAAAATATAAAAATCAATTCCCTCTGTCAGCGCTTCGCATGCACCTCGCGCATCTACAACAGCACTTTGCTCGAGGGAGATGGAATCATCAGGATTGTCTTGGCTGATATGTAAAAGAGGTTTTAAAAGAGTATGGGAAGGCAAAATAGTGGTATAAAACTCCATCGCTTCATCGTATGCCACATCGAGGAGTTCTTTGAGGGGACCTTGCTTATTAAACTTTGGAGAGATAAAAGCACCTGCGGCGCCGCTACCACCAGCTGCAATCCCTGTCTTATCGACTAATGCAACTTTCAGACCTGCTTGGGAGAGACAATAGGCGCTGGTGCAGCCGTTTATCCCTGCACCGACAATGATTACATCATAAGGTAATGTTTTTGATGTCGGCAATTGCGTATATCTCTTGATAGATCATTCCGACAAGCGCCTTTCGATTGGCACGTACTTGAAGATCCTCAGCATTGACCATAACCTTATCAAAGAAACTGTTCAATAGATCTTTCAGACCAAAAAGAGCGTCCAACCGTTCTTCGAGTGTCGTATGTTGATCTTTTATGACCAAGGAAGCGGCCTCATACAAGTGACGCTCCGCATCTTCTTGTAGCAGTGCGGGATCGACGACAAATGCATTGCTCATCACTTCGTCTTTTAAAATATTGGAAACACGTTTAAAGGTTGAGAATGCTTCAACAAACATATCCGATGATGCGATGCCATTAACCGCTCGTATTTTACGATCCAATGCGAGAACATCCAGCTCAACGGTGGTATCTTTGGCAACCACCGCTTGAATAATCGAAGGATTGACTCCGACATAGGCACCGCCAAGTCGTTCGATAATAAATGTCTCAATGTTTTTCTTATACTCTTTGCCAGTCGGATAATGGTGAGCTAAACGATCAATAAGGGTAGAAAAATTCAAAGGTATTTGATGCTCAACCGCGATTTTAATCAATCCATTGACCGCACGGCGAAGAGCAAACGGGTCACGTGATCCCGTAGGGATTTCGCCGATACTAAACATCCCGATCAAGGTGTCCAGTTTCAGTGACATAGCGACAATAGCACTTAGCGGCGTGCTAGGAAGTGCGCTCTCTTCTCCGTTTGGCAAATATTGTTCTTTGATCGCTACGGCTACGTCATTAGACTCACCAAGGGCAAGTGCATAGTAATATCCCATAAGCCCCTGTAACTCTGTAAACTCGTAAACCATCTCTGACATCAAATCGGCTTTTGCCAAGTCCATCGCACGCATCAAAGCGGTTTTGTCGATATGCATCGAGCTGCCGACCAAATCGTACAATGCTTGCGCGACCATTTTTTCGCGTTCGATTTTCTCTGCCAACGTTCCTAAACCGTTCATAAATACGATTTTCTCTAAGCCCGTCGTTACCAGACCCTTTTTGAGATCGTTTCGGTAAAAGAATAGTGCATCACTAAGTCGTGGACGCAATACGCGCTCATTGCCTTCTATCACTTTGCTAAAATCATCACATAGGGCATTGGAGACGACACAAAACGCATTGATCAGTTTGCCGTCTTTGAATACTGGGAAATAGCGTTGATGCTCTTTCATTGAGGTGATAATGACTTCAGGGGGAAGTTCCAAAAAGCTTTCGTCAAAACTGCCGATCAACGGTGTTGGATGTTCGGTAATCGCGACGACTTCATCTAAAAGGTCAGCATCTACCTCGATCGTAATCCCCTGCTCTTTTTCCAGTTTGGCAAAAGCGGCCAAAATATTTTCACTTCGCTCACTGGGAAACAGTGTAACTGACCCCTCTTTGAGCAAATCGAAATAATGGTGAATAGAGTTAACCGTTTTGGCTTCAAAATGACTGATGCGGTGAACATAGGTATGTGCTTTTGAGGCTACGCCAAAGAGCTCAACATCCACTTCGTTCTCGCCCAGCATAACATTTACCCAGCGAATAGGTCGAATAAAGCTTTCAGTGTTGCTGCCCCATCGCATTGATTTTCCAAAATTGAGGCTTTTGATCCATTGGTCAATCATTTCGCCCAAAATCTCACTGCTGGCTTTTCCCTGTACGGTACGGCTGAAATAAAGGACTTCTTTACCGCCCTTTTGCGCTTTGGAAAGCTGATCAAATTCGACACCGCATTTTTTTGCAAAGCCCAAAGCAGCAGGAGTAGGAACACCCTCTTTGAGTGCCATTTCGACAGGTGCTCCGTAAAATTCTTCACGATGCCATAAGACGAGGCGTCTTGGAGTGTAGTAAAATTCAAATTCTCCCAAGAGACCATTTTTTTCCAGTACGGCGACCCATTTTTTTTCTATTTCATTTAATTCTTTGAGCAATGGCACGGCTGGAAGCTCTTCAACACCAATTTCAATCAAGAGTGGTTTCAACATAATTATTCATCCAAATACTATTTTAATAAGAGCTTTATTCTATCGGTATCTTGGTTAAAAATGGCTGTTGCTTTGGGGAAAATTAAATAAGATATAAACTATCCTGTTTAGGGAAGTTTAAAAGTTTAGAGGTGTACAATGCCCCTATCAAACTTAATTAAAAAAAGGAATCCTCATGCCAGTCATCAACCGTTACGTCGATATCGATACTGTAGAACGCGAATCTAAAAAAGACTACATTGATCGTCACTCACCGTTTATTCACTGTGCTTCAGAAGCAAAAAAAGGTGAAAAATTTCCAGTTACTGTAAAAATGGGTAATGAGTACTCTCACCCAGATGATTTCGATCACTTTATCGCTAACATCGCATTGTACAACGGCGAAACACTTCTTGCCCGTGCTGATTTTGTTCCAGGAACTCTTGGAAATGAAAAAAATCACGCTGAAGTAACGTTTAACATTGTTCCTATGGGCAAAAAATTGACACTTGTTGCGCACGGTTACTGCACCAAGCACGGTGTATGGGAATCAACCCCGGTAGAAGTTACTGTTGAAGAAGCTTCATCATGCTGCGGTGGCGGACACTGTTCATAATCATTTTTTGACCCTCTTGGGTCAAGGATCATCACTCTTCGTTACTTAGCTGGTTCACGGCTACAATCTACTATAATTCTTCTAACATTTACAATTCGTTATCAAATGAGATAGTATGGATTTTCACTTTATCGGCAGACAGCCTATTATTGATCATGATGGCTATATATTTGCGTATGATCTACATTTCTCCATCGCCGGGGACAAACCTATCTCACAGCGAGCCTCTGTATCCACCTTAATCTCAACCTTATTAAATAGCTATGGCGTTAAAAATATTTTAGGAGAACGGCTTGGATTTATTCAAATAGATCATACGGTTTTATTGAGTGATATGGTTGAATCGATACCCAAAGAACACTTTGTCCTCTCAATCCTTGACTCCACAATATTAGACATGCAGGTGTATAACAAGATTATTCAATTGCATAAGGATGGATATCAATTGGCACTTCATGACATCACGTTGAACTCAATTCCAAAATTAAAAAAACTAAAACACCTATTTCCATATATGAGTTACATTAAAATAAACATGCATGATTTCTCTGAACAATATTTAGTAAAATTTAAAGAGGTACTTTCCCCCTACGCGATTAAAATTATCGGTACGCACATAGACAACTATGATTTGTACGGTACTGCTTTAAGCCTCAATTTTACGTATGCACAGGGAAATTACTTCTCAGAAGCAGAATCATTCAAACATGAGGCAAAAGACACCAATACGTTTACGATTATTCAACTCTATAACATGCTGATGTCAGATACTGATATAGAAAAGTTGGTTAAAATGTTTGAAATTAATCATGATCTTACCCTTCAATTGCTTCGCTATATCAACTCACAAAACTTTAATTTACAGAACCGTGTTTCCTCTATTCAGCAAGTTTTGACATTATTAGGACGCAAAGCATTGGGCAGCTGGCTAATGTTGCTTATCTATGGAAAATCCATTAATAACTCAAAATTTCAGTCTCCCTTGCTTTTGATGGTTCAAAACAGAGCGATGCTGATGGGGAAACTTTTTAGGCTCATACACCCAAATGCCGATAAAAATGAGGAAAGCAAAGTTTTCTTTGTCGCAATCATGTCTTTATCCAGCGCGGTTATGTCGCTTCCCTTATCATTGATATTAAAAGAGATGAACCTTTCCGTTGAACTTATCACTGCCTTGATGGATCATGAAGGGTTCTTGGGGGAATTGCTGCTACTGGCGGAAGAAATTGAAAAATATGAAGTACAAAAAGTTCAGGCATTCATCCAAAAATATCGTTTGAATCCTCAGTCCGTCTTTTCGCTGATGCATGAAACAATCATAAATGTTAATAAATTTGAATCATCCATAAGTGAGAAAACAGCATGAATGAAGCATTGATTTTAAGAGCACAGGAACATTTGAGCGGTCTGTTGCATATCGTATTTAATCATACAGACCAAGAACGTGCAGTCGTGGTGTATGATACCAATTGCCTGTTGGCTGAGATATTGGCTGAAGGGTATAAGCGCTCTTTGCCTGATGCAATTTTTTTGGATTTCAATGAGCATACGCCTGACGAGATACTGGCAATATTAGGGGAATTACAGCCATCTGATTTCGTGGCACTGGTTCAGTCCACCAGTTTTCGTCTGAATGAATTTCGCATGCGCGTCGAGTTGTTCAAGCATAAAATCAAAGTGATCGAACATCCGCATCTTAGCCGTATGTCCGATGATGAAGCGCCCTATTACATTGATTCTTTGGCGTATGATTCGGATTATTACCGTGGCGTTGGGCGTACGCTCAAAGCCAAGATAGATAGCGCACCCTCAGGGGTATTGGACAGCGGCGGAGAGCTTTTGGTCTACTCAACCCCTTTTGAATCCGCAAAACTCAATATCGGAGATTACTCAGAAATGGCCAATATAGGTGGTCAATTTCCGCTGGGTGAAGTTTTTACCGAGGCACAAGATTTGACTGCACTCAATGGACGTGTCAATATTTTTAGTTTCGGCGATGTCACCTACAAACTCAATTATCCACAAACACCCATAACTCTTATCGTAGCCGAGGGGAAAGTCGTGGAATGTGAAAATTCGACTCCCGCATTTGACCAAATACTCTCTAATATACGCAGAGATGAAGGGGGTGTTGTTTGGATTCGGGAACTGGGTTTGGGTCTGAACAGAGCCTTTAGCAAGACGCGTACGGTTGCCGATACAGGTACCTATGAGCGTATGTGCGGGGTTCATCTCTCATTAGGGGCCAAGCACGGCATCTATGGAAAACCTGGCTTTAAACGCAGGGATGGCAGATACCATGTCGATGTTTTTGTTGACACTCACCTCTTTACTCTTGGAAATGAAGTCGTTTATAAAGATGGTGCTTGGATTGTCTGAACAAGAATAGATTAATAACTGCCCTCGCCTACGGCAATCACATAATTGTCATCCACTTCAATAGCCGTAAATGAATGTTGTCCGCAGAAGCTTTCATTCATCTCCTGTGCCCAGGCACGTGCGATACGCATCGCATTTTCTTTATCATCCAAGGTCTTGATTTGCGGCATTTGTTTTCGTCTTGCGCAGGCACATAGTTTTTCAACAACAACATGATGATCCATAATCTCTCCTTTTATTTACAGCCACAGCCGCCGCCGACCATACCGATAACAAAATTGTCATCTACTTCAACAAGCTGAAATGTATGCTTGCCGCAAAAAGTTCCATTCATCATTCCCAACTGAGCCTCAGCTGCTTCTAATGCTACGTCTTTAGCATCGTATGTACTTATTTGAGACATCCCCTCTTTTTTAGCACAGCTGCACAATTTTTCGATGACTACGTGATGTTCCATAATATTTCTCCAATAGTGATATGAAGAATTATTGCATATGGTGTTCTAGCTTCTTATCATCACTTGATTTCTTCCTTGATCTTTTGCTGCATAAAGCTGTTCATCGGCCATTTTGTAAAGTTCTTCGCATGATATTTCTAAATCAGGATGAAATACCGCAATTCCAATCGAAACCGTCACATACTCTGAGACATTGTTCATTTTATGCATAATAGCCAGTACTTCGATTGCTTTTCGAATTCGATTTCCAAGATCAAGGTATTCTTCACTGGTCATATCGCTGAAGATAATGCCAAACTCTTCACCTCCCAGTCGAAATGCATATTCACCGCTTCGAGAAGTATAAGATTTAAGAACTTCGGCCACTTGATTTAAAACTGCGTCTCCAGCCTGATGTCCATAAGTGTCATTGTAAAGTTTAAAATTATCCACGTCTACCATCATCAATGCCATACTGGTATGATGACGTTTGACACGGTTCATCTCTTCTTGGATCGTTTTAGTGTAAAAGCGCCGATTGTACAAACCGGTCATTGAATCAGTAATTGCTAATTCTTCGATCCTTTTTTTGTCCGTTATATCATACCGAACGGCAGTATATCCAACGATAGTTCCGCTTTCAAAATCCGGTGAAATCGTTGTATCCACCCAATAATAACCACCATCAGCTTTGCGATTTTTAATCTCGCCATGCCATGTTTTACCTGAACTAATCGTTTCCCAAAGATCTTTAAAAAGATCAAATGGCATATCTGCGTGGCGTATAATGCGGTGATTTTTCCCGATGAGTTCTTCTTGTGAATATCCGCTAATTGTGCAAAACGCTTTTGAAACATAAATAATAGTTCCATTGTGATCCGTTCGGGAAGTGATGACATACTGATCAACCGTATCAATGTATTCCTGAAGTTTTTTTGATTTTACCCGAATGCGCTCTTCCAAATTTTCATTAAGTTCTTCAATCTCTTTTTTGTGTTCCAAAAGAAGAAGGTTCTGTTGATAAAGCTGCATCATTTTTTGATTAATGTCGATCAACATTTTTTTAAATGCTCTAATTAATACTTTCCATTCTTCATCATATTGTTGATCATCGATTCGAATTTCGTAATTGCCCTGTGAAATTTCACTCGCATACTGGGTCAATTTCACAATGGGTTTTGTAAAAGAGCGGAATAACGCCATCAACATCCAAATAATAACAGCACTACCGACTAGAAATAGCAGTAATATTGATATAAATTGTTTGTACCATAGCTGAAGCAGTTCACTTTCATCGATTTTAACTGCAAGATTCATCCGAAAGTCGTCTTGATAACCCCATGCCACACCTGTATTTTTTCCTGATCGATCTTGAATATAAGCTTGACGTGATTTTCCTAATAATGAGAGCACCGGTAAATAGTCTATATGTTTGAAAGCCTGGATATCACTGTTGCGTATCGGTGCTGCAGTTAACATTTCCCCCTTATAGCTAAAGGTTGCTACAACTTCTCCCGTTTTACCCAATATAGAGTAATTATTAATCACGTTTTGGATTTTTTTATTATCTAACTGTACCGCTACGACACCGATAATTCTACCATTATCGACAATTGGTTGGGCAATAAATTTTGCAAAATCACGGCTTGGACTATAGTAGTCATAATCAGAAATATAGGGATCATTATTTTTCATTGCATCTGCAAAAACACGCCCTAGCTGGGAATTACGATAATCACCTTTAATAAGATTCGTATGAAGATCTCTCTCAGCTTTAATACTGTGAACGATATCTCCCTCAATCGTGATGATGAAAATATCATAAAATCCATTTTCAGCAGCAAACTCAGAAAGGGTATTTTGGAAATTATCAGGTGGGGACACCCAGAATTTCTGTTCAAAAATAGGGTAATGCAGGGAAGTAAAATAGAGCAAATGCTTTAGATTTTTCAAGCTAATATAGCGTTCATGTGCATACATTTTTATCGTGTCAAGCTGATGTATCACAATTTTACTTATACGGGTTAATGCGTTATTGCGGATGGTTTCACGTACTTCGAATGTAATAGAGATAAGTGTTATTAACGTCACCATCGTAATACCAAAAAGCCACAGTAACATTCGTTTAAATATGGTCATTTTATGAATAAAAGTCATTATAACTTCTTTCTGCTCTCTGTATTTATTCAGTGTAAAGCAATTTTAACTATGATAATGATTAATACTTAAATATTTATTAGCTATTTATGTGATTTAGTATTTCTTTATATGCAGTAAAATTTAAGACAGCGGTGTGGTTTGGAAAACGAAATAAAGTTCGTCCTTGAGGATATTGAGGTGTTTGATGACGTTGTCGCGGCGGATTTCATCGAGAAGAAAATGTTGATCGATTGAGTCGTAAATACGGTCAATGTTTGCATACGCTTCTTGGAGTAATTCGGCTTTTATTTGATCTTGAATAGACATTGTGGAATCTTTTTATGTAGGTATCTCCCACAAGGGGAGAAGGAGACCTTAGCGGATAAGGTCGAAGAAGTAGTCAGTCGTTGCGATACCTTGGGAGAAGGAGACCTTAGCGGATAAGGTCGAAGAAGTAGTCAGTCGTTGCGATACCTTTGGTATCTTCATCCAACTGGTCAAGAACTTTGTTCGTGATCCAAGTAAGAAGGTTCAACGCACCGTCGTATCCGCTGATAGAATAACGGTGTAGGTGATGACGATCGAAAATTGGGAATCCGATGTAGATCAACGGAGTACCAGTATCACGCATCAACTCTTTACCGTAGCTGTTACCGATCATGAAATCGACAGGCTCAGTAAACAAGAGTGAACGCATATGCCATAAATCTTTACCAGCCCATACATTCAAACTGTCTTTTGCAGGAGAGGTATCAAGCAATGCTCTCATCTCATCTTCCCAACCGTTTGGTGCATTGTGGCAAAGTACGTGAGTAGGCTCAGCACCCATCTCTAACAAGAATGAAACGAGACCTAAAAGGAAATCAGGATCACCCCAGATAGCGAATTTTTTACCGTGCATGTACGGATAGCTGTCTTGCATCGCATCAACCAAACGGCCGCGCTCTACTTTGAGCTTTTGTGGAACTTCGGTTCCTGTCAGCTCTGCGAGTTTCATCACGAACTCATCCGTCCCTTTGAGACCGACCGGGTTAGAGAATCCACCTGCATGTTTCCAACGTTTTTCGACCATTTTCATGGTTTTAGACGTAGCGTATTTTTGCAATGAAATCGTTGCACTTGAGTTGATACAATCTTTTGCATCATCCAATTTTGTTCCGCCTTGGAACATTTCATATTGACCTGCTGGCATATCCCACTGATCAGAGTGGTCACCCAACATAACATAGTCAGTACCGAATGCTTCTACGATGCTTTTTACTGAACGAAGACTTCCGATGTACGTTTCAAAACCAGGGATGATGTTGATACGTTGTTTCGTTTCTCCTTTTTGTCCTTCTGTGAGCTGAGACATAATTCCATGCATCATGTTGTCATAACCCGTGATATGGCTACCAACGAATGATGGTGTATGTGCGTATGGTACCGGATATTCAGCTGGCAAGAATTCTCCGCCATCTTCTTCTTTCGCCGCGATAATAAACGCTTGCAAGTCATCTCCGATTACTTCTGCCATACAGGTAGTTGAAACGGCGATCATTTTAGGCTTATAGACTGCAGCACAGTTTTTAAGACCCTCTTTCATGTTTACCAATCCACCAAATACCGCAGCGTCTTCTGTCATAGAATCCGATACACATGGTGTAGGCTCTTTGAAGTGACGTGTGAAATACGAACGGAAATACGCAACACATCCATGAGAACCATGAACGTAAGGCATAGTCCCCTCAAACCCGAGTGCAACCATGACAGCACCGAGAGGCTGACATGCTTTTGCAGGGTTGACCGTGATTGCTTCACGGGCCAAGTTTTTCTCACGGTAATCCCATGTTTTGGTCCACTCAGCAATCTCGTCTACTTTCGCAGGGTTAACTGCGAGCATAGAGGATTCGAATTGTTTTTTGTTTTTGAGTACATCTTGGTACTCAGGGCGTTTAAACAGGTCTTTCCCGTTTACAATTTTTTCTACTTCTTGCATGACCTCAACCTTCCTTTTCCCATGGTGCTTTTGAGTGCGCCCATACTGGTGAATTAATCGCTAAATCCATATCTTGCGCGAAAATCGCGAATCCGTCGTATCCGTGGTATGGACCGCTGTAATCCCATGAGTGCATTTGGCGGTATGGAAGACCCATTTTTTGGAATACATACTTCTCTTTGATCCCTGAAGCTACAAGGTCAGGTTGAAGTTTTTTAACGAATGCTTCAAGCTCATACTCGTTGACGTCATCGTAGATAACGGTTGAGCGGAAAATCTCTTCTTTAGTACGTTTGTAATCGTCATCATGAGCGAACTCATAACCTGTACCGATAACTTCCATACCCAAGTCTTCATAAGCACCGATAACGTGACGAGGACGAAGACCGCCGACGAACAACATAACCGTTTTGCCTTCAAGACGTGGTTTGTATTTAGCGATAACCGCATCGATCATCGGCTGATATTTCGCGATAACTTCTTCACATTTTTTCTGAACAGACTCGTCAAAGAACGCCGCGATTTTGCGGAGAGACTTGATGGTTTGTGATGGTCCGAAGAAGTTGTACTCGATCCAAGGAATCCCGTACTCTTTTTCCATGTGACGGCTGATGTAGTTCATTGAACGGTAGCAGTGAAGCAAGTTCAATTTCACTTTTGGTGTCAATGCCATCTCTTTAAGAGTTGCATCGCCTGACCATTGTGCTACAACGCGAAGGCCCATTTCCTCTAAAAGGATACGGCTTGACCATGCATCACCACCGATGTTATAGTCACCGATGATCGCAACGTCATAATCGGTTGCCGTAACATCACTGATGTCTACGTTTACTTTACCATCAAAGATATAGTCACGAACCGTGTCGTTTGCGATGTGGTGACCTAAGCTTTGCGATACCCCACGGAAACCTTCACAGTTAACCGGAACGATAACTTTGTCAATTTCTTTTGCTTTTACTTTAGTAACAGCACCGATATCGTCTCCGATCAAACCGATCGGACATTCAGATTGAACTGTAATACCGTTGTTCAATGGGAAAAGTGCTTCGATCTCATCGATACATTTACCCAATTTTTTATCTCCGCCGAAAACGATGTTGTTCTCTTGGAAATCCGAGCTAAAGTTCATCGTTACAAACGTATCAACACCGGTTACACCGATATAGTAGTTACGACGACCTGCACGGCTGTATTGACCGCATCCGATTGGTCCGTGGCTGATGTGGATCATGTCTTTGACAGGACCCCATACAACCCCTTTTGAACCCGCATAAGCACAACCGCGTTGGCTCATAACCCCTGGAACGGTTTTTTTGTTTGAGCGGACATCACCGCATGTTTTTTGATTTTCATCATTTGGAGAACCAACGCCTAAGTGTTTTTCACGGTTTTTCGCCGCTTTTTCAGGATAGGCTTTTAAGATCTCTTCAATGGCCGCTTTTTGTTTGGCTTCTAGTGATTCTGGTCCCATAATACACCTCTTCCTTACGCGACTTCGATGCGGAATTGTTCCATCGAATCTAGGTTGTGACACAATTTCATTGTCTCATCATCAGCTGCATCTAAACGTTTAGAAATAGCAGACATTTGGTAACGGTTCATGTAGATCATGTACTTTTGGAGTTTCTCTGGATTCTCTTCTTTGAAGTAGTGAACCATAGCTTTGAACAAGAACGTATCTTTGTTCGTATAACTCAACCACTCTTTATCTTTATCTTTTGTACCCATCAAAAGTTTGATCTCTTTAACGTCACTAACGTCAACGTCAGCCAACTTTTCAACTACTTTATCGTCCGGAATAATATTCCCCATTGAAGCTGGGAAGTGAAAACCTAATACAAACATCTAATCTCCTTTTTCTGTTGTTTTCTTTTCATTATTAACAAGATGTTATTGGTCATTTTCATGACGGCCATTGAAGATTCCTCAAAAGAGGAACCGTTTTATTTACGCTTCTGCCGCTTTACCGACTTGAGACTCATCAACTTCATCTTCAAGACCGAATGCAAGAAGAAGTTCTTCGAGTTCGTCCATTGTGATTGGCGTTGGAATGATTTTCATATCGTTATAAACGATTTTACGAGCAAGCTCTTTGTACTCACGAGCTTGGTCAGAGTATGGGCTGTATTCAACAACCGTCATACGGCGAAGTTCAGCATGTTGAACGATGTTGTTACGTGGTACGAAGTGGATCAATTGTGTTCCCAAACGTTGAGCAAGCTCTAGCGCTAGATCGTATTCACGGTCTGTCATACGAGCGTTACAGATAAGACCTGCAAGACGTACTCCTCCGGTGTTTGCGTATTTCAAAATCCCTTTAGAGATGTTGTTAGCCGCGTACATCGCCATCAGTTCACCTGACATTACGATGTAAATTTCTTGTGCTTTA
>PDVJ01000063.1_pt1 | contig 27750 bp, 21 predicted proteins | sample 1369811 | NCBI WGS metagenome assembly PDVJ01 (sample SAMN07795376, study PRJNA414565) | Alkali sediment metagenome, whole genome shotgun sequencing project. | reverse complement strand
AATTCTATTCTTCTGTATCCCCCAATCCGCCTCAGGAGGAATGGGGGATCAAGGGGGTTGACAGCCAGGATCGAGACAGGGACGCCGGAGCGGTTGACGTCGATCAGGCTGTATGACTCCCCAGCGGGATCAGTCCGGTGCAGCAGAATGCTGTCGGGGTTCGGGGTGTCCCCGAGACCCCCCCTTTCTTCCCCCCATGATTGGGGGATCGAGGGGGTTGAAGAAGGCTTCCAATAGAGCCATCATGAACATAAGATAAGAGGGGAGGTGTCATGGACAGACAACAGAAGCCCAGAAGCAATATCCCTACCTGGCCGTCGATCAGCCGTGCGACTGCCCCGGGCCCGGCAGAGAGCCATGAACAAGCTCACAAGGGCAAGTTCGCCACCGCCATCAACTGCATGGATGGAAGAGTTCAGTTGCCGGTCATCAACTGGTTGAGAGAGAACCTCTCAGTCGATTACGTGGACATGATAACCGAGCCCGGGCCCGACAAGATCCTGGCCGAGGGCAGCGCCGCTACTCAGGATTCGATCAAGGCTCGGGTGCTGATCTCGGTCAACAAACACGGTTCGGACACCATTCTGATTGCCGCCCATCACGATTGCGCCGGTAACCCGGTCGCCCGGGCGCAGCACGAAGCACACGTACGGCAGAGCGTCATCAGGATTCACTCCTGGAACCTGCCTGTTAAGCGTATCTTCGGAGCCTGGATCGGTGAAAACTGGAAGGTCGAGATCATCGAAGCTTCTCGGCATTAGACGGTTTCAGAGCCCTGTAAGAAATTGTGACAAAAAAGAGGCCAAAATCTATTGACATGGGTTCATCCTGGTGCTATATATCTGCAACAGGATTTGATACACTATTCGTGGAACGCAGAGAATACGAGAATAAATGTTGGTGGAAACCAACAGTCGAATAAAGGGAGGTGCATCGAAACAAGATGAAGAAGTCGCCAGCAACCGTGGAAGGCCTAACAGAGGAGGAACCCCCAGGTACTACAGCCGTTAGAAGAGAGGTAGAAGAAGAGCCTCCAAGTAGAGTGGCCCTGAGGAACAGAGCCAGGTTCTTCGGGCATGTATCAGACGAAAGCTGGAACGACTGGAAGTGGCATTTTCGTAACCGTATTGGCTCCGTTGACGAACTGATAAGGCATATTCCTCTATCAGCCAAGGATCAAGAGCAGATCCGGCTGGTTACAACCAAATACCCCCTTTCAGTAACCCCATACTATTTCTCTCTCATTGACTGGGACAACCCCGATGACCCCGTCAGGATCCAAGCTGTGCCATCATTCAAGGAGATCGGCTTGGCTGGCATGGGCATGGAGGACCCTCTGGATGAGAAGGGGCATTCCCCTGTTCCAGGGCTGGTCCATAGATACCCAGACAGGGTCCTGATGGTGCTGACCGACATCTGCCCCATGCTCTGCCGTCACTGCACCCGAAAGAGGGAATGGCGCCATGGTGGATGGGTGCACAACGCCGAGGAGATCGAGCGGATGCTGGACTACATCCGCAAGACCCCGGGCGTCCGCGATGTGGTGATCTCCGGTGGTGACCCTTTGACGCTTTCCACACGACGCTTGGAAGAAGTCCTGGCCGGCTTGAGACAGATTAAGCATGTGGAGATGATCCGAATCGGGACCAGGTTCCCGGTGGTATTGCCGCAGCGTATTGATGACGAGCTCTGTTCGATGTTGTCCAAGTACGGACCGATATGGGTGAACACTCATTTCAACCACCCTCGCGAGATAACACCGGAGGCCGCTCAGGCCTGCGACAAACTGCTGAGGGCGGGCATCCCGGTGAACAACCAGTCCGTGCTCCTCCGCGGCGTAAACGACACCGTGGAGACGCAGTTGAAGCTGTGCCACGAGCTCCTCAGGATCAAGGTGCGCCCGTACTATCTCTTCCAGTGTGATGAGGTGCAGGGAACGGAGCACCTTCGGACGCCGGTGGAAACCGGTATCAAGATCATTGAGGGCATGCGTGGTCACACGTCCGGATTGGCAGTGCCAACGTTTGTGATTGACCTGCCTCAGGGTGGCGGTAAGGTCCCCGTGCAGCCGAACTACGTGGTACTCCAGACATCGGAGGAACTCCTGATAAGGAACTACCAGGGACGGCTGTTCCAGTACCGGAACCCTCGGGGTCCAAAAGCAGGGGTCGGCAAAGCCAATGGACAAAACGGCCGGCGCAACGGCAATGTCAATCAATTGCCTTTCCCCAACCTGGCGTTGCCGGCGAAGGTAGGAACTTAGATCTGTAGGAAGAAGACCTGCTAAGGAGCCAGGATTTGCCTTACACTTGCAGGGCGCTAGCTCGAATAGAGATAGCCCCTGCATTCTTTTCTGGCCTGATGGTGAGGTTGCCGTTGTCTGATGCGGTGAGACTCCGATTGCTCCCGAGAGGCTCAAGCAGGAACTGCCGCGGATGAGAATAGGCCTGTCATACGATCTCAAGGACAAGGTCCCAAGACCTCAGGGCAAGCCCGAAGATGCTCTCGAGGAGTACGATTCCCTAGAGACGGTGGATGCCATCGCCAAAGCCATCGAGGCTCAGCACCACTCTGTGGTCAAGCTGGGCGGCGGTCGGGAGTTCCTCAACAACGTCCTGGGGCAGAGAATCGACCTGGTGTTCAACATCGCCGAAGGCCTGGGAAATTATCGAAGCCGGGAGGCCCAGGTGCCCTCTGTTCTGGAGATGCTCGGCGTGCCGTACTCAGGCTCAGATCCCCTGTGTTTGGCAGTGTCCCTGGAGAAGCCGCTGGCCAAGAGACTGGTGTCTTTTTCCGGCGTGGCCACGCCAATGTGGCAGGTAGTAAGTGACACCAGGCAGTTGAAGGAAGTGGAATGGAGCCGGTTCTCATTGCCCGCCTTTGCCAAGCCAGCTCACGAGGGATCGAGCAAAGGCATTCGCATAACGTCGAGGCTAGAGAACTCGCAGCAGATAGTTGAAGCAGTGACCGGACTTCTGGAATACTATCAGCAGCCGGTGATGGTAGAAGAGTTCATAAGCGGAGAAGAAGTGACGGTGGGAGTGATTGGGAACTCGCCACCCAAGGTAGTGGGAATAATGCGAGTTGTTCCCCGAAAGAAGACGGACTACTTTGTTTACTCTCTGGAGGTGAAGAGGGACTGGGAGTCTCTCTTGACATACGAATGTCCCGCTCTGTTGGGAAAAGGCGTTCTGCAGGATATCGCTGACTCCAGCCTCAAGGCTTACGAAGCCCTGGGCTGCCGAGATTTCGCCAGGATGGACTTCAGGATTGGCCCCGATGGAACTCCCTATTTTCTGGAGATAAACCCCCTGCCGGGGCTGAACCCCAAGTCAGGCGACCTGCCCATCATGGCCGGTAAGATGGGCTGGACCTACGAGGCCCTCATATCAGCTGTCCTCAACGCTGCCCTTCAGAGATACAGTGGTGCGCCGTAAGATAGCTATCATCTACAACGACCCGAAGCCCGATCGCTATGGGAGCATGGGTGAGGACAAAGCAGTCATTGGCATTCTCGAAGGTGTCGCAGCGGTCCACCAGGCCCTGGACGAGCTGGGATACGAAGTGGTCGAAGTCCCGTTGCTGCCACCCTGGGACGATACCAGGGATGCTCTCAAGGCGATTGGCACAGACTTGGCGTTCAACCTCTTCGAGGGTTTCGGCGGCCGCCCGAAAACAGAAGCGACTGTGGCCAAGATACTGTCTGAGATGGGCTTCACGTACACGGGATGCTCCAGCAACGCCCTCGCGCTGGCTCTGGACAAGGCCAAGGCCAAGGATCTCATGCAGTCCCATGGAATCCGCACCCCGAAGTACCAACTGGTGACTCCGGAGACCGTCTCTCAGTTCCAATTAAGCTACCCCTGCATCGTGAAACCGTGTGGCGAAGATGCCAGCCATGGCCTGTCTGCAGACAGCGTCGTTCACAACCAAGAATCCCTGGAGCGACAGGTGACCATAGTAAGCCGGGCCTTCGGAGGAAAAGCGCTGGTGGAGGAGTTCGTGGGGGGCCGTGAGTTCAACGCCACTGTCATGGGCAATGACGAGGCCACGGTTCTGCCGGTATCCGAAATAGTATACTCCCTGCCACCTGGCATGCCCCAGATTCTCACTTACGCTGGTAAATGGGAGGAAGGCACTCTGTACTTCGATGGTACCAAGGTTGTCTGTCCAGCCAAAATCGGAGATGAAAAACGCACGCAGCTCGTCCAGATCGCGATGGCGGTCTTCAGGCTGCTGGTGCAACGAGGGTACGCCCGCGTGGACATGCGGCTGGATCCAGATGGGAATATCCAGGTACTGGAGGTCAACCCGAATCCCGACATAACACCTGGGTCCGGAGCTGCCCGGCAAGCCGCGGCTGCTTCCATGACGTATGCGCAGTTCATCGAAAATATCGTGTCGCTGGCACTTCACGGGAAGACCACTTGAAAACCGCTATCAGGCCGATGGTCCGCAAGGACAAATCGACCCTAATGGACATACTCAGGACTATCCGCGAGTTCACGCCTGAAGAAGTGGCTGTGGCAGAGGAACTGATCGACGCTTATCTGGAAGCTCCGTCCAGCTCAGGATATCTGGTCTTTGTGGCAGAGGTTGATTCCGTGGTGACGGGCTACGTCTGCTATGGGCCAACGCCGCTGACCAAGGGCACCTGGGACGTGTACTGGGTGGCGGTGGACCCAGGTGGGCAGGGCCAAGGGGTGGGCCGGGCATTGATGGCCTTCACTGAGGGCAAGATCAAGGATAGCCAAGGTCGGCTGGTGATTGTGGAGACTTCCGGGAAGCCGGACTATGCGAAAACCAGGCGCTTCTACAACTCCATTGAGTACAAGGAGGCTGGACGCATCTCCGACTTCTATGCGCCGGGAGACGACAAGCTGATCCTGGAGAAACGACTGTAGTGGCCCATAGCCAGCCGCGCCCTTTTGCATCCAGCTTGACTCATGCTATAATGAGTCGTTTGGAATAATTGGTGGAGTAGAAGGTGGAGACGGAGAAAAAGAGCGCAATCATCGAGCAGTTCAGGTCCAACGAGAAGGACACGGGCTCGACAGAGGTACAGGTGGCCATCCTCACTTCGAGAATAAACCTCCTGACTGAGCACTTGAAACTGCACAAGCACGATTTTCATTCTCAGAGGGGGCTCATGATGCTCGTGGGGCAGAGGCGAAGGCTGCTGGGTCACCTGAGACGGCACAATGTGGCACGCTATCAGGCGCTCATAGCCAAGCTCGGTCTGCGGAGATAAACCCTTCTCGGCAGTCCATCCAGCGGCATCCCCACTGTTACCCCGACAGGAGGCTGGTTCATTTATGCTACACAAGGTTGAGACAACAATTGGCGGAAAGCCTCTCACCGTAAAGACCGGTGAGTTGGCCATGCAAGCCGGTAGCGCTGTCACCGTAAGCTATGAGGACACAGTGGTGCTGGCAACAGCCTGTATGGAGAGGGAGCCCAACCGGAACGTTGATTTCCTGCCATTGACCATAGATTACGAAGAGAAACTCTATGCGGCCGGCAAGATTCCGGGGAGTTTCTTCAGGAGGGAAGGCCGCCCCGGGCAGCAGGCCGTATTGGCCAGTCGACTGACAGATCGACCCATACGCCCCCTCTTTCCCAAGGGGTTCCGGAACGAAACGCAGGTCATCATAACCGTTCTCTCTGCAGACCAGGAGAATTCGCCGGACGTGCTGGGTCTTGTCGGCGCCTCTTCGGCACTGTCCCTATCCGAAATCCCATTCGAGGGGCCCATTGGCGCGGTCCGCATTGGTTACGCCAACGGGGAGTTCCTGGTCAATCCCACCTTCACTCAGCTTCAAGAGAGCCTCCTTGACCTTGTCGTAGTCAGTACCAAAGATAAGGTGGCCATGGTAGAGGCCGGAGCAAAAGAGGTCGCCGAGAAACTCATCATGGAGGGCATCAAGTTCGGCCATCGGATCAACCAGGACATTATTGCGATGCAGGAAGAGCTGGTCGCCTTGTGTGGCAAGCCCAAGGCCAAGTTCATACCTTCCGAGATGACCCCCGGAGTAGAGGCGGCTGTTACCACCGCTGTAGGCAGTGGAGTGGCCAAATTGATAGGGCAGGGAAGAATAGAGAGAGACCAGGCGATAGCAGCTTTGAGAGAAGACCTCCTGAAGAATCTGGGCGAAAAGTACCCCAAGCAGGAAATAGTCTCGGTGCTGGAAGCCAAAGTGAAGGCGGAGATAAGATCCGCCATACTCAAGAAAGGGATCCGCCCGGACGGGCGACGTACGGCGGATATCCGCCCGCTGAGCTGCGCAGTGGGGCTACTTCCTCGCACCCACGGCTCAGGCTTGTTCACGCGAGGCCTCACGCAAGTACTGAACCTTGCCACCCTCGGTTCCGCCCGGGAGGAACAGAAGCTGGACGGTCTCACGCTGGAGGAGAGCAGGCGCTTCATGCATCACTACAACTTCCCGCCTTACTCGACCGGAGAGGTGAAGCGCATGGGTACGCCGGGGCGCCGAGAAGTGGGACATGGCGCTCTGGTAGAGAGAGCCCTTACGCCAGTGCTCCCGGCAGAGAATGATTTCCCTTATACCATACGGCTGGTCTCCGAGGTACTCAGCTCCAACGGCAGCACCTCCATGGCGTCGGTCTGTGCCGCCACGCTTTCACTGATGGACGCCGGGATTCCAATTAAGGCCCCGGTGGCTGGGATTGCCATGGGCCTGGTAACAGGACAAGACGGGGAGTTTGAGGTTCTCACCGATCTTGAAGGCATGGAGGACTTCTACGGCGACATGGACTTCAAGGTGGCCGGCACGGCCGCCGGCGTAACCGCCGTACAACTGGACACCAAATTGAAGGGACTGACCTTTGAAATCCTGGAGAAAGCGCTCACGGATGGTCACCGGGCTCGTCTCCAAGTCCTGACAGTAATGCAGGAGACCCTCGCCGCCAGCCGCCCTGAGTTGAGCCGGTACGCGCCGCGAATGATAAAGATCAGCATCAACCCCAGCAAGATCGGGAGTGTCATCGGCCCCGGCGGAAAGACCATAAGGTCCATTGTTGAACAGACAAAGGCCACTATAGATATCGAGGATGACGGGACTGTACTAATCGGGTCAGTAGACCCTGAGGCGGCTCAAAAAGCCATAGCCATAATAGAGAGCCTGACAAGGGATGTCGAGGTCAACAGTGTCTATACCGGGAAAGTGGTGAAGATTCTACCCTTCGGCGCCGTGGTAGAGCTCTTTCCCGGGAAAGAGGGGCTGGTTCATATCAGCGAACTCGCCGAATACCGGGTCCCCAGCGTGGAGGAAGTGGTCAAACTGGGCGACGAGATCATGGTCATGGTGACCGATGTCGACCGCACGGGCAAGATGAGCCTGTCTCGGAAGGCCGTGTTCAAAGCCCAGAACGCATCCTCACCCGCCGGCACGGAACCGGGCGCGGACGCGCCTCCTCCGCGACCTCACACTCCCAGGAGTCATCCCGAGGGGCAACGAGGCGAGAGAAGGCCGCCGGACAGCCGCCCCCACGGTGGCAGTCGGGGTGGCTTTGGCCGGCCAAAACAAACCTAGAGGAAGAGGGCCTATGTCCACGCCAATAGGAGTTGTAGTCCATGGCGCTTTGGGGAGGGTGGGGAGAGAGGTTGTCAGTGCCACTTGCAACGACCCCGACCTCAAGCCGGTCGGCGCGGTGGATGCCAAAGCCGATGGGATTGTCCTCTCGCTACCGGTGGGGTCAGGCACCATACCGCTGTCCAGGAACCTGGAATCCATCCTGACGCAGACGCAACCCAAGGTCATCGTGGATTTCACCACAGCCGAGGCGAGCATGGCCATGGCTAGACTGGCCACAAAGCACAAGGTCAACCTGGTCATCGGCACCACGGGCTTCTCGACAGAGAACCTGGAGGAGATCGACCGGCTGGCCAAGGCCAACGGAGTGGGGGTGGTGGTAGCCTCCAATTTCGCCCTGGGGGCCGTGTTGATGATCCATCTGGCCAAGATAGCGGCCAAGTATTTCGACAACGTTGAGATCATCGAGCTGCACCACGATCAGAAGCTTGATGCTCCTTCGGGAACCGCTGTCTCCACCGCCAAGGCGATCTCGGAAGCGAGAGGGAAACCATTTGTCCATCCCAAGGTACAGAAGGAGACGGTCGCTGGCGCCAGAGGAGCGGAGCTGCAGGGAGTGGCCCTTCACAGTGTGCGCCTGCCCGGACTGATGGCCCACCAGGAGGTCATCTTCGGGACATCAGGGCAGACGCTCATCATTAGACATGACACGATCAATCGAGAGTGCTACATGCCCGGAGTGGTCATGGCCGTGAAGAAGGTGGTCGATCTCAAGGGCTTGACCATCGGCTTGGATAGACTGCTGGGGCTTCAGTAATAACAAGGATAGAGAAAAGATGAAAGGGACGAATGTTGCTATAGTCGGCGCCACCGGAATGGTGGGGCAGGAGTTCATCAAGGTCCTGGAACAGCGGAGCTTCCCCATGACCTCTCTGAGGCTCTATGCCTCTGACCGTTCCCACGGTCGGAAGATGAAGGTGCGCGGGGAGGAACTCGAGGTCAAGGAGACCACCCCGGACTCCTTCAAAGGCATCGACATCGCCCTTTTCTCTGCCGGTGCTGATATCAGCAAGCAGTTCTCTCCGATAGCGGCCAGAACCGGCGCGGTGGTCGTGGACAACAGCGCCGCCTTCAGGATGGATCCGGAGGTTCCCCTTGTGGTCCCCGAGGTCAATCCGGAGGACATCCAGAAACACAAGGGAATTATCGCCAATCCGAATTGCTCGACAATTCAGATGGTGGTGGTGCTCTACCCTCTGCACAAGGCCAATCCGATCAAGCGGATCACCGTGGCCACCTATCAGTCGGTGTCGGGCACCGGCCTGGCCGCCGTTGATGAGTTGACCGGCCAGTCCAAGCTAGTCCTTGAGGGGAAGAAAGCCGTCCCCAAGGTCTACCCATACCAGATCGCCTTCAACGTGCTGCCGGAGATCGACGTCTTCCTGGATAATGGATACACCAAGGAAGAGTGGAAGATGGTGGAGGAGACCCACAAGATCATGCATGCGCCGGACATCGCCGTGTCGGCCACCTGCGTGCGGGTGCCGGTCACTATCGGGCACAGCGAAGCCGTTCAGGTGGAGTTCTCACGTCCCATGTCACCGGCAGAGGCCAAGAGCATCCTGTCGAAGGCACCCGGCGTGACAGTTGTGGATGATCCCTCCAAGAGGATCTATCCCTACCCGGTGATGGTAGCCGGTCAGGACGATGTTTACGTTGGCCGGATCCGGAAAGACGCTTCACATCCCAACGGTCTGGTTCTTTGGATTGTGGGTGACAACATACGGAAAGGCGCTGCCCTCAACGCTGTCCAGATCGCCGAGAGACTGGTGGGGAAATAGGACTTGCGGGGCGTCAACCAGAGCAGAGGCCTGGTTGCTGGCGGCAGAGTGGAGCAAGGGCGCACAGGCCTGGGCAATATCTTGAAGGTACCAGGCTGGCAATTTGTCCTCCGGTGCGATCACTAATCCATCCGGTTGGCGGTCCAATGGCTATCACCTGTGCTGCGGCACAATAATCGCTTATCAAGGAGTGGAGGAAGATGGCAAAGTTAGGCAGGTTGATAACCGCAATGGTGACACCCTTCAACACAAAGGGGGAGGTGGATCACAAGCAGGCCCAGAAGCTGGCCAAGGCGCTGATCAATTCGGGAAGCGACGGTCTGGTGGTCACCGGCACCACCGGCGAGCGTCCCACCGTGACCGACGACGAGCAACTCAAATTGTTCGCCACCGTGAGAGAAGCGATTGGGAATAAAGGAACGATAATCGCCGGCACCGGTGGCAACTGCACCCGCGAGAGCATCGCGATCACAAGAGCAGCGGAGTTGCTGGGAGTAGACGCTGCCCTTCTCATAGTCCCTTACTACAATAAGCCAACCCAAGAGGGCATGTATCAGCACTTCAAAGCCATCGCCGAGAGCACCGGCTTACCTTGTATTCTCTACAATGTGCCCGCCCGGACGGTAACCAACCTGGCACCGGAGACCGTCATCCGCTTGAGCGACGTCAAGAACATAGTTGGGGTCAAAGAGGCAAGCGGCAATCTGGAACAGATCGGAAAGATCATCCAGGGAGCAAGAAAGGATTTCCTGGTTTGGAGCGGCAACGACAGCGATACGTTCCCCGTCATGGCCATGGGCGGCTACGGCGTAATCAGCGTTGCCTCTCACCTGGTTGGGAAACAGATTCAGGAGATGATCCAACTGACAGTCCGCGGGAAGATGAAGGAGGCAGCGGCCATACATCTGAACCTGCTGCCACTGATAAACGCTCTGTTCATAGTCTCCAACCCCATTCCCGTGAAATATGCTCTGAATCACGTAGGCTTCCGCGTGGGCAAGCCTCGACTTCCTCTCACGGAGCCGGATGACAAGAGCAAAGCAATGATAGAAGCCACCCTTAAGAACTACCGTATCGACCTGCCGATTTAGGCGCCTACTACGGAATCCAAGGAGGAGGATCTTGAACAAGAGACCCACGAAAGTGATTGCCTGGTTCGATGAGATTGGCAAAGCCGACATACCCATCGCCGGTGGCAAGGGAGCCAATCTGGGGGAAATGACCAAGGCCCGGATCCCGGTCCCACCAGGCTTCATCGTCACCGCCGATGCCTACTTCCAATTCCTGCATGAAGCCCAACTGGCTGAAAAGATACGCTCTCACCTCAAGATCCTCAAACCCAAAGACTCCAAGATGCTCCAGGAAACCGCCTTTCAAATCATGCAGATGATCAGCCAGGCATCTATGCCTCCCGGCATGGCTGACGAGATAAAGAAGGCTTATCAGAAGCTGCACCAGGGTCCGGTGGCAGTCAGGTCCTCTGCTACTGCTGAAGACCTGCCAGAGGCTTCCTTCGCCGGGCAGCAAAGCACCTTTCTCAACATTCAAGGATCGTCCAATGTGGTTGAGGCAGTTCAGAAATGCTGGGCATCTCTCTTTGAGGCCCGGGCCATCTTTTATCGCAATGAGCAACGCTTTGACCATTCAAAGGTCGGCATTGCCGTAGTAGTGCAGAGAATGGTGCAGTCGGAGATTTCCGGCGTTGCCTTCACTGCAGAACCTCTGAGCAGCGACGAGAAGAAGATAGTGATCGAAGCCGCCTACGGCCTGGGAGAAGCCCTGGTCTCCGGCGAGCTGACACCGGACATGTACCTTCTAGAGAAAGAATCGCTCCACCTCTTGGAGAAGAAGGTTGCTACTCAAGAATGGCAGCTGATAAGGAACCCGGACAGCCGGGATCGAAAGCGAAAGAACATCAAGGTGCCCATTCCGGCCAAAGACCAATCCCATCAGAAGCTGGCGGACAAGGACATCGCTGCTTTGGCCAAGATTGCCAAGAAGATAGAAGCCTTGTACAAGTGCCCTCAGGACATCGAGTGGGCCAAGGAGCAAGGGAGTTTCTACATTGTCCAGACTCGTCCCATAACCACCCTGAAAGCCCAAGAGGGCCCGACGGAAGAAATCAAAGGAGTGGAGCTCTTCAGCGGGTTGCCGGCCAGCCCTGGAGTAGCCGCCGGCAGAACCGAGATCATTCTCCACCCCTCGGAAATCGTCAACCTTAAGGAAGGCGAGGTCCTGGTGGCTGAGATGACCACGCCCGACTTCGTACCGGCCATGAAGCGCGCCGCCGCCATCATTACCGATCGTGGTGGCCGGACTTGCCATGCCGCCATAGTCGCCCGGGAACTGGGCGTACCGTGCGTGGTGGGGACCGGTACTGCTACCAAGGTACTGAGGGAGAAACAACTGGTTACGGTCGACGGCTACCAAGGCAAGATCTATAAGGGTAAGGTGATCAGCCATCGAAAGGTGGAGGCACCCGCTGTCATCAAGACGCGGATAAAGACCGTCACGAAGCTCTATGTGAACCTGGCCGACCCCGACTTGGCTGAGAAGGTGGCTGCCCGCGATGTGGACGGAGTCGGACTTCTTCGAGCGGAGTTCATGGTCGCCAATATAGGCGAGCACCCCAGACACATGATCGAGCAGAAGCGTGGCCAGGAGTTCGTTGACAAGCTCGCCATCGGTCTGAACACCTTTGCCAAGGCCTTCTACCCCAGGCCCGTGGTCTACCGCACCACCGATTTCAAGACCAATGAGTATCGCAACCTCAAAGGCGGCGAGAAGTACGAGGGGACGGAAGAGAACCCCATGCTGGGTTACAGGGGCTGTTCGCGCTACATAAAGGAACCCGACGTCTTCAAGTTGGAAGTAGAGGCCCTGAAGAGAGTGCGAGAGAACTTCACCAATCTCTGGGTGATGATACCCTTCGTACGCACGGTCAAGGAACTGGAAGAGACCAGGAACAGCCTGGCCTCTCTTGGTCTGTCCCAATCCACGAACTTCAAGCTGTGGATGATGGTGGAAGTACCGTCCAACATCATCCTCATGAACAAGTTCATCGACGCCGGCATCGATGGCATCTCTATCGGCTCCAACGACCTGACTCAACTCACCCTCGGCGTGGACAGAGATAGTCCCAAACTGGCCGAGGTGTTCGACGAGCGGGACGAGGCTGTTCTGTGGTCTTTGGAGAGAGCTGTCAGCATCACCAACCGGAGGCGGGTCACTTCGTCTATCTGCGGGCAGGCGCCGTCTGTGTACCCGGAGCTTACGACCAAGCTGGTGCAATGGGGGATCACCTCTGTCTCAGTCAACCCAGATATGATTGAGCACACCAGGGAGATTATCGCCCGGGCAGAGGAAGACCTGGCGATTCGTCCACCCGGCAGGTAGACCTAGAATATCACCGGCAAATGGCGAGTAGTGGATCGACCGCATCTGAAGGTACGCGCTTGGCTGGAAGAGAGAGAGGGGAACCTCTCGCCTTACGCCGCCAAGAGCCGACTGTCCAAGGGGAGGCTTCAGCCTGAGGAGCCTTCTCCGACGCGCACCGCTTTCCAGCGCGACCGGGACAGGATCATCCACTGCAAAGCCTTTCGTCGCCTGAAACACAAGACCCAGGTCTTTATAGCCCCACCGGGAGATCACTACGTAACCAGGTTGACTCACACCCTCGAGGTGTCTCAGATTGCCCGCTCTATAGCCCGGGGCCTGAATCTCAACGAGGACCTGGCAGAGGCCATTGCCTTGGGGCATGACCTCGGGCATACGCCTTTTGGGCACACAGGAGAAGATGTTCTGAACGAGATATCGCCATTCGGCTTCCGGCACAACGAGCAGAGCCTGCGCGTGGTCGACCAGATAGAGAACAACGGCAAGGGGTTGAACCTCACCTTTGAGGCGAGAGAGGGCATCGTGAAGCACTCCAAGTCAAGGGCAGGCATCTTCGGCGAGGGATGGGAGACAGTGGGGACTCTCGAAGGGCAGATATGCAAGGTCGCCGATGTCGTCGCTTACATCAGCCACGATGTCGACGACGCTTTGCGCGCCGGGGTCATCACTGAGGACGACATCCCTTCTGTGGCTATCTCTGTCATGGGCAGATCGCGTTCTGAGCGCATCAACGCCCTGGTCTGCGACATCCTGGACTCGTCGTGGGATGCCAGAGGAGAGGGCTTGACAAGTAAACAGATAGAGCCGATTATTGGCGTAAGCCCCTCCGTGAACGAGGCCATGAATGCTCTCAGGGACTTCCTGTTCGAGAGAGTATATGATTCCGAGTTGGTCAACCGGGAGGCGGACGTAGTCAGGCTTGTCGTGCGCCGGCTCTACGAGCACTTCATGGGACACGAGGACCAGTTACCTGGTGAACTCAAACTGTCAGATGAACCCCTGGCCAGGCGGGTAGTGGACTATGTTGCGGGAATGACGGATCAGTATGCCCTCCAGTCTGCCAAGGGGCTAGGGTTGCTCGCCTGAGAAATCAAGCCCGGCCAAGACCAATCAGAACCCTGGACGAATCCGAGACGAACACACTCGTTGGTGAGGGAAAAGGAGAAGCGGGATAGACTATAGAGGATGCGGGGGTCCGTGCCGGCATGGACACCGTTGATGAAATAAAGCAGCGGCTGGACATCGTGGAGGTCCTCTCCAGCTACGTGCCTGACCTGAAGAAGAGCGGGCGGAACTTCAAAGCTGTGTGCCCCTTCCATGCGGAGAAGACGCCCTCGTTCTTCGTCTTTCCGGAGCGCCAGAGCTGGCATTGCTTTGGGGCTTGCGGGGTCGGTGGAGATATGTTCGCCTTCGTGATGCGAAAGGAAGGGGTAGACTTCAAGGAGGCATTGAATATCCTGGCGGAGAGAGCGGGCGTCACCGTTGTTCAGAGAAAGCCCGATGAGAGCAAATCCGAGGCCGACAGGCTGAAGGAGATCAACGAGGCTGCCGCAGAAGTCTTCCACCGCCTGCTTTTCAATTCCACTGGCGGCCAGCGCACCCGAGAGTACCTGATCCGGCGAGGTGTCTCAGAGAAGACGATGCGCCAATTCCAGATTGGCTACAGCCAGGATAGCTGGGACTCCTTGCGCCAGGAACTGATGAAGAGAGGCTACCACGAGAATGAACTGGCTTCTGCCGGGCTACTGGTGGAGAAGGAGAAGGAAGGGACTTACGACCGCTTCCGCAACAGGCTGATGTTCCCCATTCGAGACATGGCCGGGCGGGTGGTGGGGTTTGGGGCGCGGGCCCTTGACGATTCTCTGCCCAAGTATCTGAACTCGCCCCAGACGCTGGTTTTCGACAAGAGCAGCAGCCTCTATGGCATTGACTTCGCCAGGCCAGCCATCAGGAAGGAGAATCTGGCTGTGGTGGTGGAGGGCTACATGGATGTCATTGTGGCCCACCAGCACGGCTTCACCAACGTGGTGGCCTCACTGGGCACCGCCCTGACAGAGAAGCACGTGGGGATAGTGAAGAAGCTCACCAATCGCCTCGTTCTGGCACTGGATGCCGACGCCGCCGGCGAGATGGCGACGCTCAGAGGGATCGAGGTGGCCAGCCATACTTTTGACCAGAAGGTTGTGCTGCTCCCCACCTCAGCGGGCTTGATCAAGTATGAGGAGCAATTGGACGCTGAGATAAGCGTCATGGTCTTGCCGGGGGGCAAAGACCCGGATGACATAATCAAGGAGAACCCCCAGGACTGGGAGCGTTTGCTGAGACAAGCGGCTCCGGTGGTCGACTACACCTTCGACCTGGTTGTCTCCAAGCTCGACGTCACCAGTGCGAAAGACAAGTCGCAGGCGGTAGATCAGATCCTGCCTCTCATCGCCGAGATCAAGCACCCTGTCCGTCAAGCCCACTACCTCCAGAGACTGGCGCGCGTGGTAGCCGTAGATGAGCAGACTCTGGCCACGGCGCTTGGCCAGTTCAAGCAGAAGGCGCTGGGACCGCGCCGGGAGACCAAGTCGCCACCGCCTTCCAAGCTGGTCTCCCACCTATCCTCAGGCGACTCGCTGGCAGAGTACTGCCTCTACCTGCTGTTCAGCTACCCCGATCTGAGGAGCCACGCCTCTGATCTGCGCGTAGATTTCTTCTTGAACACGGAAGACAGGGAGATCTTCCTGGCCTGGCAAAACATGACTGACGTCGATTTGCTGCGTCAGGAACTGGATATCAGCCTTCAGGGGCACCTGAATACTCTCATGTCCAGGACCACGCCGCAGCTCCACGGAGAAGCACAGGAGCGTGCGCTGCGCCAGTGCATCAACCGATTGAGGGAGCGATGGTTGAAGGATTTGAAGGCGAAAGAGCAGATTCTGATATCGGAACTGGAGGCCGCTGGCAAGCCCGCCGATCTAACCGATCTACAGGAGATACAGAAGTCAGCAGTGAAGCTTAACGCTGAATTAGGAGAGGTCTTCCTTCATGGCAAAGAAAAAAGGAAGCGGGCATCAGACTAAGGCAACAAAGCTCAAGCGACCGGTAGCCAAGGCTCCCATAGAAAAGAGGAGGCCCAAGAAGCGCGTGTCCGAGAAACCCGAGGCAACCAAAGCGGCGGTTGAAATGCCGCCGAAGAAGGTGAAGAAGGTGAGCAAACCAGCAGCCACCACGCAAGTGAAAGAGGCTGCGGTTCAAGCCTCACGAAAGAAGTCAAAGCAACCGAAGAAGGCTGTTGCTGTGACAACTGCTCCGCCGAAGAAAGCAACGAAAGCGCCACGCGCTGAGAAGAAAGCCAGAAGACCTGCGCCCGCAAAGGCTGTTGAAAGAGAAGTGGCACGCGAGAAGCCGCTTAGAGAGAAGAAGCCAGGAAAGCCTGCTGCCACCAGGGAAACAGAAGTGGCAGAAAAACCCGAGAAGAAGGAGAGAAGGCCCAAAGAGTCCCCAGCCGTGAAAGCCAAGGAGACTCGGGCGAAGCAAGAGATGCCAACTGAACTTGAGACAAAACTTGAGAGACCTGGGGTGAAGGGCAAGAAGGCTGCAACGAAAGAGACAGCCGTTGAGGCCAGGGGCAGGAAGAAGACACAAGCGCTCGCCTATGCGGGATCCGAGCACTGGTACGCGGAGGAGGGTAAAGGGCAGGCGGAGGCAGAGCCGGCAGAAGACATCTATGCCATCGTTCCGCCAGAAGCGGATGTGACGCCGGATGTCGCCCGAGAAGCGGCCCCACCTGAAGCCAAAGCTCTCGACGAACTCGAGATAGCTGATGATCCGGTACGCATGTACCTGCGCCAGATCGGCAGGGTGCCTCTGCTAACGGCCGATGAGGAGAAGGTCCTGGCCCGAAACAAGGAGGAGAAGGACTATATCAACGCCATAAGGCAGGAGTACCTGACGAAGTGGGGAAGGCCTGCATCAGCCGTCGATGTGATTACCGTGGTGCTGGAGCGGCTGGTTCGCGTGCTTCCCTTGTTGAAGAGAGTCGAAGGGCAACTCAAGATAGCGTCGGATGAACGCCTGACCAAGAGGCTCTCCAATCCGACGCTGCGGGCTGCCGTCGATAGAGAACTGACCGAGATGTTCATCATGCCTCTGTCGGAGGCCATGGAAGATACTCCTCCCGCCGTGGAGCTGATGGTCAAGGACCTCTCTATAGCCAGCGCCCTCGTGCCACCGGAGGTTCTCAGCATTATCGGCAAGCGACGCCCGGATGACCTTGGCCCATTGTTGCAGAACGCCGTCTTCCTCGAGAAGCTCAAACCATTCGAAGAGAAGCTCCAGGACTACCTGAAGATCATCGACTTCAAGGGGCGATTGGCAGAGGAACGCCTGGTCGAAGCCAACCTGAGACTGGTGGTCAGCGTGGCCAAGAAGTACGCCGAGAGGGGAATGTCATTTCTGGATGTCATCCAAGAGGGCAACATCGGCCTTCTGCGGGCTGTGGAAAAGTTCGACTACCGCCGGGGCTTCAAGTTCAGCACCTACGCCACGTGGTGGATCCGCCAGTCGATCACCCGCGCCATCGCCGATCAGGCGCGCACCATCCGCATCCCGGTGCACATGGTGGAGACCATAACCAAACTCTACCGCACCAGCCGCCGCCTCGCTCAGGAGTTCGGCCGCGAGCCCACCATCGAGGAAATCAGCCAGGAGATGGAGCTGCCTCCAGAGAAAGTGGAGGAGATCATGAAGATCTCCCAGGAACCGATATCGCTGGAGACCCCGATCGGAGAGGAAGAGGACAGCCATCTGGGGGACTTCATCGAAGACCGCAAGATCATGTCGCCGGTCGATACCGCCTCCTACGAGTTGCTCAAGGACCAGATAAGTGATGTGCTGGATACGCTCACTCCGCGCGAGCAGAGGGTGCTCCGGCTGAGGTTCGGACTGGAAGATGGCCGCAGCCGCACTCTGGAAGAGGTGGGCAAGGAGTTTAGCGTCACCCGAGAACGCATCAGGCAGATAGAAGCCAAGGCGCTGCGCAAGTTGCGCCATCCGACGCGTAGCCGGAAACTGAAGGACTACCAGTCCGGCTCCACGTGTCATTCCCGCGGAAGTAGTCAGCTCGAGAACCTGACACTCACCAAGGCAGGGGGCAATCACAGGGGATTGCCCCTACAAGCCTACACGGTCACGGTGCAATCCACCTCAGGCGAATGCTGGGGTATGGGGGTGCCCCCGGAATTCTCAAAATCCCCCTGGAGTCCCCTCTTTGGCAAAGTGGGATTGAGGGGGTTTGGGCCGGGGGATTGAAAGTTTCGCGGCCACGACGAAGCGTGGCCCTCCGAGGATGGGATGTGGATTCCCGCTTCCGCGGGAATGACGAGTGTGGTTCTACTTCATCCCTGACAGCAGCCGTTTGGCCTTGCCTGAGTCCAACTGCTTCATCAGCTTCTGAACCTGGCGGAACTGATTGAGGAGTTGGTTCACATCCTGGGCAGTTGTCCCACTGCCCTTGGCTATCCGTCTCCGGCGACTGCCATCGATCATGTCCGGATGCTGGCGCTCTTCCCTGGTCATGGAGCGGACTATCGCCTCCACCTTCTTTAGTTGCTGCTCGTCCATCCCCTCAGGCAGTTTCTTCGCCATGGAAGAGAGTCCCGGGATCATCTCCATGAGGTGCCCTATCGACCCCATCTTCTTGACCTGCTGAAGCTGCTCCAGGAAATCCTCAAAGGTGAAGGTGGCGGTGCGGATCTTCTTCTCCATGTCCTTGGCCCACTTCTCATCGACCACCTTCTCCGCTTTCTCGATAAGCGTGAGCATGTCGCCCATGCCCAGAATGCGGGAGGCCATGCGGTCCGGATAGTAGGCTTCCAGGGCGTCCACCTTCTCACCAGCACCGACGAACTTGATGGGCACGCCGGTGACTGACTTGATCGAAAGCGCCGCGCCGCCCCTGGCATCTCCGTCCATCTTCGTGAGTATCAAGCCCGTCAGGCCCACCTTGGAGTTGAACTGCTCGGCCACCCGCACCGCCTCCTGCCCGGTCATGGCATCGACCACCAGCAGGATCTCAGTCGGCTGAAGAACCTTCTTCACATCCTCGAGTTCCTTCATCAGCGCCTCATCGATGTGGAGGCGGCCCTGAGTATCCACGATAACCCAGGTGGACGCCGTTTCCCTGGCTCGTTGGAGAGCATGAGCGCAGATGTCGGTTGGTTTCGCCTTTTGGTCTTCAGCATAGACGGGAAGATCAAGCTGCTTCCCGAGGATTACCAGTTGGTCAATGGCCGCCGGGCGCCGGGTGTCGGCAGCTACGAGCAGCGGGCTTTGGCCCGAACGCTTCATGTGCAGGCCCAGTTTAGCTGCCGTAGTGGTCTTGCCGCTGCCCTGCAAGCCCACCAGCATGAGCACCGAAGGCGGCCGACCTGCCGGTATCAGCGTGCTCTGACCGCCACCCATGATAGCCGTTAGCTCTTCATGGACGATCTTCACCACATGCTGTGTAGGGGTAAGGCTCTGAAGGACCTCCTGGGTCAGCACACGCTCCCGCACTTTGGAGGTGAACTCTTTCACCACCTTCAGGTTGACGTCTGCCTCCAGAAGCGCCAGCCTTACCTGGCGCAGCGCCTCATCAACATCCTTCTCGGTGAGCCCGCCTTTACCACTCAGCTTCTTGAAGATGCTGCCGATCTTCTCCGAGAGCAGGTCAAACATCCTTCTTCACTCCACTTGTGCTCGAATGGCCAAGCACAATCCTGAGAACCATTTTAGTCGCTGCAGGATCAAAAGGAAAGGTCATTCGACTGGTGCCCATAGTCCACAAGGAGTGCCACCACGTCCGCAGTGTTTTGACAAGTCAATCACGGCCAGCCTATCATCTTTGGTGGAGATAGAGGCCAGTCTGCGCCTGCATTTAGGACGCCCCCGTCTCGCACGAAGGACAGAGTCCAATAGAAGCTACCGTGCCGAAGAATACCACTTTGTCTAGCAGCCACCCTCTCGAGTACATCTTCCATCCCCGTTCCATCGCCATCGTCGGCATCTCTGCCGACCTGCCCAAGCTGTGGATCAGACGAATATACCTCGACTCCCTTGTCCAGAGCGGATTCCCCGGCCAGGTTTATCTCGTCAACCCCAGGGGTGGTGAGATGGCGGGCTTCCCCATCTACCACACCCTGACTGAGATACCGGGACCGGTGGACCACGTCGTCGTCTCCATTCCGGCCAAGTACACTCCCACGCTCCTGGAGGAATGCCGCTCGAAGGGAGTCAAGGTCGTTCATGTATTCTCCTCCGGCTACGCCGAGACCGGCGAACCCGATCGCATCGACCTGCAGAACAAGCTCGTGGAGATTGCCCGGCAGGGCCACATGCGGATCATTGGACCCAATTGCCTCGGCATCTACTATCCCAAAGGCAAGATCGGGCTCAGCCCGGACTTCCCCATGGACGCCGGGTCCATAGGTTACCTGTGCCAAAGCGGCGGCAATGTCGACTTCATGGTGAGGCACGCTTCTGCCCGCGGCCTCCGTGTCAGCAAAGTGGTCAGCTACGGCAACGCCAGTGACATCAATGAGTGCGATCTCCTGGACTACTTCGCCTGGGACCCCGAGACCAAGGTCATCGCGGCCTACATCGAGGGGGTCAGCGATGGCCGCCGATTTGTCGACGCCTTGAAGAAAGCTGCCGCTGCCAAGCCGGTGGTGGTCTTCAAGGGCGGCTATACCGAGGGTGGTCTGAGGGCCGCCGCCTCACACACCGGTTCTCTGGCCGGAGCCGATGCCGTATGGGGCGGGCTTCTCAAGCAAGCGGGGGCGATAAGAGTCTACAGCATCGAGGAAATGGTGGATATGCTGATGGCCTTGCTGCGTGTGACGCCTCCCAAAGGGACTGGTACCTGCGTCTTGGGGAATGGCGGAGGGGCCAGCGTCATGGCCACCGACGAGTTGGAGCGGGAGGGACTGCGAATGGCGCCCATGCCGGCGGCGATAAGGGAGCAGATGAAGGAGTTTATTGACCTGGCGAACAGCATGCTCCGCAACCCGGTCGACGTCAGCCCGCTGGCCACGGAGGGATTTCCGCTGTTAAGGAACATGGGCCAGCGCAGACCGGTTGACGTGCTCAGAGACTGCGCCGCCACGGATCTCGGTGGTGGTTGGGGGCGCCTGCTCCAGATGCTCAAGGACTGGCCTGGCCTGGACCTGGTCGTCTTCCAGCATGGCTTTGACATAAGCCCGATGCCGATCGACGACTTCATCATCATCGGTTCTGTGGGTCCACTGCTCCTCGCCGCCAGAGAGTGCCAGATGCCCAAGGCCCTCGTTCTCCACTCGATGGGAAACGACCAGGCCTGGAGATCCTCCGAGAACCTGCGGGGGCTTGCTGCCGAATTCGGCCTGCCCTTGTTCCTCTCGATGAGAGGGGCGGCCAGCGCCATCCGCAGGCTGATCGAGTTCAACAGGGCCTATCCCGACCGGCTGGTCGGCATCCGCGACTAGGTGCCCCGAGTGCAGTCGCGGGGAGCGGTCATTGCCCAAGGTCACATGAACCCGGTCTTAAATGCCTGCCTTCTCCGGATTGGGACACAGTTCGTCCTAAGCGGATCGTGGGGATGTCAACGTCCACGCATCACGGGCAAGCTTCGCTTTGCCCGTGCCACCCATCGGGGCGTGCAGAGGGGGCGCAGCCATTCTGCGTTTCTTCTATCCCCAATCCGCCAGAGGCGGACGCCCCAGGAGGAGTGGGGGCCTGGGGGTTGAAAGCGAATCCTGAGTCCCTCAGGCAAGCCGAAGGTCTTCTTGAATGATCAGGACCGGTATGCGCCCACCAAATGCGATACTGGAGGTATCAGAGCCCCAGCTCGGTGGCAATGCCCTTCATGGCATCCAGCCCCAAAGTCAGGAACTCGTCCAGGCTGAGGCCGATCCGGTCACATGAGGCGATGTTCTCTCTACTGGCGCCGGCGGCAAAGCGTTTCTCTTTGAAGCGCTTCTTCAGAGAGTCCACGTTCAGACCTGCCAGGCTCTTCTCCTGGCGAATGAGAGCGCCGGCCGTGATCAGGCCCGTAAGTGGGTCAGTACAGAAAAGGGCTTCGTCGAGCAGCGTCTCGCATGGCACGCCGTGGATCTCGTTGTGGCATAGAACCGCGTGGCACATGGGTTCAGATGCTCCCATCTGCCTGGCCAAGTCAGCACCCAGCCTACTGTGATTCTGCGGTTCATTCTGAGTGAGCTCAACGTCGATGTCGTGGATGAGGCCGGTAAGTCCCCACTCGTCTTCGTTCTGCTGTAACCGCCGGGCGAGGGCCCTCATGATGGCCTCAGTGGCCAGCATGTGTTTGATGAGGTTCTCGTTCTGGACTCTGGCCTTGATGGCGGTCAGCGCTTCCGTCCGGTCCACGGTGTTTCTCAACAGCTTCGGTCGCCCCTTCTTCAGTTCGCCGATCCGATGGAGCCGCCTTTCCCTCAGGCGGTTTGAACCGCCTTCGGAATCGCCTGCGTATGGAGGCGCTTCAGTTGCGTTACGGACGCGTTGACGCAGTCATTTATGATGAGCGCAACTCCCTTCACCTCGCCGATGGCAGTGCAAGGGACACCATGTTTCTTGCATATAGTCTTGACCTTCTCCTGGTTCTTGCGTGCGGTACTAATGACAATCCTTGACTGTGATTCACCGAAGAGAAGGGCATCGGTTCGCATCTTGTCCTTGAGAGTGATCACGGCGCCGCGTCCACCCAAGATACAGCATTCCGCCAAGGCAATGGCTAAGCCTCCGTCAGAGCAGTCATGTGCGCTGGATGCCAAACGCTGTCCTGTTATTTCCAATACAGCATCCTGCACGCTCTTTTCTCTCTTCAAATCCAGCGTCGGGGGCACGCCTTTCTTGAGATCATGTATGATGCTGAGATACTGAGACCCGCCGATTTCTTCCTTGTTTTCGCCGATAAGCAGGATTACATCACCCTCTTTCTTGAAATCGCTACTGGTGACATTCTTGACATTGTCGATGACCCCCACCATGCCGATGACGGGTGTGGGATACACAGCTCCTTTCGGATTCTCATTATTAAAGCTCACGTTACCGCTAATGACAGGAAGACCAAAGTACTTGCAGGCCTTGGTGATGCCCTCTACCACCTTTTCGAATTGCCAGTAGATCTCTGGATTGAAGGGATTGCCGAAATTCAAACCATCTGTTACTGCCAGTGGCCGCGCTCCGCAGCAGACAAGATTGCGTGCTGCTTCAGCGATGGCGATTTGTGCTCCCATAAAGGGATCGAGGTAACAGTAGAGTCCATTGCAGTCGGTTGTTGCCGCAATGGCTTTGTTTATCTCCTTACAATAGTAGACACCGGCATCGTTGCCGCCTTTTACGCACAGGGGCGAGGTGAGTTTTGGATCAACCTTCTTAGCGATCCATTCTTTGGAGGCGAGAGTTGGTGAGGAGAGCAGGGTCGAAAGTGTTTTGTTGTAGTTCTCCGGTTCCTTGACTTTGGACAGGATCAAGGCTCTGGTTTCTTTCAGATACCTGGGCTCTCTTGACTCTCTGTCGTATTTGGGTCCGTTTGCCAGGGCTTCTGCTGGGACCTCCGCTACAACCTTACCATCCTCTTTTACCCTTAGTACGCCGTCTTTTGTCACTTTCCCGATTGCGCTGAACTCAACATTCCATTTCTTGAATACAGCTTTCACCGCATTGAGTTTCTTGGGTGACACGATGAGTAGCATTCTTTCCTGGGATTCGGAAAGCATGATTTCATATGGATTCATCCCTTTTTCTTTACGTGGAACAAGCGCAATATCTATCTCAATGCCGGTGCCCGCTTTGTAAGCGGTCTCTGAGGTTGAACATACAATGCCCGCTGCGCCCATGTCCTGCATTCCAACCACCAATTTCTTTTCAGCGATTTCAAGGCATGCCTCACGTATCTTCTTGCCGATCTTGGGATCGCCAATGGCTACGGCGCTCTTCCTCTCTTTTGCGCTTTCATCCAGCCCCGACGATGCAAAGCTGGCCCCTTCGACGCCGTCTCGCCCCGTGGCCCCGCCAGCGATGACCACCAGATTGCCCACGCCTTCCGCGCGCGCCCTGACGATGTTTTCCTTTTTCAGCAGACCGACCACCATGGCATTGACCAGAGGATTCCCCTGGTACGAAGAGTCAAAATACACTTCGCCCGCAATGGCCGGCAGATCAACCGCATTGGCATAATCGGTGAAACCGCGGGCTATTTCCTTGAAGAGGAACTTGGTCCTCTTGTCACTCAACATTCCGAATCGCAAGGAACTCAGAAGGAATAAAGGGCGGGCACCAACGGTGAAGATATCTCGTATGCATCCGCCGCCGCCGGTGGCACTGGCTTCGTAAGGTTCAACCGCAGAGGGGTGATTGTGAGACTCGACCTTAAACACCACGGCATAATCATCGTCGATTGACACTCCGCCTGAGTTTTCGCCGGTGGTGAGAAACACGCTCTCGCCCTTGGTGGGAAGCTTCTTCAATACTCTAATCGAGTTCTTGTATGAACAGTGCTCGGACCACATGGCAGAGAACATACCCAATTCTGTGTAGTTGGGATTCCTGCCCAGGATCCTCTGTATTTCCTTATACTCAGAAGCACTAAGTCCCAGTTCCTCTGCCAGTTTGGCGCCCGTTCGTTCTCTTCCCATATTTTCCTCCTCTTGCCTTGCCTGAAGGAAACGGCTACCCGAGGGTTTCTTTGGAGACGGGCATGCGTTTGCCCCCTGTCTATGCCTTGTTCTTCTGAAGGCGGGAGACTCCAGGGATGATCTTGATCCAATCCCCGTGTTCCCACATGACCAGCAGTTGACCGGCTACGAAGATGGAGCTATAGGTGCCAGCCACGATACCCACGAATAGTGCCATGAGGAAGCTGCGGATGGGCCCGCCAACGATCAGATAGACCGCCAGTATCGCGAGAACAGTGGTTATGGAGGTATTGAGCGAGCGCACCAGCGTCTCAGAAACACTGAAGTTTACCAGGCCATCATAGTCGCCGCCTATGCCTCTGGCCTTGTTCTCCCGAACGCGATCCAAGACAACAATGCCATCGTTGACACTGTAGCCGATAATGGCCAGTAGAGCCACGATGAACATGGGGTCAACTTCCCATCCCATGGTCCTTCCAAAGACGGCGTACACCCCAACCGTCACCACCAGATTGAATATCAGCGCTACTACGGCAGCAGTGCCATAGCGGACTGAGTGAGGCACCTTGCGGAAGGCCCAGGTGATGTAGAGCAGCATGGCCACTATCGCCACGGCGGTGGCGATGGCCGCATTCCGCACGGTATTTGAGGCAACGGCAGCAGAGGAGTAATCCAGTTCCACCACCTCTCCAACCTCATTCAGCTTGACCTTCAAATCATCCCGCCCAGCCTCATCCATCTCCGGCAAGTAGAAGATGAAATGGTCGTCACTCACCTGGATCTGCCTGGCAGCTCGGTCATAGCCCAGGTCGCTCAACAGCCCTCTAACGACCTCGATGTCTAGAGTCTCTTCCTCCTTCGGACCGAGTTCCACCTTGGTGGCCGGCTTGAAATCGATGCCAGTTATGAGCCCGCCAGGAACGGCCGCCGACACAATGCCAAGTATGATGACGATAACCGCAGCCATCAGGAACCAGTGCCTCTTGGCGGCAAAGTTAAGCACCCTTCGCCTCCGCGTCAGGTTTCGCTTCCACTCCAAGCCAAGTCAGTCTCCTGGCAGTCCAAGCCCCAGGGAGGAGAAGCAGCATGGTCTTCGTGACCACAATGGCACTGAACATGCTGACGGCCACACCGATGAACAGCGTCGCCGCAAACCCCTTGACCGCAGAACTGGCCACGATGCTGCTGCCGAACCAGTACAGTATGCCGCAGGCGATGAAAGTGGTAACGTTGCTGTCCCGGATCGCCGGCCAGGCACGATTGAAGCCGGCTTCGATAGCCGCCTTCAAGGTGCGCCCCACTCGCAATTCTTCCTTCATACGCTCAAAGATGAGCACGTTCGCATCCACGGCCATGCCCACTGAAACGATGAATCCAGCTATGCCAGCCAGGGTCAGGGTCACCGGTATCGCCTTGTAGATGGCTAACGTTACGATGGCATAGATAACCAGCGCCAGGGCTGACACAACACCGGGCAGGCGGTAGTAGAGTATCATGAACAACGCCACCATGAGGAGCCCAACCCAGGCAGCCTGGAATGCATCCTGAGTGAACGTCTCTCCCAGAGTGGCCGACACCGGCTTCTCGTACTCCGGCACCAAGGGCACATCGATACGACCGGCGTTGAGTATGTTGGATAGCTTACTGGCCTCCTTGTAGCTCAGTCCTTCAACCACTCCTTTGTCCGTAATCACCGCGTTGACGACAGGAGCTATGGGATTGCCGTCATCTCCCAGCAGTGGCTCATCGCCCAGGAAAATGCCCAGTTGCTTGTTTAGCAATTCGGTGGTGACCTGTTTTGACAACTGCGCGCCCTCAGAATCCCATTCGAAGTTGAGATATGGCGCGTTGGTGGTCTGGTCGAAAGTGACGTGGGTGTTTGTCTTGAAGTATCTGCTGCTGAGTACTCTGGTCTGGGTCTCGCCGTTGTCGGTGGTGATAGTGCCGGTAGCGGGGACCCAAATGCCTTCACTGTCCTTCTTGCGGAACTCCAGCACCGCGGTGCTGCCAACCAGGTTCTTGGCCTCTTCAATGTCGGTGATCCCGGCCAGTTCCACAATTATGAGGTCTTTCCCCTGTGTGCGGATGACCGGCTCGCTGACCCCGAGGGCGTTGATGCGATTCTCTATGACATCAATGGTGCCACTCATGACCCCGGATGGATCATCTATTTCGGACAGGTCCGCTCTGTAGGCCAAGAGAACGCCACCTTTGAGGTCCAAGCCCAGGCGCAACCCTAGGTCGCCCTTCTCTCGGTGCAGAACGCTGCTGCCGCTGGGCGTCATCACCCAGATGGACACACCCAACAGAGCTAATATGAGGAGCAGCGCCCAGCCGTTCCTGCCTAATCTCGGCCTTTTGCTTGTTGGTCGGCGCTGCATCATGAGGCTATTCGAGTATTCCCTTTCCGAGTCTTCATCCTAATAGACCGGCGTGAATTGTGTCTATGATATCACTTTTGAGCGGGGTTGTCTCTTGGCTCCAGATGCCTTCGGGCAAAGGCCAGTGCCTCCTCTTTGGTGGAGAGCTCGCCGGCCCCCTGAGCTTCGCGCACTGCTTCCAGAGTCTCTCCAACCTTCGGGCCGGGTTTGAGTCCGAACTCCCGCATCAGGTCATGTCCATCAATCAGCTTGGGCGGAGCAGCCACCGTCTCGTCTTCTTCCCGCTGCGCCAACACGTATTCCATCAGGCGACAGTGCCCCTCCCACTCAGCCGCATCGAGGTTCGGCCCTTGCGTGGCCAGGAAGTCAGCCAGGGTCAGGAATATGATATCTATGCTCACATCCGCCGTGTCACGGAAATAGCGGTAAATGGCCCGGCGGGTGGGCAGGTCATCGCCCATCTGCCACAGGCGCAGGTGGGACTCTATCATCTTCTGCACCATCTTGATCTCTCGGTTGCTGAACCTGAGGCGCTGCAGGATGTTCCCCGTGACCTCCGCCCCTTGCGTGGGGTGCCCGAAGAAATGGGCCCGGCCGTCAGGCATCAGCGTCTTGGTCTGCGGCTTGGCGATGTCGTGAAGCAGAACCGCCAGTTTGACCAACCCCGCCCTGGTGAGACCAAGGCTGATCTCTTCCTCGAAGTCCGCAATGTGCGGCACGAGGTGTGGCGCGAGAACCAGCAGCTCCGGCCCTGTCGTCTTGTCGAGCAGGCGTTCCAGCGTGGCTACCGACTGCACCGAGTGGTTGAACACGTCCCAGTAGTGCTCCCGAGGCTGATCCACTCCCTTGGTGAAGGTCAATTCCGGGATGATGGCCGTGAGCAGCCCGAGACGGTCAAGGTAGCAAATGAAATGTGCCGCAT
>PDVJ01000043.1_pt1 | contig 28036 bp, 20 predicted proteins | sample 1369811 | NCBI WGS metagenome assembly PDVJ01 (sample SAMN07795376, study PRJNA414565) | Alkali sediment metagenome, whole genome shotgun sequencing project. | reverse complement strand
AAGTTGAGTTAGAACAATTTGAAGTGCAAAGGCGGCCACCATGCTCTTTAGAGCCTTGGTGGCTTTTTTATTTCTGTCATATTGGTAATTCGACCTTTGGTAAATTCTAAGGAAGGAGAAGACTAACTATGTCAGAAGGTAAAGAGATTCATAGATTGTCATCATCACTGAAATTACTTTCTCGTCCAGAAATAAAAAAACTGCCTTGTTTTAAAAGACAGGGGCTCAACTTCTAATTATTCCCTCTATATGAGGAAATTAGCAGCGCCTGTGATAATCCGCCCTGTGCTGGGTGGCCGTCCGCAATTTGAATGGGGGTTATAAAAAACAATGAGAATTGGCATCCTAACCGGTGGGGGCGATGTCCCCGGTTTAAATCCTTGTATTAAGGCACTCGTATATCGTGCGGCTGATGCTGGACACGAAGTCCTTGGAATCCGTCGCGGCTGGGCAGGACTGCTTCACTACAATCTTGATGCGGCGGATAATAGCCTGTGTGTGATACCCTTAAACAAAGCCAACACGCGTACGATTGATAGAACTGGTGGCACATGTATTCACACCTCACGCACAAATCCAGGCCGAGTTCGCTGGAGTGACGTGCCAAAATTTCTTCAAGACCCGAATCACCCACCGATGGAGAATGATCCGCCGGCAGATTTCACACCGCATATGATCAAAGTCATCGAGCATCTTGGCATTGATGCGCTTGTAACCATCGGCGGTGATGATACGCAAAGTTATGCCGTGCGTCTGCATCAGGAAGGCATTCCTGTTGTTGCTATTCCTAAAACAATGGACAACGATGTCTATGGAACAGATTACTGCATTGGCTTTTCAACAGCAGTAACGCGTAGCGTGAATTTTATTACCGCTCTGCGAACGCCGACAGGTTCACATGAACGCATTGCCGTTGTTGAACTCTTTGGGCGCAACTCCGGCGAAACGTCTCTCATCTCTGCGTATCTTGCCAACGTTGACCGCGCAATTATTTCTGAAGTGCATTTCGATCCAGAGAAACTGGCAAGTCTTCTCATGGAGGACAAGCGCAACAATCCCAGCAACTATGCGATTATGACTATTTCCGAAGGGGCGCAAATGATTGCCGGAAAGATTGTCGAGTATGGGCAAGAGGACGCCTATGGTCACAAAAAGCTTGGCGGTATTGGAGCAATCACGAGTGAGGCGCTGAAGAACTTGACAGAAATGCAAATTATTCATCAGCAGCTGGCGTATCTCATGCGCAGCGGTGAACCTGACGCGCTTGACCGCATGGTAGCAACAAGTTATGCCAATTTGGCCACTGACCTCATCATCAAATACGAATTTGGAAAGATGGTTGCGTTGCTTGAAGGAAAATATACAACCGTTCCTATTGATACACTTGCAAAAGGTATTAAACGCGTAGATGTTGAGGAACTTTATGATTCGGAGCAGTATCGCCCGAAAGTAGCGTCTATTTTCGGCAAGCCAATGTTTCTTTACTAAACAGAATAAGGCATTGTTGACAAAGCAGCCTCCCCCAATACTATCCGAACAACAAAACACGTTCTTATCACAAGACGCCGAGAAGGCGGAACGGGGAGCCTAATCGCCACGTGTTCGGAACGATGGTTCATAAAGGCAGAATGTATTTATCAAATGCACGATGAAAAACTGTATATCGTCATGGTGGGTCTGCCGGCGAGAGGAAAATCAACGCTGGCCATAGGCCTCCAGGATGCCTTCAAAAAGGGCCGCATTCCCTCAAGGATCTTCAACAACGGCAACCTGCGGAGGAAATACCGACACCTCCGGGAAACGTCCCTTTCTGATTTTTATCACCCGGATAATACGGAAGCGGCAGTACTGAGAAAAAGCCTTGCCCGCATAAACCTGGAGCGGGCCAGGGCTTATCTACATGGCAGGGGCCAGGTTGCCATCCTTGACGCCACCAACGTAAGCCGGGAAAGAAGGAACATGATCGAGGAGCGCCTCGATGACCACCCGATCCTCTTCATCGAATGCATCAACGATGACGAGGATATCCTAGGTTTGAGCATTCTGAATAAAACAAAACTGCCTGAATTTTCCCACCTTGACCGTCTGACGGCGGAGAGAGAGTTCCTGAAGCGTATCGACTACTATCGCATGATCTATGCGCCATTGACGAGCGAAAGAAATTATATTCGTATGGACTCCCTGAAGCACAGGATCATAAATGAGAGGCACATCGATTCAATTCCCCTGTATCTCTTGGTCCGGGACTTTCTAGTCACCGATGTGGTGAAAAATCTTTTCCTGATTCGCCATACGGAGACGGAATATAACGTGGTCGATCGCATCGGCGGCAACCCATCCCTTACGGCGAAAGGCGTGTCCCAGGCCCAGGCCCTGGGACGGCTTTTCAGCCGGCGGAAGATCTCCCACATCTTTACGAGCAGCGCGATTCGGACGATCCAGACGGCCCGATTCATTGCGGAAGGGCAAACGGATTGTAATATCTTTCCCCTCAGGGAGTTTGATGAAATCAACGGCGGCGTCTGTGAGGGGAAGACATACAGAGAGATAGAGGAATCAATGCCCGAAGTCTTCCGTAGTCGAGAGGCGAACAAGTATTGCTATGTCTATCCGGGCGGGGAAAGTTATGAAACGATGAAGCCCCGGATCCGAGCGGGGATCAAAAAAGCTTTTTTCATCAACCAGAACGCTGACCACATCATGATCGTCGGCCACCAGGCGGTAAATCGGATGATCCTGTCTCATTTCCTTTACCGACGGGATGATGATGTCCCTTATATCTACGTTCCTCAGGACCGGTTCTATCACATCATCGCCACGCAGGATAAAAAACTATTTAAATTGAAAAGTTACATATAGATGAGATATTCCCTCACTATCTCCGCCACCGACGATCGTCAGAGCCCCTTAATGAGAACCACGTCTCGGATAAGACCGAAAGTCCCTTTGCTGAAGGGTGCAAGCTCAAGCACCCCCATGGAAACATTCCCAATGGTCGTATCTACGACGAGAATTTCTCCAGACAATACGGCTTCTGGCGGCCCTATGTCGAGCAGGTAATCTATCGCTATCTCGATTGCGGCGATCTACACAACGACTTTGCACGTGTGGAATGCAAAGATTGCAACCATGAGAATACCTTTTGAACGTTTCTTGCAAACGCCGTTATTTTCAACTGGTAATAGTCAATGTTTTTGTCTCCCCTGTTCTAAGGATTTGTAGATGGTGACATTATCGGACATTTTTCATATTTTCATTCATCTTTCTCATGCGGTGCGGGCTGAAGGTGGCTACGCAAACGCATCTGCCATAAATATAGACTTTTAACAAAAAACTGTCTCGAATCCCCTATTTTAAATTGCCTATAGAGATTGCTATGTATTTGTATAAGTATGAATCAGATGCTGCCATACAAAAAGAAAAAAGCCGTCTAAGAGCCGTCAACTTCCAAAAAACTGCCTAAAGTAACCGGCCATTTTTCTGGATTCTGCTGTAAGCTTCATCCAGAGCATATTTCTATGTATTCATTTTTCCTTAGCTATTACGATTTTGTTTTTGATATTTTTGGGAGACGTGGAGAAAAGGAGCTTTCAGGTTACCGGCTAAATCGGTGTGAAAAGAAAATTTATAATATATTGAAATTAATAACTATTTGGCGTCCCCACGGGGATTCGAACCCCGGTTACCGGCGTGAAAGGCCGGTGTCCTAGGCCTCTAGACGATAGGGACGTTTGTACGTCTTTGGTTTATTTCGTTAAGAGGGGCTTTTTATCCTATTGTTTACGGAAAAGTCAAGCGACAAATAATAAAAAAAGGGGAATTCAAAGAAAATTCATATGAGTTCATTGATTATTTGTGATTTCGAATTTCGACTCTTCATAGTGAGGCGAAGATATCAGTTCGATCTTTTACGCCGCAAAGGTTCGAGCGGTCGAGGATTCCAGGGTTCGAGAGAAGTAAAGAAGATGGCAATTGACGTGAACCCTATTCAAAGATTACCGGTTCTCGCAGAATCGCTTCTCTCGCCTTTACGGCGAGCGCTGCCATTTCGGGATGTGTTTCTTTCAGGGATGCGATCTGCCGTAAATTATCGGCGGTTCTCAGCACCAGCATGGCCATATCTCCATCGGAAAGCCCTGCGGCCATGATAATTTCATCCCAGTCAACGCCTCTGGCCCAATCGTACAGGACGGCAGATGTCCACAGGTAGAGGGGAGACACAGAAAATCCCGCGGCCTTCATGCGTTCAGCGAGCGGTCTCAGTGTGGAGAGAACCCGGTTGTAAGCACGGATCAGTTTTCGCGAAAGTTTTTTGCCTGCTATTTTTATATTCTGATCACCGTCGTAGACAAAAGGCCCGATCATGGCTGCCAGGAGGTTTTCATTATCCATCGGGAATGCTTGCTGTTTCAGACATTCGGCGATAAGGAGGGGTTGGTCCAGCCGCAGCTTGGATGCCCAGAAGCCGTTTTCCGTAAGCCGGTTATTCTCATTGACGAATCCTTCCGCTCGGAGAAAATGTAAATGTTTGAGAAAATCTTCCCACAGATCATGGCTTTCAGCCAACTCATCTCCTCTATTTATTCTGTAGGTGTGTTGGTACATGGCGAATGAATTTTTAAAAATGTTCCTGATATCTTCCGGTGTCTGAGAGAGAAGCAGGTTCAAAACCATGGAAAAATCATTTTTTATCTGACTTATAATATCTTCAGGTTTTTTATAGAGAAGACGCCGTATGTGGTCAATATCCATGAACCTTCCCGGAACCACAAGCAAAAAACCGATATTATCCTGACCACGTCTCCCGGCTCTTCCCGTCATTTGATGAAATTCTGTACCCTTTAAGGGATTGAATTCGCGGCCGTTGAAGAGGTCTGAATTAAAAAGGACAATGGTTCTGGCGGGGAAATTTACGCCTGCGGCGACGGTGGACGTGGCAAAAATGGCGCGGAGATGCCCTCTTTTCATCATCGTTTCCACGAGGAATTTCCAGGCCGGAAGTTGTCCTGCGTGATGGGACGCCACCCGTGCAGTGTTCAGGTGGTAAAGCTGTTTGTGGTTTTCCAGATAAGGAAAACGGGATACGAGCTCTTCCCGAGTATAATGGAACGTATTGTCTGCATCATTGTCGGGCAGCCTCCCGCAGGTTTTCAGGGCGGCATCACACTCTGACCGTGATTTAAGGAAAAAGATGGCCGGCAGAAGTTGAAACTTCCCTAAAATTCCGATAATTTCCCCAAAGTGGGGGGGCTTGCCACGATAGGGCTTCCCTTTCTTTTTTTCATGGAGGAATTCGCTGATCTTGCTGAAAAGTCTTTTCTTTTCCAGATACGGCATGATTCTCCCGGAAGGGTGGAGAAACAGGGGGTACAGGGGGACGGGCCTCTTTTCCTCCCTTACCACTACACATTCCTTTCCCCGTATCTTCGATAGCCAGGCGGCAATTTCTTCACCGTTTCCAATGGTAGCAGACAGTAAGAGGAGGTTTATCCTGACGGGGAGATAGATCATGACCTCTTCCCAGACCACCCCCCTGTCATCGTCTCCCAGAAAATGGGCCTCATCAAGAATAACGAGATCGCAGTTCAGATCCTCTCCGTGGTGCATGACATCGTAGAGCTGGTTTCTCAGAATTTCCGTCGTTCCCACAATGATCGGTGCATCGACATTTTCTTTGGTATCACCTGTTAAGATACCGACATTCCGGTTTTCGAAATGGAGTCCAAATTCGACCCATTTTGCATTGGTAAGCGCCTTCAGGGGAGAGGCATACCAGCATCGTCCACCCCTCTCAAATACGGACAGAATCGCCTGCTCCGCGATCCATGTTTTCCCGGACCCTGTGGGCGCAATCACAAGGCAATCGGTTATTCCAATGGCTTTCAGGGCTTGAAGTTGAAATTCATCCGGGGTAAATGGTGTGGAAACGGGCTTCCCGATTTTCGCGAAGATTCCCTTAAGCATCGGCTCCGCATCTGCCTGAAGCCTCGCATGATCCTGCGGTTTACGCCTTCTATGAAAAGTATTTTTCGCAAACCGCTTGGAGTGATGCCGCTGCATACCGGTTGAATCTCTTTCTCCCTTATCCATTGGAAAGAGTATAGATAAACTCTCGTGTGAAGGGAATTTTTTCGCATATATGTGTATCATGAATTGGATAGTATGGATAGGACAAAGAGTTGCCCCGCGGGGAATGAAAGCTATGTTCTCAGGAGCGCGTTCGCATGGGTATAAGTCTATTGTTGAATCAGGATAAAAAATATTGCTGAATGTAATTGTTCATTATCGGAATTCGTGGTAGCTTCGTGACACCAAATTTCAGAGAAGCAGGCTTTAAGAAATATACGGATATAGGAATTATGAGAACAGGTAAATTTGAGGAAAAAAGCATATCTATCATTGAAGATGTCGGAAGAATCATCACAGATTCCAGTGGCCCGGCGGAAACGCTTCATAATATCGCGAAACTCATTGCAGATAAATTTTACGTCGATGTGTGTTCCATATATGTCTTTGACGGAGACAGGAATTGCCTGTCCCTGGTGGCGACAGTCGGTTTGCGTGAGGAGATGGTCGGTAACATATGCATGGGTGTCCATGAGAGTTTGACGGGTCTTGTCCTCGAGGATATGAAACCCGTGCTGGTAAAGAATCCCGCTCTCCATCCCAGATATAAGTATTTCGATGGCAGCGGTGAAGAGAGGTACCACAGTTTTTTAGGATTGCCTCTCGTGTATCATGGAGAAATTCTCGGAGTATTGGTTATTCAGACATTAGATGAAACAGCCATTGATGAATCGGATATTCCCATATTTTCCATGATCGCCTCTCAGATAGCGGGTGAGGCGGCATATACAAATCTTCTCAGAAGTCTGAAAATAATGATGGAAAAGACGGATGAGACAGAGCAGATAGTTTCTGATTCACAAAGACGAAAGATGGCGCAGCTCGACGGAAAAGACCTCGTAAAGGGGATACCTGTATCCGCCGGGTTTGGCGATGGGTATGCCCATTACCTCCGGGAGTCGGTGGGATTTTCTGAGGTATATTTTCATGAAGCCGATGACGTGGATCATGAGATCATCAGGCTTAACAATGCCCTGAAGCGCTCTGAGGAGCAGGTAGTGAGACTCTGCGATGACGTTAAATCTGAACTATCACCCGAAGATGAGTGTATTTTTCATGCATATCTGATGTATCTCCGTGACAGCGGCCTGAAGAATAAAATCATCGCCTATATAAAAAAGAAGTATGCCGCAGAATATGCGTTGAAGGAGGTCATTTCAGACTACGTGAGGGTGTTTTCTAAAATGGAAGATCCCTATCTGCGTGACAGGGGTTTTGATATAGAAAATGTGGGGAGAAGAATATTGAGGAATCTCCTCGGCCTCGAAGATGAGGAACACAGGATATTTTCCAGAAAGACTATCATCATAGCATCCAGTTTGTCCCTCGCGGAATTGATCCTCCTGAGGCAGGAGAATCTTAAGGGCATCATTCTGTCAAAAGGAGGCGAAACGTCCCATGTGGCGATTCTGGCAAGGTCCTTTGAGATACCTATGATCATTATTCCCAGGGCTATGCTGAGAGAGATTCAAGAGGGTGACATATTGATCGTCGATGGTACCTCCGGCATTATCTTTCCCAATCCGTCAGAGATTATTATTAAGGAATACAAAAGGCTTGAAGATGAGAAGGCACGGCACGGTGAAAAGCTTGAGGCATTTAGACTGTTAAGACCTGAAACACGGGATGGTTTCGAGGTAAAACTCGGCGCAAATGTCAGTCTTTTATCTGATTTTGAGCTGGCGGAAAAATCCGGGGCCGACCATATCGGTCTTTACAGAACGGAATTCCCCTTTCTGGTGAGAGAGCGCTTTCCCTCTGAAGATGAACAGGTAACTCTCTATCGGCGGGTATTGGAGGCAGCGAAGGGAAAAGAAGTCACCATACGCACCCTCGATATAGGAGGCGATAAATTTCTCTCCTACCTTGATTATCCGAAAGAAGACAATCCCTATTTAGGATGGAGATCTATCAGGGTATCCCTTGAACTGAGGAATGTATTTGTGGAGCAGATACGCGCCATATTACAAGCCTCAGCCTTCGGCCCGTTAAGAATTCTTTTTCCCATGATTTCCTCAGTAAGGGAAATAAAAGACATCCTGAAAATTTTACAGGAAGAAAAGGCGCGTTTGCAAAAGAAGGATATTCCCTTTGATAATGCCATCAAAATTGGTATCCTTATAGAGGTGCCTGCAGCAGTCATTATTCTGGAGAAACTTATAAAGTATGCTGATTTTATCAGCGTGGGAACAAACGATCTGGTCCAGTTTATCCTTGCGGTGGATAGAAATAATCAAAAGGTCGCACCCCTGTACAATCCGCTTCATCCTGCGGTGATTTCAACCATTGCGGAGGTTGTTTCGGTGTGCAAAAAAGTGAAGAAGCCTGTGGTGGTGTGCGGGGAAGCAGCGGCGAATCCGAAGTGCGCATATCTTTATTTGGGAATGGGTGTTGATCAACTGAGCATGAATGCCCCCTCAGTGCCCGTGATGAAACAGCTGATAAGAAATGTAACGCACGCCGACGCAAAGGAGGCATTGAGGAGAACACTGTTGATGGACGATGCCGAAGAAATAGAGGCGTATATCGATACTATTATCTCCCCGGTATTACAAGAGGCGATATAAGCGAAATATTCTCCGGCCCATGTGACAAAAAACTCGAGGGAAAAAGTGCAGAATATCAACGGAGGAAAAAGACTATGGGAGTTCTTTCCATTCTGATTAGTGCTGTCGCTGTAGTCCTGTTTTACATGACCGGGCAACACTCACTTATGATTCTTGCCGTCACCGCGGCTCTCGGCAGTTTCTGGACATGGGCGGTTTTGCGTAAAGAACCCCAAACTGCCCCGAAATGGATCCAATGGATAAACCTGGCATTCACCATCATCGCTATAGTCCTGCTGTTCACAGGGATCGCCAAGCTATATGAGTATTGAAATGTTCTCATAAAGCCATCCAGCGCATGGTGTAAAGCCGCCTCTGATTTCAGGCCATGTGGATCAATCATTTCAATCGTACATCTTCACAATATTTCACTTACCAGCATTATTGCTTTATAGATGGCGGCAAAGGGCTCTATTCCTGTAACAATAAGATGTAGCATCATTTATTCGGCGTGGATGCAGCTTTTTCAAGCGCCGTTTGCTTTTCTGCGGGAACAGGTCGGTGGTAGTTTACTTTATTATTGAATTGCAGATATCGTTTCCGCCAGTCATGATGACCGACAGACGCGCGGAAACATTGCACGCCAGTCTTTCAAGAAGGGTTGTATCCATTCCGGGCTGGTAGCGGAGGCTTGAGAAATCACCGTAATTAATACTGCCGATTATCTCGCTGTTGAGCGTGAGGGGAGCGATGGCGAGGGACTTGATGAAATATTTCTTGTTGCGCGGGAGAAGTTTATAGAAAGGTTTCAAATTATCATTGATAAGCCTCGGCATCGTGCTTTCCGCGACAAGATTGAGGAGCACCGTCCGGCCGATAATATTTACACGATCCTTGAGAATGTGAGAGCTCTTCAATGCCTTTATTATATCGATTGCATTCTCTTCATTGAGGATGGAAATCCAGATAAACGGGATTTGAAATTCCTCTTCAATCCGCGCAAGGAGCTTTTCGAAGAGATCTTTGATTGTAAGGTAAGTGGGGAGAGATTCTTCAATCCTAAGAAATTTTTCGGCCAATACTTCATTGATTTTCAGGATGTCAACGGGCTCATTCATGTTTTCTCTCTCCTCTCAGAGTCTGAATTCGGCGACGAGAACAGTATGGTCGGACGGTCTTTCAGCAATTCGCGTAGTCATATCAATCGTACACCTGAGTGATTTTGCTGCTAAGGACGGGGTTGCAAGGATGTGGTCTACCCGCCAGCCAAGACCCCTTTCCACGGATTTTGGTACCCTGTAGTCATAAAAAGTATAATTGCCGGGCATGCCGGGATGAAACTGTCGGAAGATATCAACCAACCCCCAAGATTTCACGCGATGAAAAGCCTCCCACACCTCCGGTGTGAAACAGACATGGCCCAGAAGTCTTTTGGGATCATGGACATCTATGGCCTCCGGCGCTACGTTGAGATCGCCACACCAGATTAACGGCTCGTCGGGTGAATACAATTTGTCCAGAAAGTCCCTGAGGCGCCGAAACCACTCAAGTTTGTACACAAAGTGAGGACTTTCTCGCTCCCGCCCCTGGGGGACATAGGTGTTTATAATATGTATGCCTGAAAATACGCACCTGATCAACCGGTCCTTATCGGGAGGGTCTCCGTCATCAAGACCGGAATTTACCATCTCAGGCTTTTCCAAAGACGCGATCGCAACGCCGTTGTATTGTTTTGCTCCCTTGAAAATAACACCATAGCCCGCGTCTTCAAATTCGCCGACAGGGAATTTCCCGTCCTCAACTTTGGTTTCCTGCATGCAGAATACGTCGGGGAGATTCTCCTTGAGCCAGGGAAGAATAATGTGGAGGCGTGACCGTATGGAGTTTACGTTGTAGGTAGCGATTTTAAAATTTTTCAATCTTCACCTGCTCGCTTTGTGATACCCTGCGTGAATGGCTTCCTCTTCTGAATCGAAGATTACACGGTGATATTCGTTCACTTTGTCGTAGTACTTCATTCCCGGGAGATGGTAGCGTTTGCTGTCCCTGTTGCCGACTACCTTGACAGGTTTTCCGGGAGCCTGTGTGGGATTTTCGATGGCGCCTACTCTTTTTCCAACTGCATTCCTGGGTTTTTCGTCCGCCGGAGGTGTAACTTTTTCAGTTGATATTATTTCCACCTTGTCCCATGTTCTCTTGGGATTAAGTGCATACGCCATTTTTTTATCCTTCTCCGCGTGCTTGCGGTTTCCCAGTTTTTGATAGGCTATCCCGCGATGATAATACGCAACAGCAAGTTTGGGATTGAGTTCAATTGCTTTTGTGCAATCCTCTATTTCCTGCTCGTAATACCCTAATTCCCCATAGGCAACGCCACGATTGTTATACGCGACGGCATCCTTGGGATTTAATTGCAGCGCCTTATTGCAGTCTTCGATCTGCTGCGTATGGTTTCCCATTTGCCCATAGGCAGCCCCTCTGTTGTTGTACGCGACGGCATCTGTGGGATCAAGCTGAATGGCGTGATTAAAAGCCAGTATGGCTTCATTGTATTTGCCCTGCACTACTAACTCTACCCCTTTTTCTATCCAGCCTGACGCATTGAGCTCGCTCACTGAAAAAGTAATGCCGAAAAAGCACAGGGCACAGAGAACGCATAATACTATTTTCTTCATTGGCTCTCTCCGATAACGCATTTGTGGGAAACCTCGGCACTATTCCTGCGAGATTTCAGTTTTGCAACGTTTTATTGTATTCATCAATGGTGTCCTGTTTACTGACTCCGTGGTCAATAAAATCCCACGGCAATATTTCATCGGTGCTTTTGTGACGATACACGTAAAAATCGGGGTTCACGTTGACTTCTTTAAAGGCCTTCGGCCAGTTTCCGTTGTTTTGATGAGCCGCAAGGAGGATTTTGCCAACCTTCCTGTCGCCAAGGGAAAGAAGTGCCTGTATGTAATTCCATTTTGGGAGGTCGTATATTACATTTACAAGGGTTTCTTTGCGCAGGGAACGCTCAATTGTGTGTATCCGTTTTCTTACGGCATTAATATCCTCCAAAGGGTACCATTGAAAAGGTGTAGCAGGTTTGGGAATAAATTGATTAATGCTGACGGTAATGCGTTTGAAAGTTCTTTTGCCTGCTGAAGATTTCACCGTCCGGTGTTTTATTTTTCTGACTACATTGATAATGGCTTCGATATCCTCGCCTTTTTCAGTTGGCAATCCAACCATAAAATAGAGCCTTATATTAAAAATTCCATGCTCGATAAGCAATTCCACGGCATGGAAAATATCTTCGTCTGTAATGCCTTTATGGATCAAATCCCTGAGGCGTTGGTTGCCTGCCTCCGGCGCCAGCGATACGGTTTCGACAGATGACTCTTTAAGCAAGGAAACAAGCGGGCCGGTCAGCCGGTCCAGCCTGGATGAACCGATAGCCACTTTACCGTGTTGGTTCATGATGTACCGGCAGAGGGAAAGTAGTTCCGGATGATCGGAAACCGCTGTTCCCAAAAGCCCGATCTTCATCTGCCGATTGATTCCCCTGATAAATGAAGGCTGGAGTGTCTGCAGACTTCTGAATCTCGCGGGCCGATAGAGAAATCCTGCCGCGCAAAAACGACATCCACGCTGGCATCCCCGGCTCACTTCCGTGAGAAATACTTCCCCAAATTCTCCGTGGGGGGTGATGATGCATTGATCGGTGGTGAAGGCGTTGATGTCTTTAACATGTCTTTGCTTTATTGTATCCGGCAATGAGGATTGCAGCGGTTCCATTTTTGCGATGAGATGGTTATCGTGGTAATGAATTTTGTAATATTTTGGAACATACGCTCCCTCAATTTCTTTCTGGCTTTTATATAGCAAGCCGCTCCGGTTCTCACGAAGCCGCCGGCAATCCTCAAAGAGCGCAAGGAATTCAGGCAGGATCTCTTCGCCTTCTCCCAGTAAAAAAAGGTCGAAAAAATCCGCCAGCGGTTCCGGATTCAGGGTTACCGAAACGCCGCCGCCTATAATGAGGGGCTCCGTTTCGCTCCTTTCACACGCAGCGAGGGGAATACCCGCCATGCTGAGGATCTTGAGTATGTTGGGATAATCGTTTTCAAAGGGTATGGAGAATGCGATAATGTCGAATTCTGCGAGTGCTTTCTGTGATTCCAGACTGAAAAGAGGAATGGATCCCTTGGTGAATTCAACCTCGTCTTTGGGATCGGGGAGGAATATCCTCTCACAGAGGAAAGATGGTTCACGGTTTATTAATGCATAAATTGTTTGAAATCCCAGATTGGACATTCCTGTCCGATAATAATTGGGGTAGGCAAGGCAGACGGTAAGGAGTTCACCCCATATCTTTTTTTGATGACCCTCTTCCTGGGCAACAAGATCATGATATTTTTTTTTCAGTTTCCAGGACATATAATCCTAAATCCTAACTTTCCGTTCCTTCACAAATTGAAGATCTCCGCAGTATGCTGCGGAGAATGCGCTCGCTACCGGATTCTAAGATCGCCTGTCTTCGGCGGGATGTCGCTATGATTCATTGTTCCTTTACGCCCGTCTCCGGCGAAATAGTGTGATTCTCATTTGAATTTAGATCTTCATTCGTATGTCGGATTTAGAATTGCGTTCTTCACCTTTCAGTCAGCTTGTTTTCTCAGAAAAGTCGGTATCGCAAGGTCAAGATTGTCTATGTCGTCAACCATTCCCAGCTTTACCACATTGACATTTTCAATGGATTTTTCCTTCCTCAGATATGTGGGCATGGAAAGATCCTCTCTCTTGTGAGATCCCATGCGTGAGATATTTTTCATGACAGGTTTATTTTTTTCTGCCTCAAAACCTGTCGCAATGACGGTAATTCGTATTTCATCTCCCATATTCTCGTCCACGACGGTCCCGAAAATTATATTTGCATCTTCATGGGCTTCTGACTGAATCAGAGATGACGCTTCATTGATTTCGTAGAGAGTCATGTCCGGGCCTCCCGTAATATTGAGAAGTATGCCATGGGCGCCCTGTACAGTGTTGTCTTCGAGAAGGGGAGAAGATATTGCCCTCTGTGCGGCTTCCACTGCCCTGTTATCACCGCTTGAAACTCCCGTTCCCATAAGCGCCATTCCCATATTGGACATGATCATTTTGACATCGGCGAAATCAAGGTTTATCAACCCCGGGACCATAATCAAATCGGAAATTCCCTTTACGGCATGGTAGAGGATATCATCCGCCTTCTTGAAGGCTTCCAGAAGAGAAATGTTTTTACCACCCAGACTGAGAAGCCGTTGGTTGGGCACGATGATTAAGGTATCCACAATCTTTCTCAATTCTGTAATACCCTCTTCCGCCTGCGTTATTCTTCTCTTACCCTCAAAGAGGAAGGGCTTTGTCACGACGGCAACGGTGAGGATCTGCATTTCTTTGGAGATTTCTGCCACTATGGGCGCACCGCCCGTGCCCGTGCCGCCGCCCAGACCGGCGGTGATAAAGACCATGTCTGCCCCTGCAAGGTTATTTTTTAACACTTCCTTTGTTTCAATGGCTGACCTTCTCCCCACGTCGGGATCAGAACCGGCACCAAGCCCCTTGGTAACCTCAGCGCCGATCTGAATCTTGATAGGTGCAGTGGATGCTCCCAACGCCTGGGCGTCAGTGTTTGCCGCAATGAAGTCGACACCTTTAAGGCTGCTTGCTATCATGGTGTTGACGGCGTTACCTCCCGCTCCACCTATGCCGATTACTTTAATCTTCGCCGAATTTGCGATCGCTGGCTCCACTAATTGAAACATAACCCTCCCTCCCCATTAAAAAAATTCTAAGAACCATCTTTTAATTCTGTGCAATGTTTTGCCGAATATGTTCATTTCAAAACTTTTCAACGCGTCTTTCGACACATTTTTGCTTCCGTAAATAACAAGACCCACGCCGGTTGCATACATGGGAGAGTTCACGACATCCGTCAACCCCCCGATCCCTGCCGGACAGCCCCTTCTCACGGGCATATTAAAAACGTGCTCGGCTAATTCAGTGATCCCCGCCATGATGGATGTTCCTCCCGTCAAGACGACACCGGCGGCAAGTATGTCTTCGTATCCTGATTTGATAACCTCTTTATAAGACATATTCAGAATCTCCTCAGTCCTGGGTTCGATAATTCTACCCAGGATCTGGCGGGTAACTTCTCTCGGTTCCCGGCCACCCACACTGGGGACCTCGATGATTTCATTTTTGGGTATCATCGAGGAAAACGCACATCCGTATTTGATTTTAATTTTTTCCGCTTCTGTAAGGGGTGTTCTCAAGCCGGTTGCAATATCGCTGGTGATGAAATTACCCCCGACGGGTATTACCGCAGTATGCTTGATGCTTCCGTCGGAAAAAACAGCAATGTCCGTTGTTCCGCCGCCAATGTCCAAAAGAACAACGCCCAGGTCCTTTTCATCGGCGCTGAGAACCGCTTCGCTTGACGCTAATTGTTCGAGAACCATATCGTCTATATCCAGTCCCACGCGGTTGACCGATTTTACGATATTCTGCACAGACGCTGATGATCCGGTTACTATATGGACTTTCGCTTCGAGGCGGACGCCGGACATCCCGATGGGGTCCCTGATGCCGTTCTGATCATCAACAATGTAATTTTGAGGCAGTGTATGCAGGATTTCCCTGTCCAGAGGGATGGCGATGGCTTTTGATGCTTCGATTGCCCTCCTGACATCGTCCTCATCGACCTCACGACTCTTCACCGCCACGATACCGAGACTATTTTGTCCTTTTATATGCCCTCCGGCGATTCCTACATGCACGGAACTTATCTCGCACCCGGACATATGCTCCGCTTCATCCACGGCCTTTTTAATTGCTTCTACGGTGTTCTCAATATTTACTACCACGCCTTTTTTCAAACCTTCCGAGGGATGGGATCCTATGCCGATAATGTCAATGCCTGTATCGGTCATTTCTGCCACTATGGCGCAGGTCTTTGTAGTGCCTATGTCAAGGCCGACAATTACATGTCCTTTTTTCACCGTTTTTATTCTGCCTTTCCCCATTTATCGTGGACCGTAACTGTTATTGAGAATACTCAAATTTCTTCCGTCTATTGGAGGCCGGTTGCCGCCGTGTGTCATGTTCTATACCCTTTCTTCGAGCCTATCGGCATTTTAGGACCCAACACCTCTTTTTTCTGGACCGTGATTTTCGCGGGGTCGTTCAGATCGATGAGGAGAAAACCCAATTTCAAATTCCGTCTTTCCAGATCGGCCACAATAGGATTCAATCGTTTTAATTTGTTTTCGTAACTGTCAAAACCCAGCCTGATACAGAGGCCGCTGTCGGTAAAGAGTGAAAGGCCGAACATATCATGACCATGGATTTCCGAAATATTTTTTATCGTGGGAAAATCCTGAGAAGTTGAAAGATACCGGAGGAGTTCAAGTGATTTTACAAAAAGTTCAGAATCGCTTCCTTCCGTGTACCGTACGTTGAGTACGGGAATGTTGAGTTCGTCATTTTTTTCAAGTTTTTTAAAGGCGATCCCATCCGTATCCAACAGGCTAAAGCCGTTCTCACGTTTAATCAAAGCCACGGGCTGCCTTTCCCGTACCTCAATAATCAAGCGGTTCGGAAGTTCTCTTCCCACGAATACTTCCTTGATCCACGGATTTACTTCGATCCTCCGGGCAACTTTATCCAGGTTAATTGCCAGGAGGTTTTGGTCGGGCTTAATAGCGGCGAGCGAGAGGACTTCCTTTTCTGTGAGTTCCTTGCAGCCCCGGATAGTTATTTCTTTAATCTTAAAATATGAGGCGCTTATGGTGAACATGTACCCGTAGATCAATGCGGCGCTGATACCCACAATGACACATAACAGCAGAACCGTTCTCAACAGTTCTTGAACGATATTTTTTGAACGCCTTTTCAATCTGTATTTCTGCGTTTCGAATGTTGTTTTGAAGGGGTTTTTCATCAATCTTCCCCGATTATTTTGACTTCTGTTTCTAAATCAATACCGCGATATTGCCTCACCTTGTTCTTTACCATATCAATCAAGGTGAGAATATCACCCGCCTTTGCATTGCTCACATTCACAATAAAATTTCCGTGTTTTTCCGATATTTTCGCGCCGCCTACCTGTGTACCTTTAAGACCCAATTCATCTATTATTTGCCCGGCGGGAATTCCTCCCCTGGGGTTTTTAAATATGGAACCTGCATTGTAGTATTCAAGGGGGTGCTTGGCTTTTCGCATCTCCACGATTTCGGTGATCCGCTCCTTGATCTGTTTTTTTATCCCCCTCACCAGAAGGAACGAAGCTCCTGTAATAATCACATTTTTCGTGATTTCCAGATTCCTGTAGGAAAAATTTAATGTCTCCCTCTTGCATCGCCGGATATCTCCGCTGCCATTCATCAGTTCAACTGAATCTACAGCATCCTTGAGTTCAGTGCCCCATGCGCCGGCATTCATCCTCACTGCCCCTCCAACGGTACCGGGAATTCCGGCGCAAAATTCCATCCCCGTAAGGGATTTTCCCGCGGCAAGAAGGACTATCTCAGAGAGGGCAATACCCGCGTCTGCGTAAAGCGCTACCTGTGCGGCACCTCTTTCCTCGAGACGAATGCTTTTGATATCCTTCAAGGAGATGAGGGCGCCTCTGTAACCCCCGGCCTTCACTATAAGATTTGTCCCGTTGCCGATAGGGATAAATGGCATCCGGAGGTGCTGCAGGAGCTTGAAAACCTTTCCCAGCGCGTCAAGGTTATCTGGAAAAACCAGCGCATCGGCAGGACCGCCCACTCGCATTGACGTATGTCGGGACATGGGTTCATCAAAGAGGACCTTGCCGGAAACGATCTCACGTAACGTATTTCGGAGTGTCTTGTCCTTCACCGTGCTTTTTCTCCGATACCCTACATATGTGAAGCCTTCTGCAGGAATTCTTCGCCAATCTTCCACACGTTTCCCGCTCCCTGGGTGATAATGACGTCTGAGGGTCCGGCAATGGAAAGAAGGTGATTCACAATGTCGTCAAAATTACTTATAAAGGTTACGTCTTTATGGCCAAGACTGCGGATGCCTTCGCAGAGGCTTCTCGCATTTATGCCGTCTATGGGTGCTTCGCTCGCTGCGTAGATATCGGTCACAATAAGTGTGTCTGCGTTGGGGAAGGCCGTGAGAAATTCATCAAAGAGGGCCTTTGTCCGGGTATAACGATGGGGTTGAAACACCACGATTATTTTATTCTCGTATACCTGCTTCGCTGCTTTAAGCGTTTCCCTGATTTCAGTCGGGTGGTGTCCGTAATCATCCACTACGGTAATCCCGTGGATCTTTCCTTTCACCTCCAGCCGGCGCCGGCAAAACTCTTCAATCCTTCCTTGATGGCGGAAAAATCCATATCCAATTCTCTGGCTACGGCAATTGTCGCGAGAGAATTATACACATTGAAAAGGCCTGGAACATTTAGTGTGAAAGCGCCACAAGTGTTCTCTCTGTAGTGGAGGGTATAACGGGAAGACGACCCGGCAAATGATATGTCGCTTGCCCTGTAGTCCGCCGGCTGCGTAAGACCATAAGTCACAATTTTTCTTTTTATTTCCGGCAGGATTGCAGTCACGTTTTCATCGTCAAGACAAAGTATGGTCGATCCGTAAAAGGGGACGATATTCGCGAATTTTAAGAATGCATCTTTGATTTCTTCGAGATCTCTGTAATGATCAAGGTGTTCGAGATCGATGTTAGTGATCACGGCTAAAGAGGGGGATAATTGAAGAAAGGATCCGTCACTTTCATCGGCCTCAGCCACAATAACCTCCCCATCTCCAAGCCTTGCGTTGCTGCCGATACTGGCCAGCTTTCCTCCAATCACCATGGTGGGATCAAGGCCTCCGGATGCGAGGACTGTGGCTATCATGGAAGTCGTAGTCGTTTTTCCATGGCTTCCCGATACGGCGATGGAAAATTTCATCTTGAGCAGTTCCGCCAACATTTCCGCCCGAGGTATGACGGGGATGTTTCTCCTATGGGCCTCCAAAACCTCGGGATTGTCGGCCTTCACGGCTGTCGAAGTAACGACTACATCTGCGTCCGCAAGGTGGGCTGCATTATGACCTGAACAAATTCTGGCACCCAGTAAGGAAAGTCTCTGAGTGATGTCGGTGTGACTGAGATCCGAGCCGCTGATTATATAACCCAGATTGAGAAGTACTTCCGCGATTCCGCTCATGCCGATACCGCCTATGCCCACGAAGTGAATATACCTCACTTTTCTGCGCATACTGTCTCTTCTTATGTCATTCTTCACATTCATATTTGAGTAACAGCACCTTATGTTGTATGTGTCAATTTCCTATATACTATATCTTGTATTAAATCTACAAAAAATTATATTTTTTTTGAAGGAACAATTTCCATGCACTCATCAACAATGTGAGCTGCCGCTCTGGGATTACCGAGACCGGCGGACCTTGTCTCCATCTCTCTTATTCTCGCCGGGTCGTTGTATAAGTCTGCGATCGTCTCGGCCAATTTTTTACCACTCAGTTCTGTTTCGCGTATCATTACACAAGCCCCCGCGTGGAAAAGCGCCTCAGCATTTTTTGTCTGATGATCACCTGTTGCGTAGGGGAAGGGGATAAGAATCGCCGTTTTTCCGCTGGCCGTCAATTCGGCAATTGAGGTGGCGCCGGCTCTGCAAATGAGCAAATTCGAAGATCTGTAGATTTTGGCTATGTCCATAATGAAGGGAAGGACATCTGCATCCACCCCGTGGGATCGGTAACAATCGGAAACAGTGTGTAGATCCGTATCCCCTGTCTGGTGGATGATCTTCAATGCCGGTGTAATTGTGCTCAAATAGGGGAGGGCATCAAGAACTGCCATATTTATGCTGTGAGCGCCCTGGCTTCCTCCAAAGATGAGGAGCGTAAACTTGTCTCCTGTTTTTTTCTCGTTACGCGTTTCTGTGACAAAACCGGCTCTGATGGGATTTCCAGTAATGATAGTTTTTTTTTCGGGGAAGCACTGCTTTGTTGCCGGGAATGTGAGAAATATCCTGTCGACAAATTTTCCGAGAATCCTGTTCGTAATACCCGGCAGGGCGTTTTGTTCCGCAATAGCTGTCTTGATACCCATGAAACATGCAGTCAGTACTGTTGGTCCTGAGGAATAGCCCCCCACGCCGATAACAATGTCCGGGCCAAATTCACGGATCAATCCGCAGGACTCGATGAGACTCCGCGGAATTTTCAGTAACGCGCTGAGAGCTTTCAACATACCCCTACCTTTCACTCCTTCCACATGAAGGGTGCGAAGAGAAAATCCCATATTTCCGAGAATCCTTTTTTCCAGACCTCTCTCGGTGCCTATGAAGAGGATGTCGTGTGTAAGGTCCCTTTTTAAGAATTCTTCTGCTATGGCGATTCCCGGGAAAAGGTGTCCTCCCGTTCCGCCGCCGGCGATCATAATATTCATATCCCCCCCTGTGCGCTTCTATTTTTCATAGGTAGAGATATTCAACAGTATTCCTACTGTTGTCAGAGACATAATCAATGATGTTCCGCCATAACTGACAAAAGGCAGTGCCAGGCCTTTAAGGGGTATTAAGCCCATTACGCCGGCAATATTGATGGATGCTTCGAGGGCGATAATCATGGTCAGCCCTGCGGCAAGGAGAGTACCGAAAAGATCGGGGGCTTTGAAGGAAATCATAAAACCCCTTACAATGAGGATCGCGAAAAGGAATATGACAATGAGCACACCGATAAAACCGCTTTCTTCCGCTATAATCGAGAGGATAAAATCTGTGTGTGGTTCGGGAAGATAAAAGAGTTTCTGCATTCCATCTCCGATGCCTACACCGAAAGGACCGCCGGAACCGAAAGATATCAGGGATTGGATAATTTGAAATCCTGAATGCTGGGGATCCTTCCAGGGATCAAGGAAACTCATTAATCGAGCCACACGATAACTTTTATGAAAAATCAACCATATGCCGACGGGTGCAAAGATGGCCATAATGCCTGCGAGATGCAAAACTCTGCATCCGGACAGATAAAACATCAGCATCATAATGATCGTAATGATGACGGCAGTTCCAAAATCCGGTTCCAGCAAAATCAGACCGACGATGATCATTATGATTATAAGAGGAATCAGGACGGTGCGCTTAAAATCAGTTATGTGGCTGCTCTTCTTCGTTAAGAAGTACGCGAGGAACAGCACGATCGCCACCTTGACCATTTCTGTGACCTGGAAAGAAAAAAAGCCCAACTTGAGCCACCTGGTGGCGCCTCCTGCTTTGATTCCTGCATGGGGTATGAGGATTACCGTAAGAAGAATAATTGATAGAAAGATTCCCGGATAGGCAAATATTTTTAGCGCGCTGTAGGGAATTTTTGTCATGAGAACCATGATTCCCAAACCTAAGAACACGAAGAATATTTGTTTCTTGAGAAAGAACTGACCATCATTAAACTTTTTCATAGCCAGGATAGAGCTGGAGCTGTAAATCATCACCGTACCTATGGTGACCAATATGAGTGTCACCAGGAGAACGATAATGTCCAGTCGTTTTTCTGCCGGGGGCAATGTGAACACCTTAGAGATTTTTGACCACATCCTTGAAAAACCTTCCTCGCTCTTTGTAGTTGGAAAATTCGTCAAAGCTTGCACATCCGGGAGAGAGCAGAACAATATCTCCGGATGACGAATGACGGTGTGCAATCTCTATTGCCTCTTTGAGCGTTGTTGTTTTTGTAGTTTTTACGATACCCCCAATCAGGCCGTCTATTCTGTCCCTTGCTTCACCAAAGAGAACCAGTTCTTTGACTTTGGTGCTGAGAAGGGTTGACAGGGTAACAAAATCACCCTCCTTATCCCTTCCGCCCAGAAGCAAAATGATGGGCCTGGAAAATGTTTCGAGCGCACGTACCACTGCGCCCACGTTGGTTCCCTTGGAATCGTCGTAAAAGGCGACCCCGTTTTTCTCATCTGTGAATTCTATTCTGTGTGCAATACCCTTAAAGCCTCCCATTGCGCTGATAATGCCTTCGCGGGAGCATCCGCAATACCGTGCCGCCATTACGGCGGCCATGACGTTTTCAATGTTATGGAATCCGGGTATCTTTATCATGTCGAGGGGATACTCTTCTCTCTCGTTCTGCGTGGTATAATGGACAAGGGTATTGTGATCGAGAAACATGCCCCTCGACCCGTGAGCGGAGATGCTGAAAAACTGCACGCTGGCATGCAAGTTTTTTGACAAGTCCCAGGATCTCGGTTCATCTGCATTCAGGATGGCAAGATCGGATGCTCCTTGATTCTGAAAGATCCTCTCTTTCGCGTTCCGATATGCTTCAAAGGATCCGTGATAATCGACATGGTCACAGGTGGTGTTGAGGAGGATTGCTACAGAGGGACGAAAAGAATGAATCCACTGCAATTGGAAACTGCTCACCTCCACCACGGCGAATTCGTCTTCCTGTTTTCCATCAATGTATCCGATCAGAGGATTTCCGATGTTTCCTCCCACGAACACCTTTTTCCCTTCTTTTGCGAGAATATTACCTATGAGGGTTGTCGTGGTCGTTTTTCCATTCGTGCCGGTAATGGCAATCATGGGCGGTTTTAAGAATCTGTAGGCGAGTTCAATCTCGCTTACAACAGGAATATTTTTCTCGACAGCCCCGGCAAGGATCATGTTGGACGGCGGTACACCGGGAGAGGGGATGATCAACTCTATCTGTGTGAGAATATTCGGATCATATTCACAGAATTTCCAATTCCCAGAAGCAGTGCCTATTTCCGAGAACGCCTCATTCAGTTCCGGGAAAGGTTTTGCATCGGTCACAAAAACGTTGGCGCCTTGCCCTAAGAGAAAACGGGCAGAGGCGATGCCTGTCTTTCCCAGGCCTATGACTAATATGTTTTTCCCGGCAAGATCCATAATTCATCTCATCTCAATTTCAAGGTACTGATGGCCACCAGGGCGAGGAGTATGGAAATTATCCAGAACCTTACAATCACTTTTGGTTCCGCCCATCCCTTAAGTTCAAAGTGGTGATGGATTGGCGCCATTCTGAAGATACGCTTACCGTTAGACATCTTGAACCAACCTACCTGGAAGATAACGGAAAAGGTTTCCATCACAAATATGCCGCCCACAATAGCCAGAAGTATTTCCTGCTTTGTAACGATGGCCAACGTACCGAGGGCGCCGCCTAAGGAAAGGGACCCCGTGTCTCCCATAAAAACCTGGGCGGGGTAGGCGTTATACCACAGAAAACCAAGACCTGCTCCCACTGTGGCGCCGCAAAGAACGGCAAGCTCTCCCGTTCCTGCCACGTAAGGGATCTGTAGATAATTGGCAATTTTTATGTTCCCGGCAAAATAGGCAAAGAGGAGATATGTCATAAAACATGTTATGGCCGGACCGATGGCAAGGCCGTCCAGGCCGTCCGTCAGGTTCACCGCATTTGCCGTACCGACGATGATAAATGTGGAAAGTATGATGTATCCCCATCCCAGATCGGGGAGCACTGTTTTGAAAAACGGTATGGTCAGGTTTGAAGTGAATCCCGGCTTGATGTAGAGAATAATGCTGACAAAGAGCGCTATAACGATTTCTCCGAGAAGTCGCACTTTCCCCGATATTCCCCGACTGCTCTGGCTGGTAAGTTTCCTGTAATCATCTGTGAATCCTATAAGTCCATAGCCGACGATGACCAAAACAACGAGCCATACATAATCGACGGTAAGGTTGGCCCAGAGAAGGGTAGAGATAACGACGGCAAAAATGATGAGGACTCCTCCCATGGTCGGTGTTCCCTGTTTTGCAAGGTGGGTGTCGGGGCCGTCGTCCCTGATAGTCTGGCCGATTTGCAGGGATTGGAGTTTCCTGATCAACCAGGGGCCGATGACAAAACAAATGATCAGCGCCGTAACCGCAGCATAGATTGTCCGGAACGTAATATAGCGGAAGACATTAAAATAGGAAAATGTCGTATGAAGGGGATATAAGAGATGGTAAATCACTTACAATTCCTTTCCGCGCTGTTCCCGTTGTACTTCCAGGCCGAACACTTCCATTATCTTCTGCACCGTATCTTCCATTTTTGTTTGTCTCGATCCCTTGACAAGGATACAGTCACCCTTCTTTATAGAGGACGAGAGGCGCGGCATTATTTCATCGGGTGCTTCAAAAAAAATTATCTGTTCCTTTGGCATATTTCTTTTCAATGCCCCCGCTGCCGTCGCCGGGGAGAGCCTTCCTCTGAGGAATATGATGCCCACCTCAGTGTCTGCCATAAGACTCCCGATTCCTTCATGCAGTTCCTCTGCCTGTTCTCCAAGCTCAAGCATATCACCCATAATTACGATGCTGCGGTGATTCCCTTTTAAATCTTGCAAGGTTTCAAGGGCGGCACGAAACGATGCAGGGTTGGCATTGTACGTATCGTTAATGATAAATGCTCCATTATTCAGCCGATGGATCTCCATGCGTCCGGAGATGGGCTGAAATGCCATTAAACCCTGACAGATCGTCGGGTATTCAATACCCAGTGCGCAGGAAGATGCAGCGGCAGCAAGGGCATTATAAATATTATGACTCCCGATCGTGGACATGGTAATGTCCTGTCTGAACTTCGCTATCTTGATGGTAAATGTTGTTCTCTCTCTTCCATTTATTTTGATGTTGTCTGCTGAAACATCGGCTTTTTCGCTGAACCCGAAGGTTACTTTTTGTCCCCTCCATTCTTTTTCTGAAACCAGTAATTTCTTATCGTCAATGTTAATAATGGCAACCCCGGTGTCTGGCATTGTGCGAAAGAGATCGCATTTTTCGTCCCGCACGGCATCAAGGGTTTTCAAGCCCTCCAGGTGAGCGGGACCGATGTTGGTAATCACGCCGATGTCCGGTTCGGCGATGCGGGTAAGCCTGCCGATTTCTCCCGGTGCGTTTGTACCCATCTCGAGAATGGCGACTTCATGCCTGTCACCTATCTGGAGAATAGACAGCGGAAGACCGATCAGGTTGTTGAAATTCCCTCTTGCCTTCGTGACCTTTTTGGTCATGCCGGCAATCGTTGCGATCATTTCCTTCGTGGTTGTTTTTCCGGAACTACCCGTGATGGCCACGATAGCCGCGCTGCGTTTTTTCCGCCAGAAATGGGCAATATCTCCCAGCGCCGTTAAGGTGTCCCCGACGCTGATGACAGTAGCGTGCTCGAATGTCTGGTGCAGCGTGTATTCCGAACCTTTCTGGATCAGAAAACCAGCGGCGCCCGCGCTCACTGCATCGGCAATAAACTCATGACCGTCAAATTTCTCTCCCTTCAGAGGGATAAACAGGCTCCCCTTCACTATTTGTCGTGAATCCGTGGATACGCCGTTGAATATAACCTCTCCACGCCCGCTGAGCATGTTTCCTCCGGTAGCATGTACGATCTCTAGAGCGGAGAATATGGGAAGAGTCTGTTCTTCTTTCAATACCGTTACCTGTATTATTTCTTTATAAGTGCTTCTCTCGCAACAAGCCTGTCGTCAAACGGCAGGAGTTCGCTTCCTATTATCTGGTAGTTCTCATGTCCTTTCCCGGCGATGAGTACGATATCTGAAACACCGGCGAGAGAGACCGCCGTCTCAATGGCTTTTTTTCGATCAGGTATTACCACATAACCTTTTTCAGGAGTGTTATTATTAATCTCTTCAGGAAGATACTTTTTCACAGAACTTCTGCGAACGCCTTCTTCTATTTGGCTGATTATAGAGAGCGGGTCTTCCGTTCTGGGGTTGTCTGAAGTCAGGATGGTCAAGTCGCTCCATGTTGTCGCTGCGCTCCCCATGAGGGGTCTTTTCCCGCGATCCCTGTCGCCACCGCATCCGAAAACGGTGATGATTTTATCCTTTTTGAACTCAGATAAATTCTGCAATACCCGGAGGAGTGCATCTTCCGTATGCGCGTAGTCGACAAAGACGTCAGGTTTTCCGGGGACAATTATTTTTTCGAGGCGTCCCGGTACATTTTTTAAATTCTCGATACCCTTCTGAATGACGTCATCAGGAATTTTAAGTGAGTAGGCTGCGGCTGTCGCTGCCAGTATATTGTACAGATTAAATTTTCCAATCAGGGGGGAAGATACGGAAAAAGACCTGTCCCCCGTGGTGATATCAGCTCTTATTCCCTCAAGCGAAAGAGAATATTGACTCACCGTAGTGTCACATACGCTCTCCATTCCGAATGTCCGCACGGGGATGCCTGTTCCGACTTCTTTCAGAAGCCTCTGTCCCCAGTGGTCATCTGCGTTTATGATGATTATGCTGCGGCGACTTTTTGTGCTTGAAGGGAGAATTTTGTCAAAAAAACGCTTCTTCGCCTGATAATAATTTTCTAAGGTTTTATGGTAGTCAAGATGATCCTGTGAGAGATTTGTGAATATTCCCACGTCGAATGAACAATCATCGATCCTTCTTAAATCAATTGCATGAGATGATACTTCCATCACTGCGTGGGTAATTTCCTGATCGACCATTTCTCTTAAAATTCTTTGTAATTCGTATGACTCCGGAGTTGTATTCGGTGCGGGCATCGTCTTGCCCTGAAACCGGTAGTTGATTGTTCCCAGCACACCCGCGCGGAATCCGGCCGCATAAAGAATGGATTCCAGCAAATAGGTTATGGTTGTCTTTCCGTTTGTTCCCGTAACCCCTATGAGACAAAGACGAGAGGAAGGGTCGTTATAGAAATTTTTTCCGAGGACACCAAGAACTCTCCGGCTCTCGGGAACGCGGAGAGATACAACTCCAGGCGGGGGGGTGTAGTCCTTTTCGTGAATAATAAATTTTGCACCCCGTTCAACCGCTTCTAAAATATAATGATGACCGTCGAACTTCAATCCGCTCACGGCCACAAACAGACTGTTTCTTTCACATGTTTTTGAATTATAGCAAATGGCTGAGACGTCTCCCTCAAAATTTCCGGAGACCTTAAGGATATCGATGTCTTTTAAAACAGCCTGTAGTTGCACATTGATTCCTCAATATCCTGTACTGAATGTGACGGTACATGACCGATGCGTGAGGAGACCAACACCGGCCTTCGGTTCCTGGTTTACAGCCCAGCCACTTCCCGCGATTTTCACATCAATACCTTTTTCCCTTGCCTTCTTTAGGGTATCTTTTATGGTCATTCCACTGAAATCCGGCATGTATGGCTCATCCGTGTCTTTTTCCGCATACGCCTGAGCGCTTATTATTTGGGGTGTCGACACGAGTTTTAATTTCACGCTTTCCTTTTTTTCTTCTTCAGGAACGACGAAGGGGCTTTCTTTAATATCAGTTTTGAAACGTGTCAAGATCTGTTCACCAATATTTTTAAACACAGGTGCCGCCGCCAATCCACCCCATTTGTCCCTCTGCGGTTCGTCGAGCGTAACCAGAATGGCAATCTGAGGATTTTCAGCAGGGAAAAATCCCATAAAAGAGGTACGGACTTTTTCAGAAGAATAGGCTTTTCTCGCAAAGTCAAACTTTTGGGATGTTCCTGTTTTGCCGGCTACGGCAACATTGACAATGTGCGCTCTTGCACCGGTTCCGTCATCATCCCCCACCACGTCTTTCAGTATGGCAGTGAGCCTTCTCGCTGTCTTCGGGGATATGACTTGCCTTACAGGAGTGGTCTCAAATTTTTTTATTACTCGGCCTTGCTTGTCCACTACTGCACGTACGATGTGAGGCTTCATGAGGAGACCATCGTTGGCTATGGCAGATAGGGCGGTAATGAGCTGAATAGCCGTAACGGAGATACCCTGGCCGAAAGCAATGGTCGATGCGTCAACCCTTGTCCAGTTGTGCGGCGCCCTCAAAAGACCACTGACTTCGCCGGGAAGATCTATTCCTGTCTTTGAGCCAAATCCGAATTGTGTAATATAGTGATAGAATTTTTCTTTTCCAAGCTTTTCAGAAACCTTGATACATCCAATATTGCTCGAATATTTTAGAATATCATGAAACGTAAGAGTGTCATACTTCTTCCTGTTTGCCTCATGAAATACCCTGTCGGATACCCTGTAGGTTCCGTTTTCGCAATAAAACCTGTCGTTTTCTTTGGCGATACCTTCTTCAAGCGCCGCCGCGGCGAGAAAAGGTTTGAAGGTTGAGCCAGGATCGAAACAATCCGTAATGGCCTTGTTCTTTCCTTTTCCAAGATTGTAACTGGAGAATTTATTTGGGTCGAATCCCGGCTGATCAGCGAGGGCAAGAATTTCGCCGGTTTTCGGGTCCATGACAATGACAAAACCGCCTTTTGCACCTTTGGATGCAATAGCCTCCGTTAAATTTGATTCCACGATATGCTGGAT
>PDVJ01000061.1_pt1 | contig 28335 bp, 34 predicted proteins | sample 1369811 | NCBI WGS metagenome assembly PDVJ01 (sample SAMN07795376, study PRJNA414565) | Alkali sediment metagenome, whole genome shotgun sequencing project. | reverse complement strand
CTTTTCAAATATCCAAATTTATTTTTTCGCTGTCTATGCATCACAATCATATCATCAACATCAATATTATCTTTTAATATCTCATATCCAATCGGATCTACAATAACTGAGATTCTACTCGTTGGAAACATTTTTTTGATTTCATGTAAAACAGGTGTACGCATTAAAACGTCACCCATTAAGCCTAGCATAATGATAGAAATTTTATTAATTTCTTGATTATTTATCATCATTTTCAAAATACTTTATATAGTTACTGTGAGTATTGAGCCCATCTTTACAAATAAACTCCCCTTTCCTTTCATTCTCCAACATTTTTTCTCTATAAAAAGGACCAATATCACGCTCATTATATGGATGCCATAAATGAAACATATTTGCGGTATTTTTACAGGACTTAAGTTTTAACCCAAAGCTGCGAAATCGCCAATCTAAATCCGTATCATCACTCAGTGATGTTTCTCCATATCCCTCATCAAATCCATTAATAGCCACTATGTCATCTTTGAAAAATGAAAAATTACATCCTAAAAGACTTGTATTGCGTTTGCGCAACTTGGATAAAAGTGAATACAACCACCCAGTTGGAGAAAAATATATGCCATATTCATATTTGGAGTTTTTCTCAAACGCCAAAGTTATGTATTTATAAAATCGCTTTTCAATATCTATGACGTCGATCTCTCTTCTTTTAACTTTTTGCGTTAAGGATTCCGATAAATTAACCCGTCTTCCTGACAAAACACATCCACGTTCAGCTAAAGCCATATGTGCTTCAACAAACGTTGTATATGGAACACAATCTCCATCAATCAAAATAAGATACTCACCTGAGCTGGCGATAATACCATTATTCTGTGAGCGGGCTTTTCGTACTCCGATATCTTCTTGCGTCGTATGTTTAACCTCTAGATCCGTAATGGTTGCTATATATTCTTTCATTTGAATATTTTCACCGTCTTCAGCAATAATCACTTCGAAATTTTTATAGGTTTGTCGCTTTAACGCATCAATTATTATAGAAAGAGATTCAACATCCTTGTAAACTGCTATCATCACACTTACTGTCATAATTTCTCCAATATTTTTTTTAATTCTGTAAACTGCTTTTGACTTTCAAAATATTCCAGCGCTTTTTCTTTACCGGCAGTTGCATACATAATACGCTGATTTTCATCATTGTATAAAGCACTTAACTTTTGACTTAGATCATCGCTATGAAACGTTTTAAACAGCAATCCATTTACTCCATCATCGATAATCTCAAGTGGCCCACCACTGTCGCTGCCGATCACACATACACCACACATCATTGCTTCAATAAGAACCAGCCCAAAAGTTTCGTTCTCGGTTGCCAATACCATTACATCACACAGCTGCATCATCGATTGAGCTTCACGTGTAAATCCGGTAAAAATGATACGATCTTTCAATCCGCGCATAATGACATCTTTTTGAAGAGTACTTAAATATTCTTCACTCATAGCATGGCCTATAATAAGTGCTCGTGCATCGATTCCCTGCTTGATAAGTATTTCGATTGCATCAATGACTACCCACTGACCTTTTTGCGGTTCAATACGTCCGACGATTCCCACGGTAAACGAATCGGCTAATCCAAATTTTTCGCGGCGATCTTTTTTCTCTTCTTGGGCGATGATTATCGGTTGTTCTGCCCCGATGTAAAGTGTTTCAACTTTTGGACGGATAGATGCTGGGATAAATTTTTCTATTTGAGATTTAACTTGCTGGGTAACGGCCAGCATCAAGTCGAGGTTTCGATAAATAAAGCGATGATAAAGATCATCCTTGAATCTTGTCATTGTCATATGACGAGACTGTACCACTTTGGATTTACGTTTGGACAGCAGTTTTGAAATAATAGCTGTCGGAAGGTCTTTTGTCCAGTGTACATGCAAAATATCAATAGCTTCATCGTCGATAATACGAGCCAAATCACGGGCGGTAAGCCATGAAAACAATACATTGCGACGTTTTAGTGTGAAGTAACGGTAAGGTGTATTTTCGTAGTAACTTTTGAGTTTTCCACTTTCGTTGATCACACTGATACACTCACCGTGCTCACTCAAATAACGCGATGCACGCATCATATAAAGCTCAAGCCCCCCCAAATCGGGGGAAAGGCACAGTTCACATATCTTTTTACCCACGCTTGCTCTTTTGTTCCAAATTCATCTCATACAGCTTGATGTATTTGTAAAAGTTGGTCGCCATGTGTGAAAAGGCAATGATAAGTCCGGCATAGCCGTCCAAAAACCCTCGTTTGAGAATATAAGTGCGGAAAAAGGAATAGAGGCCATTGAAAAATGCTTTGGTTGGAGAAGAGGTTTTCTTACCTGCATTATCGTTTGCAAAAAGCGTTGAATAGCGATCCAATTTGACAATAAAATCAGAAATGCTCATGTAACTGTAATGTTTCATATTTCCTTCGATAGCCTCTTTTTTCATCCCTTCATCAATAATGTTCTCATGGACGGCATTGTCATTGAACCGTGTCACGCTCTTATTGTACAGACGGCGGATTTTTTGGTTGTTCCAGCCGCAATGTTTAATTTGTATCTCTTTGTAATACGCCAAAAAATTGACAATATAAATGCTTTTCGGATCAAGAAGTTTTATTTTCAGTGCATGCAAAAGTTCTTGATCAACCACTTCATCACTGTCGATAATCAAAATCCAATCATGTTTGGCAAAGCTAGCCGCACGGTTTTTCGTCGTTCCGAAACCATCAAAATTTCCTTTGATCAGATGAACATTCGAATATTCACGTGCGATATTCACCGTTTCATCTACCGATCCATTATCATAAACAACCACATCATCAAACTCTTTGAGACTTTCCAATGTACGGCGAATGGTTCGTGCTCCGTTTTTGACGATCATTACGGCAGAAACGTTCATCATCAACTTTTTATCCATTTAATCATGGTTTTAAACCAAAAAGCAAGCTGTTTAAGCGGGTTAAAAAGAGAACAAGGGCGCTTAAGTCCGTCCCCTTTGATGCGGTAGATCAATCCACCGATTCCATCCCATGAGGGATTGAAAGCATTCCCGATTCGGAAAACATACGAATAATGTTCCTGTGCCAAAGAAACAGCAGCATCATTGTATTTTCCAAAAGGAAGAACAAACGAATCGATACGACAGCCAAGCTTGTCTTCAAGTATGACTTTGGAGCCAAAAATTTCCTTTTCAAGATCAACACTCTCTTGCGTCAAATTAACATGATTCATCGAATGGGATGCGATCTCAACATGACCGCTTTGAACCATTTCCCGCAGCTCGGCATAGGTGCAAAAAGGGGCGAAGGTTTGATAGTTTTCGTAAATGTCGTGATGCTTAAGGGAGAGTCGCTTCTGTGGCTCAATATCCGTATCATCCAAAATAAAAGCGGATGGAACGGCTAAAAGCGCTTTTAAATTGTATTTTTTGAGCAATGGAAAGACATAGTAATAAAAATCGTAATAGGCATCATCAAACGTTAAACAAATCGAACGGCTGGTAATAGGGTCACCCGGGAAAATAGTCGTATAGCGCTCACTGATAAGTTCCAGATGTGCCTTCATCATCACATCCGAATTGGAAAGAGGCAGGTCATCACTGTTGACATGATGGTACATCACCACTTTTAGCATCTGCTCAACCCTCTCTCGCCTTTCAGGAATTATAAAGTATCATACCATACCCTCACTTACTCAAAGGTTACCATGAGCGTTCAGTGCTTCTACCCATCTAATTATCACCCTCTTCTCCCCTCCTTTGAAGGAATACGGGAAATATTTAGCGGGGATACGCATAGCATCCACAAAGCGCGCAATGAACTCAAAATTATTGAACTAAACGGTATAAAAACCGTTGTTAAATCGTTCAAAGTACCACATCTGCTCAATCAGATTGTTTACACCTATTTTCGTAAAAGCAAAGCGTACAAATCCTATCATAATGCCCTGCGTCTCGAAGAGCTTGGAATTTCGACCCCAAAGCCCATTGCCCTCATCGAATTTTATGAATTAGGACTTTTAGGGGAAAGTTTTTTTATTGCTGAGTATTTCGAATACGACTTTACCATTCGCACCCCACTACTAGAACCCCTAGAGGACAGAGAAACTATTTTCAAAGCCTTCGCCGCCTATACCTATGATCTGCACAAATGCGGGGTATGGCATCTAGATTATTCTCCCGGAAATATTTTGATTAAAAAACACGAGGGAGACTATCAATTCTCAATCGTAGACATCAACCGCATGGAGTTTCGTCCCATAACTGCTCTTGAGGGGTGTGAAAACTTCAACAAACTGTGGGCAAGCGATGAAGAAATAGAAATTATGGGACGTGAGTACGCCCGCCTTTGCGGTTTGGATGAGACAATCGTCATTAATGAAATGAAAAAGCATAATGATGCCAATAAGAGGATCAAAAATTTCAAAAAGAGACTCAAAAACCTTTTAAAAGGAAACTTTTCAGTTCCTGCTTAACGCGTTCAAACATCTGCGCTCTTCCCTCTGGTTCCAAAGGAATCATAAAGTGGTGCTGGCGGCTCTCTTCCCCAATGCTTTTCCAACGTGCCGCAGAGGCAAATTTCGAATCTCCAAAAAAAGTGAACGTCTCGCATCCGCTCGCACTGGCTAAATGGTACGTCCCCGTCGAGGTACTCACAAAAAGTTTAAATCGGCTTAGCAATGCGGCAAAGTCTACAACACTCCCCTGCGATCGGTATAAAATCACCCTGCTCTCTCCCAAAAGGCTTTTGGCCTCATCGTAAAGCTTTTCTTCATCAGGTCCAAAAGTCATCACAACATCAACAGCCTCATACTCTGCCACCATAGATACCAATTGCATGTATTCTTCCAACGTCCAGTTCGCATCCGATGAACCTCCAAATCCCGGATGAAAAGCCACTACCGGTTTTGTAATTTCATACTCAGCACAAAATTTTTGAAAGTTATCCTCCGAAAAATGTAAAAGAGGCTTAGGAAAGTCAAGTGCAATATCCCCAAACAGCGCTTTGCTTAACTGAAGGTTGTATTCAAATTCCGCCATTTCCACTCGACTGCGGCGCTGCTTTATACGTCGATTGTAAAAAATCTGAGCTATTTTGGTAGCGGGGGCGATGCGGATAGGTATACGGGCGATCCACTGCGCCAATGCAACGCGCGTGTTTGAAAAGAGGGTAATCGATGCATCAATGTTCGCTTTTTTGATTTTAAAGGCGAGTTCTAAAATATCGCCTCCCTCATCCACAATCACTTCATCGATAAAATCACATGATTCAGCTAATTTTCGGTTAAGTGGTGCTACAAGAGCGATCATACGATTGACAGGGTTATGATGTTTTAGCACATAAAAAGTAGGAAGTGCCGTGATGAAATCACCCAGCTTGTCATTGCGTACTACAAGTATATTCATTGTCAACCCTTACTTTAATAGGGTTATTTTACCCAATAACGCTATAATCTCACCATGAAAGAACCATTTTCCTGGGATCATTATTCTGATCAGCCTGCCATCATCCGTGACAAAAAACTCAAACGAAAAATGCGGTGCAGTGCTCTGCCCTCTCTCATCAAAACCTTTTTAATTGCACTGCTTGTTCTGCCTATCGCTTTTATTGTTACTTTCTTTCTTCCGCGCAAAAAAATAACGGGTGCGGAATTTTTCGGGATGGGCGTCAATCTGGACAAGGAGGCTTCTCTCTCCCTAGACTTAATCAATGAACTGGGTGTGAAAAAACTTCTCATTCGCATTCCGCTTTGGGAAATGGATCGGTTGGATGAATACATTGCGTTTATCCGATCGTTCAAAGAACACCATATCACCGTTGCGATTTTACAAGATCGTCAACACATCACGAATCACACCCTCACCAAAAAACATTTAACTCAAATTTTTACGGCCCTTGAAAATGTTTGCAATACCTATGTTATCGGCTCAACCATCAACCGTGCTAAATGGGGATTTTTCAGCGTCAATGAATACCTAAACTTTTATAGCATTGCCTACAAATTAAAAAAAGAATCGTTTCCGAATCTCAAATTTATCGGCTCCAACGTCATAGATTTTGAACTGCACTTTACCACCCATACCCTTTTCAATCTCAAAGATATCTATTTTGACGCATTGGGGACGCTTATGTATGTTGACAGACGGGGTGCCCCTGAAAACAGCCAAATAGGGTTTAATCTCATGGGGAAAATCAATCTGATCGATGCGTTGATGCGCCTGAGTTTTAAAACTGCCAACGAGCTGATCATCACCGAAACCAATTGGCCGATCAAAAACACCGCCCCCTATGCTCCTACCAGCGAACATGAGTGCGTCAGCGAAGAGGATTACACCAATTATATGATTCGCTATCATTTATTAGCATTTGCCACCCAAAAAGTAGCATGTGTTTACTGGCATCAGCTCATCGCACCCGGATATGGGCTTATCGATAACCGAGAGGATGTTATTGTCAAACGGGGTGCTTTTGATGCCTACAAGACAATGCGCTCCCATTTAAGCGATGCTAGCTTTAAAAATTATCACGAAACAAATGATAACCATGAACTTATCTGTTCAACTGCACGAGGCACATTACACGTCACGTGGAATCTTACGTCAAATCCTATTTACACCTACGAGGCCTAATATGACCATTTTGATCATCCTTCCAAATTGGCTTGGCGATGCGGTGATGGCGACTCCCGCCATCGAGGCACTTTGTATCACTTATCCCAACGCCAAGCTAACAATGGTCGGTTCTTATGTCAGCATTGAAGCGCTCAAATATCATCCTCAATGCAGCCGCAGTTATGTAGATACGACGAAAAAAAGCGGGAACCGTTTTCTAAACACCTACCGCTTTGCCAAAAAGCTTGGAAAACACGACATAGCGATTACTTTTCGCAACCAGCTTCACTCATCCCTTTTACTTTTTTTCAGCGGTACTGCTATGACGGCTGGGCGAAAGAGCTGGCATTCGCAACTCTTGCTTACCCATTCGATTGAACCTTCACACCCTTCCCATCTGGTTGAACAATACCGTGATATTGCACAAGCCTTAAGTGACCAACCGCTTCATATTGGCAAACTCCAGCTTCATATTCCTCCCCATCACTACGCGCGTCCCACTTTGGGAATCAATCCAGGGGCAACCTATGGCAGTGCCAAACGGTGGTATCCTGAGAAGTTTGCACAAGTGGCTCGCGCATTTTCCACTACGCATGAAATTGTTATTTTTGGAGGCCCTAATGAAGTGGAGATGGCAAACGATATCGAGTCACAGCTAAAAGGGATAACCGTTTCGAATATGGCAGGAAAAACGTCTGTGGAGGAACTGTGTGCAAGGATTGGCGGATTGGATATTTTCATCACCAACGACAGCGGCCCCATGCACGTTGCTGCCGCATATCAAGTACCCACGGTCGCCATTTTTGGTCCGACGCGTCATTTGGAAACATCGCAATGGATGAATGAAAAAAGCAGTATTGTACGCCATGATATCCAGTGTGCTCCGTGCATGAAGCGTGAATGCCCCCTCAAACATCATGAATGTATGAAGAGTATCACCTCAGCCGAGGTGATAGAGGCGGCTAGAAGTCTAGTCTAAGTCCAAAATACCACGCATCGTTATACGTAACACTGCGATTTTCTAAATCCGTGTCGATTTGACGATACCCCACTTCGACACGTGCATTTTCAATGGGCTCTGCATCTACATGGATACGGGTCTCGAGATAATCATCTCCATCTCTAAAACAAAGAGCTGAAGGGGCATAATACAATGAGCCCCCGAGGTAAAACGCAATCGGGGAGTTAAGAGGCAATTTTAACTCTGCTTCAATACCCAAAGGGATAGCGGCGAACCCTCTACCGTCGATCTTCGTGTGTTCACCTTTGATACCCAAGCCTACTTTTAACCCTCGAACTCCCTTGACATCATTTTGTACCATAAAGGAGACTTCCATCAACGGATTAATATCCGCAATGGTTTGGCTGTTATTGTTATCCCCATTTAAAAAGCGAGCGCCCATATAGGTGTGCTCCATATTTCCCATTCGCCCCATGTCCAGACGTATTTGTCCCTCTACTTCCCGATCATTTACATTGACTTCCACTTGATGTGCCGCAAACGCTGCACTGCTGATCAAAGCACTTAATAATAATTTTTTTAACATGTTGTCCCTTTATTAATACGTGATATTGTTGCCGTTGTACTTTTGCCATCCACAAACTGCACCAATCGAAGCTCTCCAGCAAATTGCGCTCCAACAACACTCTTGCCTTCATAATCTCCCCCTTTGACTAGAATATCAGGTTCGATACTTTTAATCAATTCATACGGAGTTTCATCGCTAAACATCACTACATAATCGACCGATTCCAGCGCCGCTAAAATATACGCACGATCCTCTTGTGGATTAACCGGTCGAGTAGGGCCTTTGAGCTCACGAACAGAACTGTCGGAATTAAGTCCTACAATCAAAACATCCCCATAGCTTTTCGCCTCTTGAAGATATTTTACATGTCCCACATGAAGAATATCAAAACAGCCGTTGGTAAATACGACCCGTTTCCCCTCACGCTTCAATCGCTGTACAATCGCTGCAATTTCCTCTTGCGATTTGATATGCGCATCTGAACTGCTTTGGTGCAAACTCGATTCATACGTCTCAATCTCATCCAAAGTTACCGTCGCAGATCCGATTTTACCCACCACTACGGCAGCCGCATGATTGGCAAAAGGAGCTGCTTCATCGATAGAGAGTCCGCACGAAAGGGCAAAGGAAAGTGATGCGATCACCGTATCTCCGGCACCAGTTACATCAAACACCTCTTTAGCAACCGTAGGATAGCGGCGCATGGTTTCATCATAAATAGCGATTCCATCTTCAGAGAGGGTAATCATCGAGCATTGTAAATCACATGTTTTTTTAAGAAGCAGTAATGCTTCACGCAACGAAGCATCGTCTTTGATAGCAATGCCTGTGGCTTCAGAAGCTTCTTTCTTATTGGGAGTTAACAAATACGCACCGCTGTATTTGCGATAATCCTTCCCCTTTGGATCGACCAAAACTTTCTTTTTCTTGGCATTAGCACACGCAATGATCCCTTGGGCAACTGCCTCACTAACAACCCCTTTGCCGTAATCAGAGAGAATCACCATATCACACTGATCGACGACCTTTGCAACATAATCGATCAGATTCTCTACGCTCACCTGCCCGATAGGCTCTTTTGATTCCTTGTCATACCGAAGAATTTGCTGATTAGAGGCAATAATACGGCTTTTTTTGGACGTTTTACGCCCTGTTTGAACAATAAGCCCCTCACAGGAAGCACCCAAAGATAAAAGCATCTTTTTGAGTTCAATCCCATTATCATCATCACCGATTACCCCTGCCACACTTACGCGTGCGCCTAACGTTACAAGATTATTGATAACATTTCCCGCACCGCCTAGCACGGTCGTTTCGCGCGCGATATCGACCACTTGAACCGGAGCTTCAGGAGAGATACGTTCACAGCCTCCCCACAGATAATGGTCAATCATCAAATCACCGATAACGAGGATATGAGGCTGTGTCTCTTTAAGACGGTTCATGAAAGTTCCTCAAGAAAAAGTCTCTTGATTTCAGGAGCATATGCTCGTATTCCGTCTTCAAATTCAAATCGAGGAGCATAGCCTAATACCTCTACCGTGCTTTGAATATCGGCTTCGGTATGAAATTGATAGCGTCCGATATACGGATTAGGAATGTATTCGCATGGATATGCAGTTCCCAATTCATGCTGCAAAATATCGACCATCGATTGAAATGATCGCGCTTTGCCTGTACCGACATTAAATACTCCCGATTCTTTAGGGTGCATCGCCAAAATATTAGCTTGAACAATGTCTTCTATATAGATAAAGTCACGCAAGATTTTGTCCGAATTTTCAAACAGTTTCGGATTTTTACCGCTAAGCAGCTGATGACCAAACTGCACCACCATCGATGCTGTTTTATTTTTGAAAAATTCATGCGGTCCGTATACGTTAAAATAGCGCAATCCCACAATCGAAATGTTTTTAAACCTTTGCGCATAGTCACGCGCCAAATGATCCATCATCAGTTTTGAAAACCCATACACATTTTGAGGAGCTTCACGCCCTACTCTCTGCGGTGAGGGGGCATCACCGTACGTGGCACCCGAAGAGGCATAAATCATGTTTGCACCATGCGCTACTGCCATATCCAGCAAATCTTTAAAGGCATTCACATTGGTTTGAATCATCAGATCTTGCTCTAACGCTGTGGTATCCGAAATCGCTGCTTCGTGAAAAATATAGTCAAATTTGTACCCAGCAGCAAGTTTTGCAAGAAGCGCTTGATCGTTGATGTCTCCGCTTATCACTTCGCCCTTAAATCCGATGAGATTTTTGAAATGGCCAAAACTTTTCAGATTGCCATTGGAGAGGGTTAGATTGGAACGGAAGAGATCTAAAACGACCACTTTTGCTTGCGGGTAATGTTCTTGAAAATAAAAAGCGAGATTCGAACCGATAAAACCGGCGCCTCCCGTTATCAAAATGGTTTTGGTGTTCAAATCACTATCACTGTAGCGCATAAATAATCCTCATAGTTCTATTAAAATATTATTGTATCGAAGCTTCCATTAAAACTGAAAATTGTTAGACTACTTTAAGATAGTTGGGATTATAATAGCGCAAAATTTTTTATGGAGAAACAAAATGAAAAAAATTGCTCTTGCAATGTTATTCGCTGGTGTATCAATGATGGCTGCTGATGGAAAAGCTCTTTCTGCTAAATGTGTAGCTTGTCACGGTGCTTCTTTCGAAAAAGTCGCTCTTGGTAAATCTGCAGTTGTAAAAGGTCAATCAGCTGCTGCTATCGAGACTTCACTAAAAGGCTACAAAGCTGGCACATTGAATAAAGCTGGAATGGGTGCCTTGATGAAAGGTCAAGTTGCAACTATGTCTGATGCTGATATTAAAGCAGTTGCTTCTTTCGCTGCAACAGGTAAATAAGCTTAACTCTTAAGCTTCCTTTCACCGCTTCGCGGTGGAAACCTTACTCTTACTTTTACTCTGGTCGGTACTCTTTCTTTTTTAACGCTTCTCTTTTTTTCTGTTGATCTGCTGCATCGTTTAACTCTTTTTCATCATCGTATTGAACTTGATTCATCATCCGTGTTGCATCATCAAATTGCCCACTTTTAATACCCCATAAAAATGCCACAAGTGCAATCCCTCCCAAAAAAAGAGACCCCCCCAGCATCATCGCTACTACCCAACTGTCCATCTGAACCTCCTATTTGTACATCCATCGACTGCGCATCGAGTTACCGACGACCAGAAGAGAACTAAATGACATGGATATCGCCGCGATTAGAGGAATGATATATCCCGCCATTGCCAATGGTATCGTAATCGCATTGTAAACCAGTGAAATCCCTAAATTTTGTTTGATCAATCGATACGTTTGTCGACTGATGGCATACGCTTCCGTAAGCGAAGTTAGCGAATCATTGAGTAAAACAATGTCCGAAACCTCGATAGCAATATCACTGCCACTTCCCATTGCAATGGCAATATCAGCTTTGGCAAGGGCGAGAAGGTCATTGACCCCATCGCCGGCCATCACTACGATATTTCCTTCACCCTGTGCTTTTGAGATAAAATCTGCTTTTTCTTCCGCTGTTACATGCGCGTAAATTTCATCGATGCCTACTTCTTTGGCAACCCTAAACGCCGATGCAGCATGATCTCCCGTCAACATCACAACCCGCAGCCCATAATCTCTTAATACTCTAATCGATTCAAAGGCATGTTCTTTTGAAAGATCTTGCAACTCAAACGTCGCACACAGTTTTCCCTCCACCGCATAATAAAAAAGACTTTTATCACTTAGCGTTTGCGTCGTGATTCCTATATCTTCCATCAACAGCGCATTTCCTCCTGCGATCATCACTCCATTGGCACGCCCTACTATGCCACGTGCAGGGATCTCATTGGCCTCGCTGATCCCTCCTGTTTGGATTGAAGATTCAGTTCGCTCTAGATATTTAACAATTCCTAAACTGATCGGATGTTTCGAAGAACTTACCAAAGCCAAAAGAGCACAGCGGTCAAAGTCTTCATGATACGTTGCGTACACAACCGCAGGTTTCCCTTGCGTAATCGTTCCTGTTTTATCGAGGACAAACATCGTCGCCTTTGCCATCGTTTCAATCTGTGCCGCTGATTTAAAGAGGATGGAACGTTTTGCCCCCAGAGCCAATCCCACAATCGTCGCCACTGGTGTCGCCAGGGCAAGAGCACACGGACAGGCAATAATGATGACCGATATCCCCACCATCAATGCTCTGTCAAACGTATGAGGCCAAAAATACCAGACCCAAAAGGTCCCTATGGCTAAAAATAAAATCGTAGAGGAAAAAGATTCGGAAAGGCGATTCGCCAGTTGCTCGATTTTTGGTTTTTGGGTCATCGCATTCTCTAAGAGATTGACCAGATGTGAGAGCGTTGAATTCGCATAATCTTTGAGCACACGATAGTGCAACAGGGCATCAATACTCGTCGTACCGCTGATAATCAGATCCCCTTTGCGTTTAAAAATAGGCTCCGCTTCTCCGGTGAGGTTACTCTCATCAAAACTTCCCTCACCTGAGACAACTTCTCCATCGATCGCCGCTCTCTCGCCCGTACGGATAATGATGGTATCCCCAACGTTCACGTCAGAAACGCGGACACTTCGGATAGCATCTCCATCGAGAATGCTCACTTCGTTAGGAATGTATTTGCCCATCACATCCAGCGTATCTGCTGCATGTTTGCGGCTCAAAACTTCCAAAAATTTGCCGAACAAAACAAACGTAATGATCATCGCCACCGAATCAAAATACGCTTCCCCTTTTTCCAAAACAGTGATGTAAATCGAATAACAATAGGCAAGCGTCGATCCCGTAACAACAAGCATATCCATCGTAACCGCGCCGTTACGAAGTCCGTAATAGGCACCGCGATAAAAAACCCATCCACTGTAAAAAAGTGCCGGAGTAGAAAGAACCCATTCAGCAATATTGAGGATCGTTTTAACCTCTTGGGTCATTCCGCTGAAATACCCTGCATATTGAGCAACCGCAATCCACATCATGTTCATGGAGGCAAAAGTTGCTACCGCCATGCGCAAATAATAGTCTTTGCGCTCTTTATTTGCCCGTACCTCTTGCATAGAAGCATCGTAGGGATACGCGTTGTATCCTATTGCACGAATCATGTCAATAATGTTAGAGAGTTTGAGCACCTTTGGGTCCCAGAGAATACGTGCTTTATTATTGGTATAGTTGATATGGGCTTCGATTACACCGGGCATTTTATGAAGCGCTTTTTCATTCAACCATACGCATGCTGCACAATGAATCCCCTCAATAATCAATGAAACTTGGGATAAATTTTCCTGTGTTGTCACAAAACGCTCATGAAATGCAGGGGTGTCAAAATTTTCACTGGCTTCAAACTGCTCAGTAGGAGGGGTGAGGGTTGCTTCCCCCATCTTTGAATAAAAACTCTCTAGTCCTTCATCCTTTAAGAGATGATATATCCCCTTACAGCCGTTACAGCAAAAACGCAATTCCTCGTCATGGATCATCACCGAGTCGCTAAAGAGCAGATGGCAGTGATCGCATTTAACCTTGGACATATTCAAATTTTCCGCATTCTCTGTTTTTAATCACACAATTATAAGGTCCGCACACCCCTTGCATCACGATATACACTCCATTGGATAGATTGCGTGCGTATCCGATCGCCATTGCTAAATTAGCGGTAGCTTCGATTGACTCAACACTAAAAGGGACCATTGCCCCGGTAAAAACAATCACCTTATCCAAACCAAGTTTTGCAAGATGCTGTGCGCTCGCATCCATCGTATCGGTTCCGTGAACAACGATGATCCGTTCTTCATCCGATTGGCGTATCTTTTCTGCGAGCGTTTCACGGTCTTCGTGTGTCATCTCGAGCGAATCTTTGTAGAGCAATCCTTCAACCGCAATGGAATCCGTAAAAATGGAAACAATGGAATCAACCGCCTGGTTGTCTGAGGGGACGAACAACTCTCCGCTTACCGGATCATAGCGTTTGTTAAACGTTCCTCCCGTATTAAGTATGCGCATTAGAGAAGTTCCTTTAATGAATGGACTATTTGATGGGCAGCAGAATCACGAACTTCACTTGATAGAAGAATATTGGTTCCTACTCCCGCACGTATTGCGGCTTCTATATCCCGTTCATTGTCACCGATCATTATCGAATTTTGCATATCCAAAGCATACTCTTTTTGTGCATCCAAAAACATTCCGGGCTCGGGCTTACGGCAGTCGCAGTTACCATCGATGCTCTCATGGTGGGGACAATGGTAAATATGAGTTATCGTAACGCCCAGTGATTTGAAATGCTCAATCATCCATTCGCTCAAACGCTCAAAATCCTCACTGCTATAATACCCTCTCGAAATGCCCGATTGATTCGTCACAATGATGATCAAATAGCCTAAAGCTTCATAATGTTGGCATACTTCGACAATCCCATCGATAAGCTCAAAATCTTCAATCTTATAGAGATAGTTCTTTTCCACATTGACGACGCCGTCACGGTCAAGAAAAAGTGCCTTAGGCAACCCCTCCTCCGAAGAGCTCTTTTTCGATAATGTCGCACAAAATATGTCCGATCAGAATATGCGACTCCTGAATACGCGGTGTAGCGTTTGAGGGGATAATGATGGCAAAATCGGCCATCGCAGCCATCTTACCACCATCACGCCCCACGAGGGCTACCGTTGTAACCCCTCTCTCTTTTGCCGATTCAAAGGCATTGATAATGTTTTGTGAATTCCCAGATGTAGAAATACCGATAAACAAATCACCCTCTTGAGACATCCCCTCAAGCTGACGCGAAAAAACTTTGTCGTATCCGTAATCGTTTCCGATCGCCGTCAAATTCGACGTATCCGTTGTCAACGCCAATGAAGGGATAGAGGGACGGTCAAATCCATAGCGACCTACAAGTTCCGCAGCAATATGCTGTGCATCCGCTGCAGATCCGCCATTGCCTGCCAACATCGTTTTTTTACCGTTACGATAAACAGCGACACATTCTTTTGCAACCGCTTCAATCATATCCAAAAGCGGTTCACTGTCCAAAATAGCTTGTTTTGTCGCCGCGGAATCGGCAATTTGATGATAAATATATTGTTTCATTTTTTTCCTTTAGTATTGGATTCCGGTAAGGGATCGCACTTTTTCAATTATTGGCATTGCAACAGCCGTGGCTTTTGCAGCTCCTGCCCTTAAAACATCCCGAACTTCATCCGGGTGTGCTTCATAATAGGCACGTCGTTCTCGGTAAGGACGGAAATACTCCCACAGTACATCGGCTAAATAGAGTTTAAAGTGTCCATGCCCTTCTCCACCGGCTTGATAACGTTCCTGAAGTGCAATACGCTCATTTTCATTTAAAAACAATTTGACAATATTATAAACATTGCAGTTTTCAAACTCTTTGGGTTCTTCTATCCCGACAACTTCGGTCACAATTTTTTTAATGGTTTTGAGCTGGCTTTTCTCTTCCCCAAAAATTGTGATGGTATTACCGTAACTCTTTGACATCTTCTGACCATCAGTTCCAGGTACGGTTGCCACGTTTTCATCCACACGAAATTCAGGAAGCGTAAAAATTTCACCGTATTGATTGTTAAACTTTAGTGCAATATCCCGTGCAATCTCTACGTGCTGTATCTGATCTTTTCCCACAGGTACCACTTGTGACCCAAACAGCAAAATATCCGCCGCCATAAGCACCGGGTACGAAAAAAGACTGTGGTTAGAGGCAATCCCGCGTGCTGTTTTATCTTTATAACTGTGCGCCCGCTCCAGCAATCCCATAGGTGTAAAACCTGAAAGAGTCCAATACAGCTCCAAAACCTCTTTCACATCCGATTGAACCCAAAAGGTACTTTTTGCAGGGTCCATCCCCAATGCCAAAAAATCGGTTGCCGCTTGCAGCGTGAGCTGTCGTAGACGCTGGCCATCGCCCAAGGATGTCATCGCATGATAATTGGCGATAAAAGCAAAAACTTCATGATCATTTTGGGATTCAATCATCGGAAGAATGGAACCAAAATAATTTCCGATATGCAAATCGCCCGAAGGTTGTATTCCGGTCAAAACTCTCAAAAAATGCTCCTAATTCAATATAACTACTATTATATCAAACGCTCCATTAACCTCATCACAGTTAAGCTTCATTTTAAGAAACAATGTGCTATATTTTTCTATAGTTCAACAAAAAAGGATTCATTATGAACGTTCAAATTCGCGCTAAAGACATTACTCCCACTCCGCACCTTAACGATCACATTGCAGCCGCTATTGAAAACTTTAAACGTTACCATCTTGATATGACCACCGTCAATGTCATCATTACCAAAGAAAAACAAAGTGTCAGCGTTGAATTTGACATGCACATTGCACATGCTCAGCCGGTTGTCATCAGTCATGCCGATGCAGATCTCGATACCGCTATCGACTTAGCCATTGAACGTGCCAATAAAGCGCTCGGACGTCTACACGATAAAGCCAAAGATCACCATACTTCATCCATTCGTGATATGGAAGTAGCGGAAGCAGAGTAAAAAAAAAGGGCTTTGCATGAGTAAAATCAATGTTGTATGCCCCCATTGCGGGGGTGTGAATGCCATTCCCCTCAAAGATTCGTATGCAAAAGCATCATGCGGGCATTGCAAAGCTTCTCTTTTAGATACTAAACCTCTCCCTCTGACCGCTGAAACCTTTGATCGATTGATGCTCAACGACGAACGATTAATCATTGCTGACTTTTGGGCACCGTGGTGTGGACCGTGTCGCTCTATGGCCCCTGCTTTTGAAGAAGCAGCCAGATCTTTTCCTCTCAAAGCACAGTTTGTCAAAATCAATACCGAAGAGCAACAAACACTCGCAGGTCGATTTTCCATACGCTCAATACCTACCATCATCGCATTTAAAAATAACCGCAGTATCGATCAGATCAGCGGAGCGCTCCCAGCCTCTCAAATTATCGCATGGGTAAAAAAACACCTTTAATTTTTAGCTTCTTTTGGTTACCCTTCCCTAATTCATCATCAGGAAAACAGCATGTACAATTGGATAGTTTGGTTTCATATCATTTCAATGGTATCGTGGTTTGCGGTACTCTTTTATCTGCCGCGGCTTTTCGTCTATCATGTCGAAAATGCGCAGAACAAAGGATTTTTAGAAGTTATCGAAGTGATGGAGATGAAGATTTATAAATACATCGGTGTCCCGGCATTTTGGGCGACGCTGTTATCAGGTATTGCGCTGATTTTTATGTCTACCGCACATTATGGGATCAACGTGTTTCAAACAGGAGGATGGCTGCACGCCAAACTCACCCTTGTGGCTATTTTAATCGCCTATTTCTTTTCACTAGGACATTATCGCTTAAAGTTAAAAGTTGATACGGCCTATAAAAACGGTAAATTCTTCCGTCTTTACAATGAAATCCCGACGCTATTGCTCATGGCAATCGTCGCACTGGTCATCGTTAAACCGTTTTGATTACCACAAAGCTCTTGTTTTATGAGCTCGTGGTTTTTTATCACCGCCTCTGCTTTTCGCTTTAAAAAGAATCGGTGTCCCTTCAAAATTAAACTCTTCACGCAATCTATTCGTCAAATAACGGCGATAACTGAAGTGAAGCCCTTGCGGTTTGTTCATAATGAGGGCGATACGCGGCGGACGAATATCGTACTGCGTCGCGAAATAAAGGCGGATATTCATTCCGTTAACACTTGGAAGGGTATGTCTTCGCATTGCCGTTTGAATAACTTCGTTTAGTTTACCCGTTGAAATACGCTGAGAATAATTTTCATTGATTTTGAGCAACATATCAAAAATTTTATGAACACGCTGTTTGCTTTGCGCCGATATCGTAACGATAGGTGCATAACTCAAAAACTTAAACCGATCTCTTACATCGGCAATAATCTTCTCATAATCTTCTTTTGGAGCCATATCCCATTTGTTGAGAACAATCAAACACGCCATACGATTTTTATCGACAAACCCTGCAATTTTTTCATCCAAATCCATAAACGGAACCGATGCGTCCAGTACCAACAAAGCAATGTCAGCTGTTTCCAGCATCTCTTCGGTACGCATTAGGGCATATTTTTCAATCCCCAAAATTTTCCCGCGCTTACGAATCCCCGCCGTATCGATAAAGGTAATCTCTTTATCCTGATACTCTATCGTTTCATCAATAGGATCAATCGTCGTACCCGCCACCGAACTCACCACAGAGCGGTCTTCTTTTAGAAGCGCATTGAGCAGTGAACTTTTCCCGACGTTAACACGGCCGATGATCGCCACTTTCATCTTCTGTGTATCTGCGGGAGCGTACTCTTTGACAATCCCGCGATAGGCCTCTTCCATTGCCGCTATATCGTCAATGTCCTCATCAGAATCTTCTTCGTCGTCTGAATCATCTTCGTCATCATCAAATGCTTCAAAATCATCATCCTCGTCATCATAGCCGTTGATTACGGCATCAAATCCATCCATCTCGTCGTCATCTTCTAGGACATCTGCAGCAGGTTTGACGATTGAAGACTCGGGAAGCTCGGAAGCAATCCAATTGAGAAGAGGTAAAATAGAGCGGTTATGGGCAACCGAGATACCAAAGATGCGATTGGTTCCAAACTCATAATATTCCCAAAGCTTTTCTTGCATTTTATCGTTATCAATTTTATTAACAACCAACGCAATCGACTTACCCATCGCTTCTAGCTCATAAAAGAGCTTTTTATCATCTTCTTCAGGCAAACTTTTACCGTCAACCATAAACAAAATGATGTCCGCTTTATGTGCAGCTTCCAACGATTTTTCTTTGATGCGATCAAAAAGTTCACACCCCTCGTCCAAACCGCCGGTATCAAGAATTTCAACTTCTTTGTCTACGACGACAGCAACACGCTTCTTAACATCACGCGTAGTACCTGCAATTTCAGAAGTAATAGCGTCACGTTGTTTCAAAAGACGATTAAACAGAGAGCTTTTGCCGACATTTGGACGGCCGATTATGGCTAATTTTTTCAATTAAACCCTTTTATAAATAAGTTTTTTATTATAGCGTAGGTGCGCTTATGTTATGATTGTTATATGATTTACTATAGCTATGACCATTTCAAAACCGATATTCAAGTGCTGAAAGAGCATTGTGAACCCTTTGACGCGGATACCATTGTGGCCATTGCTCGAGGCGGTATGACACTAGGACATGCCCTCTCAATGGCGCTCAATATTCGAAATTTGCAATCCATCCGTTGCGAAAGTTACGATGGTGATATGCAGCGGCAAAGTGTCTCCGTAATAGGAGAATGCGATTTTACTCAATCCAAACGGGTTCTCATCGTTGACGATATTGTTGACAGCGGCAAAACACTCAATGCCCTGCTCCCTTATTTACAAAACAAATATCCAAATCTTCTTTTTGCCACCGCCGCTATTTTTACCAAATCCACGGCATTGCTGCAACCCAGTTTTTCGTTACATGAAGCCCATGATTGGATCGATTTTTTTTGGGAAAGAGATTTTTTAAAAACCGATTCGCTATAATCCCCCATCTATACTAATCTCTATTATTTACACCAAAAAGGACCGTTATGCCAAAAGAATATATTTTCACCTCTGAATCAGTAACAGAGGGGCATCCGGACAAAATGGCCGATCAGATCAGTGATGCTATCTTGGACTACATTATTGAACATGATACCAAAGCCCGAGTAGCCTGTGAAACCCTCGTTTCCAATGGCTTTTGCGTGATTGCGGGGGAGCTCAAAACAACCGCTTACGCCCCTATGCAAGAAATCGCACGCCAAGTGGTTCGTGAAATCGGTTATACCGATGCAACCTACGGATTTGATTATCGCTCATGCGCAGTACTAAACGGGATCGGCGAGCAATCTCCCGACATCAATCAAGGCGTTGACCAAGCAGGCGGTGAAATCGGAGCAGGAGATCAGGGACTCATGTTTGGTTACGCCTGTCGTGAAACCGATGTCCTGATGCCGTTGCCGATTTACCTTTCACACCGTCTTGCTGAACGTTTGGCACAGGTGCGCAAAGAAGGAATCATCCCGTATCTTCGCCCCGATGGAAAAACGCAAGTAAGTATCCGTTATGTGGATGATAAACCGGTATCCGTTGAGACGGTCGTTGTATCAACGCAGCACGCGCCTGAAGTTACCCAAGAAAAATTGCACGCCGATGTTATCAGGGAAGTTATCGAACACGTAATCCCTCGTGACCTTATGAGCCCTAATATCATCTATCACATCAATCCGACAGGCAAATTCGTTATCGGCGGACCACAAGGCGATGCTGGCCTTACCGGACGTAAAATCATTGTTGACACCTATGGCGGAGCATGTCCTCACGGCGGTGGAGCATTCAGCGGAAAAGATCCGACCAAAGTAGATCGCTCAGCCGCTTACGCCGCTCGTTATGTCGCAAAAAATTTGGTTGCAGCAGGTGCATGTGATCGTGCAACTATCCAAGTGTCGTATGCCATCGGTGTAGTACACCCTATTTCTATTATGGTTAATACCCATGGAACGTCTGTGGTTGCCGAAGAAAAAATTGAAGCCTGTGTCAAAGAACTCTTTGATCTAACACCGCGCGGGATCATTGAATCATTAAATCTCTTACGCCCGATTTATCGAAAGACTGCGGCTTATGGCCATTTCGGACGTGAACTTCCTGAATTCACATGGGAAAAAACAGACAAAGCAGACGCGATTCGTGCCTATCTTGGGTTGTAAAATACGCATACTGTTCCCTCTTTTCAGGGGCTGATTCTTCAAATATTCTCACTTCGTAACAGTTGTTGAATAAATCCAATAAACTGCTTCTCTTTTTAGGTATCTTTAAAATTCTTCTGTTATAGTTACCCATAAATTTAAATTATCTGAGGAGAATCCCATGTCAGTAGTTATTAATGATACCTGTATTAACTGTGGCGCTTGTATCGATGAGTGTCCAGTAGAAGCGATCGTAGACGAGGATGATAACCCAACGGGTGAAGAAATCTACTACGTATACGCTGATAAATGTGTCGAGTGCGTAGGTCACCATGACGCTCCTGCATGTGCAACTGCTTGTCCGACAGAGGGTTGTATCACATGGGATGAAATCGGTGAAAGTCCGGCACACCGTGACGACATCACAGCTGAAATGCGTTCTAACAAAGTGAACGTTGTCGACTAAATAGTCCACTCTGAGGAGAAATATCTCCTCAGCACCTCTTTTATCTTCCACTTTTTTTCTTCTTAATGTTATTAAAATTATTATTTCGCTATAATTCCACTCTATTTTTTACACTCAAACAGGAGCATTGATGGAACAAACATTATCAATCATCAAGCCAGACGCCGTAGCAAAAGGTGTTATTGGAAAAATTTTGGATCGCTTCGAGACTGATGGTCTTAAAATCGCAGCTACCAAAAAAGTTCAGCTTAGCCGTCAAGACGCTGAAGCATTTTACGCAGTACACGCTGCTCGTCCATTTTTCAACGACCTTGTTGATTTTATGGTAAGCGGTCCTGTTGTTATTACGGTTCTTGAGGGCGAAAATGCTGTTCAAAGAAACCGTGATTTAATGGGTGCAACTAACCCTAAAGAAGCAGAAGCTGGTACTATCCGTGCTGATTTTGCTGAAAACATTGATGCGAATGCTGTTCACGGAAGCGATTCTGTTGAAAACGCTAAAAATGAAATCGCATTTTTCTTTTCAGGTCGCGAGATCTCTTAAATGAATATTATTCCGTTTAAACACTTGGATTCTGTGCCGATGGCATTTGAAGCCAAGCTGGATAAAGCATTATTTTTAGGAACAATCGTTCATAAAAAGCATAATATTGCCCAATTAAACGGTACAATAACAGGAAGTATTTCTATTCCTTGTGATATCTGCGCTGAAATTTTTGAAAACACTCTCAATGAAGAAGTTTCATTTTATCTTGCAGACGGTATCGTCCATGAGAATGATAATGAACTTGAAATTGTGGAAATCGAAAATTCAGTAATCAATTTGGATGAGCTTTTTAGCTCTGAACTCGAATTGATCAAGAGTGACTATTTTTGTTGCTCAAATTGTGAGGGAAAAACATTAGAACAAGAGTTTTAATGTTCAAGATCTAAATTTAAACAGAAAGGACTATAACGATGGCAGTACCTAAAAGAAGAGTGAGTCATACTCGCGCAGCGAAACGTAGAACTCACTATAAAATTTCACTTGCTCGTCCTGTAAAAGACAAAGACGGCACGTATAAATTGTCTCACTTTGTCAACCCGACTACTGGTGAGTATAAATAATCGATGATCAAAATTGCTATTGATGCAATGGGTGGGGACTTTGGTCCCGAACCAATTGTAAAAGGGACACTAGAAGCTTTAAAAGCAAAAGAGTTCGAAGCAATTCTCGTCGGTAAAAAAGATGAGATTTTAGCTTTGTTACCCAAGGGCTATAAAGGTAAAATTTCAATTGTTGAAGCAAACGATGTCATCGACATGGGAGATGCGGCTACCGATGCGCTTAAACGCAAAGAAAGCTCTATTTATGTCGCAATGGAGCTCGTGCGCAATGGCGAGGCAGACGGTGTAGTAAGTGCCGGACACAGCGGAGCTACTATGAGCCTTGCTACCTTGCGTCTTGGCCGTCTAAAACATGTTTTACGTCCGGCATTGGTAAGTCTTATGCCTACTAAAAATGGTCAGCGCAGTATGCTTATGGATGCAGGAGCAAATGTCGATTGTAAACCGGAACATTTATTCCAATTTGCAATTATGGGGCATTGCTACGCAAAAGATATGTTCAATCTAGCAAACCCTCGAGTAGGCCTTCTTGCGAATGGTGAAGAAGATTCCAAGGGCAATGAAGTTACCAAAGAAACGTTTGGACTGCTTCAGGGAACCGAAGGTTTTATCGGTAACGTAGAAGGAAACAATATTTTTGATTCCACCTGTGACGTCATCGTATGCGATGGATTTATTGGAAATTTGGTTCTCAAGGCATCTGAGGGCGTTGCGACAACGATCAGCTATTTCATTAAGCAGTTTATCCGAAAATCTCCTTTTGCAATCACCGGGGCATTGTTAATGCGTAAAGTATTTGCTCGCTTGAAAAAAGAGATCGATTATGCTGAAATCGGCGGTGCTCCCTTGGTAGGTATCAAAGGATGTGCAATCGTAGGACACGGTAAAAGCAATCCAAAAGCGATAAAAAATGCAATTTTTCAAGCAATTAATTACGTAAACACAGGTGTTAACAAACACATCGAAGAAAGATTCGAAGCTCTAAATAAATAACTTTCATTATTCGCAAAAGGCTAACCATGTATGCTGCGCTTTGCTCCATTGGAGCTTATGTACCCTCTAAAATTCTTACCAATGCTGACCTTGAAACCATGGTTGATACCACCGATGAGTGGATTTTTAAACGCACCGGTATCAAAGAACGCCATATTGCAGCCAAAGATGAGACAACCAGCGACATGGGAGCCAAAGCTGCAGAAGTGGCAATACAGCGCTCTGGACTGGATAAATCACAAATTGATTTGATTATCTGCGCTACCATTTCTCCAGATTATTTTTGTATGCCCTCTACCGCTACTATCATCGCCACCAAGCTGGGGCTTGAAAAAGTTACCGCTTTTGATATCTCTGCCGCATGCACGGGGTTCGTGTATGCCCTTAGCATTGCAAAAGCCTTTATAGAATCAGGAATGAAAAAAAACGTCCTCATTATTGGTGCAGAGAGATTGAGTGCCATTACCGATTATACCGATCGCGGTACGTGTATTCTTTTCGGTGACGGTGCGGGTGCTGCAATTATAAGCGCTAGCGATGATAAGAAAAAAGGGATTATTGACATTCATACCGGTTCAGATGGCAGCTTTGCCGACCTTCTTATGACTCCTAATGGAGGAAGCGGTTCCGCGCACGATGAGCTTGATCGAGAAGCTGCAAGCTGTTTCATGAAAATGAAAGGGAATGAGACCTTTAAAGTCGCTGTTAGAACGCTCACCAATGATGTTATAGCTATTTTAAAAGAAAATGGAATACAATCCTCTAGTATTAAACATTTTGTCCCTCACCAAGCCAATTATCGCATTATCAAAGCCGTAGGCGATGCCTTGGAGCTTCAGGATGAACAAGTGGTATTAACCGTTGAAAAATACGGCAACACCTCTGGAGCATCCATCCCTATGGCTATCAATGACATTTACGAGTCAGGTCGTCTGCAAGAGGGAGATTTGATGCTTCTAGATGCATTCGGAGGCGGTTTGACATGGGGCAGCGCTATCGTTCCCTTCGCAGGAAAAAGTATCTAAATATTGCTACACTATCAAATCTTTTTAAAGGTTTGATATGATCTACTCAAATTCCCTCATCTATATAGAAACTCACGAGAGTGAAATCCCTTGGCTTAAAATTTTTACCCATGAACCGCGAAAAGAATTTTCTGAGTGTTCACGTGATGAACGCATGATGATTTTTGATTTGCTTGATCTCATCGAAAAAGAGATGATTGCCTATTTTAAACCCGATAAAATAAACATTGCATCTTTTGGAAACATGCTGCCGCGAGTACATTGGCACATTATGGGGCGATTTGTAAATGACAGTTATTTTCCAGAACCGATGTGGGGAGTAAAACAGAGAGTCGGAGATGCAAAAATAGCTCCAATGGAGCCTTTTTTGCAAGCGTTAAAGGTTACGTTAACTTCTAGGTTTGCTGCTAGCTGATCGGTTTCCACCGCCACTAAAGCTTCTTGAACGGTCACCACGGTCTGCACCGCTACGATCTGAGCTACCCGCATTACGGTCATTGTTACCACGGTATCCACCGCCGCTGCCGCCACGGTCACCGCCTCCGGCATTACGGTCATTGTTACCACGATATCCGCCACCGCTGCGGTTACGGTTAAATCCGCCGCCACGATTGCCGCCACGATCATGACTGTTTGCAAGATTGTGAAGAATTTTCTCCATACGCTCTGCAGAAATTCCGATTTGATTTGGTCCGGCAACGACGTTTCGCTCCATTAGCAAAGAGATCAATTTGTAGGCTATTTGCTCTTGGTCGAACTCTTCTTTAAGTGCATCCAAAACTTTATGTGCTACATCGTTCACGTGCTGTTTTTCGATTTCTGCAAGCAAACGGTTTACTTGTGCTTCTTTAACATCAAGCTTGCTTGGAATATACGCATGCTCCATGGTTGTGCCCACTTTTGCCTTAATACGCTGAAGCTCTTTAAATTCAATCGGTGTTACCAAAGTAATCGCAACCCCTTTTTTACCCGCACGTCCTGTACGTCCGATACGGTGTACATAACTCTCAGAGTCAAAAGGAATATGGTAGTTAAATACGTGAGTGATATCATCAATGTGCAAACCGCGTGCCGCAACGTCTGTCGCAATCAAGACATCAAATGCATCGGTTTTAACACCCTTGATAACGCTTTCACGCTGGCGCTGCTCCATATCTCCATGAAGTCCTTTAGCGGAATAACCGGCTGCTGAAAGGACATTAGAAAGACGGTCAACCTCTTTTTTAGTACGACAAAAGACAACGGTTTTTTTCGCATCTTCAGCATCCATCAAACGGATGATTGCATCATCACGCTCAGATTCTTCGATTACATAATATTGTTGAGTGATGTCCGTATTTGTTGTTTCTTCGCGAGTAATCGATGCAAAGAATGGATCAACGAGGATGCGTTCTGCAAGCTTTTTGATAGGCATTGGCATTGTTGCTGAGAAAAGCAATGTTTGACGCTCTGTTGGAAGGTAGCTGAAAATTTCGTTAATATCATCCAAAAAGCCCATATCCAACATTTCGTCTGCTTCGTCCAAAATAACCGTTGAAGGAGCAAAACCTTTGAGCATATTACGGCTAAGCATATCCAACAAACGACCCGGTGTTGCAATAATAACTTGCGCACCACGCTCAATAAGATCTACTTGACGGCTGTAAGAACTTCCACCATAGATGGTTACGGTACGAACACCTAAGTGCTTTCCGTATTTAAAAATTTCATCACTTACTTGGTTGGCAAGCTCACGCGTTGGGGTAACGATCAGAACTTCAATTCCACCTTTTAAATGCATTTTATTCAATGCCGGCAAACCGAATGCTGCCGTTTTACCTGTACCTGTATGTGCTTGTCCTACAACGTCACGACCCTGCATAATAACCGGGATAACCAGTGATTGGATCGGACTTGGAACCGTAAATCCAGCTTGTGTAATGCTTTGCATAATCTCACTGCGAAGACCAAAGTCTGCAAAAGTTGTGAGATTTTCTGCGTTTTCGCTTACTTGTATTTCTTTGTTATTCATAATTCACCTTTAATTAATACGCCACGCCGGCAAAAAAAGGAACTACGCATCTTATCTCTCTTAAGATGGTCCCTAAAAAGCCCATGTTGCTACGCTGTGCGGCTGTGACGCTGTATCTTGACCCTCGTTGGGCAGAAAATTTTCAGAGATCCTATTAAAATCTCTACCATGGAAGGTACCTTTGTAAAACTTCACCCTATCTGAAGACTTACGAAGGTACCCAAAAATTTGAGCGAATTATACCCATCTTGAGCATAATATCTCCTGATATTGTAACAATATCAAAAGTTAAAGTTAACTTTTAGTTTCTATTCGCTTATGTTTTGTACTGTTTTTTTAATTTTGAATCACTATACTGGCAAAAATTATTCAGGAGAATACAGTATGTTCAATGTACGTATAGAAAAAGAATGCGGCTGTTTCAAGCGCAGCGGTATGCCAACACTCAAAACATTTGATAATAAAGACGATGCATTGGTAGAAGCTCAGGATTGGGCAGAAGAGATGAACGAAACTTTTTGTCGTAAACACCGTTTTGCGGTTGTTGAAGAGGGAAATGACCTGCTTATCAAAGTAGAAATGAATTAATATTCTTGACTGTCATCGTCACTTTCGGTGACGATCCAGCCAGACCATGAGCCCTTTTTGTCCATGTAAGCGATTCTCCGCCTCTTGGAAAATCACACTTTGATCTCCCTCCAGCACCGACTCACTCACCTCTACTTCTCGATACGCAGGTAAACAATGCAAGAAAATTGCATAGGTATCCGCCAAAGCCATCAAGGCATCATCGACGATGTATCCTTTGAAATCAGCGATGCGCTGTGCTTTTTCTTCTTCTTGACCCATGGATATCCACGTATCAGTTGTCACGACAGTCGCGTCTTTCACAGCCACTTTAGGATCATTGGTAAACGTAATTTTTGCACCGCTCTCTTGTGCCAACAACATCGCATCCGCAACAATAAGCGGATCACACTCATACCCTTTTGGGGTTGCTACACGCAACTCAAATCCCAATTTAGCCGCCAACATCAGCCATGAATGGGTCATATTATTCCCATCACCGACATAGGCGACGATAGGATTGATATGGCGTCCACACTCCACCATCGTCATATAGTCGGCAATGAGCTGTACGGGATGATAGCTGTCACTGAGACCATTGATCACAGGTACAGAGGAATATTTAGAAAATTCTTCAAGCTTAGAGTGCTCGTACGTGCGGATCATTACCATATCGCTCATCGAAGAGATAACACGCGCTGTATCTTTAACAGGCTCTCCGCGCCCTAGATGAATATCGCGATTGGAGAGGAAAAGGGCATGACCACCCAGCTGAAACATCCCCACTTCAAAACTCACCCGTGTGCGCGTTGAACTCTTTTCAAAAATCATAGCCAGCGTTTGCCCCGCAAGATAAGGATGCGCTTTGCGAGCTTTTTGCTCTTGTTTAATTGCTAATGCTAAATCGACTATCTCTAAGATTTCCTCTTTTGTATAGTCTCTCAACGTCAAAAAATGTCTCACACTTATTCCTCATTTTCAAAAAACAATCATATCACAAATTCTATAACAGTCGCGCTACTTCTTTTGCATGATAACTGATGATGATATCCGCACCCGCTCGCTTAAACCCGATCATCGTTTCCATCATCACACGATTGTAATCAATCAGACCCGCGTTTCCGGCGTGTTTTAGCATTGCGTATTCACCGCTTACGTTGTAGACAGCAAGCGGTAATTTTGAAGCTTCACGAATATCGCGAATAATGTCCAAATAGGCCAAAGCAGGTTTCACCATCAAAATATCAGCACCCTGCGCCTCATCTGCCAAACTCTCCCGTATCG
>PDVJ01000007.1_pt1 | contig 28445 bp, 27 predicted proteins | sample 1369811 | NCBI WGS metagenome assembly PDVJ01 (sample SAMN07795376, study PRJNA414565) | Alkali sediment metagenome, whole genome shotgun sequencing project. | reverse complement strand
CAAAGATTTACAGAACATGATTCCGAATTTTAGCTCCAAATATGAAACCAGCATAAAAAAAATAAGAGCCAGAATTAATAATATGTATGGAATGTGTAATTGGGAAAATAAAAATCTAAAAGAAGCCAGAGCGTATTTTAAAAAAGCTTTACCCGTAAACCTCAAATACTTAATTCCTTTCTTGCTTAGTCATTTTCTTAGTTATTCAAACTTTAAAATGATTAAAAAATTATATAAAAAATATTAAAGGGATGATGAATATGGAAAATGTATGTTGTGATTTTTGCAAAAATGTAAATAGTACAAAAATAACGGAACAAACGGATGTTTATCATCAAACCACAAATGAACTGTTTTCTATCGTAAAATGCACAAACTGTGAGTTAATGTATACGAATCCAAGACCTGATGAAAATGAAATAGGGAAATATTACTCTTCAAAATATAATTTTCATTCTTCCAAATCTAAAATAACATTGATTTTGCTTGAAATCGCTGAATATCTAGCCAATTCTAAGTTGGCTGCATTATTCAACGCTATCCCTTTCATAAATAAAAAATTGGTTACTTATGTTAAACCTTCTCTGCAAGATCCTATCAAAGAAATGGCGGCGGATTATAAAACTTTTTTAGATATCGGATGCGGATCAGGTGTCTCTGCTCATTTTTGGGGGACCAAAGGTGCGTTATTAAACTATCGCAAAAACCTAGACGTTTATGGCGTAGAAATATCTGATGATGCCAGAGAAATTTTATCTTCGAAAGGGATTCAAAGCTTTAAAACTATCCATGATGTTCCTAGCGACCAAAAATTTGATCTTATCCGAATGAATTGGTCCCTAGAACATGTTCATTCCCCATCGCTTTTTTTTGAATTCATAAAAAAGCATCTATCTACTAAAGGCAAAGCAATTATTCTGATTCCAAATACAGGTGGATTATTATATAAAATAGCTATTAACTCCGTCGAACTGCCTATACATCTGTATCATTTTACCAAAAATGATATTGTTAACTATACAGAAAAGAACAACCTCGCCATCGCTCAATATGAAACATTTTCTTATCCTCAAATGTACCGATTTCTCTCATTTGTCAACCCTTCTTTAAAAGGCGTTTTTAATGACTTAAAAATAAAAGAAGCATGCAATTTTCAAAAAACATTATCGCGCTTTGATAAATTAGGTTTTGGGAATGATATGCTATTTGTATTGGAACACAAGTCATAATCATGAATCCATATAAACAACCTATTACAAAAAGCAAACTGTTTATACCTGAATTATACAATCAAAGCAAAATGTACTTTTTTCCTTATGCGAGATATGCTTTTTTGGAAGTTTTGAAACAACATAACATCAAAAGTATCTATCTGCCCTCTTTCATTTGTAGGGATATGCTTTCTCCTATCAATGTATTAAACACAAAATATTTTTTTTACGATGTCAATCAGAGTCTTGAGCCATTGCTTGAAGATATTGAATGCGATGCGATAGTAATGGTCAATTACTTCGGCTTTGAGCAATCAATAGAACCATTCTTAAAATATACACAAAAATACCATGCTTTGCTTATCGAAGATAATGCCCATGGATTCCTTAGCAAAGACAGGCAAGGGGAATTTCTTGGAACACGGGGGGATTTAGGACTGTTAAGCATACGAAAGACCCTATCTCTTCCCAATGGCGCAGCGCTGCTGGTTAACCGTGAATCGTTTAAAGATATCCCTTATTCCGCAGCTTCTATATTGGAAACATCGGAAGACACCTATTATTTTTCCAAGCAACGGCTAAAAGGAAAAATATTTCATAAGGCAATCGGTATTGGTATCGTTTTAGGAAGAAGGATCGTACGATTTATTAAAACCGGTTCTGCATTGCCTCTACCTGATGCAATGAGCGAGCAAGAGCTTCCATCAAATTCTTATTTAACTCCTCTTCTTAGGGATAAAACACTATCCCTTGATATTGATGTGGAAATTAAAAGACGCATTGAGATGTACCGTTTGGTGCAAAAATGGGCGAAATATTTTGATATCAAACCGATTTACCCTCTGTATGAGGGGGTATCTCCTTATGAATTTGCTTTTATTGATAATGGAAAAGCCAATCAATTTGAAAAGTTTTTGTTTCTCAAAGGCTTCTTTATACTTCCATGGCCAGATTTGCCGGATGAAATAGTATCAACATGTCCAGAATTTTACAAAAACATAAAGGTAGTCCCCTTCTTATGGTAGAGTACACAATTATCAATGATGGAAAACTATGGAATCAAGAAATTCTAAAATTTTCCAATTCCAACCCCTATCAAATATTTGAGTGGGGAGAGTACAAAAAGCAAATGGGATGGAAGGTAGCCTCCATTAAGGCAAATAACAATGGAGATATCGCTTATTTGCAAATCACCTACAAAATAAAACTAAATGTTTTTTTCGGCTGGTGTGTAGGTAGTATCGCAGGGCATATTGCTTCTTTCACCAAGGATGAATTTATTAAGTTCCTTCAATTACAATTTGGCATAAAACATGTTTTTATCAAAAGCAGTTTTACCAATATATTAGACTTTAATGAATCGATTGAACTCTACAGTGCTGGATGGGAAAAATCCTGTAAAAAGCTATCGTCCGATTATACTACTTATGTGAATTTAACCAAGTCCTTAGATGAACTCTTGGATTCTTGTTCAACAAACTTTAGAAAAAATGTCAAAAGAGGACGAGAGCAAAATCCAGAAGTACACGTTAAAAAGTTAACCCAATACGGTGAAGATGATATTTCCGCATTGTTCGATAGGTTTAAAACCATCAAAGATGTTCCACTGCCTGATATAAATGAAATCAAAAATATCAAAAAATATCTATCTCATAATATTATGATAGCAACATCGGTCATAAATGGCCAAATTGTAGGGCTCAGAGCATTTTTATATCATGGAAATAAAGCACTTGATTTCTGGGCTACTACCGATTTAACCGGTAGAAAACATTACACTTCCTAGATGTTACTTTTTGAATTATTTAAAAAAGCAAAAGAGATGGGCATAGAAGAGTATGACATGACCGGAATTGATCCATTAAAAAATCCAACCGTTTTTGGATTCAAAAATGGATTAAGAGCAAAAAATGTTGAAAAACTTGGCGCATGGGATCTTACAAATTCAAATATAATAAGTTTTTTAATAAATAGGGTTTACCTTTGAAAATAAAAAAATATATAAAATCACTTATTGGTGAACTTTATTATAATGGTTTATATCGTTACACAAAACCAACGGGAAATCGAATTATGATTTACCATGCTTTTGGGACAAAACTGCCACATGATACTTATGGTATCAGTATTCAACCTGATTTATTTGAAGAACATATTAAATTTATCAAAGAAAAATACACCATCGTACCGATTACACACTCTACCTTTGACTCATTGGTTGCCGATACCGTCTCAATAACGATTGATGATGGATATAAAGACAACCTTATCGCGGCTGAAATTTTACAAAAACACAACATTCCCTTTACCCTCTATGTATCAACCGGGCTAATAAATCAGCCAAACTATTTAAGCAGCCGTGATTTGCAAGATCTTTCAAACCTAAGCCTCTGCACCCTTGGCACACATGGGGTAAACCACAAACATCTCTCGAAACTTTCACTGACACAACAAGAGGATGAGCTCATCGGATCAAAAAAGTTTCTTGAAGATTGTATTTCAAAAGAAGTCCAGAATTTTTCCTATCCCTACGGAGATTACAATCTGCAAGCAAAACAAATAGCTGATAATACTTACGAACTCATCTCTACCAGTCATATTGGTATAAATACGCTAAATTGTGATAAAAAGCTTTTAAAAAGAATCGAAATCGTTGCCAGTGATACAGTGGATAAACTCAATAAAAAAATCACGGGCTACTATGATTATTTGCAATATAAAGATCTTTTTTCATGACACATCCTTATTTTTCAATCATCATACCCTGTTACAATTCAGAAAACACTATTGTACGTGCGCTCTCATCTGTACTAACGCAAACCGAAACAGATTATGAAATCATCGTTGTGGATGATGGAAGTAGCGACAATACCGCCAAAGTTGTACAAAACTTTTTAACAGACCAATCGTGCGCATGGACAATTCTCACCGGTGCTAATCAAGGGGCAGCCGGTGCACGTAATAAAGGCGCTCAAGCCGCACAAGGAACATTTTTAGCTTTTCTGGATTCGGATGACGAATGGCATAGCGAAAAACTTTCCCTACAGCGAAGCTATCTTCAAAAACACAATCTTGATTTTATTGCGGCAGGATACACTCTCGCTCCATTATCTGAGGTCATACCTGAACCTATCGCACACTTTTACACGCTTCAAGACCTCCTTTGGCGCAATCGTTTTTCTACCCCTGGTGTCGTCGTAAAAAAAGATTTTTTTTGGAGTGTCGGAGGGTTTGAGTCCTATCAGCGGTATGCTGAGGATTACACACTTTGGATGAAACTTGCAGTAACCAAAGCACTGCCAGCTTTTACTTTTCCACCACTGGTACGTCTTCACAAACCTGCCTTTGGCTCATCAGGACTTTCGGCGGATTCATGGAAAATGACCTTGGGAGAAATTTCAGGATATCGCTATCTTTATCAACATAAACATATTACTTTTTTTAGATTTATACTTACGATCATCATCTCTATGTTGAAATATTTGAGAAGAAAAGTGATTTTGTTCATACGAAATTATAAGAATGAGAAATAACCCATGAAAAAACTTTGCTACATTGCAAGTGTTCCGGCAGCAATAAATAGTTTTCTGCGAGTTCATATACAAGCAGCCGCGAAAAATTATCAGGTAACCGTCATTTGCAACGACACCGACAAACATCTGCTTGATGGGCTCAATGCACGTATTATTATTCTTCCCTTTACCCGCAAACCATCTCCTTGGCACGATTTAAGGATCTTGTTCCAACTATTTACGCTATATCGCCGCGAAAAATTTGACATTGTCCATTCAATAACTCCAAAAATAGGTCTATTAGCCATGCTAGCGTCTTGGCTTGCCCATATACCTACACGCGTTCATACGTTTACCGGACAAGTTTGGGTGACGAAGTATGGCGTAAAGCGTGTTTTACTAAAATGGCTAGATAAGATCATCGGACGTTTGGCTACCTGTATCATCATAGATAGCCCCTCCCAACGAGATTTTTTAGTAAATGAAAAAGTACTTCAAAAAGCCAAAACAAAAGTAATCGGAGCAGGCTCAATTTGTGGGATTGATAACGAACGTTTTCAGCCTAATATACGAATTAGAGAGAAAATACGCAATGATTTAGGAATCGCTCAGGATGCACAAGTAATTTTATTTGTCGGACGGCTCAACCGAGATAAAGGAATATTGGATTTAGCAGTCTCTTTTGAAATGATTGCCAAAAATAATAAAAATGTTGTCCTTCTATTGGTGGGGGCTCAAGAAGATGTTTCTTTTGATGAAATTAAAGAACTGTGTCATGATGGGCATACCCATATACATTACCTACCATTTACCTCTACCCCAGAGTATTACATGATGGCAGCTGATATTTTTTGTTTACCAAGCTATCGTGAAGGATTCGGTATGACTATCATTGAGGCAGCTGCTTGTGAAGTTCCAACGGTAGGCTCACGTATTTATGGGATTACCGATGCCGTAGAGGATGAAAAAACAGGGCTGCTGTTTACTGCAGGCAACATTACTTCTCTCACACAAACTTTGTTAAGATTCATAACCGATCAAAAGCTCTGTCAACAAATGGGCAAGAATGCTCGCATACGAACGTTAAAACTATTTCAAAGTTCTAAGATTGCAGAAGAAATGCTTTCCATCTATGATGCGTTGGTAAAAAAATGATTACTGATGTGTTCCTGTATGGCGGGCTTTTTTTAGTCTCTCTTTTTATGACATTGGGTATTAAAACATATGCGATACGACGAGCGATTCTAGATCATCCTAACGAGAGAAGCTCGCATACACTACCAACGCCCAGAGGAGGTGGATTAGCAATTGTCATCACTTTCTACTTGGGCGCGGGATATCTATACACTATCCACACACTTGATCAAAAACTTTTTTATGCTTTTTTATCCGCTCTTCCTCTCATTATTATTAGTATGCTGGATGACATCTACACTTTAGGAAGTAAAGTTCGTCTAGCAACGCAATTATTTGTATCCATTCTTGCATTGATATCACTTGGGGGGATTGAGACTTTATCGCTGGATTTTATTGAACTGCACGGATGGTGGCTTAATATTCCAATCCTGCTGGGAATAATATGGCTGATTAATCTTTACAACTTTTTAGATGGAATCGATGGGTACGCAGGAAGTGAAGCGGTTTTTTTAGGAATCGCCGTTGCTACGCTATTTGGATACGATATCGGCTGGATCATCGTCATAGGAACACTTGGATTCTTACTTTTTAACTGGCAAAAAGCCAAAATTTTTATGGGAGATACCGGAAGTACCTTTTTAGGATTTGTCTTTGCTGTATTAATGATTTATTCACTCAATCAGGGAGAATCTTTTTACAGTTGGCTAATTCTTTTAGGGCTTTTTTGGGTAGATGCTACTTTAACGCTTATCCGAAGAGCCAAAAAGAGAGAGGAACTTTCATCAGCCCATCGTAAACACGCTTATCAGCGGATTGTACAAGCCGGATGGAGTCATCAAAAGACTGTTTTAACTGGGATGGGGATCAATATCTTAGGACTAATTCCACTTTTTTTACTTTATTCTTCCCCATATCTGCCACTATTATGTATCCTGTATATCTGTGTCCTCTATATAATTATTCGATTCATTGATAAAGCCAAGCCATTTAGCTAAAATACCTTTACAAAAACAGGGAGTAATCACGCCTATGCTAAAACTACAAGAGGAACATACCTCGTTACGTACATTATTCATCCTTATAGCCATTGCCTATCTTTTTTCAATCTCTATGCGTTTTATTTGGGTCAATGAAGTCCGTTCAGCCCCGCAATTTCATTGGAAAAATGAGCTTATGATCAACAACAATGACGGCTACTCTTTTGCAGAGGGTGCTCGAGATATTCTACAGGGACATCATGAAGCAACTGATCTTTCTCCTGTAGATTCAGCTGCATCAAAATTAACCGCATTTTTTGCAAAAATTATTCCGGTGAGTTTTGAAACCCTCATTCTTTACATGCCGTCTTTTTTAGGCTCACTCATAGTTATTCCATTAATCTTAATTGGTCGTTCTCTAAACCAAACAACAATGGGATTTATTGCTGCTTTGGTAGGTTCTATCGCTCATAGCTATTACAATCGCACTATGACAGGTTATTATGATACCGATATGCTCAATATCGTATTGCCAGTATTAGAAATGTATTCTCTCATCCTTGCATTAACCCATCAGCGAAACCGCTACTTAATCCCAATTTCAATTTCAATCGCATTATATCAATGGTGGTATCCTCAAGCATACGCACTGGATACCGCATTATTTGGAATGATCCTAGGATATGCACTCCTTTTTGATCGCCGTAATATTTATATCTATAAAATTGCCCTTTTTATTTTAATAGGGATATTGGCAATACCATTAGTGAGCAAAATATCACTTGCCTTGATCGTATTCGTTCTCTTTCACTACTACAAAAAGTTGTCCGTACAACTTTTTATAGCGCTTTTTGGAACGGTTTTAGCACTTTACTTTTTCACTGGTGGAATAGACCCCATCTGGAATTTTTTAAAAGGCTATGTATTTAGAGGATCAAATACAAATTCCGCCATATCTTCAACCATCTCCTACTACGACGTTATGTCTACCGTAAGAGAAGCCGGGCGTATCCCCTTTACCCTCTTTGCCGAACGCATCAGCGGGCATACCATCACATTTGTCCTGGCGTGTATCGGTTATATTATGGCTGTCATCGCTTATCGACCTTTACTTATTATGTTACCGTTGGCAGGACTTGGATTTCTTGCTATGTCTTCGGGTTTACGCTTTACCATCTATGCTGTCCCTGTAATGGCGCTTGGAATTGCGTATGTAATCGTATACCTTTCCAAATTTATCCAAATCGCCTCTGTACGCTATGCCATCATGGCGATTCTAACTATCGGAGCCCTCTATCCAAACTACACTCATATAAAAGAGTACCTAATGCCTCCCGTTATGCTTGCGGAAGAAGTTCAGGCGCTAGATCAATTAGGTCAAATTTCATCTCATGAAGATTATGTAGTAGCCTGGTGGGATTACGGATATCCGATTCGTTATTACAGTGATACAAAAACTTGGATTGATGGAGGGAAACATACAGGGGATGTTAACTATCCGGCTTCATTTGTTTTAACTGCCAAAGATTCATTTTCAGCTGCACACATGATGCGTCTTTACACAGAATATACCGAACATGGCGTTGGTTTGGTCGATGTCAATAATACTAAACATACATTTGAACTTATCATGTCAAAAGAAGGATTTAAAGATCCTAATGATTTTGTCGCTGCACTTGCTCTTCCTGAGTATAAGGTGCCTAAAAAAACACTGGATGTCTATCTTTACTTACCACTGCGCATGATAGAAATTTTCCCTACGGTAGCACTTTTCAGTAATTTAGATCTTACCGGAAAAAATCAGCTTCAACAGCCGTTCTTTTACGCGACAAGATCGATTCAAGACACGGGACAAACAATTGAGTTAGGACGGGGGCTCTCCATCGTCAAGGCAAACAGTACCCTCAAGATAGGAATGCAAAGCCTCCCAATTAAAACATTCTATCAAGTAGGCTACGATCCAAATCATAAATTGCAAATGAGTCAGCAAAATTTTGCTTCAGAGGGATTAAGCGTCATTTATATGGCGAGTTATGGGCAGTTTATTGTTCTTGACGATTATTATTTAAAATCTCAATACATTCAAATGTTTGTCTTTGAACAGTATGATAAAAATCTTTTTGAACCGGTAATTTTAAGTCCGATGACAAAAATATTCAAACTCAAAATTTAACGTATGCAAGAAAAAAAAGGTTTATTCGCACCCAGTTTTACGAAAAGGTTAATCTTCTTTTTGGGTGCTGATTTTGTTTTATTTTTTGTGTCACTCAATTTTGCGTACGCTCTAAGATTTGATTTTTCGGTACCTTCCGAATTTATGAGTCATTTTTACCTCACTTTCTTTACATTAACTCTTTTAAAATGGGGAAGTTTATATATTTTTGGTGTCTACCATCTGACATGGCGCTATTTCAGTCTTCATAATGCCAAGCAAATCATACTGGGGCATATCGTAGCAACAGGGCTTTTTTTACTCATTTTTGTATCCTATCCAGAGCTTTTTTCACCTCTTCCAAGGAGTATAATAGCGATTGATTTTATCCTATCGCTATCGCTGGTTGGAGCATTGCGCCTCTCAAAGCGCCTCATATCAGAACAGCAATCCAAGACATCCACTAAACCCATGATCATCATCGGCAGCAATCACAAAACAGCTGCATTGATTAAAAGCGCCAAAAATGGAGATATCCCCTATTCCATTCAAGCGATTATCGCGTGGGAGCCCTCAAGTTTTGACTTATGCGGGTCCTATATGGACGCGGTAAAGATTTATCATCCTGACCAGCTGGAACGATTGTGCAAAATGTATGATATACAAAGTGTCGCCATTACCGTTGATATTTCACAAGATGCCCTAAAACACTTACTGAATCAACTGACTTCGTACAATATTCATGACATACAACGCTCGGTGATTCTTGAAAACAATGCCACATCACTGAAGCAATTTTCCATCGAAGACCTCTTGGCCCGCCATCCAAAAGATCTTGACACACAGGCCATCCAAAAATTTATTCAAGGGAAAACGGTCCTCATCACAGGTGCCGGAGGCAGTATCGGGAGTGAAATATCCCTTCAATGCCAAAATTTCGGTGCTTCAAAACTGATCTTGATCGATCATAGTGAATACAATCTCTACCAAATTGGAGAAAAACTCCCTCGTGCAACACTACGTCTGTGCAATATCCTCGATCGTACTGCTTTAGATTCCATCATCAGTGCGGCAAAACCAAATATAGTCATTCATGCAGCAGCTTATAAACACGTTCCGTTGTGCGAAGCCAATATACAGTCCGCTATCATGAACAACGTTCAAGGCAGCCGTAACGTGATTGACAGCGCCATTTTGCACAATGTTCCGAAGATCGTTATTATCTCCACCGATAAAGCCGTACGCCCAACTAATGTAATGGGGACAACCAAGCGAATCGTGGAGCTTTATGCCCAAAATGTTGATTCAAAAAACAGCGAAATTGCGGCAGTTCGTTTTGGGAATGTATTGGGTTCCAGCGGCAGTGTTATCCCGAAATTCAAATCCCAAATCGAAGAGGGCGGACCCATCACCCTTACCCATCCCGATATCACCCGTTATTTTATGCTCATCAGCGAAGCGTGTCAGTTGGTGCTCCAAGCCGCTGCAATTGCAAAAGGCAAAGAACTCTTTATTCTGGATATGGGTGAGCCCGTGAAAATTATCGATTTAGCGCGGACAATGATAAAGCTTTATGCGAAAGAAGAAGTTGAAATCGTGATGAGCGGTTTACGCCCCGGTGAAAAACTGTATGAAGAATTGTTAATTGATGAAAGCGAGCAAAAAACATCGTATGCCTCGATCATGATTGCTGGATCAACCCACTATCCTATTGAGCAGCTCAATCGTGACATTGAGTCTCTGCTCACTGCCCAAAGCCCGATTGGCATTCTCCAAAATATTGTTCCTGAATTTACTCCGGATTCAGCTGTATAACGTTTCTATCGGAGAGGGTTTACCGATATGGTAACCTTGTGCATAATCTACCTCCAGCTCGCTTAACACGTGCATGACCGCCATATTCTCAACAAATTCACAGATGGTTTCAATCCCCATGACGTGTCCAATATCATTGATAGCAGCCACCATGGCTCGATTGATGCTGTTCAGATGAACATCATGAACAAAAGAACCGTCGATTTTCAGATAATCAATGGGCATGTTTTGCAAATAGGAAAATGACGAAAGACCGCATCCAAAATCATCCAGTGCAAATTTGCACCCAAGGGCTCTGAATTCATTGATGAAAGAGAGCGCATTCGCCATATTGCCTATTGCCTCAGTTTCGGTTATCTCGAAGGTAATCACATGATAAGGAACCCCGTAATATCCAAACAACCTACGCACAAACTGTTTTGTATTTTCATCTCCCATTGAAGCACCGGATACGTTAATACTGAAATGCAATTCTTCAAATACTTCATCCCGTATTTTAGCAAAGCTCCTGAAGGTATTTTCGATCACCCAGCGATCCAGCTTCGGCATAAATCCATATCGCTCTGCTGCAGGTATGAATGCCATTGGCGGAATAATCTCACCATTTTCTTCTCTCAAACGGATCAAAACCTCATAATGACGTCTCTGTAGGGGATCTAATACCGGAACAATAGGCTGAACGTATAAAATAAAAGAGTTATTCACCAACGCTTCTTCCAGCCTTCCGATCCACTGCATCTGATTACGGCGGTCTTGTATGGTCAAATCATCCGGCAGCGCAACATGAATTCGATTGCGCCCTCCGTCTTTTGCCGCATAACAGGCTGCATCTGCTTGGGAGAGAAGATTGGTGAGCGTACAGCACTCATGTGTAATGCCAACCATACCGATACTGGCGCCAATGCCAAACGTATTGCCCTGCCAGCTAAAGCGATACTCGCCGATAACATTAAGAAGTCGTTGTGCCTGTTGCTGTGCATCCTCAATAGAGGAATCGATATAGATAATGCCAAACTCATCTCCGCCCAAACGGGCAACCACGTCACTGTCTCTTGCCGAACGTTTCAAGACCAAAGCAATCTGACGCAACAGTTCGTCTCCGGCAATGTGTCCGCATTTATCATTAACAATTTTGAATTGATCCAAATCGATATAGCACAATACATGGTCACTCTCATCTTTTTGCGCACTGCTGATCACGGCTTTTAGCCTCTGCTCAAATTCATAACGGTTCACAAGCCCTGTAATCGAATCGATTTTGACCATCTTTTCAAGCTCTTGGGTACGCCGTAAGACTTCTGCCTCTAGCGATTGGCTGTAATTGTGTAGTTTTTCATTGAGTTCTCTGTTTTTAAAATCAGCGCTTGCCAACTGATCCGTATTGATGGTTACCTTATGCCCAAGCCAAAACAGCAATCCGACAATAACAACGATGTTGATTTTTTCAAATAACGGATCATGAAAAAACATGAACAATGCCACCAAAAATCCAATAGCAAACACAAAACCGTTAAACTGTATCCCCGCGCAATCAGGAGTGGTAAGGGTACAATAATCACACCGTGTATAAGGCTTAAACCCATTACGTGATAGGATGCACTTAGTGTTTGTAGCACGATCAATATCGCATGATGTTTTATGAAAGCTTTTAAACCCTATGTATCCCAATGCCGAGAGGCAAAAACCAAAAAAGGTACTAATCATCATAAAGACACCCATAAAGGTCCCAATAAGCCATGTGACAAGAGGAGTTTCCTGATAAAAAGAAATGGCAATCAGCGACACCAAAAGTCGTGCAAAAAGTTCAAACCACTCACTCTCTTGATTCATAAAATAAGAGCGTTCATAGGCAGGAGAGATATACCATTTAGGGTCTTTTAAAAAATAACTCAAGACATTGAAAAGCCAGCTTGTTGGAGAAAATTGAAGTGTCGTCACCAATGTCAAAAGGTTAATGGCGAAATAAACGTAAAAAAGTTCTATGCTCTGAAAAAATACCCCAAGGATCATAACAATCCCTAAAATCAATCGATTAAATTTAACGACTCCCGGATCAGGAGCATGATAGGTAAATCCGAGCAAATTCATTCTCCTCATATCAAAAAAGTATCACATAGTTTTATGATAGCGTAAATTGCCCACAACGGAGCAAAGTTTTTAGAGTTCTGTTTTAAGTGCAGCGCCGTTAGAGGCGTTGGAAACAAGGAGACTGTAGCGTTTGAGCCATTTGGAGGTGATTTCTTTTTTAATGGGGGTGAAATGCAATCGGCGCTTTTCAAGGATTTCATAATTAACGTTTAACTGCAAAAGATGGGTATCGACATCAATTTCGATCTCATCGCCGTCTTCGATCAATCCGATGACACCGCCCTCTGCAGCCTCAGGGCTTACGTGTCCGATGGAAGCACCGCGTGTCGCACCGCTGAACCGTCCATCGGTGATCAATGCAACGCTCTCACCCAATCCCATCCCCATGATAAGCGCGGTGGGCGCAAGCATCTCCTGCATTCCAGGTCCTCCTTTTGGCCCCTCATAGCGGATAACAACCACATGACCTGCTTTTACTTTATGGCCCATAATGCCCGTGATGGCTTCTTGTTGCGAGTTAAAACAAATCGCGCTTCCCTTGAACTGGCGCATATTGGGGGTAATTCCCGCTGTTTTAACCACCGCACCCTCTTCTGCAAGATTTCCAAAAAGGATGGAGAGCCCCCCAACAGGAGAAAAGGCATTTTCATTGGTGTGAATAATGTTAGTATCTTTGATCACCGCATCTTGGATCCGCTCACCCAACGTTTCCCCCGTTACGGTCATCGCGTCCAAATGCAAAACACCACCACGACGACTCACCTCTTTCATAACCGCATTGACACCGCCGGCACGGTTAATATCGTCCATGTGTACCGTAGAAAGGGATGGTGAAATTTTTGCTATGTGCGCTACTTTTTCACTAATCGTATTGATCTGAGTGATATCAAAATCCACTTCAGCCTCTTTGGCAATGCTCAAAAGGTGCAAGACCGTATTGGAAGATCCCCCCATCGCCATATCGACGACGAATGCATTGTGAATCGCTTTGTCGTTGAGGATATTGCGCATATTCCATTTGGCACTGTTTTCATCCATGACCATCTCAACGATGCGTTTAGCCGCCACTTTAACCATAGCAATACGTTCAGGGGTCATTGCCAAAACCGTACCGTTACCTGGCAGTGCAACCCCCATCGCTTCACACAGCGTATTCATCGAATTTGCCGTAAACATCCCCGAACATGATCCGCCGCTCGGGCACGCCTCACACTCGATCTCATAGAGCTCTTCATCCGACATTTTCCCCTCTGAGTGCTTGCCGACCGCTTCAAATGCCGTTGCCAAATCGATAGGAGTACCGTCTTTTTTATGCCCTGCCTTCATCGGTCCGCCCGATACAAAAATCGTCGGAACATTAACACGAAGCGCTCCCATAAGCATCCCAGGAACAATCTTGTCACAGTTTGGAATACAGATAAGGCCATCTAGCTTGTGCGCATTCATCACCGTCTCGATGCTGTCCGCGATCAATTCACGGCTTGGAAGTGAATACAGCATCCCATCATGGCCCATCGCAATACCGTCATCAACACCAATCGTATTAAACTCAAACGGAACCCCGCCTGCCTCACGAATCGCCTCTTTGACGATACGGCCGTACTCTTGGAGAAAAAAGTGTCCCGGAATAATATCAATATGAGAGTTCGCAACACCGATAAATGGTTTATTAAAATCTTCGTCTTTAAGCCCTGTTGCCCGTAACAAACTTCGATGAGGAGTCTTGTCAAACCCCTTTTTGATGGTATCGCTGCGCATGAAAATCCTTTGGATAAATTGATACATTTAAGTTAATGCGATTATACCGCAGAGCAACTCTCAAAAACTTTCACTGCAGCACAAAAGTACAAAATTAAGTAAACCTCTTTACAGACACCAAAAAAGTTGCTATACTTCCAGTCCACAAAACATGCGGGAATAGCTCAGTGGTAGAGCACGACCTTGCCAAGGTCGGGGTCGCGAGTTCGAACCTCGTTTCCCGCTCCATATACCTCAGTTGAAATATCGGTTTCGATGTCTTAGCTGAGGTATTTTTTGTTATCGTTGCCCGGATGGCGAAATCGGTAGACGCAAGGGACTTAAAATCCCTCGGTGGTAACACTGTGCCGGTTCAAGTCCGGCTCCGGGCACCACAATTAGATGGATGGTGGCATGGCCAAGTGGTAAGGCGCTGGTTTGCAAAACCTTGACCCCCGGTTCGAATCCGGGTGCCACCTCCAATATCTAAAATATACTCATTTTTATGCGGGTCACTGGCAGAGTGGTCGAATGCACCGGTCTTGAAAACCGGCGAGGGTTATACCTCCCAAGGTTCAAATCCTTGGTGGCCCGCCATCATACAAAAAAATTCCCTTCAATCAAAATTCCTCGTTACTATCCTAACTAAAATCATTGCTTTCTTGTACTATAATAGTGTTCCTATCATTTTATACATTATTATCAGATTGGCTTTTTATGACCAAAGAAATGACTTCTCCAAAAATACCTTTTCTCAAAATTCTTCGTTGGCAGTTCTCTAAATACCTATCCAAAAAGATTCCTCAAAAAGAAGCGTTAAGCGTTCAAACGCATTCTCAGCTTCCAGAGGGTGAATACGCCCTGTGGATGGGACATGCGAGCCTATGGCTGAGACTGGGAGAAACAACCGTTGCCATTGATCCTGTTTTGGGAAATATCCCGATGCATCGGCGTATCACTGCGCTCCCCATTCCAAAAGAGGAGCTAAAAGCGGACATCGTCCTCATAACCCATGCACACTACGACCATTACGATAAAGCCTCTGTAAAATTTTTACTCGCACAAAATCCAGACCTCATCATCGTTGCTCCCACAGGATTTTGGCGCTACATGAAGGGGATGATTGACAGAGAACAGTGTTTCGAGATGGAGTGGTGGGAATCGTTGATGGTGGGGGGATTGTTTATAACCCTGACCCCCTCAAAGCATTGGAGCAAACGAACGCTCTTTGACACCAATAAAGCATTATGGGGAGGATATGTGATTCAAAACGAAGAGCACACCCTCTATCACAGCGGTGACAGTGCTATGGGGAATCATTTTAAAACCATCGGGGAGCGTTTTGAGATAGATGAAGCTTTTTTACCCATCGGAGCCTATAAGCCTGAGTGGATCATGAGCCACAATCATCTTAACCCTCCCGAAGCGCTAAGGGCGGCTATCGATTTGGGAGTAAAAACCCTTATCCCCATCCATTATGGAACGTTTAACCTCTCGGATGAACTATTGCACGAACCGCTGGAATGGTTTGAGAAGCTTCTGACCAAACACGACTATCCGTTTTCACAAAGAATTCTCCAAATTGGTGAAGTTTATCGCTTTAGTAATACATCCACCGATAAATCAACCTGATCGCGTACCGTTAAAAAAACCATCTTTGGCGGTTTGACGCCAAAATCAGACATTTTCATCATGCTGGAGCCTTTAATCCGAACCTTTGTCCCTTCTTGCGTAATCATACTTTCAAAGTTCATTGGTTTCGTAACGCCATGCAAGCTCATCGTCCCTTTAAGAACATAACTGTTCCCTCCCTTGGCTACCACATCTTTTATTTCAAAAGCAGCTTTTGGAAACGTAGCAGATTCTAACGTTTCTTGCATATTGCTATCGCGTTTTTTGTTATCACTGATCAAATCAGTCATACTGACTTCAATCACTCCCTTCAAGCTTTCAGGATTTTCATCCATCGATAAACGTGAAAAAGCTCTTTTCGCCATTGGGTCAATCGAAGAATCCCCGAAAACTTCTGTATGGGCTTTAATCGATCCTGATTCAAAGCTCAGCGGCCCCGCATATAAAATCCCACATGCCAACATGGCAATCAAACTTACTTTTTTCATACATTTCTCCTCAAATAAAATGGATAAACCAAAACAAACAATCCCAATACCACGATCGCCATCCAAAGCTCCTGCTCTAGGGCAATAAGATTGGCAACCGATGCAGCTCCCCACCCCACTGCAACCATAGCAATACCGATGGAACGAATATCTCGCATTTGGGTTAACTCACGAAACAATAAAACATTATAGTACGAAATAGCAATAGGATAGATAACAGCAAGGACTAAAGGCTGCTGCGAATAGTACAATCCATAACTGAGAGCGAAAAGTCCCGCGATGACCATACTGCTGTGCATGAGCGGTTTAGCGTAACGATACGCAAGATAGATTCCGAACAGATGTGCGGTAATAATCAGTGCGGTAAAACGGCTCCAAATATCCATCTCACCCGAACGGCTTAGCGTTTCAAAAAGTGCTGAATCGGCAAAAATCCATACCATCATGACCCCTACCATTTTCCAATTAAGCGGCGTTTTGTGTTCGATCACTTTAGGGGAGAGTACCGAGAAATAAAGAGCAAAAATCGATACCATGGGCAGTACTACCGCAATAATCCAACGCTCTTCAAACGGATAGGAATACAATGCCGTTCCAATAGCGTACGAAATTCCCAATCCTAAGGCCAAACTTTTTTTGCTTTGACCTCTAAAAACATGAAGCATTAGCGGTGTCGTATATCCAACGACAACGCCTAGAACAAGCAATAATCCAAGCGAATAGTTGGGGTACATCCATGAAATCATAATTTGCGTACCAAACATAAAAAAAAGTTCTTGCTTGATCTCTATGTGTTTCCAATACGCACTCATCAAACTTCCAATCACTCCCCCGATGGGAAGCGTGTAAAGATCATGCATGTGTGAATCAAATACCCCAACAACTCCCGTTTGTGCGATAAGGAGATAGTAAAGAAGCTGAGACGCTAAAACGATCACCAAGAAATTCATGCTCTCTCTTTGAGCCACAACAGATAAATCATCGCATAAGCACCATCATAAAGCGCCACAAGCAACGCGATTTCATCCAATATACCTGCCATATAAAGGGCGCAAAACATTGCTGAAACACTCAAACGGATCGCGGCGCTNNNNTACGTACCACTAAAGTGAAAGCCCAATAGGGGGAAAAGAAGCGCTCCCGATAAAATCAAGAGCATCCCTCCGCCAAAATCGCTCAAAAATCCAATCAGATGATACCATCCTATAAGGGTACGTTCTCGGATAGACAGGTGTTTGAAGGCCATATGTCCTATCATAAGAATCAGCATCGCCCCAAATAATGATCGCGAAACCCACAATAACTGCACATCCCCCTCCATCCATCCGGCCTCAATCATCCCTGCAACAGTAAGTGCGCCGGCCATCAGCGATACCAGTAGCGTCCAGCCAATCGCGTACACTTTCGTAATAATAGAGGGAAGAATACGCTGCATAATAGCAAGTGCCATAAAGGCAATCCCTATTCCCATCGCGATATGCGCATGTCCGATAACCAAGTCGTTACGATGAATGAGTTCACGTATCTGCGGAACAAAAAGAATGTTTCCCTCAATATCCACAAAAAGAAATGCCGCTATGGACAAAAAAAGGTATGGATCGCTCTTGAAACTCAATTGTGCATCACGCCACCATATCCACAAAAGCGGCACATACAAAAAGGTTAAATACTGAAAAAACCACTCTTCGTTGTAGCTCAGTGTATGGAAAAAGTTTCGAATGATCAGCGACAGGAGATAGCCGCCCAAAGGGATCATCCACAAAATATGTCCTCTAGGGACAAACGCCTGGCGGGCACTGAGTTTAATCAACAAATAATACAAAGGGATCAAGGCAAAGCTCATCCCAAGGGTATTATCTCCGTGAGGACCGATAAGAGTATGCTCTACCTGGCCGTATTGGGGATTCATCAATACAATGAGCAATATCGGAGCAATCACAACAACCGCCAATGAAACATTTACCCAAAGAGGTCGATGTTCGTAAGAGCGCAAAGCATCGATGAGTGCGAGCAGATAAAAAACTCCGCTAAAGGCGAGTAAAAAATTCAGCTGATAGGGAAAATCATAAAAAGGCAACCCTCGCAGATTTCCAAACAGCAACGCAAATGTCATAAAAAGTAAAAAAACATTCCAGACTGCAAAATAGCGCTTCAGATGCTTAAGGGCACGGCTACTAAGAACCCCGTCTTGTTCAAATAAGGCAAAAGGGAGCAGCGAGAGCATCAAGGGGACAAAACCGTACAGCATAAGCGAAATATGAAGAGAGCGGGCCCGCTCCATGTTAAGCAGCGTCATACTCCCCTCAACTCCCAGTAATTCTAAAGAAAAAACCAATCCGGCAAAAAGCCCTAAAATCAGCCAAAACAATGCGAGCGGGAGCTCAGCTTCGAGAAATGCTTTTAACACGGCCATCCTCCATTACAATGATTACATCCGCAAACTCTTTGATTTTCGCATCATGAGAAGCCACTACAAATGCGGTTCCCTCACGCGAGAACTCTTTGAAAAGCTCATAAACTCCCAGCGCATTTTGCGTATCCAGATTTCCCGTAGGCTCATCGGCAAAGACAACGCTTGGATTATTTACAAGAGCGCGTGCTATTGCAGCACGCTGTCGCTCTCCGCCTGAGACTTCATCACTGTAGCGTTTTGAAAGCCCTCCGATATTTAGACGCTGAAGCAAAAGATCGCTTCGCCCAGTGTCCAGTGCTGCAAGGGCAACATTTTCACGAAGCGTCAAATACCCTATCAAATAATGAAACTGAAAAACGAAGCCGATGTGCGTACGGCGGAAGTGATTAATATTTTCAATCTTTTCCAAGGGGAGTCCGTCATACGTAACGCTTCCGCTTGTTGGGCGAAGCAAGGTCGAAATAATCGACAAAAGGGTTGTCTTACCGCTCCCGCTCTCTCCTACAATCGCCACAAATTCTCCCGGACGAATCTCAATGTCCACACCCCGCAATACTTGTTCATGGCCGTAAAAATGTTCCAATCCCACAGCTTTGATAATCATTGATTCCCCTTGGATATCAAACTCATAGGGTCAACCCGTGAGGCGTACACCGCAGGCATGAGCGTTCCAAACAGAGCCATTACTATGGTGACAACAAACACCTTAACCAACATTGCCAGCGTAATCTCTCCGTTAATATACCCTTGAAATTTATCCGCATGCTCGATAAGCTCCAATGTCCCCTCACTAATCCCCCACGCAACACCAAAAGAGATCAGAGCAATGATCAAGGTTTCGCTGAGCAATTTGCCGATAATCGTCCACGATGAGAGCCCAATGGAGCGCATAATTCCAAACTCCGCTTTGCGGTCGTTGACCACCATACTCATCATGCTCACAATTCCCAGTATCCCCATCATAAAGGCCATCACGCCAATCACATCTGAACTGGTTTCAATAATTTTAAACTGATTGTAGGAGTCGATAAACGCATCGGTCGTTTTGGCCTCTATTTGCGTATCAAGTGCATTGATTTGATCCAAGACGGCATCACTGCTCCCCAAATCAGAAAGGCTAATGAGAAAACGAGAGGTGCTTTTATGAAACAATTCTCGCCCATCGCCCAAAGGCATTACTACGCCTCCGTCCTCGAATCCGATAGAACTTTTAAAGACACCGCTTACGGGGTACTCTTTTTTCGACACATGAATACTTTTAGGGTGCTTGAGTGTCTCATAAATTTTAGCACCCAAGATCACTTCGCCAGCCTTGGGATAATCCCCTTTTTGCAGCACATAACTGTCAAACCGATTGTCGCTGACCCCATAAATGGCCACAATCGGAAGCTGTTCAACGGGAGACGCGCCCAAAATCAGAGAATGAACCTCTTTGACTCCGTTTAATTTTGAAATCGGTAGGCTTAATGAGTTATTGATATCACTGAAAAAAGTATCCGCAATCTCTTTTTGAGTGACAATAATATCGCCGTCGGTTTTTAGCATAGAGCTGTACATGCTCACCACGCCCCCCGCAATCGCACTGATCAGAAAAATGGCTGCGATCGAAACCGTCATACTCACAAATATGAGTGCCGTTTTAAACCGATTCCTGCGCAGTGCCTTGAGAGCGGTAATCATTGTTCAATCGCAGCTTTAAGTTCGGCAGGGGTTGTGATAAAAAAGACCTTTGTGAGGAAATTGCCTCGAAACTTCATAACCGTAATTTTTTCTTCTTGAGCCGGAAACCGCAGACCCTGCTCCTCATCCCGAATCAACAATACCGTATGAATGTATTTTCGCATTTTTGGCAACGCAAATGCGGTCGTAATAAAATTGGGCATTTGGGAGATATCGGCAACAAATGCCGCATTGTATTTTTTCAAATACCCTTTGTCTTGAACATTAAGATACTCATTAACGGTTGCACCGGTCCCTTTTTCATACGCCATAATAAGTGTTTTAGGCATCGCTTTGAGCGTCGTGCGCTTCCCATGCTGATCCTCTAAATCCAACGGAGCAACCGACTGCCCGACTTTATAAGGAGCTGCCCATATACCGACAGCTATCATCATGATTATAATTATTTTTTTCACACGCATCCTTTACGATATTTTCTACCGTAAGTATAGAGCGAAAAAGATAATAAATAGTATTGCTGATTTTTTATTTGTGGGTAATGGTGCCCAGCGTGTTTTGAATTTCGCGTAATTGATCTAAGCTGAGAAAGAAACTTTCATCCATCGCTTTGTCGAGGTGGTTCATCTCTGTGAGGGTGATCCCCAGTGGATCTTTTTTGACGGCCTTGGCATTTCCATCACTCATCGTCACATTATCGAGCTTTTTTCCTGAATGACGGAGAAAATAGGTAAGAAAATAACCGCCTGAATGATCTTTTTCGATCGCGACAATCGCCCGTTTTGCCCCGCTTCCCTCAAACGAAATACTAGGTGCAAGGATTTTGAAATCATCAATGCTCAGGTATCCGACATACACTTTGGTGTAAATATCATGGTACCGCTGTGTAGCACTTCTACGGAAAAAATCCCAATTCACAGGATTACCGCCATTGCGAAGTGAGCGCATCATCCACGTAAGCGTGCTGTAATATTTGAATGCCGCAACTTTCAAATCATCCGCATGGGCGATTTTATCGCTTTCAACGCGAACCATTTCTGCTCTTGGGGCACGCGCGCTAAGACTTTCCAAAATATGGCGTGCACTGTAAGGCTGTGTCATCCATACACTGGCATACTCAGGTAACTCCGATGTTCCCGTAGCTCCCTCATTTAAAACCAACAATGCTTTGACGTTGTAGCGTGGGAAGAGAACTTCTAAGAGGGCTCTTTTTTTACGAAGCCTTTTTTTAAGATTGCTCACCGATTTTACCAAAGTCATTTCAACAAAGTAAAGCTCCTTATCCGTAAACAGCAGTCCATCAAATTCTCCGATCTCTTTGTGACGGGCACGATAAATAATCTGCCCTTTCCAGCTGACCGAAAGTGCATCACTTTGAGCATGGGTACGGTGTTTATGGGGACCTTTGATAATAAACTGTTTGATTTGGGGTTCATTGGCAGCGTAGCGGAGCAATTTTTCGTAGATGTAGTTTTCGTATACTTCCCCCTCAAACGAGCGAAAGGCACTGATATATGCTTCATCTTCCATCGTAAGCCCTTTAGCTTGCAGCGACAGTAAATGATCAATATTATAATCGTAATAAAGTAAGTTATCCCCGAGATCGTCGTCACCGTGGGGGATTACGGTAGAGTTAATGGTTAACAATAAATGCCTCTTTGAATCTGTCTAAACATCCTTATAAGATGCCCAACGTATTCTACTTTATTTTTGGTAACAATTCAGATAAATTCAAGAATTCCATTCGCGATTTTATGCAATGGCAATTGTTTTTCAACAGCACCCAATTCATACGCGACTTTTGGCATTCCATAAACAATACAGCTTGCCTCATCTTGCCCGATCGTTCTGGCACCTGCATTACGCATATTCAACAGTCCTTTTGCGCCATCGCCTCCCATGCCCGTCAATATGACACCAATAGCATTGGAACCGGCAATTTTTGCAACTGAATTGAGTAAAATATCTGCTGAGGGACGATGCCCTGAAACTTTATCACCACTGCCTATTTCCACATAATAACGCGCACCTGAACGCCGCACTACCATATGATAATCTCCGGGTGCTATCAATACAAGGCCTGGTGTAATTGAATCCCCATTGCGGGCTTCACGCACTTCCATCGCGCATAAAGAGTTAAGCCGCTCAGCAAACGGTCCTGTAAAATTAGCCGGCATATGCTGAACGATAATGGTTCCGGGAGAATTTCGAGGAAGCCCCATCAATACGTCTTTAAGTGCTTCCGTACCACCCGTTGATGCGCCAATGGCGAGAATTTTATTTGTTGTTTCGGCCAATGAAGTGGTGTTCGCTTGTTGAATACTGCTTAATTCGCGCTTGCGCACTTTGACTTTTGAGGCAATTTTTATTTTTGCGATAAGTTCATCCTTCATCTCATCTTTACCGTCATAAATATGAGAATGGGGCTTTGCGACAAAATCTACGGCGCCTGCTTCGAGTGCGGCAAGGGTTGTTTTAGCCCCTGACTGCGTCAATGAGGAAACCATAATAACAGGCAGAGGCATATAATGCATCAACCTCTTTAAGAACGTTATCCCATCCATGCGAGGCATCTCTACATCCAAGCAGACAACATCCGGCTTCAATTCGACTATCTTGTCGCGGGCAACATAAGCATCTGATGCCGTTGCGACCACTTCGATCATAGGATCAGACGCCAAGATGTCTGCTAAAACCGCTCTTGCCGTTGCACTATCATCAACAATTAATACCCGTATTGCCATTCTTTATTCCCCGATGCCGTTATTGGCGGAAGCATACTTCAACAGTACTTTTCCCCGTTCCAAATCAAACTGAATCTTTCGCCCATTTTGTCCGCCGACATCTTCAGCAACAATGGTGATCCGATACTCTTTTAAAATTTCTTTAGCCACTAAAATATTTTTTTGGCCTATCATCATCGAATCATTGACACCCATACTCATGGATGCCCCTCCGAATATTTTCGCTTCCATCGTCTTAGGCGTTGACCCTTTTGCCATCATTGCTTCAATCAATTTAGGAATAGAGATATTTCCGAATTTTGGTGATTGCAAGCCATTACCATTCCAAAAAGGGAGCAAATAGTGATTCATCCCTCCGATTCCAAGGCTCATATCATACACGCACACCGCTACGCAGGAACCTAATACCGTTGAAATTGCGCTGGGCGCCTTGTCAACATGGATCTGCCCAACATGAATAAAAGTAGAGCACCCTTGAATCATTAGAGTTCGATCGCGTCATCAAACGATTCAAATAAAAATTCGTCTGAACCGCATGCTAGAGAGTCAGGAATGACTGTTTTTAATGGTAACGTTACCGTAAACGTGACTGTCCCATCGCCTACAACATAATCGATGCTTCCCCCCAAACGCTCACACAGTTCACGAGAAATACTCAGACCCAACCCCAATCCATGCAATCCCTCCATACCATGGACAAAGCGCGTAAATACTTGCGGTTTATGCTCCACATTAGGTCCGCACCCTTGGTTTTCAACGGCAATCGTAACCGTAGCGTCCTTTTGCTCAATGTTCACACGCACCACGGCCCCGGCATCTCCGTAATCGCATGCATTGGCTAAAAGGTTTTTAAGAATAAGATAAAGTTTTTTAGGATCGGAAACAATCTTATCCGTTAACGTACTTTCAACGATAAGTGTGATTTTTTTATTCTTAAGCTTGTATTTGAACGCTTCGATTACCTCTTCAACCAGAGCTTTTGGATCAACCGATGCATTAGCAACATCCATCTCTCCACTCTCTATTTCCGCCGCTGCAACCAAATTCTGAATACGGGAATTTAAAAGCAACACCTCTTCATGAACCAATGCAAAAATAGCTTCCAGACGATCATTTCCCTGTGGTTTCAAATGCGGAATCATTCCCAATAACCCTGTCATCGGATTATTAAGCTCACTCGCAACCAGTGACAAAAAATGCGATTTGGCTTTTTCACTTTCAATAAGTTGCTTATTTAGATCCAATACTTTGTGGCTTAAAAAGGCAATCTCTTCGCACGCATTTTCATATTTTTTTTCTTTACAAAAAAGTGTTTGTTTCATTATGTTTTCTCCATCGTCTTTTTGTACCAAACAAGCTCCTTTACAGTCGTTGATAAATGGAAGAGCCAAGAAGCTTTAGCGTTTCACGATGAGACGTCAACGATTCTGAACTCCCCAGAAAAAGCGGAGCGCCTTTTGGCAATACCGTGCTAAAACGACCGATCAAATCATGTCGGGTCGTGTCATCAAAGTAGATCATAACGTTTCGGCAAAAAACCATGTCAAATTTGTTTTTGAAAAAAAATGGATCGGTCACTAAATTATAGAGCCGAAACATCACTTTATTTCGTAAATAGGGAACGACTTGATAGCTTATTTGTGCATCACCACGCACTTTTTCAAAAGAGCGAAGGGCTACCTCTTTGGGAAGTGCTTCGACGTGTTTGGCTTCATACTTTCCTTCTATGGCTTTGGAGAGTACTTTCGCAGAGATATCGGTTGCAAGGATTTTAATATCCCATTGGTCGAAGTCACTCAAATGATGCTGTAAAAACATCAAAATGGTGTACGGTTCTTCTCCGCTGGAGCACCCTGCTGACCAGATACGGATCTTTTTTTCCCGTTTTGAGGCCACCAACGCAGGAAGGTATCCCTCTAACCATTTCCACTGAGCAGACTCTCTAAAAAAAGAGGTGACGTTCGTAGAGATGGCGCTCACAAAAAAAGTGAGTTCATCTCCAGAACTGTCCGTGATCAAATGATTGTAATACTCTTTAAATGAGTTGAGCCCCAACTGATTGATCCGTTTGTTCAGCCGTCCTTGGACGAGGGTGCTTTTTTGATCCGAGAGAGAAATACCGACTTTCTCATAGATATAGCGGCGAAAAAGATCAAAATCTTTTGGACTTAGCTCAAGCTGTACCATGCGCACCCTCAATAAGTGGGCGCAGTTCATCAACGTTGAGAATCAGTGCGATATCACCGCTGCCAAGGATTGCTCCCCCTGTGATCTCTTTGAGTTTTGCCAATGATTTACCTAATGGTTTGATAACGACTTGCTGACGTCCTACAAGCTCATCTACCATAATTGCAATACGGCCAGCTTCCGTTTCCACGCAAACGAGTATCCCTTCCCATGGTTCAATGCGCTGTGTGGGAAGATCAAACACATCGCTAAGACGTATAACCGGTATGTGCTGTCCGCGCATACTGACAAATTCACCCTGCCCTTTGATAACATGAACAATTTCTCGCTCAGGGCGGAACGATTCAACAACACTCAAGGTCGGGATGATGTAAATCTCACCTGCTGTTTGCACCAGCATACCGTCAATGATGGCAAGGGTGAGAGGAAGAACCATCGACAGGGTTGTCCCAACCCCCTCGTGCGAATCAATCTCTATCTTGCCGCGCAGTTTTTCAATCGAGGTTTTTACCACATCCAAACCGACACCGCGACCGGACAGATCACTGATCGTATCGGCCGTCGAGAATCCTGGCTGCATAATGAGACCGAAGATTTGACTGTCAGTGAGATTTTCATCCCCCGTTATGACGCCGCGTTCAATCGCTTTTTGCAACACTTTTTCTTTGTTGATTCCTCGTCCATCATCACTGACGCTGATCACGATACTGCCGCTTTTATGATAAGCACGCAAGGTTACGGTGCCCTCAACGTTTTTACCAGCAGCAAGTCTCTCATTGGCATCTGCTTCGAGGCCATGATCGATCGCGTTTCGGATGATATGGATCAACGGATCCGAGAGGCTGTCTATCATTGTTTTATCGATCTCTGTCTCCTCGCCCAAGACAAGCAAATGAACCTCTTTACCCGTCTTTTTCGACGTATCACGGACAACACGTTTCATCTTGTCAAATGTATCGCGTATGGCGACCATCCGTAGGCTCATAACGCGGTCTTGTATCCGCTTGGTGATCTTGGAGAGGGTCTCGATCGCCCGGCTGATCGATTCGTCTTCAATGGCACGTATCTTTTCATTCTGGGCGATAAAGTTTTGGGCAATGACCAGTTCACCCACCGAGTCAAACAATTCATCGAGTTTGAAGGTATCGATACGGATCGTAGAACCTGTCGTTACTCTCTCTGTACCTCTTCGCTCTTCTATTTTTGGTTTGCTCACTACTTCTGTCGTTTCCACGGTCACTTCTGCTTTTTCAATGACCGCTTCTGCCACGACAGGGGTAATAGACGAAATCGTGTATTCATGATCAAAGAGGAACTCAAAATTTTCTGCTATCTCCTCTTGTGTTTGAGGCGTTAGCAAAACAATAGAGACTTTTTGAATAGCGTTTTCATCTGCCGCAAACCGCTCCAACGGTTCAACCATTTTCATGTCAAAAAAGCTTTCGAGCGATTTGGCTTTTTCGTTCACAAGATTGAGGAAAAGGAGATGATCAAATCCCCGTTTATAACAATCGGTATCGAGCGTTAAATCAATTTTATAGAGATTCAAACCTTCTTCTAAAAGTGCTCGATGAAACTGAATGCTTTTTTCTACCGCTTCTTCGATGTTTTCTTGCGCTTCAAATCCAAACTCTGAAGCCAAATCGCTAAAAGACTCACTTGACTCTTCTATTTCAGGAAGTATCGGTTTATTTTTCTTTGAAGCGATTAACCCTTTGATCTTCTCAAGACATTCCGGGTACCCTGAGGGTAAATCAGGGAGGACATCCAGTTCACAGGTCATTACTTCTTTGATGATGTCCACACTGTCTACAAACAACCCAAGAAGATGCTCTTCAACATCTTCTTTGGTACTGCGGTAATGATCCAATACATCTTCAAAATGGTGAACAAACTCTCCCAGACGGGTAAATCCAAAAGCATTGGCATTACCCTTGAGGGTATGAACCCCTCTGAATATTTCGTTGAGCAGATCGAAATCGCTCGAGTTTTCTTCGAAACGGAGGATATCAATATCGAGCTTTTCGATAATCTCTCCGGCCTCATCGATAAAAATCGCTTTGACTTGTTCTTGTTTAGTCATGACCCATCCAATGCAGTGTTCCATACGCAGACGCAGCAGTCATTCCCTGATGCAAAAAAGGGATGTTCAGCTCCGGACGCGTTCGTTTAAGGCTGACCAAGAGCGCTAAAAGGGCACTGCTTTTCAAAAGTGTCCCCTCTTCGACCTCTATGGTTTCAATGTATTCCAAACGAGGTCGAACAAACAGTTCAAACTCCCGAATCTCTTCCATTGGCATATCCAAAGCTATGGTGAGCTCATCACCGTCAAATAACATCTTAGAACTCTCTCAAATCGTCCTCATTTAGAGGAAAAACATCCGAAGGGTTAGCCGATGCTTGTCTGCGCTGCGGGACAGAAACCGTTTTACGAGGAGCCGATGATGGGCTTTTAAGCTCTAAAACATGAAGCTGTTTTTTCTTTGGAATTCCGGCAGGAGCATCCGTTTGCATTCCCACCATTTTTGCCAAAATACTGACCGTTTCCATCATTGAGGTTGCTTGTGCATTGAGCTCTTCGGCGGCAGCTGCTGCTTCTTCGGAGTTTGCGGCAACTTGTTGGGTTACTTGGTCTACTTGACCCATGGCTTGATTGATTTGGGTCATACCTTCGG
>PDVJ01000059.1_pt1 | contig 28754 bp, 31 predicted proteins | sample 1369811 | NCBI WGS metagenome assembly PDVJ01 (sample SAMN07795376, study PRJNA414565) | Alkali sediment metagenome, whole genome shotgun sequencing project. | reverse complement strand
CCGCATATCCTTTAGCACAGTTACGGCCACGAGAACCCGGGTGCAATGGGTTACCCATGTATTTTTTAACGGTCAAAGTTTTTTTGTCAATCCATGCTGTCAAACCACATGAAGCTTCACAGTTTGAACATGCTGTTGGAACAATCATATAATCATGAACTAAAATACCATCTGGATTCTCTTCACTTTGTACACCGTGACGGTTAATACCACCACGTTTCCAATCCTCACCACTTAGCTCTTGAAAGCTTTCCCATTGATTCAATGGAGGGTAAAATGAGAGGGTATCCGGTGTATTGGTAAACTTGCTCTTCTCAACAGAATCAGCAGCTGCATCGGTTGAAAATACGCCCTTTGCAATCGCAGCACCTGCAACTGTAAATGCGGCACCTTTTAAAAATGTTCTTCTACTTTCTAAATACATCATTTACCTCTTTAGCTCATGTTTAACAATTGTGGGATAACTAACCATACGTGCTTGGTAATCCACAATCCGACCAACGCTGACACTGCAGCGATTTTCAACAAATAATACGATTTATCTTTGATACTTTTGCATACCAATGCCATTGGAATCAAGAAGGCAACAATTTGTCCAAGCCAGAACATAAACGTATATTCGCCCCCTTTGACAAATTCTAACGTTGCGATCACTTCTTCCGCTTTCATAGGACCAAAAAACAACTCTAACATGTACATAATAAACGCGGTAAGAGCACTAAAGCCCAAAATGAGTGCTAAGTCTTTTTTAATCGTGTCTGAAAACTTGTTTCCACCCAACAAAAGCATCGTTGCAGATCCTGCAAGGAAAGCTGCCAACATCATCTGAATAGACTCTGTTGGCATCTGCCATAATTCACGTGCTGTTGATTGAGCCATCAATCCAGCGGTATACAACGTAACCGGAACCGCTAAAACAACGCCATACGCTAGTAATTTATCGTACATGGCTTCATCTTTTTTCATGTAGAGGAAATACGCCATGCCCAAAATAATCCCTACAAAACCTGTAGCCAACCATGCACCGATGGTAATCATAGAGGTCATGTGAGGGTGGAAAAAGATATGCCAGAATCGGAACATCTGGTGCAAATCAATCACGGTAAAAAATAAGAAAATATGGATAAAGACAATAGAAATAATGACTGAAGGCAAACGGATAAATCCGGTTTGCTCAGGATATTTTTTCAATAAATAAAAGGCGATAAAGATGATACCCGTACCGATACTTTTTGCCCACATGTTCATGGTAATAATCCAACCCCATACCATACCTGGAAGAGCTACGTCAAGAACTACAACCGCATTGGTTGCCGCAATAATCTCATGTGCCATTAGTGGTGCCCTCCTAGTGGAAGATGTGTAAGATTATTAAACAATGAATGTCCTTCAGCTCTGAATGATGCCAACGGATTCAAGGTAACATTGCCGCCGCCAACATAGAAGTGGTGAGGATCTGTCCCTTTTTCCGGCTTACGTACTTGAACGTTGCCTTGGTGCTGTTGAATGTATTTACTGATGTTTGACATCGGATCATCCAAGTCCCCAAAGATGTTTGCTTCTACCGGGCATGCAACAACACATGATGGCATCATGGCACTGGCAACACGGTGCGCACAATAGGTACATTTGTCCGCTGTTTGGGTGATTGGATCGATGTAAATCGCTCCGTATGGACAGGCCATAATACATCCCGCACATCCGATACAACGCTCTTTATCAATGTTAACGATGCCGTTCTCAATATAATGCAATGCGCTAACCGGACAAATACGCTCACACGGTGCATTGGCACAGTGATTACAACGAAGCGGAGTGAATGTTCGTTTCGTTTCCGGAAAACTCCCCACATCCACATATTTTACACGAAGACGCCATGTACTAAGTGGAACTTCATTTTCCACTTTACATGCGATCTCACAGCCCTTACAACCCATACAAAGGCGAAGGTCTACTAAGAACCCTAATTGCATATATTCTCCTTAAATTCCTATTGCTTACACAATAATAATTATCTATTGTCATTATAACGTTTGTATAACGGCATTACTGCTGGTTGGATGGTATCTAAAAGTACTTTAATTAAATCTAAATAGAAGTGTTTTTTGTAATAATTTTTATATGTGTAACCAATTGGTAATAGAACTCCCAAATGCAAGGGAGCAGAAGAAAAGAAAGAGTTTATTTTTCTAAGCGGCAGCGGACAGAAGCTTCATGCGCTCCCAATCCTTCGGTGTTAGCGATCAAGGCACATGCTTCACCGATTTCATTGATCGCTTGTCGTGAAAAAGCAATTATCGAGGATTTTTTCATAAAATTTTCAACCCCAAGAGGTGAGTAAAAACGTGCCGTTCCCCCCGTCGGTAATGTATGGTTGGGACCTGCCACGTAATCACCGATAGCTTCTGGAGTATTGTGCCCCAAAAAGATGGCTCCTGCGTGTTTGATAGAAGCTAAAAGTTCAAAAGGATTATCGGTTGCGACTTCTAAGTGTTCAGGGGCAATTTGATTCATCAAGCTCACGGCTTCCTCCATCGATTCGGTGACGATAATTGCTGCACGCTCATCAATCGATTTGCGCGCTATTTCTTCACGCGGAAGCTTTTTCAACCATAATTCAATCTCAACTGCACAGGCATCTGCAAACTTTTTTGAAGGGGTGATTAAAATCGAACTTGCCATCTCATCATGTTCTGCTTGCGAAAGTAGGTCAATCGCAATATGCTCAGGATTGGCACTGTCATCTGCTAAAACCCCAATTTCACTCGGACCTGCGATCATATCAATGTTCACTTCACCAAACACCATTTTTTTAGCCGTAGCCACAAAAATGTTCCCCGGACCCGTAATCACGTCTACTTTGGGAATGGTTTGGGTTCCGTAGGCCATTGCCGCGATTGCGCTGGCGCCTCCCACTTTAAAGACTTCACTTACGCCGCACAAATGGCACGCTGCAAGCAACAGGGCATTGGGCTCATTATCAGGTGTCGGAGTACATACGATGATCTGCTCTACTCCTGCAACCTGCGCCGGAATGACATTCATCAGCAAAGAGCTGGGATACGCCGCTTTTCCTCCTGGGATATAAAGCCCTGCACAGTCAACCGGCGTTACTTTTTGTCCTAGGATTGTTCCGTTGGCTTCGGTATCAAACCAACTGCGCGGGAGCTGTTTTTCATGATACGCACGGATACGATCATATGCCAAATGCAATGCTGATTTTAGCTTCGGTTCAAGTGCCTCATACGCAGCTTTCATATCACTGGTTTGGATACGTAAATCGCTACCGCCCTTAGGTGACCAGCGATCAAATTTTTCGATATGTGCTATAAGCGCGCTGTCTTGATTGGCACGAATATCATCGATGAGCCCTTTGACAACAACGGAGACTTGCTCCATGTCCATTTTCCCGCGATTCAGTAATTCACTGAAAACCGTTTGGAAACGTGCATCATTGCTTTGAATAATCGTCATCCTCTTCCTTTCTTATTTTTTCATTGAAGTTTTTTTATACTCATCACTTACAATATCAAGTGCTTTGAGAAACTCAACGGTATCAACAGCCCCCATCAGAGGTTCAAACAACGGTTCTCCATCGCTTTTCAAAAACCAAGTTGCAGGTGTACCTCCGACATAAAGATCTCGTGGGAAAATCGGGTTTTCATCCACATACACGATTGCCGCTATGTAATTTGTATTGAGTTTTTGAATTACTTTAGGATTGCTGAGCGCTGTTGTCTCGAATTGAACGCAAAAGCGGCAATTGTGATTTGAGATGACAAACATCACCGGCTTATTCAAAATTTTGGATTGTTTGAGGGCGCTTTCATAATCTTTTTCCCATTTAATACCACCGCCGAATACCGTAGTGAGCGTTAACAAGAGCATAAATACTATTTTTTTCATTTTTTCACCTTTTTTAGAATCTCTTTTGCGATAGCATCAACGTCTTTATCGCTCACATCGATAATGATATCGGCCACTTTTAAATACTGGGGAAGTCTCTCTTCGTATAAAGCCCGTGCTTTTTCAATATCTTGAAACAAGGGGCGTTTTTTAAGCTTTTTATTCGAATCCGGATGGGCCAAAATACGCTCATAAATCGTTTCAAAAGGGGCGTTTAACAAGACAACCGTTCCCACTTTTTTCATCGCAGGAACTTTAAAAAATCCGCCACCTGTTGAGATGATCGTCCCCTCTACTTTTTTCTTTAACCATCGGGCTACTTTTCGCTCTAAGTTGCGAAAGTATTCTTCCCCTTCTTGCGCAAATATCGCTTTTACCGAACGATTTTCCATACTTTCTATCACATCATCGGTATCCAGCGCCATCATGGCCGTTTGCTTCACCATTGCACGGGCAACAGAACCCTTGCCCACTCCCATAAAACCGATCAGTACAATATTTTTCATGATTTATGACACTTTAAATTATAATGGTGCAATCATAACATGCATAAACTTAGGAGTGACTCGTGAATATTTATGCTCTTGAAAACCCTGCGCCCAACGCTGAGCACTTTACAACGCTCCATCAAAACAATGATATCAAAATTGAAGCCATCCGCTCTCACCTGCTACAGCCAGGAGAACTTTACAATCAAGACCAAGACGAATGGGTTTTATTGATCCGGGGACGAGCGCAACTGCGCGTGGATGAAAAGGTGATTAACCTTGAAGAGGGAGAATCTATTTTTCTTCCAAAACACACGCCCCATCAAGTTTTATCCACATCAGAAGATGCGCTTTGGCTAGGTATTTTTAGCTCTTAAACTCATCAATATGAGCTTGAAGAGATTGAGCTACATGCAATAAGTTTTGTGAATCTTCTTCGATTTGTTCAACACTTTTTTGATTCGATTTCGACACATCATTAATCTGTGATATTTTATCAATGATCCACTCTACATTGGTTACCATTTCGACTGAATCTCCATGAGATCGCTTGGCCACTGCTACTGAATTTTCCATTTCTATGGAAGTCATAGAAATTTTTTCCTCAACCTCTCTTGAGATCTCGGTGAGTCCATTCATACTGGTTGCATTATGCCCAATTTTATCACTTACGTCATTAATCGATTGAACGATTGTACTGACACTGATTTCGATTTCTGTTAAACTTTTTTGCGTCCGTTCAGCGAGCTTGCGTACCTCATCAGCAACTACCGCAAATCCGCGTCCATGTTCCCCTGCCCTAGCGGCTTCAATAGCAGCATTCAGCGCCAACAGGTTTGTCTGATCCGCGATGTCTTTGATAACTCCTAGGACATTTTTTACTTGTTGGGCATCGTTGCGTAATCCGACCAATTGGGACGACATTTCATGTTCAGTTTCTATGTATTGTTCTACTTCATTCACCAAACGATCCAACGCATCTTTGGCCGTCACCAATTCGATGTTTGCATTGGTGATATTGTGCTGGGTTTGCTGTGAAACTGTGATCGCTGCCGAAAGCGTTTCTTTGATAGAATGGCTTTTTTGCGTTGTTGCTTGAACAATCAAACGCTCTTGCTCTACTCCTTGGGAAATATTTTGAGTTGCTTGCGTAATGGCAGTTGCAATTGAATTATTTTGCTTCCCTAATGTTTTTACCTCATTGACTGTCTCTTGAATCATCTCAATAAAATTATTAACAGCATGCGCTGCTGCGGAAAACTCATCTTTTTTCACCACTTCAAGCCGTTTTGTCAAATCTTTATCGCCGCTAACCAATGCAGAAATTCGGTTACGCAATCCATTCAGCGGAGCCAAAACCTCCCGACCAAAAAATAGATTTAAGACGGCTACGAAAACAATCACAATAACGCCCAAAGCAATCAATAAAACCCGCTGTGTTTTCACAATGGCATTATCATTTTCTTCTAGAGATACGACTAAATTCATCACCCCAAGAACATCGCCTGTTTTAACATTGGTATGACAGCCAAGACATTTATCCTCGGCAATCAACGGCTGAAGAAGACGAATAGTATGTCCTTTATCGCTGTTCTCAACAATTTCTGATTTTTTGGTCTCAAAAACTTTTTTAATTAACAAATCATCGCTCACAGGAGCATGCGCGCCAAATAATGCATTAACATCCGCAGAGCGCTCAACACCAATGGCGAGTATCCCTTCGATTTCCTTCGCCTTATCAATCGTCTCAGCAACGACTTTGGGATCACCCGCCAGCATACTTTGTGACAAAGTTTGAAAAATTGACTGACTCAACATCGTTAGCGATCGTTTCGACGTTTCATTGGAAAAATCATGAAAGGTCATACTTAGATACCCATAGATTGCTCCCAGTCCAAGAACACCAAACGTTAGTGTAGAAAAAATAATTTTAGATTTAACCGTAGCAAACATTTTTATAACCCCTCATCGCATCCTTAAAATTCATGCTTATTGTACCGTATAATGATCACCGCAACGCGGGCACGTTACGAGTCCCTGTAATGTTTGTATTTTCACCGGTAAATTCATCGGACGGCGCATCGAAACAGGATCTACCTTGCTGACGCTAAAATGCAAATGGGGAGCGGTCGTATATCCCGTATTTCCCGAGTACGCGATCAATTGCCCTTTCGCAACTTTATCCCCGATGCGAACGGCGGTTCCCCCCTGTTTTAAATGGTAATAATTCCCCATTGTTCCATCATTATGTTCAACAATAACGTAGTTGGCATATTGACGATATTCGGGACTTGCACCCCCTATCGTATTGGAGACTTCAGCCCCCACTACAATCCCTTCACGAGCTGCATAGATAGGCGTTCCTTGCGGAAGCGGGAAATCGATGGCATACGCTGAAAGTCCTTTGTGTGACGTATCCCCATTGTACCCTTGCGATACACGCACATTGGCGCCTTTGGCAAAAGGCAAAGCGTAAACATAATCATCATTATGTTTCACAAACGGCGATCCGCGTACCCATCCGTAGGTGGATCGATAGTCAACCGCTTTTGTTCGATCGATACGATTCAAGACTAAAATTTTCTTTTTACTGTATCCGATAAGCTCAATAGTCAAAGGAAGACGGCTCGAAGGGTTAAGGTTCGTGATGGTCTCAAAATCAAGAGTCAAGGTAACACGATAAGGATTTAAATTTTCAGCCTCAAACTCAACCCCTCCGCTAGGATTTACATCAGCCGTAATCATAACGCTGTTACGTGAACCGATTTTTGCTGTTTTTCTCATCTGCTGTGCTTCAGAGCGCTTTAAAATACGCAAATGCTCTTCATAAGCTTGTTCCTGTTCTGCCACAAATTGGATGCTTTTTTTCTCCAATACCTGTTCCTCGCATAACAAATCAAGACTTTTTATCGAATGTGTCGGAAAATTCTTTTGATAATAGGCAATCGCTTCAGACCGAATGCGAGGATGATGCAATGGTTCTAGTCCGATTGAGGCTAAATGTTTGAATTTTTCTTTGTCTCCCGCTTCCATCGCATCCGTTAATGATACACGGTACAGCTGATAAATACTCTCTTGCTGCGCAGCTAACTCCCGAAGATCTTTAAGATAAGCCGTTAAAGCTTCCGGCTGTACTTTAGACAACTTCGATAATTCTTCACCTGTGGACAACGTCTCCTTTACCCCGCTGCGAAAACGTTCAATTACCTTTTTTTCAGGCGTATTTAAGGCCTCAACGTCCAACTGAGCTATTTTTTGGGCATTCTGTTTAAGAGGCTCTGAAAGCGTACAATAAGGAAGCGGAGTTTGTCCGTAAAGCAATAAAACAGCGCATACAATAATCAACACCGTTTTTATCACCGCTCACTCCTCATCTCTTTCTTGTTCTTCATATTATAGCTAATATAGAAATTTGGGGGCGAATGCTATAATATTCTATATTTTTATTTGGGGTAGTTCATGTCCAAACGTATATTAGAAGTCATTAAGCCAGGTGTAGTATTTGGTAAAGATCTTAATACTTTATTCGCCATTGCGAAAGAAGAGGGTTACGCGCTTCCAGCCGTTAATGTCGTGGGAACCGACTCAATCAATGCCGTTCTTGAAGCTGCAAAAATTGTTAATTCTCCAGTTATCATCCAATTTTCAAACGGTGGTGCGAGCTATTATGCTGGCAAAGGGCTTAGTAATGAGAATGAAAAAGCTGCCATAGTCGGTGCCATCAGCGGTGCGATTCATGTTCACATGATGGCTGAAGCGTATGGGATTCCCGTCGTTTTGCACACCGATCATGCGGCACGCAACTTCTTGCCATGGATTGATGCCCTGCTGGATGCGGGTGAGAAACATTTTAAAGAACACGGTAAACCGTTGTTTAGCTCACACATGCTTGACCTCTCCGAAGAGAGTCTCGAAGAAAATGTGGCAACCTGTGTCCAATACCTAAAACGTATGTCTAAAATCGGCATGACATTGGAGATTGAGCTGGGTGTTACGGGAGGAGAAGAAGACGGCGTTGATAATACCAACATCGATAACTCCCTTCTCTATACTCAGCCTGAAGACGTGGCCTATGCGTATGAGCAACTTCTAGCTGTGAGTGAAAACTTCACCATTGCAGCCTCTTTTGGTAACGTACATGGTGTCTATAAGCCGGGTAACGTTGTATTAACTCCAACGATCCTCGATAACTCTCAACGCTATATCCAAGAAAAATTTCATACCGCCCCGAAACCTGTCAACTTTGTCTTCCATGGCGGTTCAGGTTCAAGCCTCGAAGAGATCCGCGAAGCAATCAGCTATGGCGTCATCAAAATGAATATCGATACCGATACCCAATGGGCAACCTGGGAAGGGGTCAAAAATTATTATGAAAAATACAAAGACTATCTTCAAGGACAGATTGGTAATCCAGAGGGTGAAGAAAAACCGAATAAAAAATATTATGATCCGAGAAAATGGTTACGAGATGGACAGAAGACATTGGTTGAACGGGTAAAAGTAGCGTTTAACGACCTCAATGCAATTGATCGTAATTAAGAAAAACTAAGAAGAAAGTTCCCGCCTAAGCGGGAATCAATGAATATGGAATTTATTTAGTATACGTAATTTTCGCTTTTGCTTTTAGAGAATTCATTTTTTTCTCCATAGCCGCTTTAAACTTATCCATTTTCAAACGTTGTTCAATAAAGTTTTTCACTTCCTCAAAGCCCATTTTCTGTGCTGGCTTTTTATCTTCAAGATAGATAACATGGTATCCAAATTGACTTTGTACCGGCTCTGCTGAAATGGTCCCCTCTTTCATAGCAAATACCGCATCGTTAAATGAAGGTACCATTTGTCCGCGTGGGAAATAACCAAGATCTCCGCCCTTTGCAGCGCTTGGTCCTGTTGATTTTGATTTAGCCTGCGCAGTAAACTCTGATCTTAGCTTATCGCCACTAAGACCTTTCATGCTTTTGATAACATCTTCTGCATCTTCTTTGGTCTTCATCAAGATATGACGTGCACGTACTTTTTCTTTATCCACAAATTCATCTGCATTAGACTCATAATACGATTTTACTTCTTTTGCATCCACACGGATCGCTTCAAATTGTTGTTGTTCCCAAACTTTTGCCGCGAGCTGCATTTTCATACGCTCCACTAATACTTGGAACTCTTGTTTGTACTCTTTGGACTCTAATATACCGCTTTTCTTAGCATCTTCAAAAACGAGCTGTTGCGCGACCATTCCCTCGATGATGCGTTGACGCAATTCATTTTGTTTATCTGCCGGAAGTGAATCGAAACGACCTTGGGTCCCTTCCATCAATACTTTATTTACTTCATCCGAAGTAATTGCATCACCGTTAACTGTTGCTAGAACTGCTGCACTCGCAACGGAACCGCTCAATAACACTCCTAATACCCAAATAGAAAACTGTCGTTTCATTGTTGTCCTTATTTTATCTTTGACTCAAGATTTATCGATAACCGAATTATAATACAAATAAAAGAATATCACATACAAATTAATCAACATTAAACGCTTTTCGGACGTTGACTTTCTTGGGCGATCTTTAAATAACGTTCTATGGTTTGTAAAAGGAAATTTTTATCAATCGGTTTAGCAAGATGCGCATCCAATCCTGCCCCGATAATGCGTTCTCTATCTCCGATAAGCGCATGTGCTGTCAGTGCAATTACCGGTATAAATCCTCGGTTATCGCGCTTATCAATCTCTTTAATAAGCCGATTAGCGGTCAAACCATCCATAACCGGCATGTCAATATCCATAAGAACCAAATCAAAAGGTTCTTTTAAATACGCATCCACTGCTTTTTGGCCATTATCGACTGCAGTGACTTTGAAATTTTCCTGCACTAAAATGGTTTCCAAAAGTCGCAAATTGATCAAATTATCTTCAGCCACCAATATTTTAATCTCTTCTTGTCGTGGGATTGGCTGTACTTCTGCACTTTGTGAAACATATTCTTTTGGCATGGTATTCCACACTACCGCCAATGTTTTATGCAGTGAACTTGGCAATATTGGCAAAGTAACCACCGACTTGACTACTTCTAACAAAAGGTCTGCTTTTTGACCATAATCCAATTCTAAAATAGGAACAATCTCTAATCCAGGATAGGTATTTTTGATGGATTCAATTTGCGATTTAGAGATATGAGGAGTATCCATGAAAAGGATATTGGATTCCAATAAAATTTTATTCACCAAAGTAGTTATCGGCGTAATTTTAACATTGAAAAGTTCCAAATATTTATGCAATAAAGCCGTTTGAGCGGAAACAGGATCATGAGAATAAAGAGCGGCTTGCGTCCCCTCAACAAATTCAAAACTTCCCATTTCATTGATTTTATGCGTAATTCGAAATGAAAATCGAGACCCCGTCCCTTTTTCGGACGCCAACATCAGATGCGAATTCATCATGTCCACGTATTTATGGCTCAAACTAAGCCCTATGCCCAATCCATCTTTTCCGCGACGCTGATTCTCCCATGCCGATGCAAACGGACGCAGCAGTGTTTTGATATGTTCTGCATCAATGCCGATTCCTGTATCACTTACAGCATATTCAACTTCAATGCTGCGATTCTCCATTTTTACGATCATAATCTCAACAAGAATTTGTCCGTGTTCATCGGTAAATTTAATCGCATTTTGGATGAGATTTCGCAAAATAGCCAAAACTTTATCCTGATCCCCCATTATGCTTTTAGGTAATCTCGGATCAATTAAAAACATCAATTGCATCTCTTTGGTCCGTGCTAAATCGCTAAACTGCATTGAAAAAGTTTCAAATACTTCCAGCGGGGCAAAAGCTTGAAGTGTCGCGTGAACACTCCCGCTCTCTACTTGCATCAGTTCGAGAAGATTTTCAATATTACGCATCATCGAAGAAGCACTTTTACTAACCATATCCACATACTCTTGCTGCCATGAACTCAAAGGGCTCCCCCGCAAAAGATCGGTGAAGCCGATAATCGCATTCATTGGCGTTCTAAACTCATGCGACATGTTGGTCAAAAACTTCTTTTTAAACTGGTCAAAATAGCGCTCAGCGGCACGTGCCCGCTCTATTACAGAGGTATCACGTAAAACAATGGCGACAATGGGTTCATCTCCTAAAAGAATCACTTCCGAACGTATGGCTATGTCATACTCTTTTGTTTGTGCTATTAATTTTCCACGGTATTCACCCGACTGTGAAAGGACATAAGAGAGCTCAACCCCTTGCGGTTTCAACCACTGCTCAAGAGAAGGGACTTCCAAAATGTGTTCCATACCAAAAAGTGCCAACAAGGGTTGATTGATTCCAAGAAGCTCACCTGAAAGATAGGTGTATAAAAAAGGGTCGCTGTGCAAATTGGCGCAGGAGGTTAACATCCCGACCGATGTATGAAATTTTTCTTTAAATAAATCTGTGTAGTCCATTGGCATTCATCCTACGCTGTTACTTGTAAATATTTATGCAAAATAAACTCGAGTTTTTCTCTCGTCAACGGTTTAGAGAGATAATCATCAAGTCCTTTGGCAAGAATGTACTCTCGATCACCTTCCATAGCAAGTGCTGTTAATGCGATAATAGGCATTTTCCCGGCACGGGCTACCCCCTCTTGTGCTTTAATCTCTTGCGTAGCTAAAATACCGTCTTTTACCGGCATATCAATATCCATAAATACAATGTCAAACAGCTGATTCCGACATGCTTCAACCGCTTGATTCCCATCCGATGCTGTTACCACATTCAATCCGTATTCTTTGAGTAGGAGCTTGATTAATCGCTGATTAATTAAATTATCCTCAACCACCAACGCACTAATTCCGCGTGGTAAATGAGGGACAATCACCGCAGGCTCTTTTTCCAAGTTTAAAATATCTGTCAAATGAGCCAACAAAGTTGTCGGTAAAATTGGCTTTGCAATCCCAGTGTCTATAACATGCATTGTTCGCGCCAGCAGCTGCTCATTTTGATCCAACAATAAAACCGTTTTGCAGCTGCGTTTCATGGTCGAGAGCTTTAATATCCAATCGCTTTTTTGTTGCGATGCAATAAAATAAACAATATCTGCAGCATCAAAAATCGTATCGTCAATTAAATGCGTTTTCGTAACACTGATCCCAAAACTTCGAAGATAATTGGTGAGATGATTGGCATCGTCCAGCCGTTTTTCATCCAACAGCACAACTTTCGCCGTATGGGCATTCACCATTCTCATTGCCTGATCGGATGAGCCTTCCAAGGTAAAAGCAAAACTAAAAGAAGAACCTTTCCCCTCTTCACTCGTAATTTTTAGCTCACCGCCCATCAAATTAATCAATCCGTGTGACAAGCTCAATCCTACGCCCAGCCGATTATCAGCATGATCTCCCGATACAAAAGGTCTTGTGATAAAAGTCAACTCACTTTTACTGATCCCTTTTCCAGTATCTTTAACACTGAACCCAATATTACAGCTTCCTGAGGTGTTGCGCTTTAAAAGTTTAACTTCGACTGTAATACGACCTTGCGGTGCCGTAAATTTCAACGCATTGTTATAAAGATTGCTCAATACTTGTTTGATTTTACGACTGTCTCCTATTAAATGCGTTGGAAGCTTCGGATCAATGAAAAAATGGACAGACACCCCTTTTTCATCACCCAAAGAGACACATCCGCGAGCCATCTCTTCCATCTCGGTAATAATATTAAAATCGGATTTGCTAATCGTCAGCCGCCCTGTTTGCATTTGGGCCAAATCGAGCAAGTTTTCAATATTGGACATTAAATTGCGTGCCGAACCTTGGACAGAATGGATGTATTCAAGTTGCGTATCGGTCGGAGTCGTTTTTGAAAGGAGATCAACAAAACCTAATATTCCATTCATCGGTGTACGAAATTCATGCCCGATATTAGCCAAAAATTTCGTTTTCATGTTTTCAACTTGAACCACTTCGTCTTGCAACGCGACAACCTTACTGCGATCTTCTAATCGAAGCAGATACAGTTCGTTTGAACCTTGTTTCAAAAGTGTTGAGGTAGCGTGCATCGAATGGCGATTGCCCTTGGTATCAATAATCCCTAATCCGTATCCATTGGGACAATGGGTACGGATGTAATCCAACCAACTTTTATCATACTCGGTAAAAACTTCTTCATCTTCATCGTTGAATAATTCGCGAATACTCTCATACTTTGTCCGTAACTCTTCGATTGTTTTAACTTGTACCAATGAAAAAAAAGCTTTATTCGCTCCAATCCATCCACTTTCTTTCGTAAAAAATAAAATAGCACACGGATCCGTATCCAAGATTTTGTAAAAAAGTTCTTTATCAATATTATAGTCAACGGTTTCAATACTGCTTGCAGATTTTCCGCTTATCAGATTCATTACCCATTTTGTAAACTCCAATCCCAACTCCTACACTCAAGATCACACTCATTAACATAAGCCGAATATTGTAACACAAATATTCCACATGAGTGTTTATTCCATAATGCTATAATGTGAAAAAATAAGTTTATAAAAATGAAAAAAGCAACTAAAAAAGAAATCGAAGCTATTAAATCTGCCTTAGTGGCACGTTACGATGATGCAGTTACCGAACTTACCTATACCAATGTTTATGAATTGGTTATTGCCGTGGCCCTATCTGCACAATGCACCGATAAACGGGTAAATCTGATTACGCCCGAGTTGTTTAAGGCTTATCCAACTCCCCATGCTTTAGCAAATGCAAATCTAGAAGACGTAAAAAAACTCATTCAAACCTGTTCGTTTTTCAACAACAAAGCAATCAACCTGATTGAAATGGCCAAGCGCGTTGTGGACGTTTACAACGGAGAAGTACCTCTGGATGAAAAAGAGCTCATCACCCTCGCAGGCGTTGGGCAAAAAACAGCACACGTCGTCCTTATTGAATACACCGGAGCCAATCTCATGGCCGTAGATACCCATGTATTTCGTGTCAGCCATCGTCTGGGTCTAAGCGATGATCTCACACCTGCCGCAACCGAAGCAACGCTGGTAAAAAAGTTTAAAACCAATCTTCATCAACTCCATCAAGGGATGGTCCTCTTCGGACGCTATATCTGTACAGCACGCAATCCCAAATGCGATGACGGATGCTTTTTAAAAGAGTACTGCAAAACCAAGGAAAGTTTTAAACCCAGATAAGGTAGAATCGCTCATGATTAAAAGTTTACTATTTTTTTTAGCAATGTTGATTTTTAGCGGATGTGTTAATGATCGGGGAATAAGCTTGCGCTATTATAACGACTGTGAAGAATATTATGATGCACAAGGCTACTATCATAAAAAATGCGATGAAAATATCGTAGACTACAGTGATGTTAAAAAAGCGTTGACTTCCCCTGCTACGGCCGCTGATCCAAAAGTATGGTAGGTTTTATTTACACGCGATAAATGTTGCGAAATTGGCCCATCTAAAAAGGACATCGCAACTTGAAAAACCGCTTTTTTTGGCCATCTCAATGTTTTCAATCATCGTATAAGGGATGAGCACATTTTCAAGCGCTTCACGTTTCTGAACGATTTCGTATTCGCTGTACCCTTGCTCTTTCTTAAACCCATAATAACAATCAATAAGCTGTTTATTCAGCGTTGCATTTTCACTCAGCACTTTTTCGCTGAAGATAAAAACACCCCCCTCTTCCAGAGAATCGTACACTTTACGCAGCAATGTTTCCCTTACCATCGGACGTATAAACTGTAAGGTGTAATTGCAAACGATCACTTTCGTGCACCCAAAAGGATATTCTAAAATATCCCCCTCAACCAACGAAATTTTTGATCCAAATGCTTCTATTTTTTTATGGGCATGTTCGATCATTGCACTCGAGTTGTCAATGCCGATCAATTCAACACCTTCAGTCGATTTAAGAGCACGTTCAATGTCCAGAAGCAATGATGCCGTAGAACACCCCAGATCAATAACGCGTCCGCCATCTTGCAAGGCGTTTATCGAAAATTGACGAGTCAACTGTAACGATTCTTTGTAAAAAGGGACCGAACGGCTCAGCATATCATCAAAAACCGCTGCAACATCGGCATCAAATTCAAATTGTTTGGAAATAGGTTTGGTAAAGTAAGTATCGGTGTTCATAAGCAGTATTGTAGCGAAAAGAGTGGTTTTAAGAAAAGGTGGCGCGACGAAACACCATAATGCACCTTTTCTAAAACGTTAACTACCTAGCAAAATGCAGTCCACTTTTAAAAAAGCGTAGGGGCTATTTCTGTAACCTTTTTGGCTTTTGGCGTTGTACTTTTGCTCTCTTCAAAAAAGGTAATTTCATGTTCTCTCAAAATACGAATGAGGTTTGTCGTCCCCTGCACCCCGACGGGATCTCCTGCGGTAAAGATATAGGTTTGCGTTTTGTCAATAATATTACGCGCCAATCCTCGCGTAATAATATCACCCAGCATATCTTCAAGTTTCCCTTTTTTAGTCAAATACGCAGGTACTACCCCCCAAACCAATGTCAGTAAACGCGCTACACGCTCATCATGTGTTGCCGCATAAATGGTCATCTCCGGACGGTAACGTGCCAACTTTATAGCAGACTGCCCGGATGTCGTCATCGCAATAATTCCAACCGCATGCAGGGCATCTCCCAAACGCACTGCCGATTCATGTACGATATCCATAGGGTCATGATGCTTAAACTCTAAAAACTTATCAAACGGATAGATTTCCTCAATGGATTGAATGGTATTCACCATGGTTTCTACGACCAATACGGGGTTATGCCCAACCGCCGATTCTTCGGAAAGCATGACGGCATCGGTACCATCCAAAACAGCATTAGCCACATCACTGATTTCAGCGCGCGTCGCCATCTCTTTTTCCGTCATCGATAACAACATCTGCGTCGCCGTTATAACAGGTTTTGAAGCCTCATTTGCCTTACGAATGAGCATCTTTTGAATGGTTGGAACACGATGATACGGAACTTCAATGCCCAAATCCCCTCGCGCCACCATCAAGCCGTCCGAATACTCTAAAATTTCATCTATATTTTCAACCGCATCAAACTTTTCAATTTTTGCAAACAGTTGCACTTCACCGTTCAAAGAACGGATAATCTCTCTGGCCTCAATCATGTCTGCTGCATTTTGGACAAAAGAGATTGCCATAAAATCGACCCCATTAGCGATACCCCAAGCCATATCAAGACGATCTTTAGGTGTTAATACATCGATACCCAACCGCGTATTGGGAAAATTAACCCCTTTTTTGGAGCCCAGTTTTCCTTGATTCTCGATGGAAGTACGGATAAAATTTTCTTCACAGGATACTTAAGATTGAACCTTGGTTCAAACAGGTTTGAAAGTGATGTTCACCTATTTTTTCCCCCTCAATCTCCTCATAATACAGATCAAGAATATCATTAGGGTGGAGATGAAATTCCTCTTTCAAAATACCGATACGAATTTTGGGACCGCAAATATCTTGTAACACTCCCACAATCAATCCCGTTTGGGCCATTGCTTGACGGATATTATTCAATACTTCCGAATGATAGGCATGTGTTCCATGCGAAAAATTAAGACGAAAAACATTCACACCGGCTCTAATCATTTCGGATAATGTCGCCACACTCTCCGATGCCGGCCCTACCGTCGCTAAAATCTTTGTTCGTTTTTGCATACATTTTCCTCTCACACAATACTGTTTATTTTTATGCATAGTAACACAATTTGATTACAATTTTTAGTTTTTTGTCGATATAGCTCATACCATCTCAGTGATTATAGAGGTGGATTTGACTACAATCACAAACCTATTCATTAATTGGAAACCCCTTAACCTATGCAGAAACGAGCCATTGAAACTGATATCGTTTTGATCGATATCATCGACTTTTCGCGTCTTGAAATGTCTAAACAACTTGAGCTCATCACGTTTCTTTCCCAAAGTTATAAAAAAATGATTCAAAAAATGATGGAAAACTCAGGAATTCCTCTTGAAAAAATGCTTCAGGGAATCATCCCTACAGGGGATGGTTTTTATTGTATTTTGCACCCAAATCTCAGGGGATTTGGACCCATTTTAGGCCTCTCATTTATCCACTTTTCTGATTTTATTTCGAAAGAATACCCCTATTTCAAAGGTATTCGTGTCGCCGTTCATACCGGAAAAGTACACCGTTTCGAAGATATTTTAGGACACAATAATTTTGTGGGTGATGGATTGAATGAGTGCGCACGCTATGTTGAAATCAAAAACTTGGTAGCCAATACCGTCTTTATTTCTGATACTGCTTTTGCGTCATTGCAAACCTTCTTAAATGAACATAACGACTTTTCAGATCTTTTAAAAAAATGTGAATTTCGGCACAGTGCGCTGCACACCTTTCATGACAAACATGAGACCAAACGCAACGGTTATTTGATATGGATGCGACAAGGAGGCATTATCCCTCCGCCAAAACAAGACTGGCTAACCCCAAAAAGGAGAACGAATGCGATTTAGCATTGATGAATACGCAAAAACATTCAAAATGTCCAAAGAGATGATACAAAATAAGATTCGAACCAAACGGCTCAATTATATTATTGAATCAGGGGTAACGTATATCATTGTTCCTCGCAGTTCGCTGGATGAGGATAAGCGTCGCGAGATACAAGAATCCTCAAAACAGGCCACAGCTGCGAACGTACCTGCAACGGCATCTCCAAAAACCAGCGTTGGTATGGTTATCTCCCTTTACCAAAAAGAAAATCACCATCTCAAGCTTAAAATAAAAGAACTCGAAGCTAAGATTGACCGCCTCGTCAACGACAAAGAACACATGCTCATCGCTGAGCGTACGCGTATTGAAGAGATTTACACGGCCAAAGACGAACAGCTCAAAAGTATTTTAGAGGTGCTCAGCACCAAACTCATGCTTTCTAACAATAGCAATACGGTGCATGATGTCGATGTGACTCAACCAAATGCCCTCTCAATTGAGCCAAAAGGGGTCATCGAACTTAAACGCTATTTAAAATTCATCGGCGTTGGAAGCGAAGACCGCAAGCAAGTACGTCGCCGTTTTTCAGAACGTTATGGCAGTGACGTCCGTATTATTCAAAAAGAGGGAGAATTTTACGTCGATTTATCCAAATACGACTATACCGATCTTCTCTAGCGATACTTCCATTATTTTATACGATTAAACGTATAAAATACCCGCTTTAATGTTTACTTTATTAAATTCCCATTACAATTTAACAATGGAAATCAATGACCTGTTTAATCTTCTCCACAATGCCGTGGAGGCGCAGCACAATGGAAAAAAGATTTCCCAAAAAACAATGGCTGAAAAACTGGATGTTTCTATGCGAACCTACCAAGACTGGAGATTGGGAAACGCCAAACCCCAAGCGGCTAAAGCCGTTATCGAAATGCTTTCCATGCTTGATGATGATGAGATTATTCGAGTAGTACGCAAAATAAATAAATTAGGAAAATTAACATGAACACTTTAAGCGAGCAAGAACGCGATGGCTTAGATGATGTGTTTTTATCCATCTCATCAAGACGATTTTCATCTCTAAAGTGGTCACTTTCTGAGTATCATTGCTATTGGACACTGCATATCAGAGAATCATTTTTGCGCTTTACGCATGACTACTTAGGTGTTAAAAAGAACAAAAATACTCCAAAATGGACAATTTTGCAAAAGAATCGTCCAAAAGTAGAAAAACACAGATAAATTTAAGCTAAGAGATATTAAAGTATTCGCGTTTGAATTACTTTCTTCTCTGTTTCCCGTGAAGCAGGAGGTTCAAGTGAATGTCATCTATCTAATCTGTACAAAAAAACGGTGGTTACAAAACTAAAATTGAAGCTGAAACAGCTATTAAAGCTTTCACAGAAGCGGTAACTGAAGCTCTTGTTTCTAAAGAAGAAGTTTCTTTGGTAGGTTTTGGAAGTTTTGCAGCATCACTACAAAAAGGTAAAAGTGGTACAGTACCTGGTACTACTAAAAAATATACTACTTCTGACAAAATGGTTCCTAAATTCAAGCCGGGCAAAAGTCTTAAAGACAGCGTTGCTGCAGCTAAATAATTTTCTTCATCGCTTTTCGAGGGTTCCCCTCGAAAAACACCTCTCTTTTTCTTCTCTTCTTTCTTTTTTAAATAGGTTATAATTACTTACTATCAGACTAAGAGGTTTTTTTTGCTATTTTCTTTCTTTTCAAATTTGACGTCATCAAAAGAAACATCCAAGAATCTTGCTGTAAAAAGTGACACCTCTGCTTTCAATCCTTTGATCCTTCACGAAAATGCTGTGTTGCTCACTGACTTCACCCTTTTTCACCATGAAAGTCATTCAAAGATTGATCTTTTGCTGTTTTTGCCCCATTATGGCCTTTACCTGGGAGAAAAGCTCTCGTGGAGTTTACGGGAACTTAAAGGTGCCAATGTTAAACGGTTAACGCGCCAAACACATAAAATACCCCATACTCAAATAGAAGCTACCGAAAAAGCGATCTACCAAAAGCTTCAGGACGTCCTTTCTTTTGACTCCACTCCTATAGAGCGAATCTTTTGGATGCAAAATCTCACAAAAGCCGAATTCGAAACGCTCAATCCATCCTTTCATGAACTGTTACCAAAAGCGCGATTGATTTTTAGTGATGATACGGCCCTTGAACTTAAAACCAAACTTCATGCCTTAGTAGAGTTTCAAACCATTCCATTCTCAAAATTAAAAGTTATCGGCTCTCTCAACGCCCACACGCTCTTACTGCCAACATCTACTGAGCCCTTTGGATCGTTTCTCTCACATGAGCAGCAGGTATTTTTAGATGCCCCTCTAAAAAGTCGCTCGATTGTTTCTTTGTGTGCACCTCACAGCAGTGGTAAAAGCACCGTATTGATCCGAAAAATCATGAGCTATTTGCTCGCACATCCTGATGAAACTGCCCTCATCATCATACCAACTCAATTGAGCGGTGAATTGCTGCGTAATGAATTTATTGCCATCATGGAATTTGCAACCGTTAAATTCAATCTAGCACAATTGCACTTTTACGCTCCATCAAAAGAGCATGATCCCATTGAAACAACCCGTTTTTTCCAAGCAAGTACCCTTATCGCTTGTGATGACGTTCATTTGCTCCCTGCCCAGATGTTGGAACGTATTCTTGAACGCAAAGGCTCACGATCACTTCTTCTATGCGGTGTTACCAACCCCATAAATATGGAAGTTTTTACCCTAAGTACCGTTTATCGGACTCCCGTTGTCCACACGGTTACGTTTTCCCATACCAAAGGAGCCCTTTTTACCTTGCTAAGTGGGTTAAAAACTCACCTCGAAACTACCAGCAGTCATCTTATTATGATCCTGCTACCTACCCCGCAAATGATTGTCGAATATAAAAAAGCCATTGAAATGCACTTACAAGTTAAATGCAGAGTTTTGAATAATACCTTTAGCTTGCAATACGATAATTTGGAGGAAATTACCCTCTCAACCCCTGAATACATTAGTGGGCTTAACGTACCGCACAGCTATCTTATTAATCTCAATAGCGAGGATCCACTCTATTATCCCCTAGCATTAAGCCGTGCATCAGATACGGTCACTATAATCTCCGAATCTAATTTGGAGGGATAAATGACAAAAATTATCAAGTCCGATAGCGAATGGCAAAAGCAATTATCGCCCGAGGCGTACTACGTTGCGCGTCAGCATGGTACAGAACCTGCATTTAGCGGTGAATATGCCAACTGTAAAGCAGATGGGATCTATACCTGCGTGTGTTGTGGCGCACCTCTGTTTGACTCAAAGACAAAGTTTGACTCAGGCACAGGTTGGCCTAGCTACGATAGCCCTGTAACGCCTGAGGCCATTGCAGAGAAGCGTGATACGGCTCATGGTATGATCCGTGTTGAGGTGCTGTGTGCTGCATGTGACGCCCATCTGGGACACGTGTTTCCCGATGGGCCAAAAACTACCGGTTTGCGCTATTGCATCAATTCAGTCTGTTTAGACTTCAAACCACGTACCTAGGAGGTATTTATGCGTATATTACTCTCTCTATTGCTTGCTTCAAGCTTTCTATTAGCCGCACATCCAAGAGTTTCTCTTCAAACAACTCAAGGCGAAATCATTCTTGAGCTGTATGAGGACATTGCCCCTCTTGCGGTTGAGAATTTCACCACACATGCAAAAAATGGCTACTACAATGGTCTTACTTTTCATCGTATTATCAAAAACTTCATGATTCAAGGCGGCGATCCAACCGGTACGGGTGCCGGAGGAGAATCGATCTGGAAAAAACCGTTTAAAGATGAGTTTAAATCAGGTGTGGTATTTGATAAAGCAGGTATTTTGGCAATGGCCAATGCAGGACCGCGAACCAATGGAAGCCAGTTCTTTATTACTACAGCTCCTACTCCATGGCTCAATGGCTATCATACTATTTTTGGAAAAGTCGTTGGAGGAATGGATGTTATTAACAAGCTCAACAATGTTCAAACATCAAATGACAAACCGGTTCAATCTCAAAAAATACTCAAAGCAACCGTTCTTCACTAAAACTGCTTCCTCATTTTTGAGGAAGTTTCGCCAATGAATCCAATACACTTTGTTGCTTTTGTTGATCCAGTTTCTTATCATTGGAAACAAACATGTAAAACTCAACCCGTCTATTTTTAGCGCGATTTGTTTCACTCGAATTGGTTACCAATGGTTTAGCAGCTCCAAATCCGGCACTGGAGAGACGATCCGCCGCAACACCGTTTTTGATAAGTTCGCGCACAACAGTAGCTGCTCTGGCACTTGATAAATCCAAATTATCGCGGTACTGAGTCCCTCGCGGAAGATTTGAATTATCCGTGTAGCCGCGAACCGAAATCTCAACCGTCGGAGGAAGCGTTTTAATAATATCCGCAACCCTTTTGATAAAGAGATGCATCTCCTGATCATCAATCGTTGCATTTGAACCTCTAAAGGGGATCGTTGCTGGAAGTTTTAACAGCACACCGTCCATGCTTTGATCCAAAGCACCCTCCCCGACAGAAACATTTTGCATTTCCTCATTTTGAACGCTGCTGGCTTCCGTCGGTCCCTCGCCCATCGTAGGGGTGTTTTCTAACAAGGCACCCCCTTTGGATATCGGCATTTTTCCACTGCTTGATTTTTCCGATTTATCCGTAGACTCGGGATTCATAGGCAATACCGGACTTATTTCTTCAGGGGCAGGAGCATAATCATAAATTCTTACAAATTCTTCTTTGAGTGCACGTACTTTTTCTTTATTAACCGATGCAAGCGCGTAGAGGGCAATAAACAAGGCCAACAGAAGACTGAAAAAGTCAGCGGTAGGAACCGCCCATTTTTCACACACTTCACATGCTGGACATTTTTTAGCTTTTTTCTTTCCCATTTAATTACTCATTACGTAAATTGGCTGTGCTTTTCTTCTGCAGGCGAGAGGAAGTTAAGCAGTTTTGCTTCGAGCGTACGCGGATTATCGCCATGAACGATTCCGATTATCCCCTCTAGCATCACCTTTTGCTCTTTGACAATATGATGCGATTTAGCAATCATTTTACGTCCCCATGGTCCAAGCAAAACGTAGGAAGAAAAAATCCCCGTAACCGTTGCTGTAAATGCCCCTGCAATACCCGCTGCCATTTCGGCTGGATTATCCAATTTTTGAAGTGCCAAAATAAGACCCAAAACCGCTCCAATAAGTCCCATAACCGGAGAAGTTTCCCCTGCAAGAATCCAATAGTGCCCACACCCATGGTAATATTCTTCTGTCTCTTCAATAACTGCTTCTAAAGTTTCCGAAATGGTATCGATTTCATTACCATCAACGGCCATGCTCAAACCTTGCTTCAAAAACTCATTATCAAGTTCGGAGACTCTTTTCTCCAAGGATAAAAGTCCATCACGACGCGCCATTAAAGCTAACTCTACGATCTCTTTGATGCGCTCTTCCAAATTGATCGGTGATTTTTTAAACACCATACCAAGGTTCTTAAAAGCACCTTTTACATATTCGCCATCTGTTGCGACTGCCGCTGCCGCCATGGTAGTGGGAAAAATAACGATAAGAGATGCTATATGGATAATGTGCAGAGGATTTCCGCCGTCAATAATATCACCCGTACTTATAGAAGCAACCGCTATAATCAGCCCCAAAATAACCGTTAAATCCACAGAAACTCCTTCTCCACGCAACTAATTCTTTTTTATATTTTACATTACTTATAGTTGATCGATTGTACCTTGTTTTCCCTGAAAATTTTTACTTCTTGGGATAGAAAAAGGTATAAAGTATTTTTATCAAGATCATGAGAAAAATACCGCTCCCCATACTCGCTACGATAAACGCATAATACTCATCATGGCTAATAGCATGAGCTCCATAACCTAATGTCGCAATAGCAACGGTAAATGTTAATGGCATAGAATCACTTAACGAAAAAAGAATCGTATTTTTAAAGCCTAAATATCCTACGTAAGCGACCAACGAACTAATAAGTCGAATACCAATAATAGCGCTTGCAATAAAAAAAGCCATTTGCAATATCTTGGGATCCGTAAATGCTTCCAATGCTACGGTTGAGCCAACATGTATAAAAAAGATAGGAACCAAAAATCCAAATCCAAAAGAAGAGAGTTTTTCAGGCAATTCTGTTTTATGCTTGAAATACGTCGCAATAAATGTCCCTGCCAAAAAAGCTCCCAAAACCACATCGATTTTGAGATACAACATTCCTGCAACTAAAATAAACATGAGCGCCATCGAAAATCGAATGTCCTGATCTTTTCCGTCGTCATGCGGCATAATCAAGGTTTTAAGCCCAGGGTACCACCAAAATAAAATACGTATCCCCCGAAAAAAGAGGACAAATCCGATTAAAAAAGCAAACAAGCCGCCCAATGTCATCGCGAACTCTCGATTGTACCCGTATTCCAACCCGCCGCTTAGAATTGTCAATGCCATGATACTTACCAGTTCCCCAATAATACCGATGTTGAGCGCCAAGGCAAGCCAAGGCTGATCTTTGCCATACTCTTTGACCAATGCCATCAACATTCCCAAAGAAAAAATCGGAAAGGCAACAAGATATACGGCACTTAAATTAAAATAGAAGTAAAGACCAAACGAACATCCATAAAGCATCGCAAAATAGATGATTGTACGACGCAGTAATGAAGATTTTGCAAATCCGAATTCTTTGAGATTGACTTCCATCCCTGCCAAAAACATCAGATATAAAAATCCAACTTTAGCAATAATTTTAAAAAGTTCATTTTCCACCAGAAAACCAAAATAACCCGCGATACTTCCCAATAAAATTTCCACAACGACTACCGGTATTTTCGTCACTCTCGACAAAAAAGGTGAAAACATAATCAGAAGAGATAAAGTAACGATAACAACACTATTGCTCATGATCATCCGTGTAACGCCTTCCACACGCCTATTGCCTGTACGTGCTCTTTTACATCATGTACTCTCACGATGCTGGCCCCTTCTTCTATCGCTTTGAGATGAATGGCCAATGTACCGCTCAAACGCTCTTCGCTTGATGAGGGAACAATCTGATTGATCATTGATTTACGGCTGGCACCTACGAGTAACGGCTTTCCAAAACGTAAAAAATGTTTTTGATGGGTTATGAGTGCCAAATTGTCTTCCAATCGTTTTCCAAATCCGATTCCGCAATCAAGAACGGTATTTTTGATCCCAAATTTTTCGGCTTTTTCCATCCGCTCTTGGAAAAATGTCCCCACTTCATGAAGAACCGAGTCATAATGAGGATTGATTTGCATCGTTTGAGGGTTTCCTTGCATGTGCATGATAATGGCTGTCGCACTGTACGATCCGCACAATTGCGCGACCTCATCGTTTGCCAAACCCGTAATGTCATTGATAATCGTAAATCCTTTTTCCAGAGCATACGCAATCACAGCAGGTTCAAAACTGTCCAGACTCAAACGTACTTTCTCATACAAACGCTGTTCATACAAAGTGTCAATAATCGGACGCACCCGTGAAAGTTCCTCTTGCGGAGTGACACTTTTACTATCGGGACGGCTTGAGACGCCTCCGATATCAATAATATGAGCCCCATCATGGATCATCATTTCAATTTTTTCAATGGCTTGCGTTTCTTTATATCGGCTTTGTGCGTAAAAACTGTCATCATTGGCATTGATAATGCCCATCACCTCAATTTTTAATTCGTTTTGCCTATGACAATAATGCTCCAACTCCTGCGCCAGTGCTTTAAGCCCAAAAGGTTGTGCTTTTTCTTTTTTGACAAGTTGCTGAAGCTGTCGCTCATTGGCGATTAAAATGGCGTCTACTCTGGGTTCAAGCGCGGTAACGGTTCCTCTTGGAACCGCCAAATCTGCTCCGATGCTCAGAGCATCTTGTTTAAGGATATTAGCCGCACCCACATGCAAATCAACAATTCTGATCAGATGCATCTTTCCCTTGTCCTGTAAAATAGAGACACCGCCGGCATCGACTTTTAACGCTTGAAGAGCCGCTTTTAGATTCAAAGTAGAAGAGAGATGCTCAACGTGCACGCTTTACCTCTTTGAGAAAATTCATCAATATCATCACCAAAACACTTTGCACTCTTGCGTTGAGTTCAATAAGCCTGAAAGCTTTATCAAAACCCTCGATTTGAGCGGTAGTTAATGCCAATCCCTCAACGTGTGCCGCCTGATAGAACAAGTGTTCAATCAACTCTTTGGCCTCATGTTTTTTGAGTTTTTCATGCTCTTTTATCCACGTAAACATACCGGAAAGATCCAACGTACGCAAAACCAATTTCATAGGCTCATAATGTTTTTCACTGTGTTCTTGTGTCAATGATAAACGCGAACGCACCGTGGGTAAAAAAGTACTTTTATTAGGGGCAAGGAGTACAAAGGCAATATTAGGGGGAGGTTCTTCGAGGATTTTGAGCAAAGCATTCTGTGCAGGTATGGTAAAACTTTTTGCCCCTAAAATCAACGTTTTGGTCTGAGATTCACTTTTATACGCTTCTGAAATAACCTCTTTGGCATCTTCTATTTTAAAGTCTTCTCGTATAAAACGAACACATCGCAAAGGTAAAAGCTCTTGCTCAAGTTCAAGCGATCTGTCTTCAAAATGCTCTGTGATTAGAATAGAGCCTCCGCTAGGCGTGAACATCTATCTCCCCAAACAAGACCGCAGAGAGTGTTTTATCAAATAACCGATACAACTGCAACAACTTAATATCAATCAAAGGATCGTACGAACGTATGCTCAGGGCATTGGGATAATTTTCATCCATGATCCACATCAACGCATTATCCGTCCGTTTTACAATATCCGCGCGTCGTTCATCCCCACCACGTCCAATATACCAAAAGAAATATTCACCCTTATAAGAGAGATCAAGCATATCCCCCAGCGTATCCATAGCCTCTGCATCCACCAGCTGATCGATATGGGGATACAGACCGTCCAAATAGACGATGGGGATCATGGGACGTTCTTTGAGTTTTTTGTTGATTGTTTCGGTAACGTAGTGAGAGAACCATCGACGTTGGGGATCGGTCACGAGGACGATGGTACGCCCTTGCATGATTTGATCCATGGCGCTGGCTATTTGGGGAATCCACTCAAATCGCTGTTCTTCAAACCAGCTCATCGATGCACCCTCAGCTCTAATCGTGTCGAGAGTCCATCGATCAAATTGATGCATTATTGATCCAACGAATACGCGCTATGAAGTGAGCGCACTGCCAATTCTGCATATTTTTCATCAATCACCATCGACACTTTGATTTCTGATGTTGAGATCATCATGATGTTGATGTTTTCGCGCGCCATGGTTTGAAACGCTTTTGCGGCAACACCCGTATGCGATTTCATCCCGACACCGACGATGGAAACCTTACAGATGCACTCATCGTAGCTGGCAGTACCGATTTCGCCCTCAGCGATAAACGTCTCCACCACTGCTTTAGCATCCAATAATTCCGTTTTAGGAACCGTAAAATCCAAATGGGTTTTACCGTCGTGCCCTTGGGTTTGAATAATCATATCGATGTTCACACTGTTATCTGCAAGCCGAGTAAAAATATCCGATGCGATCCCAGGACGGTCTATGACTTCCAGCAAAGAAACACGTGCTTGATTTTTATCCAGTGCAATCCCGCTAACGAGTGGTTTTTCCATAATATTCTCTTCCTTTGTTATAAGTGTTCCCTCTGCCATTGTAAAGCTGGATCGGGTTACGAGGTTTACATTCAATTTTTTAGCCAATTCGACCGAACGGTTTTGGAGAACTTTGGCACCCAAAGAAGCCAATTCCAACATCTCATCGTAGCTTATACGGTCCATCTTGCGTGCTTTTGGCTCGATACGAGGATCGGTAGTATAGATACCATCCACATCGGTATAGATTTCACACAAATCCGCTTCCAACGCACCTGCAAGAGCCACCGCAGAGAGATCCGATCCCCCGCGACCCAGCGTTGTTACTTGACCATTTTCCGAAACCCCTTGAAACCCTGCGACAACGACTACTTTACCCTGTGCAAGTTCTGCATGCATGCTAGAGGGGTCAATACTCTCTATTCGTGCTTTGGTATGAATATTATCCGTTACGATCCCTGCTCGACGACCGCTCATGGATGCCGCAGGATGCCCCATAGCATTGAGTGCAATCGAAAGCAATGCCGCAGTGACCCGCTCACCGGAACTGAGCAACATATCCACTTCGCTGCGCTCTGGGCTAGCGGTATAATGCTCCGCATAGGCGATCAATTTATTGGTTTCACCGCTCATGGCAGAGACGACAACAACAACTTGGTGCCCTTCTTTAAGAGTTTGAGAGACACGGTTGGCAACATTTTGAATGCGCTCCAAATCTCCGACGCTGGTTCCACCAAACTTTTGTACGATAAGCATTACAGATACCCCTTGGCTCTAAAATGTGAAATAACTTCTTCATAAATCGGTTTTTTAAAATGGGCGATTTTTCCATTGAGTTCTTCAAGCCCTACAAATTCATATCGCTTAAATTCCGGATGTTTGGTATCCAAATCAATTTTAGCATTTTTCTTGAGCCGGACCAAATAATAGCGTTGTTTTTGCCCTGAAAACGGTGCCATTTTAGCCGCAACATGCGCAGGGAAATCGTACGCTATCCACTCGGGGTACTCAGCGACGATTTCTACTTTATTGGTTCCTATTTCTTCTTTGAGTTCACGAAAAAGAGCCTCTTGCGGAGTTTCCCCCTCATCGATTCCCCCTTGCGGAAACTGCCACACTCCTGCTAAATCACTTCGTTCAGCGATAAAGATTTGCTTCTCTTGCGGGTACTGCTCAGAGACAATAATAGCGGCGACATT
>PDVJ01000058.1_pt1 | contig 28809 bp, 26 predicted proteins | sample 1369811 | NCBI WGS metagenome assembly PDVJ01 (sample SAMN07795376, study PRJNA414565) | Alkali sediment metagenome, whole genome shotgun sequencing project. | reverse complement strand
TGAGGCGTTGCCGAGAGCGCTTAGTTCAGATGCGATAACCTTCACGCCCTCTTCCCCGGCATCAATGGTACCCTTAATGAGCACAGGTTCTTCACCATGGAGAAGACCAAAGGCCTTTTTATAGATATCAGCAAAAAATATCACGGTCACAGAACCTTTTAGATCCTCAATGGTTATATATGCCATGACATCTTTCTTTTTCGTTGTAACCTCATGAATATTACTGACTACACCTCCAAATATTACAATGTCGCGATCCTTTCTATCATTTATTCGTGTTGTGTCGACATTCGCTAAGGTGCTTAGCTTATCCGCGTATTTCAGGAGAGGATGTCCTGTAATGTAAAATCCGAGGGTTTCCTTCTCATTGGCAAGTAATTCCTGGTGATCCCATTCTGCCACATCATGAATGGCATATTTTTGAATGGCATTAAATTTGTTGTAATTATCGCCCTCAAGCTGATCAAAAAGGCTTATCTGTCCGCTTGACCTTTCTTTATGCCGCCTCTGAGCCGTTTCTACGATTCCATCATGTTGTTCCATAAGTTGCTTTCTCTTATACCCGAGAGAATCAAAGGCTCCGCATTTGATGATACTTTCAATCATTCTCTTATTAATTTTTCTGAGGTCGACACGGTTTATGAAATCATCAAATGTTAAAAAATTGCCTTCATTTTTTCTGACGGATATGATGGATTCGACAGCGCCGCTTCCTACATTCTTTACGGCAGCGAGACCGAAGCGGATATGCTCGCCGGAAACGCTGAAATCGCTTTGCGATTCATTGATATCAGGAGGTAGCACATTGATTCCCATTTCTTTGCAACTGCTGAAATATTTTATAATCTTGTCTCTGTTATCCTTTTCACTTGTCAGGAGTGCTGCCATGAATTCAACGGGATAGTTAGCCTTCAGATACGCTGTTTGGTAGGATATCATGGCATAGGCTGTGCTATGAGACTTATTGAATCCATACTCGGCAAATGTCTCCATCTGATCCCAGATTTTTCTCGACTTTTTCTCAGGTATTTTGTTCTTCTTGGCGCCTTCAAGGAATTTAGGCTTTTCTTTTTCCATATCCGATGATTTTTTCTTACTCATGACCTTGCGAAGGATATCCGCTTCCGCCATAGAATAGCTCCCGATAGCGCTGGCGATCTGCATTACCTGCTCCTGGTAAACGATTACACCGTATGTTTCCTTCAAAATATCTTCCAGTTCCGGTATTTCGTATAAAATCTTAGTTTTGCCCTGCTTTCTGGAAATAAATTCAGGAACCATGTTCATCGGTCCAGGTCTGTAAAGGGCTATGAGAGCAATTATATCCTCAATGCAATCGGGCTTCATATTGACGAGAATGTCTTTCATTCCGGCACTTTCCAACTGGAAAACGCCATCAGTACTTCCCCTCATCAGTAATTGATATGTTTTCTGATCATCGAGGGGAGTTTTATCAATGTCCACATTGTGTCCCCTCCCCTCTTTGATAAACTGCAGAGCGTTCTTAATGACCGTAAGTGTTTTTAAGCCAAGAAAATCAAATTTAGTGAGTCCCACAGCCTGAAGGTCGTTCATGGAAAACTGTGTGACAATTTCATCTCGCGGACTTTTGCAGAGCGGTACGCGCTCGACAAGGGGCACATCAGATATGACAACACCCGCTGCGTGGGTTGAAGAATGCCGATTTAAGCCTTCTAGCGCCCGTGACAGAGAAAGAAGTTTTTTTACTTTTTCGTTTTTCTTCTCCTCCTCCTGCAAACGCGGTTCACTCTGGATGGCCATATCGAGGGAGATATTCAAAACATTGGGGACCAGCTTTGCTATGGTATCAACCTCTCCATAGGATATGTTCAACGCCCTTCCCACATCCCTGATCACCGCCTTCGCCTGCATCTTGCCGAATGTAATGATCTGGGCAACTTTATCACTCCCGTACTTATCCGTGACGTACCTGATGATTTCATCCCTGCCGTCCTGGCAAAAATCAATATCTATATCCGGCATGCTTATCCGTTCTGGATTTAGAAATCTCTCGAAAAATAGTCCATACCGAATGGGATCGATATTCGTTATGCCGGTAGCGTATGCTACTAAACTGCCCGCGGCGGAACCTCTTCCGGGTCCAACAGGAATATTCTTGTTTTTCGCGTAACTGACAAAATCTGACACAATAAGAAAGTATCCCGCGAATCCCATAGATTTGATAATTTCTAGTTCATCTTCGAGCCGTCTCTCATATTTTTTCCAGAGACTATCATCTGTTTTTCCTCTCATGATGACGGGCTTTAAGGTTGTCAGCCCTCTCTTCGCTAACATCATCAAATGGTCGTCAAGCGTTTCACCTGTTTCGATCTCAAACCTGGGAAGGGAGATGCTCCCGAAATCAAACTTAAGATTACATTTCTCCGCGATAACTATTGTATTACGAATGGACTCAGGGAAATCTTTAAACAGTTGCCTCATTTTTTCCGGGGAACGGAAATAAAACTGATCCGTCATAAATTTCATCCGGTTCGCATCTTCCATTGTCTTCCCGGTCTGAATGCATAAGAGAACCTCATGCGCCTCTGAATCTTCACGATTAATGTAATGGCAGTCGTTTGTTGCCACGAGAGGAATGGAAAGCTCACGGCTAATCCCTACAATGCCCTTATTTGCAATCTTTTGTTCAGGCAAGCCGTTTTCCATAATTTCCAGATAGAAATTTCCATTGCCGAATATTTCGCTATATTCTCCGGCTGTCTTTTTCGCTCCTTCCTCATTCCCCTTCACCAGAAGATCTGATATTTCTCCATGGAGGCACGCGCTAAGGCCGATGAGACCATCGTGATGTCGTCTTAATATCTCCTTGTCTATGCGCGGACGATAGTAAAATCCTTCCAGGTACCCCGCGCTTACTAGTCTCATGAGATTTTTATAACCATCCATGTCCTTGGCAAGAACAAGCAAATGACGAGAACTCTCCCCTGTTGCGTGAGTGTTTTTGTCAAAGCGGCTTCTCGGGGCAACATAGAGTTCGCAGCCGATAATAGGCTTAATGCCATATTTCTGCGCGTGCTGATAGAAATCGATAGCGCCGAAGATATTACCATGATCAGTCATGGCGACAGCGGGCATTTGATACTCTTTCGCCCTTTTGAAAAGATTATCGAGACGGATAGTCCCGTCAAGGAGGCTATATTGTGTATGTACGTGAAGATGAACAAAATCGGCGGGGTTCATGGAGTCAATCCAGCCAGTAGTTAGGGGCTTCTTTTGTGATAATAACGTCATGAACGTGGCTTTCGCGCAGTCCTGCGGACGTAATACGGATAAATTTTGTATCTTCCCTGAGTTCCTTAATAGTCTTGCAGCCAACATATCCCATGCCGACCTTCAGGCCGCCTACAAGTTGGCTTATGCTTGCAGATAACGAACCTCTAAAAGGCACCCTTCCCTCTATACCTTCGGGAACCATTTTCACGGTGCTTTCAATATCGTCATAATAATATCTGTCCATGCTCCCCATCTTCATTGCTTCCAGAGAACCCATTCCCCTGTATACCTTGTAGCTTCTTCCCTGAAAAAGAATTGTTTCTCCCGGGCTCTCTTCTGTTCCTGCAAAAAGACTGCCTATCATGACGGTATGCGAGCCTGCCGCAAGGGCCTTGACAACATCTCCTGAGTATTTAATGCCGCCGTCTGAAATGATAGGGATGTTATATTTCATGGCGACCTTGGCAGCATCTCTGATCGCACTCATCTGAGGAACACCTACGCCGGCTATAATTCGCGTAGTACATATCGATCCCGGTCCAACGCCAACTTTTACCGCATCAGCACCGGCATTAATCAGTGCTTCTGCTCCTTCAACAGTGGCAATGTTGCCTGCGATCAGCTCGCAGCGGGGGAAATTGGCTTTCGTGTCTTTAATGGCTTCCAAGACGCTCTTTGAATGTCCGTGGGAGGTATCTATGGCGATCACGTCAACACCTGCCGCCAATAACGCATCAACTCTCGCTTCTCTATCGAGAATTCCTACGGCGGCGCCAACCCGAAGTCTGCCTAAAGAGTCCTTACAGGCGTGAGGAAATCTCCTGATTTTTTCTATATCTTTAATGGTAATCATTCCTTTTAAGGTATAGTCATCATCCACGACAAGCAGTTTTTCTATCCTATGCTTATGCAGCAGCTTCTTTGACTCTTCCAATGTAATGCTTGAGGAAACGGTCACAAGGTTATCCTTGGTCATAACCGCGGAGACAGTCTGATCGAGGTTTGTTTCAAATCTGAGATCCCGGTTGGTAAGTATTCCAACCAGTCTGCGCTTTTTCACCACAGGAACACCGGATATCCTGTACCTATGCATCAGATCGAGAGCTTCATGAACTTTCTGCTCCGGTTCGATGGTTATCGGATCGACAATCATGCCACTCTCTGATTTCTTCACCTTGTCAACTTCTATCACTTGTTTCTCAATACTCATATTGCGGTGTATGATTCCTATACCGCCTTCCTGGGCCAGGCATATTGCGGTTCCTGACTCGGTGACGGTATCCATCGCTGCGGAGATTATGGGGATGTTGAGGACAATATTATTTGTGAGAAGTGTAGAGGTATCAACATCCTTGGGAAGGATTTTCGATTCACGTGGAATAAGAAGAAGATCGTCAAACGTCAATGTCTCTTTTACATGATCATCCAGCATAGTTTACGCCTCCATGGTAGCTATTCTTCCTGCGGCATAACATAATGTAGGTAAAAACTCACACCATTCACAGAAATGAAGTACGCGTCTTTTTCATCATCGTATTCAACAAACTCCGCGAACTGGTAATACCCCGCGCGTGAAAAACGCGCACAAAATGTGTTATTCTTTACCGAACAATAGGGTACGTTGTTCTCCCCCACCCATAATGTATTGGGATCCAGTTTCTCCAGGCTTTGATCAGAGAGAAGAAGGTAAATCCCTTCTTCTTCGTCGGATTTTGAAACAAATCTATATACGGCCTTTACAACAAAAGGTGCGTCCTCAACTTCCAGATAACAGCAATCATCTTCCGTCTCAATGATATACTGTCCAGACTCATCCCTTTTTAGATTTTGATAGAAGTAATTGACGATTTCCTTCCTAAATATTTCCTCGCCTCTGTAGAACCAGGTGCCTTCTTTGTCTATTTTTATATTGCATGGAGGAATATCGGTTTCCATATTCGATGTGTATATTTCTTTGTTTAAAATTCCTTTCTGCTGTCAAGGAGCAACGTAACCGGTCCATCATTGATCAACTCGATTTTCATCATCGCCTGAAATTCACCGGATCCCACGCGGTTGAGTTTTTCTCTGGCTTTGCTCACAAAATATTCGTATAGATTCTTTGCTGCCATCGGTTCTTCAGCGCGGATAAACGATGGCCTTCGCCCTTTCCTGCAGTCGCCAAGAAGCGTGAATTGAGACACGACGATCATCTCTCCCGATATATCAAGGAGCGAGAGGTTCATCTTTCCTTCAGAATCTTCGAATATCCTCAGGTTGATAACTTTTTCGAGGAGGTAGTCTGCGTCACTGCGGCTATCTTCTTTTTCTATACCGAGTAATACGAATATTCCTTTTTCGATGGAGGATATGATCTGCTCTTTTACACTGACATGGGTTCTGTCAACCCTTTGAACAACGCATCTCATAAATGATTTTGCTCCGTTCGGGTCGCATGTTAGCAATATTCACTTAATGGTTCAAGTCTTTTCTGGACTTCTTTTGATATCTTTATCATGATAGAATTAATTAATATTTATGAGGGGTTGAGGAATTTTATGGGCTCCGCAATCGGCGTCTGTTTTTTCCCTTCGTCAACTATTTATTTTCCATCTTGCGCACATTTTCCTCCAGTCTTTCTTTTTCCCTTTTGATAGCGGCATTCACGCCCTCAGCCAGGCGGCCCTCTTCATGGCTCTCTCATGTGCGTGCTTGGCAGCCTTCGTAGTCCTTGCCTCAGCTTCCCGCACTTTTGGTTCAATTTTTTCAGTAGTTTTCGTCGCTGCGTCTTCTATCTTTTGGCCACCTTGTTCAATTTTCTTCTCCACCGTCTGTGCAGTCTTTTGCACGGTTTTGCATGCTTCTCCCGCAGACCACATGACAGAAGGTAGCGCAAGGCAAATCATGCAAATGAGAATCACCATGCCGAAGAAATATTTTTTCATATCCTTTACCTCTAATTTTCCCATTATATGTTGAGACCTTTGAAAAACTACATATAGTGTCATTATGAGGAGCAAAGCGACGTGATAATCTTATGATTTATCAGCTCCTTATAAGATTTCTCCCTTCCGGTCGAAATGACAAAACGGGAGTTTTTCAAAGGTCTCATGTTATTGTACGATGAGAATCCCCGCCAGCGTCCCCTTGGGAATTTCTTCAGGTTTGGCACCGCTCCCAATAGGATAGATATCCCACCGCTTCCATAGATGGTCGAGAGCGAAGAGAAATTCTGCATCGCTTACCCTCCAGGGCTTGACAACTCTCCTGTGCGCTGCAGAAGGTGTGTCGACAGGATCAGGCAGCAAAACCGAACGATAGATTTTGACACCCAATCCCAGGGGACGGTGTTTTTTTTCTCATCGTGATTGCTTGACTGCTACGACCCGTTCATCAAGAGTGTGCGCCAACAAATGCGCCTCAGCAAAACCTGGAATGCCCTGCCGACCGCCATATTCTCGGCAGGATAGTGAAGCTACCGCGACGGAAAATTTTACTGACGCGGGAAGATCGTACCCAAGGCTGACTGCCATGCTGAAGGCCGCATGAAAATTATCTCCCGCACCGGTAGTATCTTTTACGCTCACCGCGGGCGCCGGTATGTGGAGAAGTTGCTCGTTGTAAAGATAATACGCTCCGTGCGCGCCATGTGTTACCACGAGGTATCCATTGATCATTTTCGCGAGACGAAACATCTTTTGGTCAAAGGAGAGATCCGCAAGTTTCAATTCGCTTATCTGCAAAAATTCAAAATTGGGAATGAAATAATCAGCTGCCACCATCATATCAGGCATATTGTCATGCCATCGTTCGCAGTCATATATAATCCTGACGCCCTCACCGGCCAATTTTTTTATATCTTTCGCGAGATACGTCACTTCAGGATCAAGCAGAATTACCTTTACAGGGTTTATGAGTATCTGTGCCAGCCGATCCGACTTCAGTTTAGGCAAAGTGTTTCGCTCATATATGATGGTCCGATTACCACTCCCATGGGTTATAAGAATATACGCCACCGGTGTTTGTCCATGCTGTATGAACTCCACAAATCTCGTATCTACCGGGAAATCGTTTAAGCGTTTGAAACAAAATCTGCCGTTATCATCATCACCAAGATGACCATAGTATGCCGCCTTCCCACCGAGCCGGGCAATGCAACACGAAGCAGTACCACCCTGCCCTCCTCCCTCCATCATTCTGTATAAAAGTGGGATTTTGGTATCTTCCCGTGGGAATTGTTCTACAACGGCAATGAAATCCACACAGCTCCGGCCGATCACAAGCACGTCGATTTTTTCCATATCCCATTCCTTAAGTCTGAACTGAAAATTCTATCTTTGAATCATGTATAAATATGTTTAAAGCATACAATTAAAAATGATTAGTGTAAAACATAACCATTGTATAGTATATGCACAACGGAAATTATTTGAAATCGCACTACGATCCGATAGGTGAATACATGGGACTGCTCAATCTTCTGATCAACGATCCTTTGACGTTTATCCTTCTTGCAATACCTCTTTTGTACTCCATCATCATTCATGAGCTGGCTCATGGCTGGGTTGCATATCGGATGGGCGATCCTACAGCAAAACTACTCGGCAGGTTAAGCCTTAATCCGTTAAAGCACCTCGATCCAATTGGTACACTCATGCTTTTCATTTTCGGTTTTGGCTGGGCAAAGCCGGTCCCGGTAAACTTCAGTAATATACATGATACCCGCAAGGGGCTTATATTCATCTCCTCAGCGGGAATCATCGCGAATATGATTTTTGCCTTCGTTGCGTTCCTTCTTTTTCGCCTTTTATCACCCACGCCCGCAGGAGTTCTCGCAACCTTTCTCTTTTATCTGGCACAGATAAATATCATCCTTGCCTCATTTAATTTGATCCCGATTCCCCCTCTTGACGGTTCAAAAATTCTCATGGGATTCGTATCGGAAAGGTTTCAATATTATCTTTCGCGCATTGAGCCGTATGGATTGTTCATCATTATCGGTTTATTGTATTTTAGAGCGTTAGACCCTCTGATCGCTTTTTTCCGTTGGATAATTTTGGGTCTGATAGGTATCTTATTGCCATGACAGACTGGGTATTTGAAAATCATACCCACTAGTCACTCATACCGTTTAAGATATTCTCTGCAGTGGGGACAGAATATTCTGTTGGTTGAATCACAGTATGAATCTTCGGCGTGGCATAACGGGCAGTGAAACATACTGCGGCGGGAACCGGGGTCAGGTTTGGGAAGGTCACTGCCGCAGAACGGACAGGCTGTCGCTTCTTTTTTTTTGATTTCTTCTCCGCAGAAAGGACATTTTCTCATATGGAAAAGGGGACAGGCTACTTTATGGAGTGAGGAAAAGGGAGGAAAAGTAGCCTGTCCCCTTTTCCTCGTTATTACGACAATTTCATGACGGCATTTTTTATACGTTCCAGTCCCTCTTCGATGTTGATCAAAGAGGTGGCATACGAGAGACGTATATGATTGTCATGACCAAAATCTGCCCCTGGAACAACAGCCACGTTGGCCACATCCAGGAGATATGCTGCGAAATCAGATGAATTGTGTATGACCCTTCCCTGGTAAGAGCGTCCGAATAGAGAAGACACGTCGGGAAATACATAAAAGGCGCCCCTGGGAATCATGCATGTAATGCCCTGTATGGCATTTAATTTTTCGACGATTACATTTCTCCTTTTTTTAAATTCTTCAACCATTTCCGCGACGCTGTTCTGCGGCCCATTTAATGCTTCCACTGCAGCTTTTTGCGCAATTGATGTAGGATTTGACGTGTTCTGGCTCTGGAGCTTCGTGACAGAATCGATAATTTCTTCCGGGCCCGCTGCGTACCCTATTCTCCAGCCTGTCATGGAATATGCTTTGGATACCCCGTTCACTACAACGGTCATGTTCTTCATCTCTTCACTGAGGGATGCAATATTTACAAACACCTCGCCGTCGTATATGATTTTTTCATAGATGTCATCAGATATTACCAGAATGCCTTTCCCTGTTAATATTCCGGCGAGAGCTTCCAGTTCAGACGCGGTGTATACCACGCCCGTCGGATTTGATGGGCTGTTAATGATAATTGCCTTTGTTTTCCCGGTGAGGGCAGATTCCAACTGCTTCGGCAGCATTTTAAATCCCTGCGATTCAACGGTCTTGACAATAACCGGCTTCGCGCCTGAGAGAATGACCATATCAAGATAAGAAACCCAGTAAGGAGAGGGAATTATAACCTCGTCGCCTTCCTCAAAAAGAACTTGGGTAAGGTTATAGAGGGTGTGCTTTGCCCCGCATGCAACGGTAATCTGTGATCTCTTGTAATGTAATTGATTGTCTTTGGACAATTTCCGAATGATCGCATCTTTCAGTTCGACAATCCCATCAACGGGTGTATATTTCGTAAACCCCTCTTCTATCGCCTTTATGGCTGCCATTTTAATGTGCAACGGAGTATCAAAATCAGGTTCCCCGGCGCCAAAACCGATTATGTTCCTGCCCTCTGCCCGTAATGCGTTGGCCTTGGCGGTAATTGCCAGCGTCGGAGACGGCTTTATTGCGGATATTCTTGATGATAGTTTCATACTATTCTGAGCCTTATTTTGCGAATTTTTCCTTTAACTTCTTGCAGACAATATCCGGTACTAGTCCCTGTACGGAGCCTCCCAGGCTGGCCGCTTCCTTGATTATCTGAGAACTTGTAAAAAACCATTCGTAACTGGTCATAAGAAACACCGTTTCTACATCCCTGTTCAGCCTCCGATTTATGAGTGCAAGCTGAAATTCATATTCAAAATCAGAGAGTGCTCTCAACCCTCTCAATATGATATTTGCTCCGGCCTTTTTGACATAATCGACAAGGAGCCCTGCATAGCTATCAACATGTACCATCTCAAAATCTGCAATGACTTCCGTGATCATTTCCAGCCTCTCTTCTACAGAAAAGAGATGGGCCGGTTTGTTCGGGTTATATGCAATAAGGACGACGATCTCATCAAACATTCTCGATCCTCTTTTGATAAGGTCGAGATGGCCATTAGTGATAGGATCAAATGAACCAGGATACACAGCTATTTTTTTCATATATACGTTCCTTTTTCTCTTTCCATTCTTTTAAAAAAGGAGATACGCGTATCACCATATCTTCTCTGATCTGTCAACATAAAAGTCCCTGTCAGCGTTCCCGGTATATCTTCCCTTACAGAATGCTGGAAAATCGCAACACCATCTGAGGAAATCATTTCTCCTTCACCGAGATATTGAAATATTTCCCTGATAAATCCTTTTTCGTAAGGCGGATCAGCAAAGAGGAAATCGAATTTTTCCCCTTTGCGCTGCAGTTTCTTTATACCTTTCGCTGCTTCTGTCTCCAGAATTTGATATTTATTGTTGATACCCAGTTCAAGGAGATTTCGTTTTATCGCATTCACCATGACAGGGTTCTTTTCTACAAACACAACTTTCGCGGCTCCCCTGCTAAGAGCCTCCAACCCCACATTGCCGCACCCTGCAAAAAGATCAAGGAATGACTTTCCTGAAACTTCCTGAAGTATATTGAAAAGTGATTCCTTGATCCCATCAGAGGTAGGTCTTGTCTTACTATTTTTTGGTGAGTAGATTCGTCTCCCCTTCGCATCACCCCCAATAATTCTCATAAATAGTTTCTAACAAGAATTTCGGCAATCTGCACAGCGTTCAGCGCGGCGCCCTTCCTCACATTGTCGGACACTATCCACATATTAATACCGTTTTCTATTGATTCATCCTCTCTGATCCTGCCGACAAATGTATCGTCCCTACCTGCCGCATCAATGGGAAGGGGATATTTATTTCGTTTCAGGTCATCCACGACGGTCACACCTGGTGCATGAGAAAGAATTTCTCTCACCTCGTCCGCGGTAATCTTTTTTTCCGTTTCTATATTTACTGATTCCGAATGTCCGAACAAAACGGGGACTCTTACCGTCGTGGCAGTCACGGCGACAGATGGGTCATTAAAAATTTTTTTTGTTTCATTCACCATCTTCATTTCTTCTTTTGAATAGCCATTATCCAGAAACACATCTATATGGGGAAGGCAGTTGAACGCGATCCTATGGGGATATACCTTTATTTCTGGTTCACGGTTGCTCAGAAGAGCTCTCGTTTGTTCAATCAACTCCTCAATAGCCTTCTTCCCGGTTCCTGATACGGCCTGCTTGAGGGCGACAACCATTTGAATTGTAGAGCAGTTCGGATTCGAAATTATGCCCCTGTTCTTGTACATGCCGATTGATTCGGGATTAACCTCTGGAACTACAAGGGGAATATCAGGCTCCATTCTAAAGGCGCTCGTGTTATCGATCACAATACACCCGGACGCTGCGGCAATGGGGGCGAACCGCTGGCTGATGCTTCCTCCCGCCGAAAAGAGACCTATCTGTATCCCGGCAAACGATTTCTCATTCAACACTCGGATAGGGTGCAATTCCCCATTAAATTTCAGTTCCTTTCCGATGGATCGTTCCGAAGCAAGAAGGGTTAGACGACTCACCGGAAACTTTCTTTCCTCCAGGATTTTCACCATTTCATTCCCAACGGCACCTGTAGCACCCACTACCGCAACATGATATGCATTCACCACATTTTCCTTTTCTTTTGATTTTAACAGTTAAGAGACTTTCAAAATACTTTCCGTGAAACCATTACCACGGTAAGGGTTCGTCGTGTCATTTTTTCAGCAATCGATCCAGCTGAAAACGAAAACCCTTGGTTTTAAACTCTGTATATACCCTTTTTCCCAATTTCATGATCAGCCACGTCGGACCGGATAAGCTATAGCCAAACGCAAACGTAAACATCATGATCTGAGGCTCTGCAATAACGATGATCATGATAAATACAATAAGGACAAACGACATGAAAGGTTTCCTGGAAAAAAAGTTAAGGTCTTTAAAACTGTAATATTTAATACTGCTTATCATCATCAATGAGAGGGAAACGACAATGATTAAGATAGACAGATGGTTCAATTTCCCACTTCCTCCGAGATAGTAGAAAAGCAGCACTCCTGTTGCAACTACAGAGGCGGCGCCCGGGATGGGTAGCCCATTGAAAACCTTGCTGTCAATCAAGCCTATCTGAACATTGAATCGCGCGAGCCGCACGGCTCCGCAAAAGACGAAAAGAAACGCTGCAAGCCAGCCCCATCGCACGGCTCCGCAAAAGACGAAAAGAAACGCTGCAAGCCAGCCCCATTTACCGAATGTTGACAGCGCCCAGTTGTAGGTGAGAATAGCCGGTGCCACACCGAAGGCCACAAGATCAGACAGGGAATCGTACTCTGAACCGAACTTGCTGGTCGTATTCGTCATCCTTGCGATTCTCCCATCCAGACCGTCCAGCACAAAGGCTATCAGAATGGGCACTGCCGCAAACCAGTACTCTTCTTTCATAGAGGCGATAATGGAATAAAAGCCGCAAAAAAGGCTTCCCGTAGTAAAAAGGTTGGGCAGCAAATAAATCCCTTTTTTCATTCGCTCTCTTTTTGATGTGACATTTTTCTTCATTGTAGCCATCCTATTTGTGTCTCTCCCGCCTTTACTTTATCGCCAACTTGTACTGATATTACCGAATCGGAAGGGAGAAAGACTTCTACTCGCGAACCGAATCTGATAAGACCGAATCGCTCACCTTTCAATATATGCATCCCCTCTTTTACCCAGCATTCAATCCTTCGTGCTATTAATCCCGCGATCTGTACCGTGAGAATTTCTTTCCCGTCATCCGTGCAAATAAGAATAGAATTTCTCTCATTAAGGTTCGATGCCTTGTCAAGATTGGCGGAAAAAAAACTCCCCTTGTCATAGTGTATGCGCCTTATCTTTCCCGTATAAGGTATCCGGTTGACATGGACATTCAATACATTCATAAATATACTGATTTTCTTTGCGGGAACCTTGAGAAGATCGTTCTCCATACCATCTTCGATCTTTATGACTTCGCCATCCGCAGGTGATATGACAGCTTTTGTATCAACTGGTGTATTCCGCTCCGGATTTCTGAAGAACCAGGCCACAAAAACCGTCGCAATAAAAAATACGAAGGCAACCCCTTTGAAACCGAAAAAAACTAAAGCGAGAGTGAAAACACCGAGTGGTATTATGAAAGGAAGGCCTTCGCGGACTATGATAGTATTATGATTCATTGCCATAATTGCACGACTACTTTGAGTCCTGGTAGGCGACATTACGGTATCTGGCGAGGATTCTGAATATCTGTTCTTTCCCCCTGAGTTTCCTCTTCTGCAAATTTTTCTTTTCTACTTCCTCTTCCGCAGTCAGATAAATTCGCTTGTTAAAACCCTCAAGATCAGCTTCAAGCTTTTCATGATCTTCTACATACTTCCTCAATTCTTCATCCTTCTGGATATATTTCTTAATCAAGAGCTCATCGGCCTCTTCCATGTATACTACCTCCGTATCACATTTTTATATTAAACAAAGGCACTTGTCAACACTTCATATTTGTAAGGAATTTTCTTACTGATCATTTATGGAACAGCGATATCTCCGCTTCTGAAAGACGGAGATATGCCGGTGTAAGATCATCATGATTGAGTAAATCGCCTTTTTTATACTTTTTCTCCCCTAAAAGACCCACCGTCACCGCTCTCACACCTTGATGGGTAGGGGATGCGAAAAAGGACTTATCCGGCAATGAATCATGAATAAGTCTTGCATGTTTCATTGCACCATCTCCCACGAATAATGTTTTATCATCTATGTTCGATAAAAAATCCCTTACGTCAACGACTCTCTCATGTTCTTTTATTTCCAATATATTATCTGGTTTCGTTCTGTAGAGCGCCGTATATACCTGGTTCTTTCTTGCGTCCAGCATAGGGCACACAAGCATTTCTGAATTTACCAGATTGTATGCCAACGCATCAAGCGTTGATACGCCGACAACGGGCTTGCCTGTCGCAAGGGCGATCCCCTTGAGCGTACTTATCCCCACGCGAAGCCCTGTAAACGATCCCGGCCCTCGAGTACATGCAAAGAGATCGATATTCCCTATTTCTATGTGTGAAATCCTGCATAAATCATGTATGGCGGGCAATACGATAACGGAATGGTTTACACCGAGATTTATGTTAATTTCACAAAGTATTTCGCTATCATCAAGGAGCGCAACGCTCGCCGATTGCGTTGATGTATCAAGCGCTAAAATCAACATGGTTATCGCGAAAAGATTTTATTGATATTTTCAAAACTAAGATTCAATCTTTCAATATCCATAATGAAAACAAACACCATAAGGATAACTAATATAACAAAACCAATCTGTTGCGCCGTTTCCCGCCATTTAATGTTAATTTCCTTACCTGTAATAATTTCTATAAAAAAGAAGAGAAGATGCCCCCCATCGAGGATGGGAATGGGAAAAAGATTGAGAATGGCAAGATTGATACTCAACAATGCCATGAAGAAAACAAATGGTATTATGCCTTCCCTGGCTTGCGTTCCCGCTATCTGGGCGATGAGAATCGGACCGCCAAGTGTTTTTGGAGAAATGACACCTTCGAAAATCTTAACAACACTGAGTACGGTCAACTTACTTATGAACCATGTCTGTTTTATTCCTGTCCAGAATGCCATAAATGGATTCATTCTCTCCGTCACCGCATACTGCGATGACGGACTGACGCCCATCTTATAAGATGCGATCTCTTCTCCAAAAATATTTTGGGTCTTCAGCAATCTTGGTTTCAATGAAACCTCTAATAATTGCTCATTCCTTTTAAGAGAGATATGTATTTCATTTCCCCCGCTTTTACTGATGTCTTCAGCAAGTTTCTCCCACCGTGAAATCTCTTGTCCGTTGATTGCGACGATCACATCGCCTTCTTTTATACCGGCCTCAAATGCCGGAGACCCTTCCTGAACACCGCCAATATAGGTAGTCAGTGCCGGCACCCCCGTCATATACACGATGGTGAAAATCAGTATGGCAAGGAGGAAATTAAAGATCGGACCGGCGGCGACAATGGCTATTCGTTTCGAGACCGGTTGTTTCAGGAAAGATCTCTTTTCATCTTCAGCCGAGAGCTCCTCATCGTGAGACTCTCCGAGGAGTTTGACATAGCCTCCCAGCGGAATCATTGAAATTAGATATTCCGTTTCTCCGACCTTTTTCCCTATCAGTCTGGGTCCAAATCCAAGGGAAAATTTTAATACACCCACGCCTGAATACTTGGCGACCAGAAAATGGCCGAATTCATGGGCAAAGATAAGAACTCCCAGCAGTACAATAAGAGATATGATGCTTACACCTAACACGATACAACAGTTATCCTTTCAATAGATTTCGACGCACAATTCCTCGCCCATCGATCCGCGTCCATTATTTCACCGAGGGTAGGAACCTCTTTTTTCTGATGGCAAGACAATGCTTCTTCGATTAATTTTGATATGTCCGTAAATCCTATTCTCTCCTCTAAGAATGCATGAACGGCAACCTCATTTGCCGCATTCATGACCGCGGGCATTGTCCCTCCTGCTTTTCCCGCTTTATACGCCAGTTGCAGGTTAGGAAATTTTTCTTCATCAGGGCGATAAAATTCCAGTACACCGACCTTAAACAAGTCAAGAGAAGCTCCAGGATTGAATATTCGTTCAGGAAAAGAAAGGGCATACGCGATGGGAATCCTCATATCCGGAATACTGAGCTGCGCCATTATTGATCCATCGATAAATTCAACCATGGAATGGATCATGCTTTGCGGATGAATATGCACCTCGATATTCTCCAAATCAACATGGAATAGCCACCGTGCTTCTATGATTTCCAGACCCTTGTTCATCATAGTAGCAGAATCAATGGTAATTTTTCGTCCCATCTTCCAGCTCGGGTGTTTCAATGCATCTGCAGGTTTTACCCCTGCAAGTTCTTTTTTTGAGAGATGGAAAAACGGCCCGCCAGACGCAGTGAGAATGATTCTTTTTATATCCTCTGCCCTTTGGCCGGTGATGCATTGAAAAATTGCACTGTGCTCGCTGTCAACCGGTAATATTCTAACATTCTTTTCGCGCGCTTTCTCAACAACAAGAGGTCCTGCCATCACCATTACTTCCTTATTCGCGAGGGCTATGTCTTTTCCTGCTTCAATCGCTTCCATGGTCGGCATAAGACCTGCCGAACCTACCATGGCGGAAATCACCATATGGGCTTCTTTTATCGATGCCACCTCGCGATACCCGTCCTCTCCGAACAATATTCCCGTACCTATGGAAGGATTTATTATCTTTTTCAATTCTCGCGCATGAATCTCATCGATAACTGATACGACCTGAGGTTTGAACTTTTCAATCTGTTGCCTGAGCAAACCAATATTCGTACATGCCGACAGGGCAACAACATTAAAGCGGTCATGATTGCTCCCTATCACATCTAATGCATTTTCTCCGATGGAGCCCGTTGACCCCAGTATAGATATATTCTTCATGTCATTATGAAAACTCTATAGTAGTACACAAATGGTGCAATAAATATCATGCAGTCAAGCCTGTCAAGCAAACCTCCGTGACCAATGAGAAACGAACCCGAATCCTTCACTCCTGACGCCCTTTTTATCATGGACTCGCACAGATCGCCCAGTTGACCTAAAATACCTCCACAAAGTCCGATTATGACGGCATGAAGAACAGGAAGCTTAGGATACACCACAGAGCGGAATACCAGGCATCCTATAACACAGCCTATGAATAACGCAATGGTACCTTCCACAGTCTTTCCCGGGCTCACCAGGGGTAAGAGTTTTTTCTTTCCGATCATTCTCCCTACATAAAATGCCGCGATATCTCCTGAGAATGCAAGTACGAGGATAAGAAAAATCCACACTATCCCGTCATCTGATTTCCTTACTAAGATGAAGTGGGACAGCATGAACGGTATGTACATAAAACCCATTACAATCTTGCGAAGAGGAGCGAAATCAAAAGAGTGAATGTGCGCCCTGAGGAGAAATAACATGAACACGGTTAAGACGGAAAATGCAGTGACAGCCTGCATTATGCGAAAATCACCCGAAAATGCCGCGAGAGGAAACAAGAAAGAAATTGCAATTCCTTGCCATTTTTCCCGGGAATATTCTTCACTAAAAACCATCCTGTTATACTCAATTACGGCTCCTAGAGAAATAATCATAATAAACGCGGTAAATACGCCCTCAGAACCATACATTATAATGGCAAAAAGTATCGGTACGGCGATAATTCCGGTGATCCATCTTTTTATATGAGGAGTCATCCCAGATCTGATCCACCTCTCTGGAGTTGATCACTTGTTAAACCAAATCTCCTCTCTCTCCGTTGAAAATCGTAAATCGCTTCCATAAGATGCTTTCGCCGGAAATCAGGCCATAGGACGTCAGTAAAGTAAAGCTCCGTATACGCAGTCTGCCATAATAAAAAGTTGCTCAACCTGTATTCTCCGCTTGTTCTTATCAATAGATCAGGATCCGGAATTTCTGCGGTATATAAATACTTTGAGAAGAGTTCTTTTGTAATATTTCGCGGTCTAATTTTACCGACTCTGCTGTCTTCCGCGATACTCCTTACTGCTTCAACAATTTCATCCCTTCCGCCATAGCTCAGCGCGAGATTGAGGACCATTCCCCTGTTGTGAGCAGTCTTTTCCATTGCTTCACTGAGCAATATTCTTACAGGCTCTTTTAATATACCAATATTACCAATGACCATCAGACGGATATCATTCTTCATCAATTTCTTAATTTCTGAATGAAGGTACTCTTTCAGCAATTCCATCAATGCATCCACTTCTTCTCGTGGGCGAAGCCAATTCTCCACAGAAAATGCATACAGCGTAAGGTATTGTATGCCCAGCTCCCGACAGACCTTTACAGTAAGCTTCACGGATTTTGCACCCTGTCTATGTCCTGATATCCTTCCCAGAGTGTGCTTTTCCGCCCATCTGCCATTACCATCCATAATGATCGCAATGTGCCGGGGAAGATTATTTTGATCAATTTTCTTCATTAAATATGCACTTCTTTTCTCTATATATATATAATTATTAAATATTACATTATCACAATCAAGGTAAAAGATCAAGTCACACGAAGATTGACGTACATATCATGAAAATAAATAAGGAGCCCCAAGGCTCCTTATTATTTATTCATTATTTCTCATAACCTTATAGTTAAATTTCCATGATTTCTTTTTCCTTGGAAGCAAGGATGCCATCGGCTTTTTCTATATATTTATCAGTTATTTCTTGAACCTCATCGTGATAGGCATAGAATTCATCCTCAGAAATGTCATTATCTTTCTTAAGGGTTTTAAGATTGTCATTCGTATCTCTTCTCGCGTTTCTCAGGTTGATTTTACACTCTTCTGCAAGCCTTTTTACAACCTTTACGAGTTCTCTTCTTCGCTCTTCTGTCAAAGAAGGAATTGCAATGCGTATCAATTTCCCATCGTTTATCGGATTGAGACCAAGGTCAGATTTTTGTATAGCTTTCTCGACACTCCCGATGACGCTGCTATCCCATGGTGATATCACAATCATCCGGCTCTCCGGTATAGAAAGCGTTGCAATCTGATTTAAGGGTGTGGGAACACCGTAGTACTCTACTTTTACACCGTCAAGAAGCGACAGCGACGCTCTTCCTGTCCTTACCTTATTCAGGGATTTCTCAAAAGAGCGGATTGCTTTATCCATGCTGTCTTGCAGTTCCTCAAACACCAATGCCTTCATATTCTATGCCCTGACAGTTGTTCCTACCGATTTTCCGCTAATCACACGTTTAATATTACCGTTTTTCTGCAAGTTAAATACCACAATAGGAAGATTATTCTCACGGCAAAGAGAAATTGCTGTTGCATCCATTACTTTAAGATGCCTCGTTAACACATCATTATAGCAAATCTCCTGAAACATGAGTGCATCACTATGTTTAACCGGATCCTTGTCATAGACGCCATCAACTTTCGTTGCCTTCAAAATAACGTCTGCCTTGATCTCTATGGCCCTTAATGAGGCGGCAGTATCTGTCGTAAAGTAGGGATTACCCGTACCGCCCGCAAATATGACAACCCTTCCTTTTTCCAAGTGACGAATAGCCCTCCTCTGAATGTAAGGTTCCGCCACTTCTTTCATCTCTATCGCGGACAATACTCGTGTAATGACGCTTTTCTTTTCTAATGCGCTCTGGAGCGCAATACTGTTTATGACCGTGGCGAGCATTCCCATGTAATCCGCGGAAGTCCTATCCATACCTTTTACGTTGGCTTCCAAGCCGCGAAATATATTTCCCCCGCCAACGACTATGCCCAGTTGCACACCGAGGTCGACTACCTCTTTTATCTCCTGGCTTATGCTGGATATTGCGTCAATATCTATCCCATAGGAACTCTTGCCCATAAGGACTTCGCCACTCAGTTTTAAAAGCACTCTTTTATAGATAGGTCGTTTCATTGTTATTGTTTCAGGTCTTCTCCCAGCTGGAACCGTATGAACCTCCTGATAATAATGTTCTCCCCGGTTTTTGCGATCATATTATTGATGAGTGTCTCAACGGTTATATCCGTATCCTTGATGAACTTCTGATTCAAAAGGCATACGTCCTCATAATATTTCTTGAGTTTTCCTTCTATAATCTTATCCCATATTTTCTCCGGTTTTTTCTCCGCCATGGCCTGACTTCTGTAAATTTCCTTTTCACCTTCCATGACTACAGATGGTATATCCTCCGGTCTTATATATGTAGGATTTGCCGCTGCGATATGCATTGTTAAATCCTTTGCCAGAAGTTGAAAATTATCCGTTTTCGCGACAAAGTCCGTTTCGCAATTAAGCTCTACCAAAACCCCGATTCTCCCACCCATGTGAATGTATGAGGAGATCACACCGTCTTTCGCTGCCTTCGATGATCTCTTTGTAGCGGCGGACATTCCTTTTTTTCGCAGAAACTCAATTGCCTTATCAAAGTTGCCATCAGAAACGGCAAGGGCCTCCTTGCAATCCATTATCCCGACGCCTGTCTTGTTTCTCAGTTCTTTTACCATTGTTGACGAAATGCTCAATTTTCCATACCTCCCGGACGCATTGCTTATTTATAATGCCGCTCCACATCACTTTCAAAAGTTTCATCAATATCTGTTATTCCATCCTTCGTTTCCACTGATTCAGGAACATCTGATCCCATAGCATCACCCGCAGTCATTGTTTCGGCCTGCACTTCCTTATCCGTATCAGCCTGAATATTTTCTTCAATCCTCTTTTTCCCATCTACGACGGCATCTGCAATCTTGGAAGCGAAAAGCTTAATCGCCCTGATCGCGTCATCATTGCCGGGAATAACATAATCAATATCATCGGGATCGCAATTAGTATCCACTATCGCCACAATAGGAATTCTCAGTTTCCGCGCTTCCTTTACGGCTATACTTTCCCTCTTTGGATCAACAACGAATAATCCACCCGGAACACGTTTAATTAATTTTATGCCGCCTAATACTTTATCAAGCTTATTCATCTCCTTCTGGAGTTTCATAATCTCTTTTTTAGGAAATGCTTTGATACTATCATCCGCAAACATTTTCTGCAGGGTGTTGAGCCTCTCTATCCTTTTACTGATGGTATTAAAATTAGTGAGCATACCACCTAACCACCTCTGATTCACAAAAGGCATCCCGCATCTCTCGGCTTCTTCTTTGACAGCTTCCTGAGATTGTTTTTTTGTACCTATGAAGAGAACATCTCTTCCCTCAGCAACCAGGTTCACAACGAAATCATATGCCGCCTGGAACATCCCTACTGTCTGCTGGAGGTCAATAATGTAAATGCCGTTTCTCGCACCAAATATGTAGGGTTTCATCTTCGGATTCCACTTGTTTGTCTGATGACCGAAGTGGACACCTGCCTCAAGTAACAATTTCATAGAAATACTCGCCATTTTTTGCACTCCTTGTGTGTTTTTGCCTCCATCCTTATCATCTTGCACGGGGAACTTTTCTCAGGAAAAGCAACATTCCGCCAATCAAAGGATGTGTGAAATTCGATGGCTGATAGCATAAAGATTTTTAATTAGCAAGTGAAAAAAGGCTCCATTTATGTATGATAGTGCGCATTAATCCTGATATATTCCATAGAAAGATCGGACGCATATACTCTATATGCCTTATTTCCCATTCCAAGCATCAAATGTACCTTTATTTCTTTCCTTGTCATGATCTCTGTCAGCTCTTTCTCATGGCCTTCGGTACGGCAACCACGAGCAAATACTGGAATATTCTCTATATAGAGCGTAATGCCCTCAAGGGGGAACTGCACCCCGGTGGAACCGGCGGCCGCCAAAATTCTCCCCCAGTTGGGATCACAACCGTAGAACGCCGTTTTCACCAGATTAGAGTTGGCAATTGCATAGGCAACTCTTTTCGCATCTGCCACTGATTTTGCCTCATCAACAAAAATCTCTATAACCTTAGTCGCTCCCTCACCATCTCTGATCATGTCCAACGAAAGATCGGACATTACATGGCAAAGCATCTCCTTGAACAAAGAAGTATTCACAGAAGATGAGGTAAGCCGTGTGTTCCGGGCAACACCATTTGCCAAAATTATGGCGGTATCGTTTGTGCTCATGCATCCATCAACCGTTATGGCATTAAAACTCCTGTCCGCCGCCCCCCTGAAAACTGTTTTAAGTACACGAGAATCTATGTCTGCATCGGTTATCACAAATGCGAGCATCGTTGCCATGTGAGGTTCTATCATGCCCGCTCCCTTCGCAATACCGCACACCGTAATTTCCTTCGAACCGATAAATCCTTTTCGACAAGATATCTTGGAATATTTATCCGTTGTCATGATCGCTTCTGCAGCAAGACAAACACCCTCTTGATGCAATCCTTCCACAAGCTCATTCATACCAACCCTGATATTATCTAATGGAAGCCTGTGTCCGATAACACCGGTAGATGCGACTAATACAAGTTCATCATTGATATGCAGCCTCTGTGACGCAATTTTTGACATTTCCACCGCATCCCCATATCCAGCGGGGCCTGTGGCTGCGTTCGCATTCCCGCTGTTTGCTACAATTGCCTGAGCTAAACCGGTTTTCACCCTTTCCATATCAAGGAGGACAGGTGCTGCTTTGATGCGATTTTTTGTAAATAACGCTGACACCTTTGCCGGAACGGTGGAAAAGATTAAGGCCAGATCCTTCATGCTGTCCTGCTTGATGCCCGCATGAATACCATTGGCCAGAAAACCGGGAACAGCATATGTTTCTGCATTCTGAGTCATAGTATATCGATACCCTCACATAATATAATTCATCCGCAACATTTTTTATACTTTTTCCCGCTCCCACACGGGCAGGGATCATTTCGTCCCACTTTTTTCGCATCTTTCTTCACAGTAGACGCCTGAGGCGTTTCTTCCCCCCGGCTCAGTATATAATCCTGGCTTGCTTTCTCCTGCATCTCATCTATTTCTTCCTCACGCTGGATCCTCACGATACAGAGCTTTTCAAGGGTATCTTCTTTAACCCTGTGGATCATGTCCATGAACATTTCATAACCCTCTTTCTGATATTCCCTGACGGGGTCCTTCTGGCCGTATCCTCTTAGACCGATGCCCTCCTTCAGGTGATCCATACTGAGGAGATGATCCTTCCAATGCGTATCTATAGACTGCAGCATGATGACCTTCATGAGGTAGTCCATGAGCGCTTTGCCGTATTCCTGCTCCTTATTATGAAGCAGTGTTTTTACCCTTGAAATGATGGTTTCCTTCATACCATCTATTCCCATATTGCCGGAGCTCTCAACGAGATGCAGACGGAGAGTAAACTGTTTGAATACTCGATCATCGAGGCCCTTCAGGTTCCATTCCTCAGGATGAGATTTCTCATCTACATATTCCGGGATTAGCACCTCTACAATTTCTTCCAGCATTTCTTCAATATCGGCCGACAGATCTTCTCCCTTCAGCACCCTTTTTCGCTGCTCATAAATAACCTGCCTCTGCCTGTTCATTACGTCGTCAAACTCAAGGAGATGCTTGCGAATATCGAAATTATGGGATTCCACCCTCTTTTGTGCATTCTCTATGGCCTTGGAAATAAGCTTGTGCTCAATCGGCTGATTCTCTTCCATGCCAATACGGTCCATTACGGATGAAATTCGTTCGGCACCAAATATCCTGAGAAGATCATCCTCGAGAGCAAGATAGAACTGCGAAGAACCCATATCTCCTTGGCGTCCCGATCGTCCTCTGAGCTGGTTGTCAATGCGACGACTCTCATGTCTTTCTGTCCCGAGAATATGAAGACCCCCGAGTTCAGCTACCCCTTCGCCAAGCTTTATATCGGTTCCGCGACCGGCCATATTAGTCGATATGGTCACCATGCCAGGTTGTCCAGCCTGGGCAACGATTTCCGCTTCCCTTTCATGATGTTTCGCATTGAGAACATGATGCTTGATTCCGGTTCGTGAAAGATATCTGCTTAATAGTTCAGATTTTTCAATGGATATGGTACCCACGAGGACAGGTCTTTTTTCTTTGTGCAGCGCTTTAATCTCTTCAATAACGGCATTAAATTTTTCCGCTTCAGTTTTGTAAATTATATCAGAATTATCGACTCGGATCATCGGCATGTTTGTCGGAATTACCATAACATCGAGGTTATAAATTTTCTTAAATTCAGCTGCCTCCGTATCGGCTGTTCCCGTCATGCCGGCCAGTTTTTTATACATCCTAAAGTAATTTTGGAAAGTTATTGATGCAAGTGTTTGATTTTCCCTCTCTATCTTTACCTTTTCCTTAGCTTCAAGGGCCTGATGAAGACCATCGCTGTAACGTCTTCCCGGCATGACCCTTCCCGTGAATTCATCAACAATAATAACTTTCCCTTCCGTAACCAGATAATCCACATCACTCTTAAAGAGTGCGTGTGCTTTCAACGCCTGGTTCACATGATGAAGGAGTTCGATATTCCTCGGTTCAAAGAGGTTCTGAACTTTCAGATAATTCTCTGCACGGGCAACACCCTCTTCCGTCAGAGCAACGGTGCGGCTCTTTTCATCAATCGTGTAATCCTTGTCTCTTCTTAATCGCGGTATTATCTGATTGATTCTGTAGTACTTATCCGTTGACTCTTCCGATGGTCCTGAAATTATGAGCGGCGTCCTCGCTTCATCAACGAGGATACTATCCACCTCATCAACAATGGCATAATTAAAGTCACGCTGCACGTAATCATCAAGGCTGAACTTCATATTATCGCGGAGGTAGTCGAAACCAAATTCATTGTTTGTACCGTACGTGATGTCCGCCCGATATGCCTCCCTTCTTTCGTGATCATCCATGCCATGGACAATGACACCGACAGTAAGGCCAAGAAACGTATAAATGGGGCCCATCCACCCCGCATCTCTCTTTGCCAGATAATCATTTACGGTAACCAAATGACACCCTTCTCCGGCGAGGGCATTTAAATAAAGCGGCATTGTCGCCGCGAGGGTTTTCCCCTCCCCCGTTTTCATCTCGGCAATCTTTCCCTCATGGAGTACCAATCCTCCTATTATTTGAACATCGAAAGGTCTCATGAGCAAAGTTCGTCTGGCAGCCTCCCTCGCCACAGCAAATGCCTCGATCAGTATGTCATCAAGTTCAGTTCCATTTTTTAATTTTTCCCTGAAATATGAAGTTTTTGCCCTCAGCTCCCCATCACTTAAGCCTGTTATAGTTGATTCCAGATTATTTATTTCTTCAAGGATTAAAGACAGTCGTTTTAATTCGCGATCATTTTTACTGCCGATTACCTTTTCCAATAGTGAAAAAAGCATGCGTTACCCTCTAAAAAAAAACCGGCAAATACCGGGAAGTGTGATTTCTCTCATTACAATTTCTCAATCCTGCGTCAAGGACTGAAAACCTAAATTAATTCAAATATCTTCTGGGATTTACCGGCACACCGTTCAAGAATACAGAGTAATGGAGGTGAGAACCCGTGCTGCGACCTGTATTTCCGACATACCCGATCAGGTCTCCTCTCTTCACAATAGTCCCTTGAGTCAGACTACTTTTTAAAAGGTGGCCGTACCAGGTCGATATCCCATGTCCATGATCGATTTTCACAGTATGCCCCATTTCACGATCGTAAAACACCTCGATCACTATGCCATCAGCAGGCGCCGCTATCTGAACACCTGCTCGTGCTGCAATGTCAATTCCCTTATGAAATTCTCTCGCTACCCCAAGCGGCGATGTCCTATATCCAAACTCCGACGTAACCCATCCCTGAACAGGCCACGTCGAAGGTGTAGCGGCAATTATGGATCTCTGTTCTCTCAAATACTTCAGTAATTCATGAAAACTACTTTTCTGGTCATTTGCATCCTTTGTGAGCTGATCAACGTTCTGATGGATTGTTGCTATTACTATCGTTTGATTCGACTCTGTGCCTGATGCATTCCTCATTTGCTCATTTATGGAACCGCCGATACCAAGAAGATGTCCTTTATATCGCGTATCTTCAATTCTCGCCATTGTCCTTATATTCTTATCGAGCTGGTTGAGCTCCTCCATTCTCACAGAAAACATGTTTACTTTTTCAACCAAACCATCGATCTCCAGCTTCTGTTCTTTCGTTTGTTTCCTTAATCGTTCCAGTTCGCTCCTGTCCCTTTTTATTTTAATATAGTCATAATATGCGTACATGGAAGACAGAGTAATAAGCAATAGACAGCACAGAAGTCCCTTTAACAGATTAGTTGAAAGCGTAAATTTCTTCGCGGAACTTTTTTTCTTGGGGATTATCAGGAAGGTATAAAAATTTCGTGGCATCTTTATTCCCTTTTAAAATCCTCATATCGACGAACTGTAACTTCTAACCACAAACATCTCAAAAGTCAAGGAGAGTTTATGTGCTGTGCAGAAAATTGACTTGACTTTGCAGGGAGTAATACGCTACACAGCGCGATCATGAAGAACATTTGTTGCTGGTAATCGCAGAAAGGAGTTCCCATGGTAAAATTTGATTCTAATGCTTTGAGAAATGTGGCTGTTGTAGGGCACGGTGCAACGGGAAAGACGTCTCTATGTGAGTCCTTACTTTATATCGCCGGAAAAACAGATCGTCCTGGGAAAGTCGATGAAGGCAATTCCAGTATGGATTTTGAACCGGAGGAGCAGAAGCGGCGCATCTCAATTAGTGCCGCCACAAATTTCTTCGAGTGGGAAAAGCATAAAATTACTATTCTTGACACACCGGGTGATTCCAATTTTGCGTATGATACCAGAAATTGTCTCCGTGTTGCAGATGGTGCAATAATAGTGATAGATGCCGTCGGTGGTGTAGAATTTCAAACCGAGAAGGTCTGGGAATACGCCAATGAGTACAAGCTTCCCCGCATCGTTTTTATCAACAGAATGGACCGTGAAAGAGCTGATTTTGGGAAAAGCATCGAGAGTATCATGAACCGCCTCGGTAAAAAGGCGACACCTATATTCCTACCTATTGGTGCAGAGGACTCCTTTAAGGGAGTCGTTGACCTCATACAAAAGAAGGCCCTATTCTTTGATGGTCTAAAAGGAACTTACAAATCAGGCGACATTCCACCAGATATGACAGACCTTGTTGAAAAATCGCGGGAGAATATGGTGGAAGATATCGCGGAATCCGATGATGCGTTAATGGACAAATACCTTGATACGGGTGAGTTAAGTGATGACGAACTCAAAACAGGGCTCCGGAAAAGTGTTATTTCAGGCAGCCTCGTTCCTGTCGTGTGTGGTGCCGCTTTGAAGAACATGGGTATTACATCCCTGATGGATTTAATTATACATGTCATGCCCTCCCCCTTGGATCGTGGTCCTGTCAGCGGGAAAAAACCGGCGACAGGTGACGCGGAGGCAAGAACCCCAGAGCCATCCACCCCTTTCTCCGCCATAGTCTTTAAAACCATTGCCGATCCCTATGCGGGAAGATTGACATTATTCCGCGTTGTTTCTGGAACGGTGAGCGCTGATTCGACATTTTACAATTCAACGCGCAAGATTACAGAACGTTTCGGAAATATCTTTTTCCCCGAGGGTAAAAATCAGAAATCTGTTGAATCTTTAGTACCGGGTGACATTGCCGCCGTAGCGAAATTAAAGGAAACAGCCACCGGCGATACGGTATGTAACGAAAAATTTCCCATTATTTTTGAAAAGGTTATACCTCCGCCACCCATCATGTCCTTTGCCGTTGCCCCTAAGAGTAGGGGCGATGAAGAAAAGATCGTTTCGTCCATCAACCGGATAATAGAGGAAGATCCTACTTTGACCTTTCACCGGGACGATCAGACTAAGGAAATGATTCTTTCCGGCATGGGGCAGGTTCACATTGAAGTATCCGTAGAAAAAATGAAGAGGAAATTCGGTGTGGAAGTAACCTTAAAAACCCCCAAGGTGCCATATAAGGAAACAATCAAGGGGAAAACAAATATTCAGGGAAAATATAAAAAGCAGTCCGGCGGTCGCGGGCAATTCGGCGATTGCTGGCTTGATATTGAACCGTTGCCCAAGGGCGGCGGGTTTGAGTTTGTTGATAAGATAGTCGGCGGTGTTATTCCGCAGCAGTACCGACCTGCCGTGGAAAAGGGAATTGTCGAAGCAATGGGGGAAGGCGTCGTCGCCGGATACCCTGTTGTTGATGTCAAGGTTTCTTTAGTAGACGGCTCATATCATACTGTCGATTCCTCAGAAATGGCCTTCAAGATAGCGGGATCTCTCGGTTTTAAAAAAGGAGTCCTGGCATGTCAACCGATACTCCTCGAACCTATTGTGAATATCGATATTGAAATTCCGGATGAGTATATGGGTGATGTCATCGGCGATCTGAACGGACGGCGCGGCAAAGTCCTGGGAATGGAATCAAAAGGAGTGAACAGAATCATAAAAGGACAGGTGCCCCTTGCAGAAATTCTACGGTATGCGCCTGATCTTCGCTCTATGACCAGCGGCAGAGGAACGTTTACGAACGAGCCCTCACATTACGAAGAAGTTCCTCCATTTATTGCCGAAAAGGTTATCGCCGAGTCGAAGAAAGAACAACAATAAACTGGGGTTCTCCTTTGAAGAAGGTACGTTCATCTTTTGCATTCAGGGAGCCGTTGATTCGATTGGATTGCGGGTAAATTTCGCTCAGACACTTGAGTCCTTACATTCTTGAATCAATAATAATCATATGGGGGAAGAGCCTAAAGTGGTCATCAAAGCGGCCGTAATAACCATCAGTGATAAAGGCTCTCGAGGGGAGCGCGAGGATTTAAGCGGTCAGGAGATCATCACACTTTTGAAGGATATCGGCGCTGTTATCGCCCATACTGAAATAATCCCCGATGAAAAAAAGAGAATTCGCGACACCTTGATTGACTGCGCTGATGCAAAAAGCCTTGCCCTTATTATAACTACCGGCGGAACTGGCGTAAGTCCGAGAGATGTAACACCGGATGCAACACGTGAAGTAATAGATAAAGAAGTACCGGGTATGGCTGAAGC
>PDVJ01000055.1_pt2 | contig 29128 bp, 28 predicted proteins | sample 1369811 | NCBI WGS metagenome assembly PDVJ01 (sample SAMN07795376, study PRJNA414565) | Alkali sediment metagenome, whole genome shotgun sequencing project. | reverse complement strand
TTGTAGCCATTTGGCCGGCCAGCGGAGTGCTGCGCTGTAGCCATTGGCGTAGCCAGCGCGCAATGACTGGCAGCGAACAATTTGTAAAACAATAGCTTACGAACCTACTCGACGTTCTGCACCTGCTCCCGCATCTGCTCGATCAGCACCTTCATGTCCACGGCAGCGCGGGTCGTCTCGGTGTCCTGCGACTTCGACGAGAGCGTGTTCGCTTCGCGATTGAACTCCTGCATCAGGAAATCGAGGCGCCGACCGGCGGGCTCCTGCGAATCGAGCACCTGCAGCGTCTCGGTGACGTGGCTGCCGAGCCGGTCGAGCTCCTCCTCCACGTCCATCTTGTAGGCGATGAGCGCGACCTCCTGTTCCAGCCGCTCGGGTTCCACGGCCGCACCGAGCTGGGACACTCGCTCGAGTACGCGCGTGCGGATGCGTGCCGCGACCTCGGGGAGCCGCGCACGTACGTTGGTTACCGACTCGCGAAGCAGTTCGAGCCGCTGCACCAGCAGGTCGCGCAGCCGCGCTCCCTCGCTCGCCCGCGACTGGTTGAGATCGGCCGTGGTCTCGCGCAGCAGTTCCATCGCGGCGGCGGCAATGGACTCCACGTCGCGCTCGGTCTCGCGGATCACTCCAGCCAGGCCAGCGCAGCAGGTCGAGTGGATCGAGCGGACCGGCGGCCTCTCCCGCAAGGGCCCGAACTTCGGCCGCGCCCGCAAGCAGCTGCTGGAGCAGGGGGCGATTGATCTCGGGAGCAGCTGCGGCCGCCGTGGCACCGCGGAGGTACATGCCGGCGTCCACCTTGCCGCGCCGCAGGCTGCCGGTGAGAAGCCGGCGGGCGTCGGTCTCGAGGCCGCGCAGGTCGTCGGGGAGCCGAAGCGAGAGCTCGAGGTAACGATGGTTGACCGAGCGGATCTCGCAAGTGAGCGTACCCCAGGGGCCCTGGCGCTCGCGGCGCGCGAAGCCGGTCATGCTGCGGATCATTCGGCGAATACTCAGCCTGGAACTGCGTGTTGCCGGGCGCGCCACTTACGCGGCGTCGGCGCGGAGTGCTATAAAGCCGGCCGAAGTTTACCCGAGATCCGGCGTGCAGGAGCGGCCGTTGCAGATCGAGCACGCTGAACTGAGTCTCCTCGGCAATCGCGAAGAAAACCAGGACAGGGTCGTCGTCGTCGCCGACGGTGACGACGCGTTGCTCGCGGTAGTCGACGGCATGGGCGGGCACGCGGACGGCGCCCGCGCGGCCGAGGCGGCCGTGCGGGCGATGCGTGAGGAGTTCGGAGAGTCGAGTCGGCCGCTGTTCGATCCCGGCGGGCTGCTGCATCTCACCCTGGGCCGCGCACACGCGGCCGTGGTCGCGCTGGGCCGGGCCCTGCCCGCGGACGTACGGCCGCGCGCGACCTGTGCCGCCTGCCTGGTGCGGGGCGAAAGCGCGTTCTGGGCGCACGTCGGCGACAGTCGTGTCTATCTGCTGCGGGGAGGCCGCGTACTCGATCGTACGCGCGATCACACGCACGTCGAGCAGTTGCTGCGCGCTGGCCGCATTACGGAGGTCCAGGCGCAGGAGCATCCGATGCGCAACTACGTCGAGAGCTGTCTCGGCGGCGACCCGGCGCTACCCGAGATGACGCTCGGCGGTCGGCGCACGCTGAAGCCCGGCGACGTGCTGCTGTTGTGCTCCGACGGACTGTGGTCCGGCGTGACCGATGCCGACATCATCTCGCTGTGCGGCTCGGCGGACCGCAGTCTCGCCGAGGCACTCGCGGAACTGGGCGAGCGTGCCGTTGCGGCGAACGCTCCGTTCGCCGACAACACCTCCGCGGCTGCGATGCGCTGGCTCGGCGCCTGAACGTCGCGCGGGAGTCACGCATGCGAGCGAGCGGCCGCGCCCCGGACGAACTGCGAGCGATCCGCATCACGCGTGGATTCACTCGTCACGCAGAGGGCTCGGTGCTCGTCGAGTTCGGCGATACGAGGGTGCTCGTCACGGCGAGCGTCGACGACGGAGTGCCGTCGTTCCTGCGCGGCAAGGGCGAGGGCTGGGTCACGGCCGAGTACGGCATGCTGCCGCGCTCCACGCACACGCGCTCGGCCCGCGAGGCGGCACGCGGCAAGCAGGGCGGCCGCACGCTCGAGATCCAGAGGCTGATCGGCCGCTCGCTGCGCGCCGTCGTCGACCTGCGCGCGCTCGGTGAGCGCAGCGTCACGCTCGACTGCGATGTGCTGCAGGCCGACGGTGGCACGCGCACAGCTTCGATAACGGGCGCCTATGTCGCGCTTGCCGATGCCATGGACACGCTGGTGCGCCGGCGCGCGATACCCGCGAGCCCGCTGCACGGGCAGGTTGCTGCGGTGTCGGTCGGCATCGTCGGCGGGGCGCCCGTGGTCGATCTCGACTACGTGGAGGACTCGTCAGCCGAGACCGACATGAACGTCGTGATGAACAACGGCGGCGGCTTCATCGAGGTGCAGGGAACTGCGGAGGGGCACGCTTTCCGTCGGCACGAGCTCGACGCGCTGCTCGATCTGGCCGCCGCGGCGTGTCAGCGCCTGTTCGCGGTGCAGTCGGAAGCGCTCGCGGCACCGCTGCCGTCGCAGGTCTCCCGGCCACGACGATGATCTCGCGCGCCGACGGCCTGCCGCCGCGGCTCGTGCTCGCGACCGGCAACGCCGCCAAGCTCCGCGAGATGCGCGCGATCCTCGCGCCGTGGCAGATCGACGTGCGACCGCAGTCCGAATTCACCGCGGCGGTGGCCGACGAGACGGGCCTGAGCTTCGTGGAGAACGCAATCCTCAAGGCGCGTTTCGCATCGCGGGCCGCAGGCCTGCCGTCGATTGCCGACGACTCGGGAATCGAAGTGGACGCGCTGGGTGGTGCGCCAGGCGTGTACTCGGCGCGCTACGCCGGTCCGCAGGCCGACGATGCGGCCAACAACGCGCGCCTGCTCGCCGAGCTCGATGGAGTTGCGGACACCGAGCGCGGAGCTCGCTATCGCTGCGCAATGGTGTTGCTGCGCGGTCCGGACGACGCGTCTCCGGTGATCTGCCAGGCGAGCTGGGAAGGACGCATCGGGCGCGTTCCCCGTGGCCGCGGTGGGTTCGGCTACGACCCGCTGTTCCTGGTCGGCGACGGAGATCTGACCGCGGCCGAACTGGATCCCGCACTCAAGAACCGCGCCAGCCATCGTGGCCAGGCACTTCGGGCGCTGGTGGACCTGCTCTCCCGATCGGGTCACCCGCCATGAGGCTCGTGGCTCCGCCGCTGTCACTCTACGTGCACCTGCCGTGGTGCGTGCGCAAGTGTCCCTACTGCGACTTCAACTCACACGCCCTTCCCGCGGCGGGGCTGCAGGAGCGCGCCTATGTGGATGCGCTGCTCGCCGACCTCGATTTCGCGGCGCGCGACTGCGCGGGCCGCGAGCTGGTGTCCGTGTTCTTCGGCGGCGGCACCCCGAGCCTGTTTGCAGCGGATTCCATCGGGCGGGTGCTCGAGCGTGCCGCTCAGCGGCTGCACCTTGCGTCGAACATCGAGGTGACGCTCGAGGCGAAGACGCGCGTGTCGCTGGGGGCGCAGAGTTTCGAAGACGCGAGCCTGGCCGCGCTCGGCCGCATTCACGGGAGCAGCGACACACTGGTCGCGGTCAAGGAACTCCGCGCCGCCGGCCTCGACAATTTCAATCTCGATCTCATGTATGCACTGCCGCGGCAGACGCTGGAAGCTGCGCTTGCCGACCTGGAGCAGGCGCTCGCGCTGCGGCCCGCGCATCTGTCGCACTACCAGCTCACGCTGGAGCCCGGCACGGCCTTCGAGCGACGGCCGCCGCCGCTGCCCGATGACGATACCGCCTGGGCGATGCAGGTCGCCTGCCAGGCGAGGCTGGCGGAGGCTGGCTACCGGCAGTACGAGGTCTCGGCGTACTCCGCTGCGGATCGCGAGTGCCGGCACAACCTCAATTACTGGCGCTTCGGCGACTATCTCGGCATCGGAGCTGGCGCACACGGCAAGCTCACCGACGCGGTGTCGGGTCGCATCCTGCGCACCGCCCGAGTACGCCAGCCTGGGCGCTATCTCGCGGCGCCTGAGCCCGCGGACCGGCTGCAGGAGTCGCGCACGGTACCCACCGCCGACCTGCCGTTCGAGTTCTTCCTGAATGCGCTGCGGATCGTGGACGGATTCGAGGTCTCGGAATTCGAAGCACGAACCGGTCTGCCGTGGGCGAGTGTTGCATCGCGCGTCGCGCGAGCCGAGGCCCGGGGCCTGATGCAGTCGGAACAGGCTGGGCGGTGGACGCCGACGGCGCTCGGCCAGCGATTCCTCAACGATCTGCAGCTCGCGTTCCTGCCGGATCCCCCGGAGTCTCCGCGAGCGGGCAGCCTCCAAGCTCTTGCTTCGACTGCGGAAATCGGCTAGACGCAGCGCACTTATTCACATCGCCTGGCCGGCGGCCCAGATTCGACATGTTACGGCTTGTAGTCGAAGTGACATGTTAGGCGAGGTTCGTAAGTCGCTGTTTTGGAAAGTGAAAATACAGTGGTCAAAATTTAACCAATCTGAAAACGTCCGGCTGTCGTCCGGATGCCGACCCGTTGCAGTCCTGATGATCCACAGAGTTATCCACAATTGTTGTGGATAAGAATGGCGCGCGTCTTGGCAGCATTGGAAACGGGGCCGGCCGGGGTTGTCAGTAGTCCTGTCGACTCCTATACTTCGCGCCCTTTTTCCCATGTCTTCCCAAGGGCCGCGATCATGAAGAGCGGAATCCATCCCGAGTACAAGGCCATGACCGTTACCTGCAGCTGCGGTAACACGTTCGAGACGCGCTCGACGCTCGGCGAGGACCTGCAGATCGAAGTCTGCTCGAACTGCCACCCGTTCTACACGGGCAAGCAGAAGATCGTGGACACCGGTGGCCGCGTCGACCGCTTTCGCAAGAAATACGCGCGCAGCTGAGCGGCGCAACCTGGGTCGACCTTGCAGCGGGGCGCTTCGGCGCCCCGTTTCATTTCAGCATCGGCGGCCTGGAAGGCCCGGCCGCAGCGGCAGTGACCGTGCCCCGTCGATCCGGCGCAGTCCGCTCATGGAACTTCCGGACACCGCGGACGGCCTCTAGACTGCAGAGACGCACTTGGAGGCCGCTTGTCGATGAACCACTGGACCGCCTGCCGTTCGGCCATTGCCACCGTGCTCGCCGCCGTCACGGCGGTCGGTCTGGCAGTCGTGAGCGGTTGCGCAACCAATCCCGTGACCGGCAAGTCCGACGTCGTGACCATCTCGGCCGCACAGGAGGTCGAGATCGGGCGCAAGATGCACCCGCAGGTCCTACAGCAGTACGGCCGCTACGCCGACGAGGAACTGCAGTCCTACGTAACCGGGATCGGCCGCCGTATCGTCGGGGTGAGCCACCGCCCCGACCTCGAGTTCACGTTCACCGTGCTGGACAGCGAAGAGGTCAACGCCTTCGCACTTCCCGGCGGCTTCGTCTACATCACCCGCGGCATCATGGCCTACCTCAACAGCGAGGCAGAGCTGGTCGCCGTGCTGGGCCATGAGGTGGGCCACGTCACGGCGCGCCATGCGGTTCGCCAGCTGGGCGCGACGCTGATTGGCATCCTGACCGGCAGCGGCGATCTGGCGAACCTCGCCAACATGGCCGGAACGGCGCTCGTGCGCGGCTACGGTCGCGACATGGAGCTCGAGGCTGACTCGATTGGCGCCGAGTACCTGGCGAGGCTCGGCTACCTGCCCGAGGCCATGATCGACGTCGTGCGGCTGCTGAAGAACCAGGAGATGCTCGAGATCCAGATTGCGCGGCAGGAAGGGCGTGAGCCGCGCGTCTATCACGGCGTGTTCTCGACGCACCCGGACAACGACAAGCGCCTGCAGGAAGTCGTCGCCTCGGCCGGCAAGGCCTCCGGTGGCGGCGCAACGCTTCAGGACGGCCGCGAGGCCTACCTGCGTCGCATCGATAGGCTGCCGCTCGGGCCGAGCCAGGCGCAGGGCGTGGTGCGCAGCAGTCGCTTCTACCACGGCAGCCTCGGGTTCACTGTCGCCTTTCCGTCGGGTTGGGCAGTGCAGAACCTGCAGCGCGAGGTCATCGCCAGCAGTCCGCAGAAGGACGCGGTCCTGAAGCTGAGCGCCATGCCGCCGCCGCCGAACGTCAAGCCGGGCGAGTTCCTGGCGCGCAGTCTTTCGGGTGTCCCCCTGTCGCAGACGGAGCCCATCAAGGTCAATGGCCTCGACGGGTACACTGCGATTGCACGCGACGTGGCCCTGCCATGGGGCAACAGGGGGCCGGCGCGCTATGCCGTCGTCTACTACAACGGGCTGGCCTACGTGTTCATGGGTGGTACCCGGCTCACTTCGGCGTTTTCGGCCAGCGACCCGCTGCTTCTCTCCAGCATCAAGACCTTCCGCCGCCTGCGGGACAACGAGTTCCAGCTCGCCGAGCCGAGGCGGATCGCACTCCTGAAGGCAACGCCCCAGACCCGGATCCTGGCGCTTGCTGCGAAGTCGCCGATTGAGAAATACCCCGCCGAGCGCCTCCGCCTCCTCAATGACCTCTACCCCGACAAGGAGCCCCAGCCCGGCCAGTGGCTCAAGGTAGTGGATTAGCCACGGCTTGATCGTACCTGCCGGGCGTGCAAGGCTCTCATGCTGCTCTGCGGCATTGCGGGCGGGTCATAGCAGGAACGCCAAGATGACTACCAAGAAGTTCGAGCTGGTCAACGTCGCGACGGGCAAGAAGTCCACCCACGAGTCCTACTCAGGCACCGTCGGACCGGATTGCCTCAACGTCGCCAACCTATTGAAGGATCAAGGGATCTTTACGTTCGATCCCGGGTTCATGGCAACCGCTGCCTGCGAGAGCAAGATCACCTACATCGACGGTGATGCAGGCGTCCTTCTATACCGCGGCTTTCCTATCGAACAACTCGCGACGAAGTCCACCTTCATCGAGGTGGCCTACCTGCTGCTCCACGGCGACCTCCCCACCGCGGCGCAGCTCGAGGAGTACGACCGCGCGATCCGCCATCACACGATGATCAACGACTCGTTGCTGCGCTTCTTCAACGGGTTCCATTACGACGCCCACCCGATGGCGATGGTGTCGGCGGTGGTCTCGTCGATGGCGGCCTTCTATCACGACTCGATGGACATCCAGAATCCGCGCCATCGCGAGATCTTCGCGCACCGCATCCTCGCCAAGATTCCGACGATTTCGGCGGCGGCCTACAAGCACATGCTCGGCCAGCCGTTCGTCTATCCGCGCAACGACATGGACTACTGCGCGAACATGCTGCGCATGTTCTTTGCCGTGCCCACGGAGGACTACGAGGTGGACCCGGTCACCGCGCAGGCCCTCGACCTGCTGCTGATCCTGCACGCGGACCACGAGCAGAACGCGAGCACCTCCACGGTGCGCCTCGCCGGCAGCACCGGCACCAACCCGTACGCGGCGATCTCCGCGGGCGTCTCGGCGCTGTGGGGCCCTGCCCACGGCGGAGCCAACGAGGCCGTGCTGGCCATGCTCGAGGACATCGGCACGGTCACAAGCGGCTGATGGGCTTCGGCCACCGCGTGTACAAGAACTTCGACCCGCGCGCGAAGATCATCCGCGAGATGTGCCACAAGGTGCTCGCGCGCCTCGGCCAGACCGACAACCCGCTGTTCGAGCTGGCGCTGCGCCTCGAGGAGATCGCGCTCAAGGACGAGTACTTCATCGCCCGCAAGCTCTACCCGAACGTGGACTTCTACTCGGGCGTGATCTACAGCGCGCTCGGCATCCCGCGCTCGATGTTCACGGTGATGTTCGCGATCGCGCGCACGGCGGGCTGGGTTGCGCACTGGCAGGAGATGATCGCGGATCCCGCGATGAAGATCGGCCGGCCGCGGCAGCTCTACACCGGGTCCGTGCAGCGCGACTACGTGGACATCGAGAAACGCTGAGTCAGAGCAGCGCCTCGACCTCGGCCGCGCTCGCGCGGCGCATCGGCTTGCCGTCCACGGGGCTGGAGGGGGCCTGGCGGATGCCGTCCAGCGGGAACACGACCGCATCCACGGTCTGCCGGCCGGCGACGAACCTCAACGCCGGGTAGCTCACGGTGCGGTCGCGCTCGAAGCGCAGCCGCCGTTCCGCCACTTCATGCGGTACCCCGCGCTCCTCGAGCCGCAGCGACACCGCCTCGGGACTCTCGGTGAAAAGGTGCAGGTTGATCTCGGAATGCGGCGAGGCCGTGCCGGCCAGCACCGGCCCCACCAGGCGCGGATCGAAGTCCGCCATCAGTCGCATGGCCTCCAACGCTGCGCGCCGCAGAGTCGCCAGGTCGGCGGCGTGACGGTCGCCGCCGAACAGTCGCTGATGTGCCACGAGCGCCGCCTCGACCTCGGTGTTGCGCGGCAGTATCGAGGCGTCCATGACGCCGAGGCGGTCGGCCGCCTTGCGCTTGGCGAGCAGAAAGTCCGCGATGCCCTGCTCACGCATGATGCGCGCCGCTTCCTCAGCCACCGCCTGGCGCAGCAGGTCCGCGCGTGGATTGGGCCGTCGACTCATGGCAGGCTCCGCTAGAACAGCGAGTCGTCCCCGGCCGCCGGGTCGACGCTCTCGCCATCGAGGTCCACGCCCGCCGCACGCGCGCCCACGTCGGGCACGTGCCCCTCGAGGAAGACCTCGAACAGCGCTCCCGGCGCACCTGCCGAGGTCGGGTATCCCGACGAACGGCTGACCCACATGCGCACCACGCCCGGCGGCTCGGGCAGGCGGTGCTCCGGACGGTCGCGGAGCGCTTCCTGCATGAAGTGGAGCCACATCGGCAGCGCGGTGCGGCCGCCTTCCTCGTTCTCGCCGAGCGAGCGCTCCTGGTCGAAGCCGATCCACGCGGCGGCGACCACATCGGCGTTGTAGCCCACGAACCAGACGTCGCGGCGGTCGCTGGTCGTGCCGGTCTTGCCCGCGAGGTCCTTGCGGCCGAGCGCGAGCGCCGCCTGCGCGGTACCGCGGTTGATCACGTCGGCCATGATGTCCGTCATCACGTAGGCATTGGCGGGAGTGATCGCCTGCGGTGCGGCCTGCACGTCGGGGCAGTCGCTGCAGGCGACCGGCGCTTCGGGGCGGAAGACTACGCGATCCTCGCTGTCGATGACGTGATCGATGACATGCGGCGTGACGAGGAAGCCGCCGTTGGCGAACACGTCGAAGCCGCGCGCCATTTCCATCGGCGTAACCTGCCCGCTGCCGAGTGCAAAGGTCAGGTTCGGCGGCGTCGCCGCGGGTGTGAAGCCGAATGCCGCGATATGGCGGATAGTCGGGCCGATCCCAGCCGCGCGCAGCAGCCGCACTGAGACGAGGTTGCGGGAGCGCACCAGCGCCTCGCGCAGCGGGGTCGGCCCGTAGAAGCGTTTGTTGATGTTCTGGGGGCGCCATTCCTCCGTACCGGAGCCGCCCGGCAGAACGATCGGCGCGTCGTTGATCAGGCTCGCGGGCGTGAACCCCCGCTCGAGCGCTGCGGAGTATACGAAGGGCTTGAACGCCGACCCCGGCTGACGCTTCGCCTGCACCGCCCGGTTGTACTTGCTCGAGTCAAAGTCGAAGCCACCACTGAGTGAGATGACCGAGCCGTCACGCGGATCGATCGCCACGAGTGCACCCGCTACTGCCGGCACCTGCGCGAGGCGATATCGGCCTTCTCCGTAAGGCTCGAGGCAGACCACGTCGCCGATCCGCACCACTTCGGAGGCGTTGCGCGGGATGGGACCGAGCTGGTCGTCAGGCAGGGCGGCACGCGCCCAGGACAGGTCGTCCCATTCGAGGTCTGCGGAAGCGCCACTGCGCAGACGGATTCCCGCACCGCGCTCGCGCACGGCCTCGACTATCCCGACCACCAGGCTGCCGCGGTCGGCGTTTCGCTTGAAGGCATTCGCCCGTGACGCAGGATCCGCCAGCGCCGCCGCGTCCATGCGCTCCAGCGGTCCGCGATAACCGTGACGCCGCTCGTACTCGAGCATCGTGCGTCGCGCCGCAGCATCGGCGGCGGTCTGCAGCCGGCTGTCGATCGTGGTCATCACCCGAAAGCCCTCGGTGAGCGCGCGATCGCCGTAGCGCTGCGTCATCTCGAGGCGTGCCATCTCCGCGACGTATGGTGCGTCGAGTTCGACCTCAGGCCCATGTATCCGCGCAATGATCGGCTCGGCAGCCGCACGGTCGCGAGCCGCCCCATCGATCTTGCCCGTCTCTTCCATCCGTCGCAGTACGTAGGCGCGCCGCTCCCGAGCTCGTTCCACGCTCGCCACGGGATTGTCGAGCGACGGGGATCGCGGCAGCCCGGCTATCAGTGCGGCTTCGGCGAGCGAGAGGTCCTTCGGCTCCTTGTCGAAATAGACCTGCGCGGCCGCGCCGACTCCGTAGGCCCGCTGGCCGAGGAAGATGCGGTTCAGGTACAGGGTGAGAATTTCCTGCTTGCTGAACTCGCGCTCGAGTCGCAACGCGAGAAACACTTCCTTGAGTTTGCGACGCAGCGTTCGCTCTGAGGTAAGCACGGTGTTGCGCGCGAGCTGCATCGTGATGGTGCCGCCGCCCTCACGCACCGCGCCCGCGGAGAAGTTGGTCACCGCCGCGCGCACCAGGCTCTGCCAGTCCACGCCGGGATGGTCGAAGAAGCGGTCGTCCTCCGCCGCGAGAAACGCATCGACGAGCAGCGGGGGGACCTCCTCCCAGCTGACAGGAATGCGCCGCTGCTCACCGATCTGGGCGATCAGCTTGTCGTCGCGTGAGTAGACGGACAACGGCAGCTGCATGCGCACGTCGCGCAACTCGGCGGCCGCGGGAATTTCGGGTTCGAGGAACTGCAGCGCCCCTGCGAAACCGAGGATGACGGTGCCAACGAGTGCGAGCGCGACCGTGAGCACGGTCACGAGCACTCCTGCCGCGAGTTTGCTCATGCTCAAATCTGAGACCCAGTCCTTGATGCCCCTGCGGGCGATGTGCATAGTAGCCTGCGATTCAAGGGCAAACTCATCGAAAGGTGAGGACGCAAAGCCACCGGTCCAGAGTCAGCTCGGGACAGCGGGGTTGCCGGTCCGGATACCGTCGCGATGCTGGTGCTCGCGGCGAGTGTGATGAGGACCATGACGCAGCCACGCCGCTCGCGGGTCCGATCGAGCCGGGTAACTTCAGCGCCTGTCCCGTGAATCGAATGGATCCCAGATGCCCCGGGGGGCGTGCCGCTGATGATCGAAACTGCCGGTTCCCGCACAATTCTATTTGCCAGAACCCTGTTATATAGTGCCCCGGGGTTCAAGATTCTTTCAACGATCGCCGCGTAACCTCCTGAACTAGAAGGACTCACCCGTGTTGTTTCAGCGCAGGTCGCGTGCCGTCATCGGGCTCGACATCACCACCTCCTCGATCAAGCTCATCGAGCTGTCGCGTGCCGGTGATGGATACCGCGTCGAGTCGTATGCAGCCGAGCCGTCGCCTCCCAATGCCATCAACGAGAAGGCCATCGTGGATGCACAGGCCGTCGGCGATGCCGTGCGGCGCGCCGTAAAGCGCGCTGGGGCGCGCAGCCGGGACTGCGCCGTCGCGATCAGCGGTGACGCCGCGATCACCAAGGTGATCCAGATGCCTCGCAGCCTGCGCGAGGCCGACCTCGAGTCGCAGGTCGAGATGCAGGCTGACCAGTACATCCCATTCCCGATGGAAGAGGTGAGCTTCGACTTCGAGGTGATCGGTCCGTCCGAGAAGGACCCGGACATGCTCGACGTGCTCCTGGTGGCGACGCGCTCCGAGAACGTCGAGCAGCGCCAGTCGGCGGTGCAGTCGGCGGGACTCAGCGCGCGCATCGTCGACGTCGAGGCATTCGCGCTCGAGAACGCGTGTCGCCTTCTCACGCACCAGATGCCCGACGGCGGGATCCAACGCACAGTCGCGGTGATGGATTTCGGCGCGAGCAGCACGACTTTCTCGGTCCTGCGCGATCTCAAGGTGACCTACACGCGCGACTTCGCCTTCGGCGGGCAGCAGCTCACCGAGGAGATCATGCGGACCTACGGCCTGAGCATGGAGGAGGCCGGACGGTCGAAGAAGGAAGGCGGTCTGCCCGCCAACTACCAGTCCGAAGTGCTCGACCCGTTCATCGACGACATGTGCCAGCAGGTGAGCCGCTCGCTGCAGTTCTACCTGGCCTCGGGCAGCGGTCGCGAGCAGCCGGACCTGATTCTGATCTGTGGCGGCTGCGCGAATATTCCGGGCGTAGCCGACGTGATTGCCAGCCGCGTCGGCATCCCGGCCGAACGTGGTGATCCGCTCGGCCAGATGAAGATCTCCACGCGCGCGCTCGCGCAGGGCGTGAAGAAGGATGCCACTGCGCTGCTCACGGCCTGCGGACTCGCGCTGAGGAGCTTCGACTGACATGCCAAGAATCAACCTGCTGCCGTGGCGTCAGGCAGAACGTACGCGCAAGCGCCAGGAGTTCATCCTCTCGCTCGGCGCGGCCATCGCGACCGCGGCCCTGGTGACGCTGATCGGACGCTGGCAGATGAGCTCCGCCATCTCGCACCAGAACGATCGAAACGGGATCCTGAAGGAGGAGATCGCCGAGCTCGACAAACAGATCGCGGAGATCGAGGGCCTGGAGGACCAGAAGAGTCGGCTGCTGGCGCGGATGGAGATCATCGAGACGCTGCAGCGGAGCCGACCGGAAATCGTGCATGTCTTCGACGAGCTCGTGCGCATCCTGCCGGAAGGCGTGTACCTCACGTATCTGAAGCAGACCGGCACCAGCTTCGAGATGCGCGGCGTGGCGCAGTCGAGCACGCGCGTGTCGGCCTTCATGCGCAACATCGATACCTCCGAGTGGCTTGCAGACCCCGCGCTGCGCATCGTGGAGACCAAGGGTGGTGACTCCGGCAGGGGCGCGGACTTCACGCTGTTCGCGACCCAGCGCAGTCGCGCGACGCCCGAGGACGGGCAGGCGGCGGGCGAAAAGGTGGCCGCCAAATGAACAAGCTCAAGGAACTGTTCGAGCAGATGCGCGGACTGGACCCGAACGATCCGGGTCGCTGGCCGCTGCCCGTCCGCATCGGAACCGTCGTGCTGCTGTTCCTCCTGGTTGCCTCGGCCGGCTACTGGTACTTCGTCTGGAAATCCAAGCGACCTGAGTTGCTCGCGGCCCGTGCCATGGAAGCCGAGCTGTGGGACACGCTCGAGACCAAGGCGCGTCGGGCGGCGAACCTGCAGGCCTACAAGGACCAGCTCGCCGAAATGGAGAAGTCCTTCGGCGCGATGCTGCGCCAGCTGCCGAACAAGACCGAAGTGCCAAACCTCCTGGTGGACATTTCCCAGACCGGGCTCGCCGCCGGTCTCGAGGAGAAACTGTTCCAGCCACAGGGCGAGATCCGCAAGGACTTCTACGCCGAGCTGCCGATCAGCATCCGTCTCACCGGCAACTACCACCAGATGGGCAACTTCGCGGGTGGCATCGCTGCGTTGCCGCGCATCGTCACCCTGCACGACATAGAGATTGCTCCAGCGGGCAAGGAGGGTCGCGGTTCCAGCTCCGGGGACCTGGTGCTCAACGTGACCGCCAAGACCTACCGCTATCTCGACGAAGAAGAGCAGGAAAAGGACACCGCTGCGAAGGCCGAGAAAGGCAAGAAGAAGGGCACGCGCAAGACGTCCGAAAAGAAGGGCAAGCAGCCCGCCGGAAAGGACTGAACGAGCCATGGCCATGGTCCCGACCCATTCTCAACGCAGATTCCGCCTCTCCCTGGTCCTCGTGGCCTTGGGCACGCTCGCAGGCTGCGGCAACGACAATCAGGAGTTGCGCTCGAAGATCGAGGAGACCAAGGCGAAACCCGGGGGGCGCATCGAGCCTCTGCCCGAGGTCAAGCCTTACGAGACTTTCGCGTACGCCGCAGCCGAACAGCGCTCGCCGTTCGAGCCGGGCATTCCGGCGACGGCGAACACACCGAACGCGCTGCGCCCCGACGCGAATCGCCCACGCGAGTTCCTCGAGCAGTTTTCTCTCGACACACTGCGCATGGTGGGGACGCTGCGGCTGGACGGGCGCAATTACGGCCTCGTCCAGACCAAGGACGGCCTTGTCCACCGAGTGCTGCCCGGCAACTACCTCGGGCAGGCCGATGGGCGCATTACCGCCATCGAGGAAGGCCAGATCGCACTGATCGAGATCGTCCCGGACGGCGTGGGCGGGTTTGTCCAGCGTCCCGCTGCGCTCGCCCTGAGTGACTGATTCCAAGGAGACCCGAGCATGACCGCTGCTTCGTTGCATATCACCAACCGCCGCGAGGGCCCGCGCTCGGCGGGTCGCGCGCGATCCCGGGCAGCGCTTGCCGCGCTCGCCGCCCTGGCAGGTCTCGCCTGGCAGGTGGCGCTCGGCCAGGCCGCGACGCGTCTCGAGAAGGTCGAGGTGCAGCCGCAGCCGGGCGAGCAGCTCGAGGTCCGACTCGTGCTCGATGGCCCGGCGCCGCAGCCGATGACGTTCACCATCGACAACCCCGCAAGGCTTGCGGTGGACCTGCCGGGCACTGCGCTCGGACTGGACTCGCGGCGCATCGACGTAAATGCCGGCGGTGTCGACACGATCGTCGCAGCGGAAGCCTCGGGCCGCACGCGCGTCGTGTTCAACCTCGACCAGATGCAGGCCTACCAGACGCGCGTGTCCGGAAACACCGTCTACGTGACTCTCGGTGGCGGCGCGGCATCGGTGGCGGTCGCCCCGGTGAGCACCGGCACGGCCAACCAGGTCGCGGCAGCGCCCGCCGGGCTCGCGATCGAGAAGGTCGATTTCCGCCGCGGCAACGACGGTGCGGGACGCATCCTGGTGAGGACCAGCGACCCGCGGGTGCAGGCGAGCCTCAAGCAGGAAGGCGGTCGGATCGTCGTCGACTTCCCGCGCACCGGCCTTGCGCCCGGGCAGGCTCAGCGCTACGACGTCGTCGACTTCGCCACGCCGGTGAGCTCTTTCGACGTGTCCGCGACGGCTGCGGGCGCACGCATTGTGGTGGCGGTAGCCGGCGACTACGAGCAGCTCGCCTACCAGACCGATCGCGACTACGTGCTCGAACTGCGTCCGCGCGCAAAGGCCGCCGCGCCGGCCGATCCCGGCAAGCGGGAGTACAAGGGCGAGCGCCTGACGCTCAACTTCCAGGACATCGAGACGCGCGCGGTGCTGCAGCTGCTCGCGGAGACCAGTGGCCAGAACATCGTCGTCAGCGACTCGGTGCAGGGCAACGTCACGCTGCGGCTGCAGAACGTGCCGTGGGACCAGGCGCTCGACATCGTGCTTCGCACCAAGGGCCTCGACAAGCGGCAGGATGGCAACGTGGTGTTCGTGGCGCCGGCCGAGGAGCTCGCGGCGCGCGAGCGCCAGCTGCTCGAGTCGCAGAAAGCGATGGTCGAGCTCGCTCCACTTCGCACCGAGTACCTGCAGGTGAACTATGCCAAGGCTGCCGATCTCGCGGGGCTGATCCGCACGCAGGGCAAGTCCTCGCTGCTGTCCGAGCGCGGCAGCATCGCGATCGACGAGCGCACCAACACGCTGCTCCTGCAGGACACGGCCGACCGTCTCGCCGACATCCGCAAGCTGGTCGCGACGCTCGACATACCGGTCAAGCAGGTGCTGATCGAGGCACGCATCGTGATCGTCAACGACGACTTCAGCCGCCAGCTCGGTGTGCGCTTCGGCGGCGCGTTCGTGGGCAACTACGGCAGCAGCGACGGCCTGATGTGGCTCGGCTCCGAGGGCCTCAACTCGGCGGACGGCGACCGCGGCCCGATCATCAGTCCGAACGGCCCCGGTGGCGTCGGCCTCGACGGCAATCGGGTCGCCACCTCGCCCGTGCCGGACCGGTACCTCGTGAATCTGCCGATTGCGAACCCGGCGATGCGGCTGGCGATGACGCTGCTCGACAGCGACTACGTGGTGGACCTCGAGATCACGGCCGCGCAGAACGAGGGTCGCGGCGAGGTGGTCTCCGCTCCGCGCGTGATCACGGCCAACGGCAGGGAGGCGATCATCGAGCAGGGCCAGGAGATCCCCTACCAGGAGTCGGCCTCAAGCGGTGCGACGACCACGCAGTTCAAGAAGGCGGTGCTTTCGCTCAAGGTGACGCCGCAGATCACGCCCGACGACCGCATCCTGCTCGACCTCACCGTCAACAAGGACAGCGTCGGCCAGGTCGTGCCGAGCGCCACGGGCGGCTTCGTGCCGAGCATCGACACGCGCGAGATCACCACCCAGGTGCTGGTGAACGACGGGCAGACCGTGGTGCTGGGCGGCATCCTCGAGACCGAGCGCCGGGAGACGGTGGCCAAGGTGCCATTCCTCGGTGACATCCCGGGCCTCGGCGTGATGTTCCGCAGCAAGTCCAAGACGGACAACAAGGACGAGCTGCTGATCTTCGTGACGCCGAAGATCCTGCGCGAGGGCGCCGAGATCTACTGACGCCCTGCCGCGCGGGTGCGAGAATCGACGGCCGCAGTGACCCTGCGGCCGTTTTCTCTTCCGCGCAATGATCGACGCCGGCAACATATTCCTGGTGGGTCCCATGGGCTCGGGTAAGAGCGCCGTCGGCCGGCGGCTCGCCGGGCGCCTGGAACTCGAGTTCGTGGACAGCGACGCCGAGATCGAGTCGCGTACCGGCGTGGACATTCCGTACATATTCGAGCGCGAGGGCGAGCCTGGCTTCCGCCAGCGCGAGCGCGAGGTGCTCGACGAGCTCACGCGGCGCGATGGCGTGCTGGTCGCGACCGGCGGCGGCGCACTCCTCGACGCCGGCACCCGCGAGAATCTCAGGCGCAGAGGATGCGTGGTGTACCTTCGCACCTCGGTCGGGCAACAGCTGGCGCGCACGCGCCGCGGCGACCAGCGACCGCTGCTGAAGAACGACGATCCGCGCGGTACCCTCGAGCGGCTGATGCAGCAGCGCGCGCCGCTCTACGAGGAGATCGCCGACCTGACGGTCGACACCGACGGGCGGCGCGTCGCGGCTGTCGTCGAGGAGATCGCGACGTGGCTGGCGGCCACGAGAGGAGCGTGATGGAGCGACTGCGGATCGATCTCGGCCCGCGCGGTTACCCGATCCTGATCGGGCCGGGCCTGCTGGAGGCCGCCGAAGTGATGGACGAGGCGATTGCTGCGCGCGACGTGCTGGTCGTCACCAATTCCGTCGTTGCCCCACTGTATCTCGAGCGCTTCACGCGTGCGTTGCGTGATCGCCGCGTGGCTCCCCTGATCCTGCCCGACGGTGAGCGCTTCAAGACCCTGGATACCGTGGCCGGCGTACTCGATGCGCTGGTGGAGAGGCGCATGAATCGCGATGTCTGCGTCGCCGCGCTCGGCGGCGGCGTGATCGGTGATCTCGCCGGTTTCGCTGCGGCCTGCTACCAGCGCGGCGTGGACTTCGTGCAGGTGCCGACGACGCTGCTCGCGCAGGTCGACTCCTCGGTGGGCGGCAAGACCGGCGTCAACCACCCCGGCGGCAAGAACCTCATCGGCGCGTTCCACCAGCCACGCGCGGTGGTTTCCGACACCGACACGCTGAGAACGCTGCCGCGACGCGAATTGCGCGCCGGCGTCGCCGAGGTGATCAAATACGGACTCGTCGCCGATCCGGAATTCCTCGAGTGGATCGAGGCGAATCTCGAAGGCCTGCTCGGGCTCGATGCCGGGGCTCTCGCGCACGCGATCCGCCGTTCCTGCGAGATAAAGGCGGAGATCGTCGCCGAGGACGAGCGCGAGCATGGCAGGCGCGCGCTGCTCAACCTCGGGCACACCTTCGGGCATGCCATCGAGACGGCTGCGGGCTACGGTGAATGGCTGCACGGGGAGGCCGTCGGCGCGGGCATGCTGATGGCGGCGGACCTGTCCCGGCGCCTGGGCTGGCTGGAGGAGTCAGACGTCGCGAGGGTAAGGGCGTTGCTGCAGCGCGCTGGCCTGCCACTCGCCGCGCCCCCCATCGGCGCCGTACAGGCGCTCGAGCTCATGGGCATGGACAAGAAGGTACTCGCGGGGCGTATCCGCCTCGTGCTGATGCGTCGTCTGGGCAGCGGCGTCGTGAGTGGTGACTACCCGCCGGAGGCGCTTGTGGAAACGCTGCGTGCGCACTTCGGGGTCACGAAATGAACGGCGCAACGGGCCTGGCGCCCTACGCGCAACACGAGGAGGACACGCGCGGCCGGCGCTTGCCCGAGCCGCCGCCCCGCCATCGCACGGAGTACCAGCGCGACCGCGACCGCATCGTGCACTCCACTGCATTCCGCCGCCTGGTCTACAAGACCCAGGTGTTCGTGAACCACGAGGGCGACCTGTATCGCACGCGGCTCACGCACTCCCTCGAGGTGGCACAGATCGCCCGCAGCGTCGCCCGTGCGCTGGGCCTCAACGAGCCGCTCGCCGAGGCCATCTGTCTCGCGCACGATCTCGGGCACACGCCCTTCGGGCATGCGGGGCAGGACGCGCTCAACGACCGCATGCGGGAGTTCGGCGGTTTCGAGCACAACCTGCAGTCGCTGCGCGTGGTGGACGAACTCGAGGAACGCTACGCGGAATTCCCCGGCCTGAACCTCACCTTCGAGACCCGCGAGGGCATCCTGAAGCACTGCTCGGCCGCCAATGCGCGCCGGCTCGGCGAACTCGGCGCGCGCTTCCTCGAGAATCGTCAACCCTCGCTCGAGGCGCAGCTCGCCAATCTCGCCGACGCGATCGCGTACAACAACCACGACGTCGACGACGGCATCCGGGCCGGCCTCATCACCATCGAGGAACTGCGGGCCACCGCGATCTTCCGCCGCCAGCACGATCTCGTCACCGAGCGCTACCCTGACCTCGGTGCCCGCCGCCTCGTGCACGAGGTGGTGCGACGCATGATCGACTACCTCGTCAACGATCTCGTGAGCGCTTCCGCGGCGGCCATTGCGACCGCGCAGCCGGCGAGCGCCGAGGAGGTGCGCGCGCAACCAGCGCCACTGCTGGTCTTCAGCGATCAGGTGCACGCCGAGCATCTCGAGCTAAAGCGCTGGCTGCGTGACGGCCTCTACCGGCACTACCGCGTGCTGCGCATGACCACGAAGGCCGGGCGCGTCGTGCGCGAGCTGTTCGACGCGCTGCTCGAGGACGTGGCCCTGATGCCGACCGAGCACCAGGATGCCGCGCGCCGGCTCGAGGCCGAAGCCGGTCGCGCCGGTCGTGCGCGGGCCGTCGCTGACTACATCGCGGGCATGACCGACCGCTACGCGATCCTCGAGCATCAGCGACTGTTCGATCCGTCCGAGCGCACCTGAGGGTCGGCCGCGCCTCGGGTATCATTGCGCGCCGCGCCACCTTCCCGAGCCTCGCCCATGCCTGTCATCGCCAAGCAGATTCCCGCCCGCGAGCGCCTGATCTTCGCGCTGGACGTTTCCGACCCCTCCGAGGCGCGGCGCCTCACCGAGAACCTCGGGGACGCCGTGCACTTCTACAAGCTCGGCCTCGAGCTCTGCATGTCCGGCGGCTACTTCGAGCTGCTCGACTGGATGGTGTCGCGCGGCAAGAAGGTGTTCGTGGACCTCAAGTTCTTCGACGTGCCCGCCACGGTCGGCTCGGCCGTGAGGCAGCTGCGCAACCGCGGCGTGACCCTCACGACCGTGCACGGCAACCAGGCGATCATGGAGGCCGCTGCTGCCAACAAGGGCGACGTGAAGGTGCTTGCGGTCACGGTGCTCACCAGCCTCGATCGCGGCGACCTCGATGACCTCGGCTTTGCCTGCGACGTCGAGCAACTCGTGCTGTCGCGCGCACGCCGAGCGCTCGAGGCCGGCTGCGACGGGGTGGTGTCTTCGGGCCTCGAGGCGCCCAAGCTGCGCGAATTCATCGACCATCGCCTGCTGGTGGTGACGCCGGGCATCCGTCCCGTCGAGAACAAGCCCGTGGACGACCAGAAGCGGACCGTGGACGTCGCGCAGGCTTTCGCGAACGGCGCCGACTACATCGTGGTGGGGCGCCCCATACGGGACGCGGTAGATCCGCGTGCAGCCGCCGAGGCGATCCAGCGGACCATCGCCGGCATCTTCCCGGGCGGTGGCACTTGAGCGTGCCGCCCGCGAACGACCTGCTGCTGCGTGCGCTGCTGAGGCAACCGGTGCCGCGCACACCGCTGTGGATGATGCGCCAGGCGGGTCGCTATCTTCCGGAGTATCGCGCGACGCGGGCGAAGGCCGGCAGCTTCCTGAAGCTCTGCATGAATCCCGAGCTCGCCTGCGAAGTCACGTTGCAGCCGCTCGAACGCTACCGCCTCGACGCGGCGATCCTGTTCTCGGACATCCTCACCATCCCGCACGCGATGAACCTGGGACTGGAGTTCGAGGCAGGCGAGGGGCCGAAGATCGCGCGCCCGGTGCGCACGCCTGCTGACATCGACCGGCTGCCGATTCCCGACCCGGAAGGCGAGCTGCGCTACGTGATGGACGCCGTGCGCCTGATCAGGCGCGAGCTCAAGGGCCGGGTGCCGTTGATCGGCTTCGCCGGCAGCCCCTGGACCGTCGGCACGTACATGGTCGAGGGTGGTGGCAGCAAGAGTTTCCAGCACATCAAGGGCATGCTGTACGGTGCGCCGCGCGAGCTGCACCGCCTGCTCGATGTGATTGCACGCGCGACGCTCGCGTATCTCAACGCCCAGGTTGCGGCGGGTGCACAGGCCGTGATGGTGTTCGACACCTGGGGCGGGGCGCTCGCGCCGTCGGAATACCGCGAGTTCTCGCTGCGCTACATGCAGTACCTCGTCGAGGGCGTGACGCGCGAGCGGGAAGGGCGCCGCGTGCCGTTGATTCTGTTCACCAAGGGTGGCGGCCAGTGGCTCGGCGAGATGGCGGGCACGGGCTGCGACGCGCTCGGGGTGGACTGGACCACCGACCTTGCCGACGCGCGCCGCGCGGTCGCCGACCGCGTTGCGTTGCAGGGCAACCTCGACCCAGGCGTGCTCTACGCGCCGCCCAACGAGATCCGCGTCCAGGTGGGCAAGGTGCTCGCGAGCTACGGTCGCGGCCACGGACATGTCTTCAACCTCGGCCACGGCATCCATCCCGACGTGCCGCCGGAGCACGCGCTGGCGATGGTCGAAGCCGTGCACGAGCTGAGCCCGCAGTACCACGTCTAGCACGGGTCGGCTAGAGACGGCCCCGGGAGAATTCCATGGACATCGGCAAGATCGGCATCGGCGACGACCCACCGCGCGACGTCAACGTGCTCATCGAGATTCCTCAGGGCGGCGTGCCCGTGAAGTACGAACTCGACAAGGCCTCCGGCGCGCTCCGGGTGGACCGGTTCCTCAACACGGCGATGTTCTACCCCGGCAACTACGGGTTCATCCCGCACACGCTCTCGGGCGATGGCGATCCGGTCGACGTGATCGTCGTGGTGCCTAGCCCGGTGGTGGCGGGCGCGATCGTGCGCGTCAGGCCGGTGGGCGCGCTGCTCATGAAGGACGAGGCCGGCGACGACGAGAAGGTGATCGCCGTGCCGGTGGACAAGCTGCACCCATTCTACGAGGGCGTGAAATCCTACAAGGATCTGCCGGTTACGCTCACCGAGCAGATCGCGCACTTCTTCCAGCACTACAAGGACCTGGAGAAGGGCAAGTGGGTGACGATTGTGAGCTGGGTCGGCACCGAGAGGGCCGAGCGCATGATCGTGGACGGCATCCGGCGGGCGGCAGCCGCCGGCGACGATGTTGCCGCACACCACGTCGCGGGCGGTGCGCTCAAGCGACGGCGCGGGAAGTAGCGCCTATTTCGGCTTGAGCTGGTCCTTCAGCTCGCGTCTCAGGATCTTGCCGACGTTGGTCTTGGGCAACTCGTCCCGGAAGTAGACGCGCTTTGGCACCTTGTAGCCGGTCAGATCCTTGCGGCAGTGCTCGATGAGATCGGTCTCGGTGAGCGACGGGTCCTTCTTCACCGCGAACAGCGCCACCACTTCGCCCGCACGTTCGTCCGGCTGCGCGACGGCGGCGACTTCGAGCACGCCCGGGTGCGTGACCGCTACGCCCTCGACTTCGTTCGGGTAAACATTGAAGCCCGACACGAGGATCATGTCCTTCTTGCGGTCCTCGATGTAGACGTAGCCGTTCTCGTCCATGTAGCCGATGTCGCCGGTACGCAGGATGCGGCCGTCGATCATCACCTTGTCGGTCTCGTCGGGGCGGTTCCAGTAGCCTCGCATCACCTGCGGGCCCTCGACGCAGATCTCGCCCGACTGTCGCAGCGGCAGCTCGTTGCCGTCGTCGTCGCGGATGGTCACGATCGTGGAGGAGATCGGCAGCCCGATCGAGCCGTTGAACTCCGGCGCGTCGAAGCGGTTGATGCACGCCGCGGGTGAGGTCTCGGTGAGTCCCCAGGCCTGCGTGAGCGTGTTGCCCGTGACCGCCTTCCATCGCTCCGCGACCGCACGCTGCACCGCCATGCCGCCGCCGAGGCTCACCTTGAGCGCGCTGAAGTCGATCCTGTCGAAGCCCGGCGTGTTGAGCAGCGCGTTGAACAGGGTGTTCACGCCGCTGAAGAACGTGAAGCGGTACTTCGACAGCTCCTTCACGAATCCGTCGAAGTCGCGCGGATTGGCGATCAGCACGTTGTGCGCACCGAGCCGCAGGAAGAGCAGGCAGTTCGCCGTGAGCGAGAAGATGTGATAGAGCGGCAGCGCGGTGATCAGCACCATCTGGCCGCTCGCCTCGCGTAGCGACGGTCCCATCCAGGCCTCCGACTGCAGCACGTTCGCGACCATGTTGCGGTGGGTGAGCACCGCGCCCTTCGACACGCCGGTCGTGCCGCCGGTGTACTGCAGGAACGCGATGTCCTCGTGGCCCAGCGAGACGGGCTCGGGGTTCTCGTACTTGCCCTTGCTAATCGCCTCCGTGAAGCTCACCGAGCCCGGCAGCGAGTACTCGGGCACCTGCTTCTTGACGTGCCGCATCACGAAATTGACCAGCACCGACTTGGGAAACCGGAACAGGTCACCGATGCCGGTGACGATCACCGTCTCGACCCCGGTCTCGTCGATCACCTGCTCGAGAGTCGTCGCGAAGTTCTCGAGGATCAGGATCGCCTTTGCCCCCGAGTCCTTCAGCTGGTGCTCGAGTTCGCGCGGCGTGTAGAGCGGATTGGTATTCACGACCGTGAGGCCCGCTCGGAACGCGCCGGCGATCGCCACCGGGTACTGCAGGATGTTCGGCAGCATGATGGCGATGCGGTCGCCTTTCTTCAGGCCCGCGACCTTCTGCAGGTAGGCGGCGAAATGGCTGCTCAGTCGGTCGAGGTCGGCGTAGGTGAACGTCCGGTCCATCATCGTGTAGGCCGGCCGCTCCGCGAACTTCTCGAAGCTCTTCAGGATCAAGGCCTGCAGCGAAGGGATCTCGTTTGGATTGATCTCCGCTGGCACGTCCGCCGGGTAACTCCTGAGCCAGATCTTTTCCATACGTGCAACCCCCGCTCTTTCCGGGCCGCGGACCGATCCGCCGGTATTCCCGGGTGAATTCTTACTTATAGCAGCGGCGCCCGGGCTTTTCACTTGGTGAGCAGCGGTTTCAGCCTTGGCCAGACCAGCTCCAGCAGCTTCGGTTGCGCCGCCGCGTTCGGGTGAATGCCGTCGTCCTGCATGAGCGAATCGTCGAGCGCGATGCCGTTGAGGAAGAACGGCACCAGCGGCAGGCGGTAGTCGCTCGCGAGCGAGCCGTAGAGCTTCTCGAAAGCGCCCGCATAGGCCGGTCCGTAGTTGGGCGGGATGCGCATGCCGACCAGCAGCACCTTGGCGCCAGCCGCGCGCGACAGCTTGATGAGCGAGTCGAAATTGCCCCGCACGTCGGGGATCGGCAGGCCGCGCAGTCCGTCGTTGCCGCCGAGCTCGATGATCACCACCGCGGGCCGGTGCCGTTCGAGCGCACGCGGCAGCCGCGCCAGCGCGCCTCCTGTGGTCTCGCCGCTCGAACTGGCGTTGACCACCTGGTGCCCGTACCCTTGAGACTTCAGCCGGCCCTGCAGCAGAGCCACCCACCCCTGCTCGAGGCGCATCCCGTAGGCGGCGCTGAGGCTGTCGCCCACCACGAGGATTACCGGAGACTCCGCGGGCGCCGCCCGCGCGAACAGCGCTGGGTACAGCAGCAGGACTGCAAGCAAGAGGACGCGAATGGACACGGTGCTCGAGGCGGCGGGGTTGGGCAAGCAGGTTAGCAGCCCCGAGGGAACGCTCGCCATTCTGACGGACGTGACGCTCGCGATCCGGCGCGGCGAGACCGTGGCCGTGATGGGCGCCTCGGGCGCCGGCAAGTCCACACTGCTCGCGCTGCTCGCCGGCCTCGACGAGTCGACCTCCGGCACCGTGACGCTTGCCGGCAGCGAACTCACCGCGCTCGACGAGGATGGCCGCGCCGCGCTGCGTGCGCGCCACGTGGGCTTCGTGTTCCAGTCCTTCCACCTCGTGCCCTCGCTGACGGCGCTCGAGAACGTGATGCTGCCGCTCGAGCTCGCCGGGCGACGCGACGCGCGCGGTGCCGCGCTCGAGGTGCTCGGTCGCGTCGGCCTCGCCGGGCGCGTCGGGCACTACCCGCGGCAGCTCTCCGGCGGCGAGCAGCAGCGCGTGGCGATCGCGCGCGCTTTCGTCACGCGCCCCGATGTGCTGTTCGCCGACGAACCCACTGGCAACCTCGATGCGGCCACGGGCGAGCGGATCATGGACCTGCTGTTCGGCCTGAACGCCGAGACCGGCGCGACGCTGGTGCTCGTGACCCATGACCTGGCGCTTGCATCCCGCTGCGGCCGCGTGATCCGGCTCGACGCCGGTCGCATCGTCGGGGGCTGAGCGTGTCGAGCCTGCCGTTCGTGCTACGGAGCCTGCTGCGGGACCTCAAGTCCGGCGAGCTGGCCGTGCTGCTGCTCGCGCTGCTGGTGGCGGTGGCCTCGCTCACCGCGGTGGGCTTCTTCACCAGCCGCGTCGGTCGGGCGGTGAACCAGCAGGCAGGCGAGGTGCTCGCCGCCGACCTGCGCCTCGAGTCCGCACGCGAGATCGCCACGACCTACGACGACGAGGCGGGACGCCGCGGCCTCGCGGTCGCGCGAGTCACGTCCATGCCGAGCGTGGTGTTTCACGGCGAAGACTCCTCGCTCGTGGCGCTGCGCGCGGTGGGCGCAGGCTATCCGCTGCGCGGGCGGCTCAGGATCGCCGACGAGCCTTTCGGCACGCCACGCGCGACCGACTCGATTCCGCAGCCCGGCGAGGCCTGGGCCGACTCGCGGCTGCTGGCGCGGCTCGGCGTGCCGGTGGGCGCGAAACTGTCGGTGGGCTCGCACGAGGTGAGGGTCAAGCAGGTGCTCGACTACCGGCCCGACCAGGGTGCGGGCTTCGGCGATCTCTCCGCGACGCTCATGATCAACCTCGCCGACATCGCGGCCACCGGCCTCGTCCAGCCCGGCAGCCGCGTGAGCCGCGCGCTGCTCTTCGCCGGCGACACCGACGACGTCGCGGCATTCCGCGACTGGCTCAAGGCGAACAAGAAGCCCGGTGAGCGGCTGCAGGCGATCGAGGACGCGAGCCCGCAGATCCGCGCGTCCTCCGACCGCGCCGGACGGTTCCTGTCGCTCGCGAGCCTCGTCAGCGTGCTGCTCGCGGCCGTCGCCGTGGCGATGGCGGCGCGCCGCTATGCCGCGCGACACCTCGACAACGTCGCGCTCATGAAGTGCATGGGTGCCTCCCAGGGTTTCGTGCTGCGCCAGACCGTGCTGCAGCTCGTCGCGATCGCGGTGCTGGTGACGATCGCGGGAACGGCGGTGGGCTACGTCGCGCAGGCGGGCCTCGCGTGGCTGCTCAAGGACCTGATCCGCGCCGACCTGCCGCCGCCTGCCGCGACCACGGCATGGCTCGGTCTGGTGACGTCCGTGACGATCCTGGTGGGCTTCGCGCTGCCGCCGCTGCTGCAGCTGAAGCGCGTGCCGCCGGCGCGCGTGCTCCGCCGCAACCTCGAGCCGCCGCCGCTGCGCTATGCCGCCGTGTACCTGTTTGCGATCGGCGCGGTGCTCGGGCTGGTGCGCGACCCGACACTCGTCACGGTGGTCGCGATCGGCATCGGCGGAACGTTCCTGGCGCTCGCGCTGGCCGGCTGGCTGCTGGTGAAGGCGCTGGCGCCGCTGCGCCGAGGCGTCGGCGTCGCCTGGCGCTACGGCCTTGCCAACATCGCGCGCCGCGGCCGCGACAGCGTCGTGCAGATCGTGGCCTTCGGCCTGGGGATCATGGTGCTGTTGCTGCTCGCGCTGGTGCGCGACGACCTGCTCGAGAACTGGCGCGCGAGCCTGCCGGAGGGCGCACCGAACTACTTCATGATCAACATCCGCCCCGACGAGGGCGAGGCGATCGAGGCGTTCTTCGGCGAGCGCGGTCTGCCGCCCACCGAGCTGGTGCCGCTGGTGCGCGCGCGCCTCACGGCGATCAACGAGGTGCCGGTGAGCGAGATCAGGTTCCAGGGCGACCGCGCGCAGGACTTCGTCGAGCGCGAGGCGAACCTCACCTGGGCCGCCTCGCTGCGCGACGACAACCGGCTGATCTCGGGCACATGGTGGCGGGCGGGCGACGGTGGCGGGCCGCGCGTGTCGGTCGAGCAGGAGTACGCCGAGCGCCTGGGGCTCAAGCTTGGCGACACCGTCACCTACGACGTCGCAGGCGAGCCGGTCACGGCGAAGATCACCAGCCTGCGCGAGGTGCGCTGGGACTCGTTCCAGCCGAATTTCTTCATGGTGTTCTCGCCCGGCGTGCTCGAGGACGTGACCGGCACGCTGATCACGAGCGTGCACGTGCGCCCCGACCAGCGCCCGGCGCTGGTGGACCTCGTGCGACAGTTCCCCGAGGTGACCATCATCGACCTCGACACGCTGCTCTCGCAGGTACGCGACGTGATGGACAAGGCCGCGCTCGCCGTGCAGTACGTGTTCCTGTTCACGCTCGCCGCGGGGCTCACGGTGCTGCTCGCCGCGGTGCAGGCCACGCGCGACGAGCGCCGCTACGAGAGTGCGATGCTGCGCACGCTGGGCGCCAGCCGACGCGTGGTGTTCCAGGGCGTCGCCGCGGAGTTCACCGCGCTCGGGCTGCTCGCGGGCGTGCTGGCCGCCGCGGGCGCCACGGTCGCCGGATATTTCCTCGCGCGCGAGGTGTTCAACCTCGAGTACGCGCCGGACCCGTGGGTGTGGATCGCTGGCATCGCCGGCGGTGCGCTGCTGGTCGGCGTCGCGGGGGTGCTGGCGGCGCGCTCGGTGGTGACGCAGCCGCCGGCAGCGACCTTGCGACAGGCGCAGTGACCGCGGTATAGGTCAGCGTCCAGAGGGGGCGGAAGCCACCCGACTGTGATCGCTGGCCGCGCGAACCTCGTGCTGCGCATGGCGGGGTCGGAGGCGGGCGCCCCCTGCCGACCAAGGTACTCGGCGCTGTACGGGCTCAGCCCGTCGCAGATCGGCCTCGCCAACGAGCTGTGCGTCGGCCGGTCGGTGCAGGAGGCCTTCGCGGGGCTCGGCATCACGGTCAACCCGACGCGCTCGAAGCTCAAGCACATGCTCGCAAAGCGCGCGGTGCGCTCGCAGGCCGAACTGCCGCAGCTGCCGGTGCTGGGGCTGCGGCCGGCGTGAAGGGCGGCGATCTCCTCGCCGGTGGCGCGGTGCCCCTCTAATTGGGGGTTTACAGACGGCGGCGCCCGGATCCATATTCTGGTTCGAACCCGGCGGAACGACCGGGCAGAACAACAGGCAACGGTACCAACCGCAAAGGGAGGGCATATGGCAACCCGATCTTGCGCCGCGGTCGCCGCGGCGCTCGCCGGCATCGTCGCGATCGTAGGGCAGGGCGCCGCGAAGGCCGCGCCGGGGCCGGAGTACGAGTACCGGCTGCTCTACGAGCTGACCCGCACCGAATTCCAGCGCGTGAACCGCCTGTGCGGCATCGCGTTCAACAACGCGGGCCACGCCGCGTGGATCCGCAACGGCATCGTGAATCCCGACGGCACGAGCGACATCAACGTGCGGCAGCTGTGGTTTCACGACGGCACGCGGGCGCGGCTGCTGTGGTCGTCCACCGCGGCGAACTGGGTGGCGGGGCAGGACGAGTACTATCCGGATTGCAGCGGTACGAGCAACGTGGGGGGCGGTTCGACGGTGGCGCTCAACGACGACGACCTGCTGATGGTGCTCGTAGGTGCCCGCAGCGGCGCCCCGTCGGCACAGCCGGGGCAGAACCCACCGGAGTTCTTCTGGATCGACGCCGCGCAGGACCCGGCGTCAGTGCTGCGCACCGGCCAGTCTGCCAGCAGCAGCAACTTCCCCAGCTATGGCCGCGGCATCATCCTCAACAACCAGGGACAGGTCGGCTTCCACGCGGTCACTAACGGCGGCACGTCGAATGCCGGCTGGCTGCTCACGGCCACCAATGGCCTCACGAGCCAGTCGGGTGGGTTCCCGTCGCTGGAAAGCAACTGGGCGGCGGCCACGCTGGTCAACGACGCCGGCTGGGTCGCGTCGTCGTTCGGCCGGGGCAGCGGCTGTCCGGCCGGCGCCGGCTGCACCGTCCTGCTGTCGGTACTAGACACGACGCGCAACGACGCCTTGCGCCTGCGCGAGGTCGTCGTCGGACCGGGCTCCGCATGGATGGGTGCAGCGCGGCCTCGGATTCAACAACCGCGGCCTCGTGTCCATCCAGGGCGTCGGGAGCCAGGCCGCCTGCTACGAGCCACGCCTGTCGGTCTTCGACGTCGGTCTCGACCCGGCGGAACACCAGGTCGCCGGGGTAGGCACGCCGATTCCGATGCGCGAGCCGGGCAGCTGCTCGAACACGCTGGTCACCGGCACGGCGATGAACGACTGGAATCACCTCGCCTTCGGTGCGGATACCGAGGTCGACGGAATCAACGCCGCGCACATCTGGCTGGCGGACGTGAGCGGCAATCCGTTCCGGCGCGCGATCCCCGTATGGAGTGGTGATCCGACATCGCTGATCGACGTCGGTGGCGGCCGCAAGATCGCCGCAACCAGCAATCCCTGGATCGGTGCCGAGTCGCTGAACGAGAACGGACAGCTGGCGATCAGCACCTCGTTTGCGGACCTCAGTGCGGCGGGCTCGGGTA
>PDVJ01000057.1_pt1 | contig 29173 bp, 37 predicted proteins | sample 1369811 | NCBI WGS metagenome assembly PDVJ01 (sample SAMN07795376, study PRJNA414565) | Alkali sediment metagenome, whole genome shotgun sequencing project. | reverse complement strand
CAGCTGTAGCAGCATCTCCGGTTGCAGCCCCTGTGGCAGTTGCCGCTCCAGTAGCAGCCGCTAATGCTAATGCTATTTGTGCCGAACTTCCAGGTTCAGTATTTAAAGTTCTTGCATCCGTTGGCGACAGTGTGAATGTGGGCGATAAGATTATGATTTTGGAAGCAATGAAGATGGAGATCGACGTACTTGCACCACGTGCGGGTAAAGTTACATCACTCAATGTTGCGCCAAATGACAAAATCGAAGCGGGTCAAGTACTTGCTATCGTAGAGTAATTTCTTAACTTACTCTCGTTCCTCATTTCCCCAAGCGGGGAAAACTCTTCTACCTTATGTTTTTATCGTGGCAATGACAATAGATTTTGAGCTGACTCTTCCATCTTAGCAATAATGAGCGGTATGATGTCATGACTTTTTGTTTTATTGATAAAACCATTTGCCCCTAGACTTGCCGCTTCACGTTTATTATTATCACCCGTCATGGAACTGTTGACGATAATAGGGATATTTTTAGTCTCAGGATTTGCTTTTAGTTGTTTAACAACAGTAAACCCCGACATTTCTGGCATCTCAATATCGGTAATAATCGCGGGGATAGATGAGGGATTTGGGTGTGCTGCAATATAGTCTATCAACTCTTTCCCATTGTTGAATATTTGATAGGAGAGATGTGCATTGGCGAAAATTTGTCGTAAATGACGTTGTGCTGTTTTAGAATCCTCTGCTATAAGGACTGTGCCGTTACGTAGTTTGTCAGGTATGACCAAGTTTTGAATATTTTCAGGAGATTCATGGATATTGACCATGGCTTGAGGGACAACATCAGAGAGCAGTTTTTCATAGTCAAGTACCAAACAAAGGCTCCCGTCATCAAGACGTGTATCGTTGATCACAAGACCGTCTTCTCCTAAACGGTAGCTGTCGGGTGCATGCATTTCATTCCAGTTTTTCTTGATAACGCGATGGGCAAACATGATACGAATACCGATAATAATTCCATTAAAATCGCAAATGAGAAGATTGGATGCTTTTTTATGCTCATTGTCCAATTCAGCTCCCAACCATTTTGGAAGATTCAAAATAGGAATTTGAAGTCCGCGTAAAACAATGGTCCCTTCAAGGAGAGGATGAGAAGCGGGAATAAGCGTTAAGTGATGGTGTTTTGCTTCGACTACTTCACGTGTTTTAAAAACGTTGATTGCATAATACGGAGAAGTCTCTGCGGCATCAACTTTGAATATGAGCAATTGTACCTCATTATTTTTGGCCAGGTTAGTGGACGCATCTACATGTTCTAAAAGAGACATTCTGATCCTCTGCTAATTAATTGTATTAATGATATCACAAATAAGGGCTTTTTTTTACTAAAAAGTAAAGCCATAGCACTGTAAAATATAAGAAAGTCATAATGATGAAGGCAGAGTGTACCCAAAATGAGTCAAACTACTACTTGTCCGTTGGATTGCTATGATGCATGTTCCATTGTGATCGATAAAAATGGAAAATTAAAAGGTGATGAAAGTCATCCTGTTACGCAAGGATACTTATGTCCCCATTTGAATCATTTTGACGAATTTGAGCGAATTTTAGAACCGCGTTTACATGGCAAGACGATTAGCATGAACGAAGCGATGGATCAACTCTATACGTCACTGCAAAGCAGCGATCCTCAAAAGACGCTATTTTACCGCGGGAGTGGCAATATCGGTCTGATGCAGCGCAGTATGGATCATTTTTTTGCAGGGATGGGTGCTACGGGTACACGAGGTTCATTGTGTGACGGTGCGGGAGAAGCTGGGATAATTTCGGGACGCGGGATAAACCATGTCCTTTCACCTCAAATCATCAATGAGTCAGAAGTAGTGATTGTGTGGGGCAGAAATCCGCATGTAACGCATTCGCATCTGTTGGGATCGCTTAAAAATAAATCGATCATCGTCATCGATCCGGTCCAAACGCAATTAGCAAAAACAGCCAATCTTCATGTGCAGATTAAACCGCACTGCGATATGCAGTTTGCGTTGCTGCTGTCGCGTTTTTTAATCATTGAAGGATCAGAGGATAAAGAATTTTTGGAAACATACGGGGCTGAATATCACGATTTTTATGAACTGACACAGACCCTTCGGATTAAAGCAACGCTTCAAGGAATGGACGTAACGCTGGGGCAAATTGGCTCTATATTGGAGTTGGTTCGCGGTAAAAAAACCGTTATTTTAGTGGGTGCAGGTGTCCAAAAATATCGCAACGGTACTGATGTATTGCGTGCTATTGATGGGTTTGGGGCTCTTTTAGGGTTATTTGGAAAACCGGGGTGCGGGGTTGGATTTTTGGGATCATCGACGCAAGGGCTGGATCTGCCATTTCGTTCATTGCACAAAACAGTTCCTAAGCCTACGATTGATTTTTCGAAATATGAAACGGTGTTTGTTCAAGGGGGAAATCCGCTCTCGCAAATGCCTGACAGTGCCAAAGTTGCAAAAGGATTTGCGGCATCGGGGTTTAAAATCTATTTCGGGCTGTATGAAAATGAAACCTCTGCGGCATGTGATTTGATTATTCCTGCGAAAACTTTTTTGGAAAAAGAGGATGTCCGTAGCTCTTATGGAGATTTTAGCCTGCAAAAAATGTCAAAATTACGTGAGAGTGAGATAGGGATCAGCGAATACGATTTGGCTCACGGGCTGTGTTGCCATTTTAATCTATCTATCCCTTCACAGCAGGAGTCTCTGGAGTGTTTGTATGATCAGATGGTAAGGAAAAATGGAGTAGACTACCGGAAAAATATGCCTGATGTTCCGTACGAGGATGGATTTGAAACCGACAGCGGCGAATTTGAATTTTTGGATGAACTGGATTTGGATTCAAATGAGGAAGAGGGGCTTTTTTTATTGAGTCCCAAAGCTGCCAGATCGCTTAATTCACAGTTTCACCGTTCAAGCGAAGTGTATTTGCATCCGGGTTGTGGGTTTAAAGCGGGAGAGATGGTCACCATTACCAGCAAAACGGGATCGATCCGATTGCCGGTATCTCATGATGATCGGTTACGCAGTGACTGTGCGATCATTTATGCAGGAACGCCGGGGTTAAATACCCTTACTCCTAGTCTTTTGAGCTACGAGGGTGAAAGTGCAATATACCAAGAAAATAAAATAAAGGTAGAAAAATGTTAACTCAAAATTTTGATCAATTTGTCCTTCCAACCTATGCGCGTCAGCCTCTGAGTTTTGTTCAGGGAAAAAATGCACGTCTAACCGACAGTGAGGGCAAAGAGTACATTGATTTCGCGGCAGGGATCGCCGTGTAAGTGGTTCATGTATCCAATCTCTATTACATAGAACCGCAGGGTGAATGCGCCCGTCGTATTGTTCAACAAAGCGGCTATGACATGAAATGTTTTTTTGGAAACAGCGGTGCTGAAGCCAACGAGGGGGCGATTAAGATTGCCCGTAAGTTTGGGGAAGTGGACGGAGAGCCAAAGCGTTATAGAATTATTACGCTGGAACACTCTTTTCACGGACGTACGATCACTGCACTCAAAGCTACAGGTCAGGAATCGATGCACAACTATTTTGGCCCATTCCCCGATGGGTTTGTCTACGCTAAAAATATCGATGAGATAGAGTCACTTTTGGACGAGCATACGGTTGCGGTGATGATCGAGCTGGTACAAGGGGAGGGCGGAGTGCAACCGTTGGATCGCGACAAAGTACAAGCACTTGCTACATTGCTCAAATCACGTAATATTTTGCTCATGGTGGATGAAGTTCAGACAGGTATTTATCGCACGGGTGAGTTTTTGGCCTCGAATCTGTATGAGATCAAACCCGATGTCATCACACTTGCAAAGGGTCTAGGGGGTGGTGTTCCCATCGGTGTGGTGATGACCAATCGTTTGGATATTTTTGCCGCAGGGGATCACGGATCGACGTTTGGGGGGAACTATCTCTCCACGGCGGCCGCCAATGAAGTATTGGACATTCTCGAAGAGCTTAAAATCAGTGGAGAACTTGATGAGACGTTGATCTATTTTGAAGAGGCATTATCCCGTTTTGCAGCGCAGCATCCCGCCATCTTTTTGGAGCATGTCGGATTTGGTCTTATGCGCGGATTGCGTGTTGTGGACGCGGATACGTTGGGAAAGATTATCAATGCGGCACGTATGCAAGGGGTTATTGTTCTTAAAGCAGGGCGTAATACCCTTCGTTTCCTTCCGCCGCTTACGATTACCAAAGAGGACATCAACGAAGGATTTGCACGGCTTGAAAAAGCGATGGCAAGCTTATAAGGTCACGAATGCTTTTTAGTGAGTATATGCACGAGTGGCTGTATGGCGAGCATGGCTATTACGGATCGTATCATCCCATCGGTAAAAAAGGGGATTTTTATACGGCGGTCAGCACCTCCAAGTTTTTTGGCGGCTCTATTGCGCAGCATATTATTAAACGTATTGATGAGGGGTTTTTAGCCTCTGATGCATTGATTTGTGAGATCGGTGCCCACCATGGCTACTTATTGGCTGATATTATCGAGTTTCTTTATACGCTTCGCCCCAATCTTCTTGGGACTTTACGGTTTGGGATCGTTGAGCGTTTTGATACCCTTCAAGCTCAGCAAAAAGGGTATTTCGAGGAGTCTTTTGGTGATGTTATCAAACTGGAACATTATCACGATGTCAGTGAAATAGAGGCTTCTTGTGCTTTTTTCATCGCCAATGAGATATTTGATGCCTTTGAGTGCGAGCTTTTTTACAAAGGCAAAATCGGTCGCTTGGAAGAGGGCAAAGTAATTTTTGACGTAGAGTCACCTGAATGTTCGGAACATGCTTTAAAATATAAAAAAGATCGTGGGGAAATCGCGGTAGGATACGAAGCATTTGCCGCTTCGATGGCTAAAAGCGTTCCAAAATTTGAATTTATGAGTTTTGATTACGGTGAACTTGATGCACGCAGTGATTTTTCCATTCGTGTCTATCAAGAGCACAAAGTTTATCCGCTGTTTGATGAAGCATTGGACATGACAAAAGCATTTGGAAACACGGATATCACCTATGATGTCAACTTCGCCCATGTGAAAGAGGCTTTTGAATCTCAAGGGATGAAATGCTTACAGTACGCGACTCAGTTGGTAGCACTCGTAGAGATGGGGGTTTTGGATTTGCTCTCAACCTTGAAAGAAAAAGCAAACGATGAAATCTATATCCAAGAACTCGAAAAAGTAAAAGTGCTCATAACCCCATCACTCATGGGAGAACGGTTTAAAATGATCCGATTTGTAAAAGAGTAACCATGAAAAAATTTCTTTTGACGATAGCATTTATGAGCTCTCTCTCTGCCGGTATGTTGCACGATGCGGTGCATAATGGCGATAAGGTAAGAATCCAAAAGCATCTCAATAGCGGGGGGCGTGTAGATGAACCCAATGAGGCAGGATTAAGTGCTCTTCACGTTGCGATAAAGCTTGGAGATACCGTACTGGCACAAGTTTTTTTAGATCACGGGGCCGATATCAATTTTCAAGATTTTCAGGGTAATACGCCTTTGATCTTAGCCATTAAGAAAAAAAATCTGGAATTAACCACGTTTTGTGTCTTGCGCGGTGCGGATGTGAATTTGGCGAACAAAGAGGGGATCACACCGCTGCATCAAGCGGCCTTTAGCGGCAATGATTTGGTGGTAGATTTATTGCTCAAAGCCAAAGCGGATCCTTATGCGAAAAACAATGATGGGGCAACAGCGTATGATTTTGCAGTAGCAAAGAAAAACTTACTGATCGCACAAATGATTAAAATGATGATGCAGGGAAAACAATGAAGATTAAAGTAAACGGGGAAACCAGAGAGTTTCCAGAAGCAACAACACTTCAAGCACTGATCCAATCACTGGGATTGGAGTCCAAAGTCATGGCAGCAGCCGTCAATATGGAAATCGTGAAACAAGACGGATGGGATCAAGCGGTTTTGAACGATGGGGATACCATCGAACTGCTTGATTTTGTGGGCGGCGGGTGAATCGTTATTGATGTTGTAACAGTTTATCATACTTCGTTTTGAGGATAAGATACTCTTTATTTAGGTCTTCATACGCCTTTTGGTAATCAATCGTACATTCCTCATCCGATGCTTTTTCAACAGGAGGTACTTCAATGGCACTTTTTTGTGTTTTTGGGTTGAGGATGTAGGTGACTTCTTTGCCGTTCTCTTCTTTCACTACGGTTTGCAGTTCACCGTTCATCGTTTTTTTGATGACGGTATGCGTGCTGAGCCGATAGAGCGATGCATATTTTTGTATCGTTAGTAATTCTTCCATTATTTTTCTCCTATAAAGCTGTTTTCCGTAATACGATACCGCTGAGATACGCGGAATTTGGGATATTGAGTATGTAGGGATGATCTTCGTCTGCGCGTAAGAGTTCAATCACTTCGAGAGGGATACGCGCTTTGGTAGAGGCCTCGAGTGAGAGTTCCAACAGATCATTGAGCGCGACATGATGAGAGCATGAGAACACCGCAACGATTCCATTGTCATTCAAAAGTTTTAACGCCGCAGAGAGGAGAAATTTAAACCCTTTGATCGCCCCCTCAGCCTCTTTTTTGGTTTTGGCAAAGGGAGGAGGATCGAGGACGATGCAGTCATACATATTTTTGGTCATCTTCTCTAAGGTTAAAAAATCAAAGGCATCTTGTTTGATAATCTCACAGGTTTCAAAACCGTTGAGGGTAATGTTTTGCGCCACTTGTGCCAGCGCATGATCGGCAAGATCGACAAAACGGACATGAGCCCCATTTTTGAGGGCATACAGACCAAATCCACCCGCATTGCAGAAAATATCTAGTACTTTATCGTCTTTGTGAATATGGTGGGCAACGGCTTGGCGGTTACGGCGCTGATCGAGATAAAATCCGGTCTTTTGCCCTTCGTACAAATTGACAACAAAGGAGATACCGTTTTCTGCGATTGTGATCTCTTGGGGTACTTCGCCGTAGATGACACCGTTTTGGGTTTCGATTCCTTCTTTTGCGCGGACTTTGATGTCCGATTTGTCAAAAATCCCTTTGGGATTGAGTACCTCGATGAGAGATTGGAGAATCTCTTTGCGAAAGCACTCCATTCCCAGTGTATTAATCTGTATCGCGGCATAACCGTTGTACCAATCGACGATGAGACCAGGGAGAAAATCGGCTTCGGAGTGAACAACACGATACGCATCGGAGGTATTGGTGATATTTGTCCGTTTTTTTAGGGCTTGTTGGAGACGCGCGGTGAAAAATTCTTGATTGATCTCTCTTTGCTCAAACGTGAGAATACGGACAGAGATTTTACTTTTTTGGTTGATGTATCCGCGGCCTAAAAACTCACCGTTGTGGGAGAGGACATCAATGATTTCACCATCAGCAACGTCTGTTGGGTTAACAAGCTCGTTTTGATAGACCCAGCAAAAAAAACTTTTGAGTTTGTAAGAGGCGCTTTTGGTAATGGTGACGTTTTTCATGTGCTTCCTGATTTTGTCCTATTAAAAAGCTATGTGACGGATGGCACAATGGTATCATACAGGCGATTAGGCGGCGATAAATAGAGATTGTTTCTTAATATTTATAAAAGAATGTGTGCTATTATTAGAGCATAATAGAGATTGTGTTCATGATGGAGAGTTGAGAAGTATGAGATATCACGTATTAGGGTTATCACTTTTATCAGCCGTGTCATTACACGCTGGACCGTATGTATTGGGACAGGGTTATCAACTCAATGACATGCTCAATGTTGGGGGTTACTTTTCAAGCCAATATGAAATAAAAGATAGCGAACAGTCACTCATTGCTCCTGATGATATTGCTGTGATGGCGTATGGGGATGTAAATCCAATGATTTCCTACTTGGCAGAATTTGAAGCGGCAGGGTTTTATCATAAAAATCTTTCTACGGGAGACGAAAGCGGAGACCGAAAATTTCACATAGAACGTCTTTATGGTGACCTTTGGTTGGCAGATGCGTACAATATCCGTTTTGGGAAGCAAATTACTCCGATTGGGTATTGGAATACAGAGCCTATTAATGTCTTGCGCAATACTTCTTCGAATCCTCTGTATGCGATGCGCTCATTTCCAAAATTTTTGACAGGTATTGATATTAACGGCTATATTCCGGGGTTAGAAGGGGCTCGTTATCATCTTTTTGGGCAAAATAACAAAGATTTGGATGAGCAGTATATCAATATTCCCAATACCCATTTTTACGGACTATCGGTTGAAAAAGAAATATCAAACGATTGGAGTGCAGGGGGAAGCGTCGGGGAATACATTACCACTGTAGGGAATCAACGCAGCCGTTTTGTTCAAGCTAATGCAAAATACGATGATACTACATGGCAGGTAATGGCTGAAGCTCTTGTGGCAAAAAGCGAATATGTTAATCATGGTGACGATTATACATTGTCAAGCTATGTGCAGGCTTGGGTACAGCTATCGACCGCTTTATCCGGTATCCCTCAAAGGGGAATATCAGTGGCACTCTCAAAACAATGAAGATTGTGCACTATTTTCGTTTTCGGTACTTTTTTGATGAAATTGATTATTTGCTGTATTGGACTCTCTGTAACACTTTTGGGATCACAATACGCATTGATCGTATCTAAAAAAAGTTCTTTTACTTCATTGTCTACACAGCAGGTTAAAGAGATATTTTTGCACAAAAGACATTCTATTGGGAAGGAAAGAGTTATTCCGCTTAATTTGGTTGGACAGGATGAATCACGCAGTGTTTTTGAATCCTCAGTATTGGGAATGGATCGAAATCGTTTAAATACTTATTGGATAAAACAGCATTATGAAGGGGTTTCTCCTCCATTGACTCAAGGTTCATTTGAATCAATTAAAGCATTTGTTCAAACGGTAGAAGGTTCCATTGGGTATGTTCCAGCTTCTATGGTAGATAATAATGTAAAGGTCGTCTATGAGTTTTAAGCTCAAAACAATTCTCCTTTTTTTAGGTATTAGTCTTATCCCGTATGCGCTTACCATGGTGTTTTTAGGAAATTCATTTCGTGAGGAACAGTATAACGCCGTAACAAAAGAGATGAACACACAGCTTAATCTTACGGTACAACGAATCGACCAGCATTTGGTTACGCTAAAAAAAGATATGCAGTTTATGGCCAAATCCGATGTGATGAACGATTTGTACACACAAGATTTGGATAAACGTATCGGCTCCATGCTTTCAGCTAAGAAATACGATATGAAGATGATAGGTGAATTTTATGTTGTTGATCAAAACAATATCATTGTGGCATCCAGTAATTTTAACGAGATTTCCAAACAATATGCAAAAGAATCATTTTTTAGTGTCCCTGTAATATCGAATTTGACACAACAGAAAATCGGTGAACTGATTGTCACCTATCCTTTGGAAAATTTTAAACCGTTTTTTTCAAATTCAAAAGAGCGTCAATACTACATCCTTCATCATGATGGAAGCATTCACTTGCGTCCCAGCATATTCAAAGAGTCGTTACAGGTGTCACGAAGTCTTTCGATTAAACCGGATACGATCATAGTCCTTGAAGAGGAAAAAGAGTTTGCGTATCATTTGCTAAATAAGTATGAACAATGGTTTATTCTCCTTTTGATTGCAGGGGCACTCTTTATCGCGACGGCTGCATATTATGTGGCTACATCGCTTATCCGTCCAGTTATTACCCTATCCAATGTGGCCAAGGAGATCACACGTACACAAGATTATACGCAGAAAGTGATAGTAGATCGAGACGATGAGGTAGGACAGCTCTCAGATGCTTTTAATACAATGATCGGCGGTATGGATCAGGCGTTGGAAGAGATTATAGCGCTCAACAAAGAGATCGAAGAGACGCAGCGTGAGGTTGTTTTTACGATGGGTTCCATCGGCGAGAGCCGATCCAAAGAGACGGGAAATCATGTCAAACGGGTTGCAGAATACAGCAAAATTCTTGCCTTGCATTATGGTTTGGACGAAGAAGAAGCGGAGATGATCAAACAGGCTTCTCCAATGCATGATATTGGAAAAGTAGGGATTCCCGACGCAGTGCTCAATAAGCCGGGACGATTCGATGCACAAGAACGAAAGATTATGGATACTCATGCAGCACTGGGATATGAGATGCTAAAAAATTCTCAACGAAAGCTGTTAAAAACAGCGGCGACGGTTGCGTACGAACATCATGAGAAATGGGACGGAAGCGGATACCCAAGAGGTCTTAGCGGTGAAGATATCCATATTTATGGCCGTATTACAGCATTAGCGGATGTTTTTGATGCCTTGGGAAGCGATCGGGTTTATAAAGAAGCGTGGAGCGATGAAAAGATATTTACATTATTTAAAGAGGAGCGAGGCAAACATTTTGATCCGAAACTTATTGATATCTTTTTCGATTATTTAGATGAATTCTTGGCGATACGCGATCGTTTGAAAGACGTTGTTTGAAACTATAATTAAAATAATGATATATTATGAATTATAAAATCATTGGAGCGTGTTGATGAAGAGCGTATTAATCCTTGGCGGCGGTATTGCGGCGGTAGAAGCGGCCATTTTTTATCGCAAAGAGGGATTTGACGTTGAGCTGATATCACAACGAGACTATCTTTTTATCTATCCAATATCCATTTGGATCCCTGTTGGAACGAGCACTTTTGAAAACAGCACTTTGTCCCTGTCAAAACTCGCAGAGCATCATGGATTTACATTTACCATGGATGCTGTATTGGCAATCAATGCAGAGGATAAAAAGATAATCCTTAAAAACGGTGGAATTCGTTATGCTGAGCATCTTGTAATTGCTATTGGCTCAGGCAAAATGAAACATGAGGGATTGGAGCATACCCTTTCGATTTGTGGAGAGCCTGAGCAGTCTATGATGTTAAAAGAACGTATTGATGCATTGGTAGCAAAGGGGAGCGGTAAAATTGCCTTTGGATTTGGAGGAAATCCCAAAGATACGAGCGGGGTGAGAGGTGGTCCAGGATTCGAGCTGGTCTTTAACCTCCACCATATGCTGGTCACAAAAGGGATACGTGATCGCTTTGAACTGACTTTTTTTGCACCGATGGCTCAACCGGGTGCGCGTATGGGGCAAAAGGCTTTTACAATGATGGGGGAAATATTTAAAGGTAACAATATAGCAACGCGTTACGGTCAAAAAATCACCCGTTTTACACCCAATGGCGTTGTATTTGAAGATGAAAGTCTTTTGGAAGCTGATTTGACGATGTTTATTCCCGCAGGAGACGGTCACCCGATCGTTGTAGCAAGTGATCTGCCGCAAAATGAGGCGGGGTTTATTCGTATCAACGACTATTGCCAAATAGAGGGGATTGCGGGATGGTATGCGATTGGCGATGTTGCGGCGCTCCAAGGACCTGACTGGAAAGCGAAACAGGGACACATTGCCGAAGTGATGGCGCGTAACAGCGCACACAACAGCGCGATTTCATTGGGTCTAAAAAGTGGTGAACCGAAAGGGTATCAGGAGCATCTAACGATTCTATGTGTCATGGATATGGGAAATGGAGCCGGATTTGTCTACCGAAATGATGTGAAAGCACTATTAATCCCTATGCCGATTGTAGGACACTGGATGAAAATCGCGTGGGGATGGTATTATAAATGGTCGAAAATGGGTCTTATGCCCCGAATTCCGGGACTATAAAGATTTCTTCATGTAAGCGGCAACCAAAACGATTTGGGTTCCGTTAATTTTTCCCTCAATAAATTTAGCATCGTCAGTAAGATGGATATTTTTGACGATCGTTCCGCGTTTTGCAGTAAATCCTGCACCTTTGACATCGAGGTCTTTGATAAGGGTTACGGTATCGCCTTCTGCTAATATTGTACCGTTGCTGTCACGGTGAACGACTGCTCCTGCATCATTTGTACTGTTTGCGTTTAATTTTTCGCTATCTGCCCATGCTTTGACATCGTCTTCGAGATACATCATGTCCAAAAGCTCTTGATTGCCCAGTGCTTGTAGCAATCGATAGGACATTACTTGAACAGCAGGCGTTTCGCTCCACATGCTGTCATTGAGACAACGCCAGTGATCCGCATCAAGTGTTTGGGGATTGTTGATTTGTGTACGGCAGGTTTCGCATAGATAGAGGGATTGTTCAGCACTTCCGTCTCCGATGTTTAAAACGTCTAAATTTTCCGTTGAACTGCATAGCTCACATTGGTTATTACTTCTTTCTTGTACTGTACTCATTTATTTCCTTTGATGTTTGATGTCAGTGCCACGACAGCGATAGCGTAATCCCCGTCATGGGTGATGGATACCGAAATATCGTTGATTTTAAAATACTCAGATACTCTATGGCTAAGAGATATCTCAGGGGCCCCTTTAGCAGTTTTAGACAGTGCAATATCATGAAAGCCGCATTCGTTACCTATGCCACAACCTAATGCTTTGGCACATGCCTCTTTGGCTGCCCAAAATCCTGCTGCATTACGAGGATTTTTAATCATTTTTATTTCGGATTCAGATAAAAATTTTTGCAGTCCACGATCGCCAAAACGCTCTATCAAGCGTTTCATCCGATCGATTTTAATGAGATCGATACCGATCATGCGCGGTTATTGAACCACGAAGTCGGTGAAGTAGACGTTCTTGATTTGTCCGTCTTTAACGCGCTGGTTGAGATCGGTGACAATTTCTTCTTTAAGCGTCTCTTTTCCTTTGATGGTTGAAACCTCTTCGAGGGATTTGCCTGAAAGTATTCGGATGATAACATCTCTTAACACCGGTTTTTTGGTTTCGAGTTCAAGGGCAAGCTCTTCTCCCTCAAGTTCAAGGTTCATTTCAACCTTGAGGTAGCGTCTTCCGCTTTCAGAGAGGAGATTGACGGTAAACAAATCCAGTGGAAACATGATCCCAACTTCCGTTGTCGGTTCTCCATGCGAACCTCCATTAGATGGTGCGGCATGCTCGTCTGCGGCTGCTTTTTCATCGCCGTGGGCAGGAGCTTCTTGATGTGCCGCAGCACCACCTTCCTCCTCATGACCGGACATTAAAGCGAAGATAACTCCCCCAATAACGAGGATAAGCACCAAAACTGCAATAATGATGATCAGGAGCATATTCCCCGATTTTTTCTTTTCTCCGTTTTCTGGGACCTCTTCTGCGTGTTCTTTACCAGCCATATATCACTCCTGAATTGAAAATAATTGTTTAATTGTAGCAAGATAGTGATGAATATTATGCCACACCCGCTATTTCTTTATGAAATACCCCTAAGGTTTATTTGGTTAAACTTAGACCAATAGCATTTTTGTCATACATGAAGGAATTTAATGCGCTCTTTTTTACTCTCCCTTTTTTTTATTTTGATCGTTACAGGTTGTTCGGTCACTACTTACAATAGAACAATCTCTCACGGTAAAGTTGAAAATCCTGATGTCGTGATCACTGCAGCAGATAAAAGCTTTACACTAAAGGACGAATTTACTTCTCCGTTTCAAAGTTCAACCCGATACAACTCATTAGAGATGCCTGATCGCGATCTTATCAAGGGATACAGACAAGCATTGCATCATGGGGCAAAACACGTTCGTATCAAAGTTCCCAACAGTGACAAAGAGCTTTTTGGTGTTTTAGCATTGGATAAAGCGGATGATGAGGGGGTAGGCCCTAGCACACAGTCGTATAAAATCATTATTCCGCAGCCTTATATTGATGCCGCCAAAAATGGAAAAATTTCGGTTGTGTATGAGTATTATAAACTCAAAAATGACGGTCTGATCGATGTGAGCAAGATCAAAGAACGTTCTTGGATTTTGTGGTTAAGCGATCAGGATGTTTTTAAATGAAACGACTTCTCATCCTTTTAGCAGGCTTTAGCGCGTACGCAGGTGATTTGATTTATCTATCCAGCGATATTACAGCCAAAAATTTGGAAATATTAAGTGCAAAATACCAGCAACCTTTGATAGTTAGTGATATTGGTGCTTATCTTATCCCTAGAGAATGTCAAAGTGAACGTTATTTTGGCGGAGCGAGCGAAGGGGTTTTAAACCTGATCAAGGGATCCATGCATACGGAAACGATTTTAAATACACAAGAAGTATTTGAAGCAAAAGAGGAAAAACAAATCGTTAAAAAGATTGAATTGGAAAAAACATTTGCAATAGCAGAGGGGAAAATTTCCAAAGCTTTTTTGGAGGATAAAGAGGGGCGTGGATTTGGCGGTGCGAGTGAAGCTGCGCTTGTCATTGATAATTTTATCGAACCTAAGGTTCAAGAAACGTTGGTGAAAACTCAAACGAAGCAGATGCAACGTCCAAGCTGTCAAGTACTGCAAGATGGGTCAGGGTATCAAATTAACTTCATGAGTAACGGACGATGGTATTCAAACGGTAAATTTACCTCCATCGTAAATAATACGGTTTTATTTCAATAGGGGAGGGATTATGGAACATATATTAGGTTTAGTCGGTCGCCCTTTTTTACATATTTTGGAAAGTATTGAACGTTTCGGTGTTTTTGTTTTGTTTCAAGTGAGACTTGTCCCTTTGTATGTGCATGTCATGAGACGTCCTAAAATTCTACTGACACAAATAGACGTTATTGGGCTTGGATGTGTTGGTGTTGTGACCTTGACGGCATTGTTTACGGGGATGGTGGAAGCGATTCAGCTATACAGCGGATTTCATCAGTTCGGGATAGAGAGTTTTATCGGATATACTATTTTTCTCTCCATTACCAAAGAGCTGGGGCCTGTTTTTGCCTCCTTGATGCTAATTTCCCGCTCCATCAGTGCGATGGCCGCAGAATTGGGGACGATGAGAGTTTCCGAGCAAATTGATGCGATTGACATTTTAGGAGTCAATTCAAAAGAGTACCTCATTACGCCGCGTATTGTTGCTACGGTTATATCGCTGCCTTTGCTTGTTATTTGGTTTGATTTTATTTCCATTAGCTCTGCATTTTTTATCTCTACCAATGTCCTTGGTATCAATCCCATAGCCTATCAGGAGACGCTGATGCGCTTGGGTGAGTTTGATGATATCATGACGGGGATTATCAAAGCGGCGGTGTTTGGGTTTATTGTCAGTTCGATTGGGAGCTATATCGGATATCACACGAGCGGTGGAGCTCGCGGAGTAGGAGAATCAACGATTAATGCTGTTGTTTATTCCGCAGTAGCGATTTTCATCACCAACTACTTCCTCTCATCTCTGTTTTTGTATTTGGATTGGTAGGAGCTATTCGGCTAAGTCGCTAAGCGGGTCAAACTGCTTGGTATCAGGATCATAATAATCAATGGCACCTGTTTCAATATCATAATACCATCCGTGTATGAACAGTTTTTCTTCTTCAACCAGTTTTTTTACGTACGGATAGGTGAGCAAATTTTCGATTTGAGTTACCACAGAAAAGTGTTCAGTTGCCCGTAGCAATTCCTCTTGAGGAGCTTTCTCTCCTAGTGCGGTAATCGCCATGCTTTTTGCTTTTTCACCCAGCGTGAGCCATTTACGTGTATGAATCATGCTTAAATCGCACAAAGAATCATACAGTGCCGCAATGGCACCACAATGGGAGTGTCCGCAAATAATAATCTCAGAAACTTTTAACACATGTACCGCATATTCGATAGCAGAAGCCGTGGAGTGAAAATCCTCATCGGGTTTATAGGGAGCGACAAAATTGCCGACATTGCGCACGACAAACAAATCTCCGGGACGTGTCTGAACAATTAGATCGGGAATAACGCGTGAATCTGAACAGCCGATGAACAAGGCTCTAGGGTTTTGTCCATCACGTACAAGATTTAGCAGCTGTGTTTCGTGCTTTTTGAAATAAGTTTGCTGGAAAGTTTCATTTCCTTTGACAAATTCCTGAAGCAGCAGTGCGCTTTGATCGGAGCCTTTGAGCCCTAATGACACTCTTTGATTCCTAAACGGTTTAAAATTTTCTCAAAAACTTCGCCGCCTTCACGATCAGCATCATCGTGATACTCAATCGTAATCATTTTTTTCCCCTGAGTGACATCCCCACCATAGGTGATTGGTACGATAGAACACCCTTGCGAACATTCTACGATAGCGTCTTCTATTTGTTGTTTTTCTTCAGGTGTGGTGTACGCCAATGAAAGTTTTGAATAGCGTTCTTCGGATTTGTGATCTGCTACGATAAAGCATTCAGTCATGATGGGTATCCTTTGAGTGTTATGGGGGTTATTATACGTAATTTCGGTTAAAACCATTCTAACAATTTGCTGACTTCATCGATTTCATAGCATTTCATAGCGGTTTTTTCGAGCGGTTTTTTAGGTATAAGCGCTTTGGTGATCTGCTGTGAGTGCGCTTCTTTGAGTCGCACATCAAGCTGATAAACTTCACGAATGTCTCCTACGAGGGAAACTTCTCCGATAAATACCGTCTCTTTGGAGATGGCACGGTTACGAAAACTGCTGATGATCGCCGCGAGAATGGCTAAATCCGCAGAGGTCTCCATGATTTTGATACCGCCTGTGATGTTGACAAAAACATCATAGCTGTTCAGCGGTATTTCGAGCTTTCGCTCTAGAAGGGCAAGCAGCATGTTAAGACGGTTGTTATCAAATCCTGTCGCTTGGCGTTTTGGATTGGGGGCATGGGTGTCACTTACGAGTGCTTGCACTTCCAAAACGATAGGACGGGAACCTTCCATGATGAAACCCCTCAGAACGCATCTCAAAAACACCGATTTCGCTCGTAGGACCAAAACGGTTTTTAAATCCGCGCAAAATACGCAGTTCATGACCGCTGTCCCCCTCAAAATACAATACGACATCCACCATGTGCTCCAATACCCTAGGTCCAGCGATTGAACCCTCTTTGGTGATGTGCCCGATGATAAAAATAGCGATTTGCCGCTCTTTGGCGATGCGCATTAAATCAAACGTGATTTGGCGGACCTGTGTCACGGAACCCGGTGCTGAACCGATCGTTTCGGAATACATCGTTTGGATGGAGTCGATAATGATACACTCATACGAGCGCTCATGCAGTTCGGTGAGGACTTTTTCGAGGCTTATTTCGGCGAGCAAATAGAGGTTATCGACATTGGCATTGAGACGTTTCGCGCGCAGTTTGATCTGTCCCGCACTCTCTTCGCCCGAAACATACAGAACGTTGCGGTTCTGACGCGCGAGATTGGATCCGATTTTGAGTAATAAGGTTGATTTTCCAACCCCAGGACTACCACCAATGAGCACTAATGAGCCAGGAACAACCCCGCCACCCAAAACCATATCTAACTCGGCATCATCACTGCTATAACGCTGAACATTTTCTTCTTCGATTTTCGTAATCTCTTGTGCTTTTGCACAATCCAATGGCGAGGAGGAAGCAACGAGTTTAACGATGTCCTGCTGTTGTTCATTAAGTTCAATGAGACAATCCCAACCGCCGCAGTTGGTACATTTCCCCATCCATTTAGGTGTTGTAAATCCGCAGTGCTGACATTCAAAAAGGGTTGTTTTTTTCTTGGCCATTAGTCGTTGGATTCTGCCACATAAATAGCATCCAAAATACCGTCTACAAACGCGTATTTGTCAAACGGTATCAAATGCTCAGGTTGTTCACCCACACCGATGTAGAGGATCGGGAGAGAGAGGGCGTAAGCGATGGAGAATACCGATCCCCCTTTGGCGGTGCCATCGAGTTTGGTGATGATGATACCATCTACCCCTACCATTTCATTGAACGCTTTGGCTTGCGCGATGGCGGAACTGCCTTGTGTCCCATCGAGGATAAGGATTTTACGGTGCGGTGCCCCTGTATGCGCTTTGTCACAGATACGGACGATTTTTTTGAGTTCATTTCCCAAGTTGGTTTGAGTATGCAGACGTCCAGCGGTATCAATGATCACCTGTTCAAATCCTCTGGCTTTTGCCGATTCGATGGTGTCGTAGGCTACGGCGCTGGGATCGTGCCCTTGGCGCGAGGAGACGATAGGGATTTCGAGCTTATCCGCCCAGCGGGTGAGCTGTTCGATCGCTGCGGCGCGGAAGGTATCTGCCGCGCCCAGTATGACCCGTTCGCCGTTGTTGAGATAATGTTGGGCCAGTTTCGCAATGGTGGTGGTTTTACCCGCCCCGTTAACACCGATAATGAGCGTTACCGTAGGTTTGTTCGGATTTTCGGGAAGGGTGTTTTGGGCATAGTTAAGTGTTGCTAGGAGTTTTGAACGCAATTGTTCACGGGTAATTTCATTTTGATACAGTTCTCGTAGAATGATCTCAACGAGATCGTATTCAACATCCGATTCGAGAAGAATATTTTCGAGTTCGTCTTTGGATATTTTGAGTTTTTTTTCAGGAACGATTGCTGAAATGGCATCAACAGTTTTTTGTAATCCTTTTTTGATAAATGAAAACATTCTTATTTGCCCAATGCTTGAGCAATGTCATTGTCGATTATCTCTTCGGGAGTTGCGCCCATATAATGCGTTACGTATTCTCCATTTTTATAAAGAATCATCAACGGAATCGGAAATTGCTGTCCCACCCCTATGGTTGATGCGATGGAGCGTGCGAGGGATTGGTTCTCTGCTTTATTGGCAATGAGGTACTCTCCCCCGTAAGTTTTTTTGAATTTTTCTAGTTCATCATTGGAAACATCATCTTCGATCGTGATCCCCATAATGATTAAATCCTCTCCATATTTTTTTTGTAAATTTCCTAAATGGCGTACTTCAGCACGGCATGGAGGACACCAGGTTGCAAAGACATCGAACAACACAACTTTGTCTTTCCCCTCATCAAGGGTGAAGTTGGTGCCTCGCTTTTCAACAACATACGCTTTTCCATGACTGTCCAAGAGATGAAAGGATGCTGTGGATACGATGGCTTCTTCTGCCGTTTCTTCACCGCATCCGGTTAACAATAATAAGCTCATAAGGGGAATAATAAGTGTGCTAAAACGCATTTTAATGTCCATTTGATAGAATATGTCATTATAACATGAAAGGTTTAATGTGACCAAAAGCGATTTTCGCTCCCAATGTCTTAAACGGATGGGGAGCCTTTCAAACATAGGAAAGTCTTACCGTGATGCCAAAGTAAACCGCCATTTGATGAAAGTTCTGCGTCACCAAAAAGGGAAACGTATTTTAGTCTATTGGCCTTTTGGATTTGAAGCAGATATTCGCAAGAGTATTTGGGCATTACGTGGTAAAAAATCATTATATTTGCCGTTTATGGATGGCGTCAGTTTCAAAATGGTACCATTGAGGTTACCGTTGGAGCGTAAAGCTTTCGGGATTTATGAACCTCGGTTTTCGAACTTAAATATTAAAATAATTGATGTAGCTATTGTCCCTGTTGTTGGTGTGGATGGATCATTTTGTCGAATTGGTTTTGGCAAAGGGATGTATGACCGATTTTTCCCCACACTCACGTCGAAACCATTAACCATTTTTATACAGTCACATCCTTGCCTGACATCGGAAAAGGTGTGTGATGATTATGATATATCAGGCGATTTGTTAATCACACCACGCGGGGTGGATGCTAATAAGGAATTTCATGTTAAACGAACTACTCATAGGGGGCGGCGCAGCCGCTCTTAGCGGGGTAGTCGGATTTTTAGTTTCAAAAAAAATATCTTCTGCAAATTATGAACTTTATTTGGCGCAAGCAAAAGCGAAAGCGAGTGTCATTGAAGCAGAAGCGCATCTCATTTTAGAACGCGCTACCTTTCGTTCCAGCGAGATTGAAAAAGAAGCACAGCGTAAATACGATGAAGCTTACGAACGGGTAAAACGGGATTTGGCCGCTCAGGAAAATAAAGTCGTGCAGATGGAACGCGATTTTGAGCAGTTTCGTCAAAATGAATCGGAAGCATTGCGCATACAGCGTACCGCAATCGATAATTCACGGCTCAATTTGGAACGCAATGAGAATGCATTAGAGAAATTAAAAGAAGACTATCACCAAAAAGGGAAAAAAATAGTATCGCTGCTCGAAGAGCGCTCACATCTTTCAGTCCAAGAGGCTAAGGCCATGCTGATGGATCATGTGCGTGAAAGTGCACGATTGGAAATTGCCCGTCTGACACGCGAGCTTGAAGAGCAAAGCAAAGATCAGCTCAAGCGCAAAGCGGATTATATTTTGGGACAGGCAACGGCACGGTATGCCGGAGAATTTGCCTCAGAGCGTCTTATCAGCGTGATACATCTCGACAGTGATGAGCTAAAAGGGCGAATCATCGGTAAAGAGGGTCGCAATATCAAGAGTCTTGAAATGATATGCGGTGTTGATATTATTATCGATGAAACACCCAATACGATTTTGGTAAGCTCTTTTAACCTCTTTAGACGGGCGATTGCTACTAAAACGATTGCATTACTCGTTGAGGATGGGCGCATTCAGCCTGCTCGTATAGAGGAAGTATTTCAAAAAGTCACTGATGAATTTGAAGAAGCCATTTTACGTGAAGGTGAAGAAATTGTCTTTGAATTGGGTGTAGGAGTAATGCACCCTGAGCTGATGCGGCTTATCGGACGTCTTCGATACCGATCAAGCTATGGTCAAAATGCACTGGCCCATACTCTCGAAGTAGCCCATTTGGCAGGTCTTATGGCCGCTGAAATGGGAGGCGATGTCAAACTGGCACGCCGTGCGGGATTGTTGCATGATATCGGTAAATCGCTCACGCAAGAAGCAGGGGGAAGCCATGTTGATTTGGGTGTTGAAGTCTGTCGACGACTCAATGAAGATCCTGTGGTCATCAATGCGATCTATGCGCATCATGGACACGAAGAGATAAAGAGCATTGAATGTGCCGCTGTTTGTGCTGCGGATACTCTCTCTGCCGCTCGTCCGGGTGCGCGACGTGAAGTGTTGGAGAGCTTCTTGCGCCGTGTGACTGAAATAGAGAACATCGCTACGCAAAAATATGGTGTTAAACAAGCGTATGCCATTAATGCAGGGCGTGAAGTTCGGGTTATTGTCAATGCACAAAGCATCAACGATGATGAGAGCTTTTTATTGGCGCGTGAAATTGCTGATGAAATAGGACAAAAAGTTCAGTTTCCAGGTGAGATCAAAGTAAATGTTATTCGTGAAAGCCGCGTAGTCGAATACGCGCGATAGATGCCCTAAAATGGCATCTATGTATTTATCCCTTGACTGGGATATCAACGACGATCATCCCGCGCAAATCTCCCATTTTATATCCTGTAGCACGATCATTTGGATAAGCAGCTTTGATTGCTTTTCCTAATGGAGATTGTTCATCAACAGTTCCGTGACACTTTAAACACACATCATTATTGATAAGCAATGGTTTGTAATAGATGTATTGATGTGATCCTGTATTCACAAGAAATGCAGCAGGCTGCTCGCCTTTTGCCAACGTGTCATTCCATGCGTTTAAAATTTTTATTTCTTCGGCAGAGGGCTTATTGACCGGATTACGTTGTTGCAATGTTGTGCGTTTGATTTTTACGTCTTCGGATTTTGAGACTTGATGGGTGAGTGTTAGGGCATTTTGAGAGCAAAAATTGACTGCTGCGACCGGACCCTCTTTTTGCATGACCGCTTTGAGCTCTCCTCCTAGTTTTTGAACAAGCGCTGATGAAGCTTTTTCCCCTTGTTGCATGGCTGAAATTTCGATCTGCGATTCACCCATCAATGCAGTTGTGATGATGGCAATCGTGATGTTTCCTACAAGTTTCATGATCGTTCCTTCGTATATTTAGAAATTAACATACTATTGTACGTTTCGTGAATGAAGAAATCATGAAATTATTCTTCTGAATCATCATATGGATCAAGATGAATAAGAGGATGAACAACCTCGTTGGGAAAAAGCTTTTGCATTTCGAGTTCTATTTCATCGCCTACCAAATGAGCGTCAACTAAAAACGATGTGAACGCTCAGGTAAATTTCCGATCCTGATCGTCGAGTTCGAAGATCATGATAACCGTTGATGCGAGATTCATCATTGAGAACTTTGTGAATTTTTGCGACACTCGCTTGATCGAGCGCTGCATCTAGGAGCATCATGATTCCCTCTTTGATGAGAGGAAAGGCTGAATAAAGCATGTAAAAGCTGATACCTAATCCCAATATTGGATCGATTAATGTGTATTGGGTAAATGAGATAAAGAGCAAGGAAGCTAATACGGCACCATTGCTTAGTAAGTCTGTTTTGTAGTGCATGGCGTCAGCTTTGATTACCATGTTACCGGTTGATTTAGCCACGAAAGTCAAAAAGATAACCAAACCTGCTGTAATCACCAATGAAGCGATCATAACCATAATAGAAATATTTAGATGAGAGATTTCCTCATGTTTGATGATTTTTGAAATAGCTTCATAGAGGATAAATAATGCAGAGAGGGAAATGATTGTCCCCTCTATAACGGCAGCCAAAGGTTCCAGCTTCTTACGACCGAAATTAAACATTTCATCGGGTTCTTTATCCGAGTTATGAAGGGCAAAATAGTTAAAAGCAGAGACAACAAGGTCTAGCAATGAGTCAATAGCAGAAGCCAAAACGGCAACAGAACCGCTGATGATACCGACGGTGAGTTTCAAGGTCACAAGTATAAGTGCGACACTACTGGAGATAAGGGTGGCTTTTTTTTCTATTCGCATGATAGGATTTTAGCCTAATATTGTTAAAATCAACTCTTTAAGTTGAGGTGATATAGTGGATTTACAAGCGGTACGCAGTGAACGAGAAGGATGGATGAAGTGGAAAAACATTGCACCCTTACGTGAAGCAATAGATCAATTGCCCGATATTCATACAACAGTGGCCTTGGGTGACACGGTAGCGCTTAAAAGTGATGAAGCGGTAGATTTGGATGCGTTGGAGAAAACAGCGCGGTTGATGATGCCGTGGCGTAAGGGGCCGTTTGATTTGTTCGGTCTTTTTATCGATACCGAATGGCGCAGTGATCAAAAATACAATTTTCTCCGTCCTCATTTTAATCTGAGCGGCAAAAAAGTAGCCGATATCGGGTGCAACAATGGCTATTATATGTTTCGATTTCTCGAAGATGCACCTGCCAAAGTCGTCGGATTTGATCCCTCTGCGCTCTTTAAATCCCAATTTGATTTGGTCAATCATTTTGTGAAAAGCGATATTGTGTATGAGCTTCTAGGAGTAGAGCATCTCCCCTTTTATGAAGAAAAATTTGACGTTATTTTTTGTCTGGGTGTTTTGTACCACCGAAGTGATCCCGTTGCGATGCTAAAAGCACTTTTTCAAGGATTGGAAAAAGGGGGAGAACTGTATTTAGGTACCTTTATCATTCAAGGGGAGGAGCCTTATGCCCTTTGTCCGCAAGGGAGTTACTCTAAAATTACCAATGTTTATTTTGTTCCGACGCTCAAAGCATTGGAAAATTGGTGTATCAAAGCCGGGTTTTCAGGGTTTGAGGTATTGGGTAGCGTGGTAACAACATCGGACGAACAGCGAAAAACTGATTGGATAGAATCCCAAAGCCTTGAAGATTTTCTCGATCCGGACGATAGTACCAAAACAGTAGAAGGATATCCGGCACCGGTGCGTGGCTATGTTCGAATCAAAAAGGGGTAAAAGTGGACGAAGAAGAACTAGAAGTTCAGGATGAATTAGCACATTTAATCAACAAAGAGCAAACCAGTTTACTCACACATATGAAGATTAATACCAATTTTAGCGGAGAAGTCGTTGCGATCAATCCCGGGTATGCAAAAGTTGTTTTGGATACGCTCGAAGTCATGAGAGCGGATGAGATCGGGATGGTTCATGGAGGATTCATCTTTAGTGCAGCTGACTATGCGGCAATGGCGGCAGTTAACGAACCGAACGTTGTTCTTGGATCGTGCAGTTGTGTGTTTCTCTCTCCTGTACGCGTAGGTGAGCAGGTGTCGTTTATAGCAGAAGAGCACCAAAAAGAAGGGAAAAAGCGTACCGTTAATGTGAAAGGTTTCGTTTATGACATCAAAGTGTTTGAAGGAGAGTTCAAGACCATCATTACCGATCGTCATGTTCTTCGTTTGGATTTATTGAAAAATACGGATGAATTAGAGAAATAATTATTTTATATTACAGTCTACGTAGCCAATAATCGACATTTCGCTGTTCATGCGAAAGTGTCGTTGTCTCTCCATGTCCCGGATAAAGAGTTTTATCATAGGGAATCAGCCGCATTTTCTCCAAACTTTTTTTCATATCATCAGGGTTTGAATACGGAAAATCATACCGTCCGATCGAATCATGAAACAAAAAATCTCCGCTAAAAATGGCATCTTCGATTTCAATCATGGAGCACCCAGGACAATGTCCCGGAAAATGATGAAATTTTATTTCAATCCCTTCGAGATTAAATGTTTGATCCCCTTTAACCTCTACGTCAGGAAAAGAGGGGGGAAGATCGGGCATCCATTCACTGCTTTGAAGGAGAAATACATCACCCTGCGGGGTGTAAAGGGGAATATTTAACTTTGTTTGCAATTCATGATTGCTCCAAACATGGTCAAAGTGCCCGTGGGTGTTGAGTATGGCGATGGGATTGGTCACATTTTTAAGTACCCACTCGGTGGCACCCACACCCGGATCAATAATAAAATCTTTTCCCTGCGTTTTGACAATGTAGCAATTGGTTTGATAAGGGCCCATAGGCTGTCGTAGAATTTCCATAATGTGTGGCTCTTTTTTAGTCAAATTTTATCATAATACCGCCATGGAACTCTACAGCAATCTCGAACACATACTTACACTGCAAAAACCCAATGAAAAAATTGATGCGTTTAATACATTTCACGCGCATTATTTGCAAGGCAACGTGAGCAAAAATAACGCTTCTGCACCCTTGCTCTTTGAAAAACCGTCGTATGCAGGGCATATGAATTACTGCGATCAAAAAGAAGCACCTAGACGCTCGAAACTGGGCGCAGTTCGTGGGCAGATTCTACTGTTGCACTCGATTGCCCATATCGAATACAGTGCGATTGATTTGGCACTGGATGCGGCGTATCGGTTTAGGGATGTCGGGGATGAATTTACGGATGATTGGCTCAAAGTTGCCGATGATGAAGTACGCCATTTTGTGATGATTGACGAGCTGTTGCATGAAATGGGAAGTTTTTATGGGGAGCATGTGGTGCATGATGCTTTGTTTGAAGCTTCAAAAAATACACAGACACTTTTGGAACGTATGGCGGTTGTCCCGCGCTATTTAGAGGCCAACGGTTTGGATGCCACCCCTTTGATACTGAACAAATTAGAACCTTTGCGCAAAGATCCTATGGTGGCAAAAATCATTGCTGCATTGCAGATTATCTTGGACGAAGAAGTAGACCATGTACGCAGAGGCGATCGATGGTTTCATTTCGCGTGTGAGCGTGAGAACGTCAGTCCGGATATCTTTTTTGAGATTATTGAGCGCCATTATCCGCAAAGTCTGCCCCGTAAAATTGCAATCAACTGTGATGCCCGTAAATCTGCAGGATTTGAGTGTCATGAGTTGGAAAAAATATCGTTGATTAATTGTTAACAACTTAATGCAAAAAATTAGTTATAATACAAAACGTTTAGAAATTAACAAGGTTATACTGTGAGCAGATATGAGCTGATTACCCATTATCTAGAAAACTTTCTAAGCAGTGAAGTTCGTAAAACAGGGCTGCAAAAAGTCGTTCTTGGACTCAGCGGCGGTTTGGATTCGGCAGTAGTTGCTGTTTTGGCACAGAGAGTTTTCGGTGATGATTTGCTGTGTGTGAAAATGCCTTCGCATTATTCATCGCAAAGCAGCATTGATGATGCGGATGCTTTGTGTAAAAAGTTTAATATCCGCAGTGAAGTCAGCAGTATCGAACCTTTGTTGCGTGCGTGCGTTAGGGACGATATGTCACCTTTACGAATCGGCAATTTTTCGGCACGTTTGCGAATGGCGACTCTTTTTGATGTATCCGCTCGTGAAGGTGCTTTGGTGTTGGGTACGAGTAACAAAAGTGAACTGATGCTCGGATACGGAACGCTGTACGGGGATTTGGCGAGTGCCATCAATCCGATCGGCGATTTGTATAAAACCGAAGTATTTGAACTGGCGGAGTATCTGGATATTAATGATGTCATCATTTCCAAACCTCCCTCAGCAGATTTGTGGGAAGGGCAGAGTGATGAATCGGAAATCGGTTATCCTTATGCCGATTTGGATCGTGTTTTAAAAGGGTATGTAGAGTCACGTCATACCAAAGAGGAATTGATCAAAGCAGGTGAAGATCCAAAATTAGTGAATATGGTTGTTGAGCGAATTTATAAAAATCAATTCAAGCGTAAGATGCCGATTATTGCAAAACTGACATCGCGAACGATCAACCATGATTTTAATTATCCAAGAGACATAACTTTATAAGGAGCATCCTATGAGCATTCCATTTTACCGAGTCGACGTTGGTGGAGATGAGCGTGAAAAAATTGATGAGGTATTGGATGGTGAAGCACCCGATATCGTGCAAGATTTAGAGTCTGCATTTGAATCTTATATCGGTGCAACGTATGCACTTGCAACCTCACACGGTACAAGTGCGTTGCATTTGGCGATGCTGGCGATTGATTTGAAGCGTGGTGACAAAGTATTGTGTTCTATCAATGCGTTTCCTTCGATTCCTGAAGTGGTACGTCATTTTGATGCGGAACCTATTTTTATCGATATTGATCCTGACAGTTACGCGATTGATTTGGAAAAGCTCGAAGCCTATTTGTCTATTCATAAATCAAAAAAACTCAAAGCAGTCATCGTATCGCATTCGGCAGGTCAAAGCATTGACCTTGACAGACTGTATGAAATTGCCAAAGCGTATGATGTTAAAGTTGTCGAAGATGCTTCCGATGCATTGGGAGCAACCTACAAAGGGCAAAAAATCGGTTCAACGGGTGCAGATATTACCTGTTTTGATTTTAGTCCGCATTTACGTCGTAATGTTTGTAATGGAGGGATGCTGGTCAGTGATGATGAAGATATCATTGAACGGGCAAAATCGTTGCGTTACCATGCATTGGTAGTGGATGATGATGCTCTTGGATACGTTTATGACGTGACCGATATCGGAAGCGAATATACGATGAGTCCTTTGGATGCTGCGACCATATCCGTACAGCTTGAAAAACAAGATGACATTATCGAACGTCAAAAAGAGATTGCGGAAATCTTTAATGAGCGACTCGCCGATGCTCCTCATGTCTCTGTTCCTGTTGTGACACAAGATCACAGTTTTTCGCTCTATATTTTAAAAATTGACAAAAATCGTGACTCTTTTGCACGTGAGCTTGCCGCCCGTGGTATTGAAACAGGGCTTCATTACATCCCATTGCATTTGATGAGTTACTACAAATTGAAATACTCATTGCGTATTAATGACTTTCCTGTGGCATTGCGCAATTACAGCCAAGTGCTTTCGATCCCTAACTATGCAGCATTGAGTGACGATGAAGTCAATGAAATCTGCGATGCAATTTTAGACGTGGCATCAACACGCGTTTGAAACGTTTAGTTACCTTTTGGATTGAGGGGTATTTTTATCACCCCTCTGTGTCTCAAAAACTTCTCTCCTTCTGTCTGTATCCCTTGAGTTTATTGTATTGTTTCGCGGCTTGGCTGCGCTATGTTACCAGCACGCCAAAAGATTATGGCATTCCTATCGTGAGTGTCGGCAATCTGACGGTGGGAGGAAGCGGAAAAACTCCATTGGTGAGTGCATTGTGTGCCGGATATGCAAAGCCGGCGATCGTATTGCGGGGATATGGGAGAAAAAGCCAAGGATTGGTTATAGTGAGAGATATGAACGGTATTGTATGTGACGTCTCTCAAAGCGGGGATGAAGCGATGCAGTATGCTCAAAAGCTCTCTCATGCGATAGTAATCGTCAGTGAAAAACGCGATACAGCTATTCTAATGGCACAATCGATGGGATGCGAGGTGGTTTTTCTCGATGACGGTTATGGAAAACACTCGATTAAAAAGTTGGATTTGCTGATTGGTGTTGAGACACAAAATGCTTTTTGTCTTCCAAGCGGTCCGTATCGAGAGCGTTTATGGAGCGGTAAAAAGGTGGTTATGGTCGATGAAAACCGTTCATTCACTCGCCAGGTACACGTAGAAAATGCAACGCAAAAAATGGTTTTGGTAACGGCCATCGCACGTCCGCAACGTCTTGACCCCTATTTACCAAAGGTGATGGACAAAATCTATTTTGAAGATCACCATTTTTTCACCAAAGAGGAACTGGAGATAATTTTAAAGCAAACGGGTGCTTCAAGTTTGCTCGTTACTCAGAAAGACTTTGTTAAAATAGCACCTTTTAATCTGCCAATATCTTTACTGATGCTTGATCTTGTTTTGGATCCTGAATTAATTGATACCGTAAGGGAGTACGTACATGCAAAAAAAGATTGAAACCGTTCGAACACTGATGGACGCAATGCCGTTTATCAAAGAGTTTCGTGATGAGATCATCGTTATTAAATACGGCGGTTCGGCACAAAGTTCGGATGAATTGAAGGCAAAATTTGCTCAAGATATTGTGTTACTGCACCTTGTCGGCGTGAAAGTCGTAATCGTTCACGGCGGTGGAAGCAGAATCAGTCAGCTGTTAGAAGATTTGAAGATACCGACAGAGTTTATTGATGGTGAACGTGTCAGTACCCCTGAAGTAATGCGTATTGTCGAAATGGTCCTTAGCGGCGAGATTAACAAAGAGATTGCGTCACTGCTCAATTCTTATGGTGCCAAAGCGATCGGCATCAGTGGAAAAGATGCCCATTTTCTCAAAGCAAAACCCAAAGACGCGGTGCTTTATTCCCGTCATCGCCCCAATCGGTGCGGATGACGAAGTAGGACATCCTGGATACAACATCAATGCCGATTTGGCAGCATCTGCAATCGCTGCGGCAATCGGCGCATGCAAAGTGATCTTCATGACCGACACCCCGGGTGTTCTCAATAATAACAAAGAGCTTCTTTCAACGCTCAGCGAAGCTCAAGTGGAAGCTTTGAAAGCCGATGGAACAGTTCATGGCGGGATGGTTCCTAAAGTGGATGCGTGTCTTGAAGCCGTAGATGGAGGGGTCAAAAAAGCCCATATTATCGATGGACGTATTGATCACGCGATATTGCTTGAGATTTTCACTTCCGATGGGGTTGGGACGCAGATTAC
>PDVJ01000014.1_pt3 | contig 29331 bp, 26 predicted proteins | sample 1369811 | NCBI WGS metagenome assembly PDVJ01 (sample SAMN07795376, study PRJNA414565) | Alkali sediment metagenome, whole genome shotgun sequencing project. | reverse complement strand
GGCTCGTGCCTCGCGCAGGTATACGGGCGCGTTGGCCGCGAGGCGCCCGACTGCGACGACCCGGCGCGCCTGCGAGCTTTCTTCAAGGCGCTGACACGATTGCGACGTGCTGGCCTCGTGCTCGCGTACCACGATCGATCCGACGGCGGCCTGTTCGTCACGCTCTGCGAAATGGCGTTTGCCGGGCGCTGCGGCATCGAGGTCGACCTCGTCGCCGTCGGTGGCGATGGCCGCGTCGTTGCCGCGCTCTTTGCGGAGGAACTCGGTGCGGTTCTGCAGGTGGAAGCTTCGAACGAGAAGCAGGTGCTGGAAGTGCTCCGGGAATCGGGCCTCGAGGACTGTGCCCGCACCATAGGCCGGGTCACGACCGCGGACCGACTGAGCATCGCCGTGTCGGGCCGGACCGTGCTGTCGGCGACGCGCACCGAGTTGCGACGCGCGTGGTCGGAGACGACCTTCCGCATGCAGGCGCTGCGCGACAACCCCGCCTGCGCTGAAGATGAGTATCGGCGCGCGACCGACCCAGACGATCCGGGGCTGTCTGCCCGCCTGACCTTCGATTCCAGCGACGACGTCGCTGCGCCGGCGATCCTCAAGGGCACGCGGCCGGCCATCGCAGTCCTGCGCGAGCAGGGCGTAAACGGCCAGCTGGAGATGGCGGCGGCGTTCCATCGTGCTGGATTCGCGCCGGTGGACGTGCACATGACCGACCTGATTTCGGGCCGCGTTCGGCTCGACGCGTTCCGCGGACTCGTGGCGTGCGGCGGGTTCTCCTACGGCGACGTGCTCGGCGCGGGCGAGGGCTGGGCCAAATCCATACTGTTCAACGCCCGACTCAGGCAGCAGTTCGAATCGTTTTTCGCCCGCAGCGAGAGCTTCACGCTCGGCGTGTGCAACGGCTGCCAGATGCTGGCGGCGCTGAGGTCACTGCTGCCTGGCACGGAGCACTGGCCGAGATTCGTCCGTAACCGATCGGAGCAGTTCGAGGGGCGGGTGGGGCTCATCGAGGTCCTGCCTTCGCCGTCGATATTTTTCGCCGGCATGGAGGGATCGATCATGCCGATTGCCTTCGCGCACGGCGAGGGTCTGGCCGAGTTCCCGGATCAGTCTTCGGTCCGAGCCTGCGTGGCCTCGGGCCTCGTGAGCCTGCGATTCGTCGACAATCATGGCCGGGCGACCGAGGCGTATCCGGCCAACCCGAATGGATCGCCGCTCGGCATCACGGGACTCACCAGCAGCGACGGGCGCGCGACGATACTGATGCCTCATCCGGAGCGCGTGTACCGTACGGTACAGAATTCATGGCATCCGTCGGAGTGGGGTGAGGACAGCGGGTGGATGCGGATGTTCCGCAACGCGCGGCTGTGGGCCGGTTGACGCCAGTCGGCGTTTTCCGTAATCGCGAGGACGCGTAAACGCGCTGGCGCGGATACCGCGGCGAGCTACTCCGCGCCGGCGGCGCGGCCAATCGGAGTGATCTTGTCGAGCGTCTCCTCCGCGAAGAAGCGCCGCACCATCATCGCCTGCTGCAGCTTTCCCTTGCGGACGTACGCCTGGTACAGCATGTCCTTGGCAAGTTCGAGCAGCACGCCGGCCTCGTAGGCTCCGATCTCCGGCATCGACGGCCAGGCGTCCGCGTCGGTGCCGAAAAGCACCTTCTTGACCACCGTAAAGGTGTCGGTGTCGATCTCCGCCATCTCGCGCGCTTCATTGATCTGATTGAAGATCCTGAGGCGCCCGTTCTCGCCAAGGTCGTGGACCACGGACTGGGCCGCCCGCCGGCACATCGCCGCGAACGCGTTATAGTGCCCGGCCGAGTAGCAGCCAAGTGCCTCGCGGAAGATCTTCTCGCAGTCCTCGGGCAGGTAAGTGAAGTTGAATTTCTCGCGCGCACGCTCGAGCTCGACGAAGTTGTTCGCAAGCTCGACACGGTTCGTCGCGTACATCTTCACGGCGAAGCGCAGGAAGATCGGCGCACTGCACGAGTCGCAGCGATAGACCACGCCGACCTGGCTCGGCCTGCTGGACACGAGCTCCGCATACTGGGGGACCGACACCGCCGTGATGTGCGAGAACACCTGGCAATGCGGGCAATTGAGCGCGAGACTGCGTTCCTGGTCGTGGTGCAGGCGGCTCTGTGCGTCAACGTGGACTGACATGAATCTGCATCCGCGTCTGGAGGACGGGTCCGAGTCTAGCGGAAGCCCGGCCGTTCGGCACGGTTACCGCTGGACGGCTTCGAGACCGCTCCCGCCGCCTTGTTGGCAGGGTCCACCCGCAGGGCCGTGCCGTCCAGCCACACGCTGAAGAGGGCGCCGTCGACCAGCGGCTGCCACGGCCCGTCCGCGTGGCCGCCATGGACATGACGCATCCAGCCGGGCCTGGTGCGGGCCGTGGCCCAGAGATCGTTGCCGGCATGGCTGCCGAGGCCATAGCTCGACACTGCGACCGGCGGCCCGGAGAGGGGCCTGGACGCACGGGTGCTCAGCCGCTCCAGCCGGAACATCCGGCTCAGCCCGAGGTGCGCGGCAAGCCCCTGCCAGTCGAGCGTCCGCGCCTCGAGGCGCCACTGGTCCCCGTTCAGTTCGAACACCTGGACGCGGCCAGCCGGCAGGCGCGTGAGCGTGGCGCGGAAGCTCTGCGTCCCGGTCTTCTGGAAAAACAGGCCCGCAATCGGCTGGTCGGGCAATACCCTCTCGTAGGACTCGAGGCCGGCCAGTACTGACCATACCAGCACGGCACCCGAGGTGGCCGCGATCGCCATCAATACATGTCCGGCCGCCGCCAGCCGGCGTCTGGCCAGCCAGCGACTCCACGCCAGCAGCAGTGCGACCAGCGCGAAGCAGGTGACGACTACGGCGACGCCTTGCACAGCGCGCTACCGCAAGATTCGGGACAGGGCACCGCTCTTCACCAGCTCCGCGAGGGCGTAGATGTCGCGGTCGAGCCGGTGGTCGTGCGGTAGGAACGGTACTTGCTCGCGGACCATCGCGTGTACGCGCTCCAGTTCCGGCGTCGTCCTGAGCGGACGCATGCTGTCGATCGCGCGTGCGGCCGCCAGCAGTTCGATGCCGAGCACGGTGGCGGTGTTGCCGCAGATTTTCAGCAGCTTGCGGCCGGCCCACGGGGCCATGCTCACGTGGTCCTCCTGGCCGGCGGAGGTGGGCAGGCTGTCGACCGAGGCCGGGTGTGCGTACGTCTTGTTCTCGGATACGAGCGCCGCCGCCGTGACATGCGCCATCATGAAGCCGGACTCGAGCCCTGGCTCCGTCGCAAGGAACATGTTGAGGTTCGGATTGACGCGCCGGTCCAGCAGGTCGATGCGGCGCTCGGAGATGCTCGCGAGTTCGGCGACGGCGATGGCAAGGAAATCGCTGATGAAGCCGATCGGCTCCGCATGGAAATTGCCGCCCGACAGAATGTCGTCGCCGAAGATCAGCGGGTTGTCGGATACTCCGTTCACGGCGGCGGCCAGGACTTCGCGGGCGTGTTCGATCGTGTGCTCGACGGCCCCGAACACCTGCGGCATGCAGCGCACGGCATAGGGATCCTGCACGCGCTCGCAGTCCTCGTGGCTGCGCAGGATCTCGCTGTCCGTCAGCAGGCGCCTCAATCGAGCTGCGACCTTGACCTGGCCCTGCAGGCGGCTCGCCTGCTGGATGCGCGCGTCGAACGGCGCGTGGCTGCCGGCGAGACCCTCGACGGTGAGGGCCCCGGCGATGATGGAAGCGTCCTGCAGCCGCTCGGCCAGGAACAGGCCGTCGAGTGCCAGCGCCAGGCTGAGCTGCGTGCCATTGAGCAGGGCGAGCCCTTCCTTCGCCTCGAGCACAAGCGGCTCGAGGTGCGCCGCCGCCAGGACGCCCGGACCGTCGAGCGTCTCATTGCCACGCATTGCCTCGCCTTCGCCGACCAGCGCCAGGGCAACGTGCGCCAACGGCGCGAGGTCGCCGGATGCGCCCACCGACCCCTGTGCCGGTACGACAGGCAGCACGTCCTCGTTCAACATCGTGAGCAACATGTCGGCCACGAGGGGCCGCGCGCCGGAGTAGCCGGCCGCCAGGCTGTTGGCTTTCAGCAGCAGCATTCTGCGGACGATTTCCGCCGGCAGCGGTCGGCCGGTGCCGCAGGCGTGGCTCCGGACCAGGTTGAGCTGCAGCTTGCGGGTCTTGGCAGCGGGTATGACCCGGTTGGCAAACGCCCCGAAGCCCGTGTTGATCCCGTACGAGGTCTCGCCGCGCTCGATCGCGCGCTGCACGGCGTCGCGGGACGCCTGCATGCGGCGCCGCGCGGACGGCGCCAGCTTCACCAGCGGTCGGCTCGCCTCGAACGCGCGCAGCTGCGCCAGCGTCAGGCGCGTGCCGTCGATCTCGAGAGCGGGTCTGCGTCTGCCTTTCGCCATGCCTTGCCCCCGCTCCAGTGTACTCGTGTCAGGCGTGCAGGCTGCGGTAGCGCATGCGATGCGGCTGCTCCGCGTCTTCGCCGCGCCGCCGCTTAAGGTCCTCGACATACTCCGAGTAGTTGCCTTCGAACCAGACCACCTCGCTGTTGCCTTCGAACGCGAGGATGTGCGTCGCGATGCGATCGAGGAACCAGCGATCGTGCGAGATCACGACGGCGCAGCCAGGGAACGAGAGCAGCGCTTCCTCGAGCGCGCGCAACGTCTCGACGTCGAGGTCGTTGGTTGGCTCGTCGAGCAGCACGACGTTGCCGCCCGACTTCAGCACCTTGGCGAGGTGCACGCGGTTGCGCTCGCCCCCCGACAGTTCGCCGATCGACTGCTGCTGCTGGGCACCCCGGAAGTTGAAGCGCCCGACATACGAGCGCGACGGCGTCTCGTAGTTGCCGACCTTCAGCAGGTCCAGTCCGCCCGAAATCTCCTGCCAGACGGTCTTCTTGTCGTCGAGCGACTGGCGCGACTGGTCAACGTATGCAAGCTGCACCGTCGGCCCAATGCGGATCTCGCCGGCGTCGGCGGTCTCCTGTCCGGTCAGGATCCGGAACAGCGTGGTCTTGCCGGCGCCGTTCGGGCCGATGATGCCGACGATGCCGCCCTGCGGAAGGTTGAAATTGAGGTTTTCGAACAACAGCTTCTCACCATACGCCTTGGACAGGCCCCTGGCTTCGACCACGAGCTCGCCGAGGCGGGGGCCCGGCGGAATATAGATCTCGTTGGTCTCGTTGCGCTCCTGGAACTCGCGCGACTGAAGTTCCTCGAAACGCTGCATGCGCGCCTTGCTCTTGGCCTGTCGCGCCTTCGGGTTCTGGCGAACCCACTCGAGCTCGCGCGCGAGCATCTTCTTGAGTGCAGACTGCTGCTGCTCCTCGACCTGTAGCCGTTTTTCCTTCTGTTCGAGCCAGGACGAGTAGTTCCCCTGCCACGGAATGCCGTAGCCGCGGTCGAGTTCGAGGATCCATCCGGCGACGTTGTCGAGGAAGTAGCGGTCGTGGGTCACTGCGATGACGGTGCCCGGGTACTGCTCGAGGAAGTGCTCCAGCCAGCGTACGGATTCGGCGTCGAGATGGTTGGTCGGCTCGTCGAGCAGCAGCATGTCGGGCTTCGAAAGCAGCAGCCGGCACAGTGCCACCCGACGGCGCTCGCCGCCCGAGATCTTCGTGACGTCCGCCTCCCAGGGCGGCAGGCGCAACGCATCGGCGGCGACTTCCAGCTGGCGCTCGAGATTGTGGCCGTCGGTCGCCTGGATCAGTGCCTCGAGCTTCGCCTGCTCTGCGGCGATCTTGTCGAAGTCTGCGTCCGGGTCGGCGTACGCCGCATAGACCTCGTCGAGGCGCTTCAGGGCGTCCTTGATGTGCGCAACGGCCATCTCGACGTTGCCGCGGACATCCTGCGACTCGTCCAGCCCCGGCTCCTGCTCGAGGAAGCCGATCTTGATGCCTGGCTGCGGCCGGGCTTCGCCCTCGAATTCCTTGTCCACGCCCGCCATGATCCGGAGCAGCGTCGACTTGCCCGAGCCGTTGAGCCCGAGCACGCCGATCTTGGCGCCCGGGAAAAAGCTGAGCGAAATGTCGCGGAGGATCACCCGCTTCGGGGGCACGATCTTCCCGACTCGATTCATCGTGTAAATGAACTGGGCCATGGGCTCGCCGGTCGGTGGCAGTCGGAAAAAGGGCCTCGATTATGCGGCTTCGGCCTCGTCTGCGCCACGTGCACGGCAGCGTATCGCGCCGGGAATACGCGCCGCGTCCATGCGCCGCGACGCAACCCGCGAGCCGGCGACCGCAAACCGCTACAATTGCGGGTCCCCGCCCCTGGAGCACCCATGTTTCCCGCCACCATGACCATCGCCGGGTTTGACCCCGAACTCGCGACCTCGCTCGACCACCCGCCAGGAAGATCACATCGAGCTGATTGCGTCGGAAAACTACGCGAGCCCAAGGGTCCTCGAGGCCCAGGGCTCGGTGCTGACGAACAAGTATGCCGAGGGGTATCCCGGCAAGCGCTATTACGGTGGCTGCGAGTACGTGGACGTCGCCGAGCAGCTGGCAATCGACCGTGCAAAGAAGCTCTTCGGTGCGGACTATGCCAACGTGCAGCCGCATTCGGGCTCGCAGGCGAACGCGGCCGCATATCTCGCGCTGATCAAGCCGGGCGACACGATCCTCGGCATGAGCCTCGACCACGGCGGGCACCTGACGCACGGCGCGAAGGTCAACTTCTCGGGCAAGATTTTCAACGCGGTCCAGTACGGCATCGATGCAGTGACGGGCGAGATCGACTACGCGCAGGTCGAGCGGCTGGCCCTCGAGCACAGGCCGAAGCTCGTCATCGCCGGATTTTCCGCCTACTCGCGCGTCATCGACTGGGCGCGGTTCCGCAGGATTTCGGACGAAGTGGGCGCTTACTTCCTCGTCGACATGGCCCACGTGGCTGGGCTCGTCGCGGCGGGGGTCTATCCGAGCCCCGTGCCCTTCGCCGACGTCGTGACCAGCACCACGCACAAGACGCTGCGCGGGCCGCGCGGTGGAATCATCCTTGCCCGGTCGAATGACGAGATCACGAAGAAGATGAATTCGATGATCTTTCCGGGCACGCAGGGTGGCCCGCTGATGCACGTGATTGCGGCCAAGGCCGTCGCATTCCTCGAGGCGTTGCAGCCGGATTTCGTCGATTACCAGAAGCAGGTTGTGTCGAATGCGCGCGCCATGGTGGCTGGCCTCGGCGCCCGGGGCCACAGGATCGTCTCGGGCGGCACCGACAACCACCTGTTCCTGGTGGACCTGATCGAGAAGGGCATCACCGGCAAGGATGCGGACGCGGCCCTCGGTCGCGCCAACATCACGGTCAACAAGAATACCGTGCCGAACGATCCGCGCTCGCCGTTCGTGACGAGCGGCCTGCGCATCGGCACGCCGGCAGTCACGACCCGCGGGTTCCGTGAAGCGGAGGTCATGCAGCTGGCAGGCTGGATCGCCGACGTGCTCGACGACCTCTCCAGTGAAGCCGTCATCGCACGCACGCGGCAGTCGGTGATCGAAATGTGCCGACGCTTCCCGGTATACGGGCCGGCCTGAGGCCGACGACTCGCGATGTTCTGCCCGTTCTGCGCGCACGAGGAGACGAAAGTCATCGACTCGCGCCTCGCTGCCGAGGGCCAGCAGGTGCGTCGCCGCCGTGAATGCCTCGAGTGTGGCGAGCGATTCACGACGTTCGAGTCCGCCGAGCTCGTGATGCCGCGCGTGGTCAAGAGCGACGCGACGCGCGAGCCGTTCGACGAGTCGAAGCTGCGCTCCGGCATGCTGAAGGCTCTCGAGAAGCGCCCCGTGTCGAGCGAGGCGGTGGATGCCGCCGTGAACCACGTCTGTCACAAGCTGCGCACGCTGGGCGAGCGTGAGGTGCCGGCGCGGCTCGTGGGCGAGCTCGTGATGGACGAACTGCACCGGCTCGACGAGGTGGCCTATGTGCGCTTCGCGTCCGTCTATCGCAGTTTCGAGGACGTCGATGCGTTCCGGGAGGAGATCGATCGTCTCCGGCACCGGCGGCCGCGCTCGGTGGAGGACATGCAGCTGGGCCTGTGGTCGTCGGCCTCGCCTGACGGGAAGGGGAAGTAAGCGTGTTCGCCCCGGAAGACGAACAGCACATGCGCCGGGCAATGGATCTCGCCCGACGCGGACTCTATTCGACATCGCCGAACCCGGCGGTCGGTTGCGTGCTCGTGCGCTGGGGACAGGTGGTCGGTGCTGGTTTCCACGAACGCGCCGGAGATCCGCACGCCGAGATTTTTGCGCTCCGGGAGGCCGGTGCCGCCGCAGCCGGCGCGACCGCCTACGTGACGCTCGAACCCTGTTCTCACCACGGTCGCACGCCGCCTTGCGTGGACGCGCTCATCGAGGCGCGCGTCGCGCGGGTCGTGGTCGCCATGCGTGATCCGAACCCTGCGGTGAACGGCGCTGGGATCGTCCGCCTGGGGCAGGCTGGAATACCCTGCGCAACGGGCCTGCTGGAGGCGGAGGCCGCCGAGATCAACCGCGGCTTCGTCAACAGGATGCAGCACGGCAGGCCCTGGGTCACGCTGAAGCTCGGTGCAAGTCTCGACGGTCGCACGGCACTGGCGAACGGCACCAGCAAGTGGATCACGAGCGAGAAGTCGCGCGCCGACGTGCAGAGGCTCAGGGCCCGCGCGTGCGCGGTCATCACGGGCAGCGGCACGGTCGTCGCGGACGATCCGATGCTTACCGTCCGTGATTCCCGGTACGAGATGCGCGGGCGTCGGCCGATCAGGGTCGTGCTCGACACCGATCTCAGGACTCCAACGACGGCGCAGGTGCTGTGCTTTGCCGGTTCGACGCTGATCATGACCCGCGATGCCGAATCGCCACGTGCAGGACAGTTGCGCGAGGCGGGCGCCCGCATCGAATCCGTCGCGCTGTCCGATTCCGGCCGCCTTGACCTCCGGGCGGTGCTGGCGCGGCTCGGCCAACTCGAATGCAACGAAGTGCTCGTAGAGGCCGGGCCGACACTCGCCGGCGATTTCATGCGCAGCGGCCTGGTCGACGAACTCGTGGTCTACATGGCGCCTGTCCTGCTCGGTCACGCCGCCCGGGGGCTCTTCAACCTCCCTGCGCTCGAGCGCATGTGCGACCGCTGCGAATTCGACTGGCAAGACGTCGAGCGTGTCGGCGACGACTTGAGGCTCACACTGCGTCCGCGAGCCAGGGCAGGTGCGTGATGTTTACCGGTATCGTGCAGGGGATCGGCAGCATCAGGGCGGTTGAACCGCGCGGCGGCGACGTGACGCTCTGGATCGACGCCGGCAGCGTGTCACTGGCCGACGTCCAGGTCGGGGGCAGCGTCGCGGTGAACGGCGCCTGCCTCACGGCCACTCGACTGGACGGCAACGCGTTTGCGGCAGACGTCTCGCGCGAGACGCTCGCGCTGACGACTCTCGGATCGGCCGAGCCTGGCGCGCCGGTCAACATCGAGAAGGCGCTGTTGGCAGGGCAGGCGCTCGGCGGCCACTACGTCACCGGGCACGTCGACGGCATTGGGAGTGTGGTCTCGAGGCACGGCGACGCCCGCTCAGTCCGGGTGGAGTTCGAGGTCCCGGTCGAGCTGGCCCGTTACGTCGCCCGCAAGGGCTCGATCTGCGTGGACGGCGTCAGCCTCACGGTCAACGGCGTGGACGGGCGCCGCTTCGACGTCAATCTCGTGCCGCACACGCTCGAATTGACGACGCTGGCCGCATGCGGCCCCGGGACGCGGGTCAATCTCGAGGTGGACATCATTGCCCGGTACCTCGAGCGAATGCTTGAGGTTGGGCGCTAGCGCCGGACCCAGCCGAGGGCGCCCCTGATACACTTCGTCGTCGAAGCGCCACTACTGCCTGATCGGTAAAGTGTGAAGTGCTTTATAAACATAAGGTTATAGCGATTACCGAATGGGATCTATTAGTTCCATCGACGAGATTCTCGGCGACATCCGGCAGGGTCGGATGGTCGTCCTGCTGGACGATGAGGATCGCGAGAACGAAGGCGACCTCGTCATGGCCGCCTCGAAGGTCCGACCCGAGGACGTCAATTTCATGGCACGGTTCGGACGTGGCCTGATCTGCCTCACGCTCACCCGCGATCGCTGCCGGCAGCTCCGGCTGCCCTTGATGGTCAGCGAGACCGACGTGGACCAGAGCACCAACTTCACGCTGTCGATAGAGGCCGCAGAAGGCGTCACGACCGGTATCTCGGCTTACGACCGGGCACACACGATCCGTACGGCTGTGGCGCCGGATGCGCGACCAGAGCATCTGCGCCAGCCCGGCCACATCTTCCCGCTGATGGCGCAGCCCGGTGGCGTGCTGTCGCGTGCCGGGCACACCGAAGCCGGTTGCGACCTCGTGCGCATTTCCGGCCTCGAGCCAGCAGCAGTCATCGTCGAGATCCTGAACGAAGACGGCACGATGGCGCGCCGGCCGCAGCTCGAGGAGTTCGCGAAGCTGCATGGCCTGAAGCTCGGCACGATCGCCGACCTGATCCGCTACCGCCTCGAGAAGGAGCGCTCGGTCGAGCGTATCGCCGAGCGGGCCATCGAGACGGATTTCGGGCCGTTCCGTCTGTACTGTTACGAAGACCACGTGAACAGCACCGTGCACCTCGCGCTGGTCCGCGGGTCGCTGGGGCCGGCGGCCACCCCGCTGGTCCGGGTGCATCTGAAGGACACCGTGCGCGATCTCGTCGGGGCCCACGAGCAGGGCCACAGCTGGTCGCTGCGCAGCGCGCTGGAGCGCATCGCCCGCGAGGGCGACGGCGTCGTCGTGCTGCTGCGCCCGCACGAGAGTCCACTCGAGATCGCAGAGGCCGTGCGCACAGGGAATCGCACGGCGCAGAACCCGCGTGCGACCGGCTTCCAGGTGCTGCGCACCTATGGCATTGGCGCCCAGATCCTGCGCGATCTCGGCATCACCCGGATGCGGGTGCTGAGCGCGCCCAAGCAGATGCACGGGCTGTCGGCTTTCGGACTCGAGGTCGCCGAGTACGTGGACGCTACCGGCTGAGGAAACGACATGGACAACATCCGCACCATTTCCGGCGATCTGGTCGCGCGCGATCTGCGCTTCGCGATCGTCGCGTCGCGCTTCAACGACCTGGTCGTGGATTCGCTGATCCGCGGCGCCGTGGACGCGTTGCTGCGGCACGGGGCCAGCGAGAAGCAGGTCGAAATCATCCGCGTCCCCGGGGCATTCGACCTGCCGTTCGTGGTGAAGCGCGTCGCGGCCAGCAAGCGCTACGACGCGGTCGTGGCGCTCGGAGCCGTTATCCGTGGCGCAACGCCGCACTTCGAGCACGTCGCCGGGCAATGCGCCGCCGGGCTGGCACGTGCGTCGGAGGAGAGCGGCGTGCCGGTGGCCTTCGGCGTGCTCACCACCGAGACCATAGAACAGGCTCTCGAGCGGGCTGGCACCAAGGCCGGCAACAAGGGTGCCGACGCGGCGCTGGCGGCGCTCGAACTCGCCAGCCTGCTCAGGCGCCTGGACGTCTGACGATGGCACGGCCCGATCGCGGCGGGCGGGCGCGTAGCCTGGCCAGGAAGTTCGCCATGCAGGCGCTCTACCAGTGGCAGCTCACTGGACAGGGCTACCCCGAGCTTCTCAGCCAGTACGCGCAGGATGATGGTTTCGCCGACGCCGACCGCGACTACTTCGAGGCGCTCCTGAAAGGAACGACCGAGTCGGGCGCAGCGCTGGATGCCGAGATCGGCTCGCTGGTCGACCGTCCGGTCGCGCAGCTCGACCCGGTCGAGCATGCGGTGCTGATGATCGGGATCCACGAGCTGCTGCACAGCCCCGATGTTCCGTATCGGGTCGTGATCAATGAAGGTGTCGAACTCGCCAAGCGCTTCGGCGCTACGGACGGCCACAAGTTCGTGAATGCCGTGCTGGACCGAGCTGCGCGCTCGCTGCGCTCGGCCGAGCAGCCGGCGGTCGTTCGCGCCTGAGCCGGCCTCGCCGTGCCACTGGGCGAGTTTGACCTGATCGAGCGGTTTTTCAACCGGCCGACCCGGCGTCGCGATGTATTGCTCGGTGTCGGTGACGATGCGGCCCTGCTGCAGGTGCCGCCCGGTCGCGCACTCGTCGCGGCGACAGACACGCTGGTCGAGGGTCGGCACTTTCTGCCCGGTGCGCCGCCGCGATCGATCGGCCACCAGGCGCTGGCCGTGAACCTGAGCGATCTCGCGGCAATGGGTGCCGAACCTGCCTGGGCCCTGCTGTCGCTGTCGCTGCCGGAGCCGGACGAGCGCTGGCTCGAGGGCTTTGCGGACGGACTTTTCGCGCTGGCCGACGCGCACGGCGTCGAGCTGGTCGGCGGCGACACCGTGCGTGGGCCGCTGGTGGTAACCATCGAGGTGCTGGGGTTTGTCGATCCGGCCCGCGCGTTGACACGACGTGGCGCGCGGCCGGGGGACCTGCTGTACGTCTCGGGATGGCCCGGCGAGTCGGCCGCCGGTCTTGCAGCGCTGCTTCGCGGAGGATCGAACGACGCGTCCGACGATCCGCTCGTGAGACGCCATCTATACGCGGAACCGCGTCTTGCGCTGGGCCGGGCACTCGCCGGCAGCGCGACCTCGGCGATGGACGTGTCGGACGGGCTGCTTGGCGACCTTCGGAAGCTGTGCGCCGCGAGCGGCGTCGGGGCGACACTGGAACTCGATGCCCTGCCGTTCTCTGCGGCACTGGTCTCACGGCACAGCCGCGAAGAATGCGAGAAATTCGTGCTGCACGGTGGCGACGACTATGAACTCCTCTTCACGCTGCCGGCCGATGGATCCGTACCTCAGGAGTCAGCGGGGTCGCCGCCACTGGTCCGTATAGGCCGGATCATCGAGGGCGACGACGTACGTTGTACGCGGGGTGGCGTGGACGTGGCCGACCACGGCGGCGGCTACGACCACTTCCGCTGAGCGCGGCCGGCGCGGCCGCGTCGCTCGCCGAGGGGATCCGCGAGGTGGGTCACGGAACGGGTCGGGCCCGCGGCCCTATGCTCCGGCGCGGAACAACCCGATTCCCGGTCTCGAAGCCGGTCCAACGACCCTACGCAACGTCACGTGACCCAGCAGAACGCGCTCGCAGAGCCCCGGACCCAGCCGATGCTGCCCCCGCCGCCGGCGGCGCCGGAGCGCATAGGCAAGTACTACGTAGTGCACGAGGTGGGTCGCGGCAGCACCGGCACCGTCTACCTGTCGCACGACCCGTATTACGGGCGCGACGTGGCGATCAAGTTCTATCACGCGACCAATTCCGACGACGCCGAATCGCGCAATGCGCGCCGCATGTTCCTCGGCGAAGCTCACATGGTGGGCAAGCTGCAGCACCCGAACATCGTGCCGATCTACGATGCGGGCGAGGAGGACGGCCGGCGCTACGTCGTCACCGAGCACATCCACGGCGCGCGCACGCTGTCAGCCTACACCCGTCCGGCCGCACTGCTGCCGATCGACCAGGTGGTTGGCATCGTCTACAAGTGCGCCAAGGCGCTGCACTACGCGCACTCGCGCGGCGTCGTGCACCGCGACGTCAAGCCATCCAACATCCTGCTCACCCACGACGGGGACGTGCGGATCGTCGACTTCGGCATCGCGCTGGTATCCGATTCCGACGTATCGCGGCTGGAGGGTGTGGCTGGCAGTCCGGCCTACATGTCGCCGGAGCAGGTGCAGGGACACGATCTCGACTGGCGCTCCGACCTCTACTCGCTCGGCGCGGTCATGTACGAGATGCTGTGCGGGCACCGCCCGTTCCGTGCCGGGGCGCTCGGCAAGCTGCTGCGCCAGGTGGTACAGGCGTTGCCCGAGCCGCTTCGCGACGTGCGGCCCGAGGTGCCCGAGGAACTTGCAACCATCGTTCACCGCGCGCTCGAGAAGGATCCTGCCAGGCGCTATCGCAGCGGCGCGGAATTCGCGGCGGACCTGACGCGCGTTCACCAGAAGCTGCGCGCGGCGCAGCCGGGCATCGACGACGACGAACGGTTTGCCGTGCTGCGGCGCCTGAGGTTCTTCCACGACTTCACTCACGCCGAGATTCACGAGGTCATGAAGTCCGCGTCCTGGATCGACTGTCAGCACGGCGAGTCCGTGCTCCGGCCCGGTGATGCCGACGACCGGTTCTACGTGGTGGTCAGCGGGTGCGCGCGTGTCGGCCCCGGCTGGCGGATGTTTCGGCGAGGCGGCGTTTGCGGAGGGTTCGCGGCGTGACCTGGTCATCCAGGCGGAGGGCCCGCTCACGCTTCTCAAGGTGACGGCGACGCTGCTCGAGCAGGCGTCGATCTCCTGCCAGCTGCGCTTCCACAAGGTGTTCCTGCGCGAACTGGTCGCTCGGCTGCAGCGCGGGAAGCAGGCGCCCGCTGGCGGCTAACGGCTGACTTGAACAGGACAGGCGGCATTGCCGGCCTGCCTGTTATCCGCGGGTCACCGGCCTCGAGGCGCTTGCCCTGCGCCGCCAGTGGCGCCTTCCTTGTCCTTCTCGATCAGCGCATACGCCGAATGGTTGTGAATGGACTCGAAGTTCTCCGCCTCCACGACGTACGCACGCACGCGATCCTCGCGGTTGAGCCGCACGGCCACGTCGCGCACGATGTCCTCGACGAACTTCGGATTGTCGTAGGCGTGTTCCGTCACGAACTTCTCGTCCGGCCGCTTCAGGATGCCATACAACTGGCTCGACGCCTCCTGCTCCGCCACGTCGATGAGCTCCTCGATCCAGATGTGCTCGCGAACGCGGGCCCGGATCGTGATGTGCGAGCGCTGATTGTGCGCCCCGTAGTCCGCGATGCGCTTCGAGCAGGGGCACAGGCTGGTCACCGGCACGACGACCCGGATCCACATCTCCTCGCGTCCCTCGTGGACTTCGCCGATGAGGCTGGCCTGGTAGTTCATGAGGCTCTCGACGCCCGAAGCCGGCGCCTTCTTCATCACGAAATACGGGAAGCTCATCTCGACGTGGCCGGTGGTGGCATCGAGCCGTCGCGTGACTTCACGCAGCATCTGGCGAAACGAATCCACCGAGACCTCCCGCTCGTGCTTGTGCAGCACCTCGACGAATCGCGACATGTGCGTGCCCTTGAAGTTGTGGGGCAGCGCGACGTACATGTTGAAGTTCGCGACCGTGTGCTGCTCGCCACCGGACCGATCCCTGACTCGTACCGGATGGAATAGATCCTTGATCCCGACCTTGTTGATAGGGATCTGGCGGGAGTCCGCCCGGCCCTGCACGTCGTCCATGATCAGACCGCCGCTGGGCGCAGGCCCGCAAACGCACGGGACGGCCGCTGGCCGCGCCAGATGCGCGTGATGGCCTGCTCGATGCCGGCGGCGTCGAGCCCCGCCATCGCGAGGCAGTCCTCGCGCGAGCCGTGCTCGATGAACCGGTCGGGGATGCCGATGCGGTGGACCTCGGCCCCGGTATCCGCCGCGGCGAGGCACTCGCTCACCGCGCTGCCGGCGCCGCCTGCGATCGCGTTTTCCTCGATCGTCACGATGCACTCGTGCGTTGCGGCGAGCGAACGGACCGTGTGCTCGTCCAGCGGCTTGACGAAGCGCATGTTCACCAGCGTGGCATCGAAGCGCTCGGCGACGTCAGAACACGCAGCGAGCACTGTTCCAAATGCGAGCAGCAGCAGCCCGGACCCGCCTTGGCGCCGGATCTCGGCCTTGCCGACCGGCACGGCGGTCATCTCGTGCTCGATGCGCGCGCCCGGGCCGGGGCCGCGCGGGTAGCGAACGGCGGCGGGACGGTCGAGCGATACGGCGGTGTAGAGCATCTGGCGGCACTCGTTCTCGTCGGACGGCGTCATCACCACCATGTTCGGGATGCAGCGCAGGTAGCTGAGGTCGAAGGCGCCCTGGTGAGTGGCTCCGTCGCCGCCGACGAGCCCGCCACGGTCAACGGCGAACGTCACCGGCAGGTTCTGCAGCGCGACGTCATGGATCAGCTGGTCGTAGGCGCGCTGCAGGAACGTAGAGTAGATCGCCACCACGGGACGCGCGCCCTCGCAGGCCATTCCCGCGGCGAACGTCACCGCGTGCTGCTCCGCGATCGCAACGTCGAAGTAACGGCCGGGAAACCGCTTCGAGAATTCCACGAGTCCGGAGCCTTCACGCATGGCCGGCGTTATGCCGACGACCCTCGAGTCGCGCTCGGCCATGTCGCACAGCCACTGCCCGAACACCTGGGAGTAGGCGGGACCCGTCGTCTTTTCCTTGAAGATCGTGCCGCTGGCCGGGTCGAACGGGCCGGGGCCGTGCCACTTGATCGGGTCGGCCTCCGCCGGAGCATAGCCCTTGCCCTTCTGAGTCACGACGTGCAGAAGCTGCAGGCCCTTCGCCTCTCGCAGCCTCGTGAGCTGCTCGACGAGGGCGCCGACGTCGTGCCCATCCACCGGGCCGTTGTAGTGGAAGCCGAGTTCCTCGAAGAGCGTGCCGGGCAGCACCATGCCCTTCATGTGTTCCTCCGAGCGGCGCGCAAACTCCCACATTGCCGGGATGCGGCGCAGGATCTTCTTGCTGCCTTCGCGCAGCGCCGTGTACGTGGGGCCCGACAGCACGCGCGCGAAATACAGCGACAGTGCGCCGACGTTCTCCGAGATCGACATCTTGTTGTCGTTCAGCACGACCAGCATGTCGGCCTTGAGCGGCCCGGCGTGATTCATCGCCTCGAACGCCTGGCCCGCGCTCATCGCACCGTCGCCGATCACGGCGACGACTCGGCGCGACTCGCCGGCCTGGGTGGCCGCGAGCGACATGCCCAGTGCGGCGCTGATCGACGTGCTCGAGTGCCCGACTCCGAACGTGTCGTATTCGCTCTCCGGCCGGCTCGGGAACGGCGCGAGCCCCCCTTTGTGCTTGATCGTCTGCAGCTTGTCCCGCCGGCCGGTGAGTACCTTGTGCGGATACGCCTGGTGGCCCACGTCCCAGACCAGCCGGTCGTGCGGCGTGTCGTAGACGTAGTGCAGGGCGACGGTCAGTTCGACCGTGCCGAGGCCGGCCGCGAAATGGCCGCCCATCTGGCTGACGGTCTGGATCAGGAATTCACGCAGTTCGCGCGCCAGCGGCTCTAGCTGCGGCGCGGCAAGGCGCCTCAAGTCCTGGGGCGTGTCGATTGCCGCAAGCAGTGGATATTGGTCGGCGAGGGACATTGAGACTCAGTTTACCGCACTGCGGCAGCCGGCATCGGCCTAGTGCCGTCTCGTAAGCAGCCAGTGCGCCAGACCGGCCAGCGGGCTGGCGGACCACCCGTGACGCCGGAGTATTTCATCGGCGGCTGCGTGCAGTTCACGCACGCGCTGGCGGGCCGCGTCGAGACCGGCGGCGGCGGGGTAGGTGGGCATTGCGCGGGCCTCGTCGCTGCCAGGCCGCTTGCCGAGCAATGTGGCGTCTCCTTCGATGTCGAGGATGTCGTCCTGCACCTGGAACGCCAGCCCGACAAGCGACCCGAATTCGCCGAGTGACTGCAGTTCGATGGTGTCGCGACCGGGTGAGCAGTGAGCGGCCATCAGTATCGCCGCCCGGATGAGCGCCCCGGTCTTGAGCGCATGCACCTGCTCGATCTCGAGGAGTGTCAGCGAGCGCCCCTCCGCCGCGAGGTCGAGTGCCTGACCGCCCGCCATGCCGGCCGTGCCACTCGCTTCTGCCAGCGTCTCGATCAGCCGCACACGCACGCCGTCGTCCGGCAGCCCGGGATGGCTCGCCAGCACCTTGAATGCCAGCACCTGGAGCGAGTCGCCGGCCAGGATCGCGGTCGCTTCGTCAAAGGCCTTGTGGCACGTCGGCCGGCCGCGGCGCAGGTCGTCGTCGTCCATGGCCGGGAGGTCGTCGTGCACCAGCGAATAGGCGTGGATCAGTTCCACCGCACAGGCGGCCGCGTCGACTTGCTCGAGCGGCAGCCGCAGCGTCTCCGCAGTCGCATACGCCAGGGCGGGCCGGATGCGCTTGCCCGCGCCGAGCACGCTGTAGCGTTGCGCCGCGTGCAGCCGCCGCGGAACGGCCGACTCCGGCGGCAGCCAGCGCGCGAGTTCCTGCTCGACGCGTTGCCGCCAACCGTCGAGGCGCTCGCTGAGTGTGGCGTTCATCGGCAGGCCGGTTGTGGCGCGACGCGCGTCACTCGTCCGGTTCGAAGGACTCCGGATCGGCGTCCGGAGTCTTGCGCAACAGGATTTCGACCTTCTGCTCGGCCACCTTGAGCGAGGCCTGGCACGATCGGGCGAGTGCTATGCCGCGCTCGAACTGCTTCAGCGCCTCTTCGAGCGTCAATTCCCCGTGCTCGAGTCGCTCGACCACGGCCTCGAGCTCACCGAGCGACTGTTCGAAATCAAGGGTCCTTGCTTTCTTGGTAGTCACGGCGGCCTCCGGGGCGCGCAAGCCTTGCACAGGGGTCGGCAGTGGTCAACGCAGGCGAAACCGCAATACCGGAGTCTGCGAATGGCGCGTGTCCCGCCAGGTGATAGCGTTGACTTGACGCCGCCGACGGCCTAGATTGCGGGCAGTGTAGACTTAGTCTAAATCAAGCTCGTCGGCGCGGCGAGCGATCAACCCGTGGAGGTATCCATGAAGACGCTGAAGGGCTCAAAGACCGAGAAGAACCTCAAGGACGCGTTTGCCGGCGAGTCGCAGGCGAATCGTCGCTACCTGTACTTCGCGCAGAAGGCGGACGTCGAAGGTTTCAACGACGTGGCGTCGGTATTCCGTTCGACCGCGGAGGGCGAGACCGGCCATGCGCACGGCCACCTTGAGTACCTCGAGGAAGTCGGCGATCCGGCCACCGGCCTGCCGATCGGCAGCACGTCGAACAACCTGAAGGCTTCCATCGCCGGTGAGACCCACGAGTACACGGACATGTATCCGGGCATGGCGAAGTCGGCCCGTGAAGAGGGCTTCGACGAAGTCGCCGACTGGTTCGAGACTCTTGCCAAGGCAGAGCGTTCGCACGCGAACCGCTTCCAGAAGGCGCTCGACGCCCTCTGATCCACCGTAAACGGTCGGATGCGATGGAGGGCGGGCCCTGCGGGTCCGCCCTTTTTTTCTTGCGACGCGCCACCAGGCAGCAGTTCAGGAGACGACGATGCCCGAACACACGACGACCCCGGCCGGTCGCGAAGGCAGCCTAGCAGCGCCGACGCGTCACCCGATCGCATGGCGCGATTCCGATTTCTTCGACGAGGCCTCGCTCTTCAAGGAACTCGAGCGCGTCTACGACCTGTGCCACGGCTGTCGTCGCTGCTTCAGCCTTTGCAACGCGTTCCCGCTGCTCTTCGACGCGATCGACGCGTCGCCCACGGGCGAGCTCGACAAGGTGGAAAAGAAGGTCTACTGGGAAGTCGTCGAGCACTGCTACCTGTGCGACATGTGCTACATGACCAAGTGTCCGTACGTGCCGCCCCACCCCTGGAACATCGACTTCCCGCACCTGATGCTGCGCGCCAAGGCGGTGAATTTCCGCAAGGGTGGAACGCGGCTGCGTGACAAGATCCTCTCGTCCACCGACCTCGTCGGGACGATCGCCGGCATCCCGGTCATCTCGCAGGTCGTCAACGCCGTCAACGGCAGTGCGATCGGTCGCCGCATGCTGGACAAGGCACTGGGCGTTCACCCCGAGGCGCCGATTCCCGAGTACCACAGCGATTCCGGGCGCAGTCGCGTCGCGCGCGGCGATGCGCCTGGGCTCGAGGCCAAGCCTACGGCGGAAACGCGTGGCCGTGTCGCGCTCTTTGCGACCTGCTACTGCAATCGAAACGAACCGGCGATCGACGCCGACCTCGCCGCGGTCTTCCGTCACAATGGCATCCAGGTGACGGTCGTGCCGCAGGAGCGCTGCTGCGGCATGCCGAAACTCGAGCTGGGCGACCTCGAGTCGATCGAAGAGGCGAAGCAGGTCAACATTCCGGCACTGGCCGCCCTCGTCGACCAGGGCTACGACATCGTTGCGCCCATCCCCTCGTGCGTGCTCATGTTCAAGCAGGAACTGCCACTGCTGTACCCTGACGATGCCCAGGTGCAGAAGGTCCGGGCGGCGATGTTCGACCCGTTCGAGTACCTGATGCTCAGGCACAGGTCAGGGTTGCTGCGCACCGATTTCACGCGTCAGCTCGGCAAGGTCAGCTACCACGTTCCGTGCCACCTGCGCGTGCAGAATCTCGGGCTCAAGACGCGCGACGTGCTGAGGCTGATTCCAGGCACCGAAGTCGAGGCGATCGAGCGCTGCTCGGGGCACAACGGTACCTATGGCGTGAAACGCGAGTATCGCGACGTCTCGATGAAAATCGGGCGGCCGGTCTTCGGCAAGATCCAGGCGGCGGCACCGGATTTCTATTCGAGCGACTGCCCGATGGCGGGCCATCAGATCGAGTCCGGCATCGCCGGTGACAAGCCGCCGACCCATCCCCTGACGCTGCTCCGCATGGCATACGGGCTCTGAACGGCAGTTGCCGCCGAACTGTCCAGACAAGCATCGCAGGACTACTCAATCGAGGACGGAAAGGAAATGAATTCCACGACATCTGCTTCAGGCAGCGGCAAGCTGCGGCCGGAAGACCTCTTCAGCCTCGAGCAGTACGCCAGGCAGCGGGCGGGGTTCCGGCCGAAAGTGATCGCGCACAAGCGCGTGCGGAACGTTCAGTGCGGCCCGAACGCCACGGTGTGCTTCGAGGATCGGCTGACCGTCCAGTACCAGGTGCAGGAGATGCTGCGCATCGAACGCATCTTCGAGTCCGAGGGCATCGCCGACGAACTGGCAGCGTACAATCCGCTCATCCCCGACGGCTCGAACTGGAAGGCCACGTTGCTGGTGGAATATCCGGACGCGGAAGAGCGGCGCGTCGCGCTCGCGTCGCTGAAAGGGGTGGAGGATCGCTGCTGGGTGCAGGTTGCGGGCCATGAGCGCGTGTTCGCGATTGCGGATGAAGACCTTGAGCGTGAAAACGACGACAAGACCTCGTCGGTTCACGTCCTCAGGTTCGAGCTCTCTGCGGCGATGGTGGCGGCTGCGAAGAGCGGCGCAGCAGTATCGATCGGCATCGATCACGATCATTATCGGCACGCACGGCTCTCCGAATGCTCGCGGCGTCCGGAGCCCCCGTGGACGGGTTTGCGGCGTTTTCGCGAACGGACCCGGTATGTCGACGCCGGCATGGGCATGCCCGCATCGCGCCGTGCAGTCTTGCGTGCGAGCGTGCGGGTGCGCTGCTAGAATCCGCCCGCCTTTTTGCGACGCGAGCCCGCGGAACGACAAACGATGACCCAGACCTATACCGCTCAAGACATCGAGGTCCTGAGCGGACTCGAGCCCGTCCGGCGCCGGCCGGGCATGTATACCGACACCAGCCGGCCGAATCATCTCGTCCACGAAGTCGTCGATAACAGCGTCGACGAGGCGTTGTCGGGCCACTGCACGCGCATCTCGGTCGCCGTGCACAAGGACGGTTCGATCGAAGTCAGCGACGACGGGCGCGGCATGCCGGTCGACATCCATCCGAAGGAGAAGGTGAGCGGCGTCGAGCTGATCCTCACGCGGAACCTCGAGTGCTGGGTGCGCCGCGGCGGCAAGGAATACAACATCTCCTTCGCCAGCGGCAAGGTGAAGTCGAAGCTCGAGGTCGTCGGCGACGTCGGCAAGGCCAACACCGGAACGACCGTGCGTTTCTGGCCGGACGCGTCGTACTTCGACAGCCCGGAGATCTCGATTCCGAAGCTGAAGCACGTACTCAAGGCGAAGGCTGTGCTTTGCCCCGGGCTCGAGATGCGTCTCGAGGTCGAGAAGACCGGAGAGAAGGAAGCCTGGCTCTACACGGGCGGCCTCGAGCAGTACCTTCGCGAGTCGCTCGAATCCGGCGAGTGGCTGCCGGACGAACCCTTTACGGGCAGTGTCGAAGGCGAGCAGGAAGGCGTGGACTGGGCCGTGGCGTGGCGCGTCGACGGCGGCACGCGCATCGAGGAAAGCTACGTCAACCTCATCCCGACGATGCAGGGCGGCACGCACGTCAACGGATTTCGCCTCGGCCTGACCGAGGCCATCCGCGAGTTCTGCGAATTCCGCAACCTGCTGCCGCGCGGGCTCAAGCTGGCGCCCGAGGACGTCTGGGACGACGCGAGCTACGTGCTCTCGACCAAGATGCGCGAGCCGCAGTTCGCGGGCCAGACCAAGGAGCGACTGACCTCGCGCGAACCCGCGGCGTTCGTCTCAGGGATCGTCAAGGATCAGTTCGGGCTCTGGCTGAACCAGCACCCGGAGGCCGGCGAGCGGATCGCCCAGCTGGCCATCGGCAACGCGCAGAACCGCCTCAAGGCGAGCCAGAAGGTCGCACGCAAGCGGGTGGTCAGCGGGCCCGCTCTGCCCGGCAAGCTCGCCGATTGCACGAGCCAGGATCCGAAGCGTACCGAGATCTTCCTGGTCGAGGGCGACTCCGCGGGCGGCTCCGCCAAGCAGGCCCGGGATCGCGAGTTCCAGGCCGTGATGCCGTTGCGCGGCAAGATCCTGAACACATGGGAAGTCGAGTCGGGCGAGATCCTGTCGTCGCAGGAAGTGCACGACATCACGGTGGCGATCGGCGTGGATCCGGCGAGCGACGACATCGCCGGGCTGCGCTACCACAAGATCTGCATCCTCGCGGACGCCGATTCGGATGGTGCACACATCGCGACGCTGCTCTGCGCGCTGTTCCTGCGGCATTTCCGGCCGCTGGTGCTGGCGGGGCACGTCTTCGTCGCGATGCCGCCGTTGTACCGCATCGACTACGGCAAGCAGGTCGACTATGCGCTCGATGACGCGGAGCGCAACGGAGTGCTGGATCGTATCCACGCTGAGAATCCGCGTGCGAAGACCGTCGTGACGCGATTCAAGGGCCTGGGCGAGATGAGTGCGCTGCAGCTGCGCGAGACCACCATGGCGCGCGAAACACGTCGCCTGGTCCAGCTCACCGTCACGGCTGCGGACCAGGTCGACCAGTCTATGGACATGATGCTTGCGAAGAAGCGGGCGTCCGACCGCCGCGAATGGCTCGAGACCAAGGGCAACCTGGCTGCCGTGCAGCCCTGAGCGGGCAGGAGATCCCGTGACCACCCAGAACGAACTGAATTTCGAGGGCGTCGAGAGGCTGCCGCTCAGGACGTTCGCCGAGAAGGCGTATCTCGAATACTCGATGTACGTGATCCTCGACCGTGCGCTGCCGCACGTCGGCGACGGATTGAAGCCCGTGCAGCGTCGCATCATCTACGCGATGAGCGAACTCGGCCTGGCCGCGACTTCCAAGCACAAGAAGTCCGCGCGTACGGTCGGCGACGTGATCGGCAAGTTCCATCCTCACGGCGACTCGGCCTGCTACGAGGCGCTGGTACTGATGGCTCAGCCGTTCTCCTATCGCTACCCGATCGTGGACGGCCAGGGCAACTTCGGCTCGTCGGACGAGCCGAAGTCGTTCGCTGCAATGCGCTACACAGAATCGAGGCTCACTCGCTATGCCGAGGTTCTGCTCTCGGAACTCGGTGAGGGAACGGCGGACTGGGTGCCGAATTTCGACGGAACGCTCGACGAGCCGTCGCTGCTTCCGGCACGGTTGCCGAACGTGCTGCTGAACGGAGCCACCGGCATTGCGGTCGGCATGGCCACCGACATCCCTCCGCACAACCTGCGCGAGGTTGCAGCAGCCTGCGTGCGCCTGCTCGACGAACCGAAAGCGACTGTCGCTCAACTTCTCGAGCACGTGCAGGGACCGGATTTTCCGACCGGCGCCGAGATCATTTCGTCGCGCGAGGACCTGGCGCGCATCTACGAGACCGGGAACGGTACGTTCCGCGCGCGTGCCCGCTACGAGATCGAGGACGGCGAGATCATCGTGACCGAGTTGCCGCACCAGGTTTCCGGCGCAAAGGTGCTCGAGCAGATCGCCGCGCAGATGCGGGCCAAGAAGCTGCCGATGGTGGAAGACCTGCGCGACGAGTCCGATCATGAGCATCCGACGCGGCTGGTGATCACGCCGCGTGATCGCGCGTGACGGGCGACCGCGCGTCATGGGACTGAAGGAGCTGCTCGAGGAATGGCTGGCATTTCGCGTCGACACGGTGACGCGACGGCTTACTCACAGGCGCGACAGGCTGAACGCACGGCTGCACATCCTGGACGGCCTGCTGGTCGCCTACCTCAATCTCGACGAGGTCATCCGCATCGTCCGCTACGAGGACGAGCCGAAGGCCGCGCTGATCGCCAGGTTCGAGCTGTCCGAGCTACAGGCCGAGGCGATCCTCGAGACGAAGCTGCGGCACCTCGCGAAGCTCGAGGAGATGAAGATCCGGGGCGAGCAGCAGAAGCTCGCGGCCGAGCGTGACGAGATCGACAGGATCCTCAAGAGTCGCACGCGACTGCGCAAGCTGGTGCGTGACGAGATCGTCGCCGACGCCGACAGGTACGGCGATGACCGGCGCAGCAAGCTCGTACAGCGAGCTGCGGCCCAGGCGATCGCGGAGACGGAGCTGGTCGTGAGCGAGCCGGTGACGGTGGTGCTCTCGCGCAGCGGCTGGGTGCGTGCGGCCAAGGGACACGACATCGACCCGCGCTCGCTTTCCTACAAGACGGGCGACGAGTACCGCGCAGTTGCACGCGGCCGCAGCACGCAACAGGCGGTGTTCCTCGACAGTACGGGGCGCGCGTACAGCCTGCCGGCGCATGCGCTGCCTTCTGCGCGCGGACAGGGTGAGCCACTTTCGGGTCGGCTCGATCCGCCCGACGGAGCGACGTTCCCGGGCGTACTGATCGGCGAGCCCGAGGAGCGTTGGGTGCTCGCGAGCAGCGCTGGCTACGGATTCGTCGTCAAGCTCGAGGACCTGCACAGTCGCAACCGGGCCGGCAAGGCGGTGCTGAAGGTGCCAGAGGGCTCGAGCGTGATCGCACCGGTGCCCGTTCCCGCGGTTGACGGGGCACTGGTGGCGGCCGTGAATTCGGACGGTCGACTGCTGACGTTTCCGGTATCCGACCTGCCGGAGCTGCCGCGTGGCAAGGGCAACAAGATCTTCGGGGTGTCGTCGAAAAAGGCTGCGTCGGGCGAGGAATCGCTGGTCGCAGTGGCCGTCGTGGCGCCTGGCCAGTCGCTGCGTGTACTCAGCGGGGAACGCCACATGGGCCTTGGATTCCGCGAACTCGGCGATTACCGCGGTGAGCGAGGCCAGCGCGGCGCAGTGCTGCCGCGCGGCTGGCGCAAGGTGGACGGACTTGAGGTGCAGACCGGATAGAGCGACTGGCGCCGGCGTCGGCCCTTGTCAGGCTCCGAGCACCACTTCCTCCGGCGTCGAGACGAAGTAGCCCTGCACGAACTCGACGCCCAGCTGCCAGAGCACGGCCATCGTGTTGGCGTCCTCGACGCGTTCGGCGATTGTCGCGACGCCGGCGGCCCGTGCATGGTCCACCAGGGCCTTGACCTGTTCCTGCAGGGGGCGGTCGTTGGCGAGACCCTGCATCAGCGCGCCGTCGATCTTGACGTAGCTGGCAGGAAGGTGGTTCAGCAGGCTCTGCGAGTTTCGTCCGGAACCGAAGTTCTCGATGGCGAACCCGAACCCGAGGTGCGTGACGAGAGAGCGAAGCTCCTTCGCCTCCTTGAGGTGTCCGGTTGCAAGTTCCTCGCTGATCTCGACGACCAGCCTGCCGGCGTCGATGCCCGACGCCTTCAGTTGCTGGTGCAGCCAGGTGCCGAGCGTCTGGTCGCGCATCGAGTCGTGCGACATCCGGACGAACACCCGGTGCGGATTGCGTGCGGCACAGAATGACATCGCGGCGCCAATGACCCAGCGGTCGATGTTCTTCATGAGGTCCGTTCGCGCTGCGGCCGCCAGGAACTCCGAGGGCAGGACCTCGTGGCCCTTGTCGTCGAGCATGCGCACGACGAGGTCGAACATGGATTCGCCGTCGCCGACCAGGCTGGCGATCGGCTGCTGGACCAGGCGGAAGCGGTTCGCCATCAGCGCCGCCTTGATCTGGGTAGCCCAGCCGCGGTCGTCCTCCTCAACCTCCGGCTTGTCCGCGACGGGCTCTGGCCGCAACAGCCGATTGCCGCCGGCTGCGGCGGCTGCACGGCAGGCCCTGACGGACTTCTCGAGTGGTGCCGTCAGCGTGTCGCCCTGCGCGTTGCACGCGGTGGCTCCGGCACTGCAGGAAATTGTCACCGAGCGGTGCTGGCCCGAGTGGAAGACGTGTTCGGCGACCCGCTGCAGGATGCGCGAAACCCACGCATCGAGGTCACGCGCGTTGCCGCGCTCGACCAGAACAGCAAAGCCGCGCGCTGAAACCCGGCCGGCGATGTCTCCTGGCTGCAGCTGGGTGCGAAGCTGGGCCCCAAGTTCGTCCATGACATCTTCAACGGCGACAGGACCGAGGTCGGACTCGAGTGACGCGAGTCTGTCCGGCTCGAAATAAACGATCGCGCGGATGCCGGCCTTGAGCAGATCCGCCGCGTGGGCGGCTCCCTGGTCCAGGAACGCCCCGCGCTTCAGCAGGCCCGTGGACGTGTCGAATCGCAGTGCTTCCTCGAGCTGGCTCGTGAGCGATGCAAGGTCGCGTTTCTGCGTCGGTACGCGAACGCGCACTGCCGGCTCGCCCTCGAACTCGAAGCGCTCGAACTCGAGGTCGACGCCGAGTTCGGCTCCTCCAGGCAGCACCGCCATGCTCGACAGCGAGTGGTCCGTCCAGCGCCCCTGCGTGGCAGCAACCAGCGCGCCCTTGAGCGCCGGATGGCTGCGCTGGTGAAAGAAGTCCATCAGTGGCTGACCGAGCAGCGCGCCTGGTTCTTCGTAGCCGAACAGATCGACCCACGCCGGGTTCACGTCGACGACGATGCCCTCCTGCACGTGCGCGATGGCATCCGCCGAGCCCGCCATGAAGGCCTTCATCTGGTCGCGATACTGTCGTGCCGACGCAAGCGTGCCTGCCAGCGCGTTGTCGAGGCGCGCCGAGTGCAATTCCCTCAGCGCTACAGACTGGAGTCGCTTCAGCGCGTGGAGCGTCACGATGTCCTGCGCGCCGATCTCGATGGCGTGGGCGAGGTCGGCCTCGCTGATCGCTTCCTTGACCAGGATCGCAGGTACCTGCGTGGCGTAGCGATTGCGGGCGTCGATGGCAGCCTGTGCCTCGTCATCGTCAACTACGCACAGGAATACGAGTTGAGGGCTGGATTGGGCCATTGCCTCGCCAAGGCTCGAAATGTCCCTCACCCAGTTGCAGTGCACCGGCTGCCCCGCGTTGCGGAGCGTGCTGTTGATGATCTCGACCGGGTCCTGCTGGCGGGAGAGGACGACGAGAGGAATGGCGCCGGATTCGGCCAAGATTCTTACCTCGGCGGCCCCGGCTCTTGCGGGTCCGCGACTGGTGCTCGATTGCGCGGCGACTATAGCACCGGGTTTCCAGGCCCTAACGTGACGCAGGTTGCAGCCTCGCAGTCGCTGCGGGGCCGAACTCCGGCCCCACGGGTTGGAGTCCGGGCGCAAGCCGGCCCCCCGGCCCAGGTTCCCGGGGGCTCACGGACTGCGGCGGAAACCGGTAAGATAGCCGGCTTTCCCGCCGCAAAGCGACGGCCGCATCACGGCCCCCAACCCCGGACCGAGACCCATGTCCAGCTACAGCACGAACGAATTCCGCTCCGGCCTCAAGATCATCCTCGACGGCGATCCTTACACGATTGTCGAGAACGAGTTCGTGAAGCCGGGCAAGGGCCAGGCGTTCAACCGGGTGCGCATCCGTAACCTGAGGAGCGGCCGGACGCTGGAACGCAGTTTCAGGTCCGGTGAGACGGTCGAGGCGGCCGATGTCGTCGAGACCGACATGCAGTACCTGTACAACGACGGCGACTTCTGGCACTTCATGGTGCCGGACACGTTCGAGCAGCACACGGCTGGCAAGGATGCGATGGGCGAAACCGCGATGTGGCTCAAGGACGGCACGACCTGCAAGGTAATGCTGTGGAACGGTGTGCCGCTCGGCATCGATCCGCCAGCCCACGTCGAGCTCAAGATCATCGAGACGGATCCTGGTCTGCGTGGCGACACGGCCACCGGTGGGCAGAAGTCCGCGAAACTCGAGACTGGCGCCGTCGTACGCGTGCCGCTGTTCCTCAACGAGGGCGAGGTCATCCGCGTCGATACCCGGACTGGCGAATACCTGGCGCGCGGCCGCAACAGCGTTGCGGCAAGGTGTTCGATGTATCGCCGTTTCGCTCGGCGTCGCAGTCAGGTCCGCCCGCGAATCGCAGCAACGAGGACCTGTACCAGCACCTCGAGCCCCCGCGCGTCGTCCGCGTCGAAGCGCGCGTGTAACGGGCTGTCGAGGTCGAGTACGCCGATCAACCGCTCGCCGTCCAGGATCGGGACTACGACCTCGGAGTTCGACGCCGAGTCGCAGGCGATATGGCCGGGAAAGTCGTGTACGTCCGGGACTACGACCGTCTCGCGTCGCGCAGCCGCCGTGCCGCAGACGCCCGTGCCGATCGGGATGCGAATGCAGGCCGGCTTGCCCTGGAACGGGCCGAGCAGCAGGTCGCCCGTGCGAGGCTCGACGAGGTAGAAACCGGCCCAGTTCAGCTCGGGCAGGCTCCAGTAGAGCAGCGCGGCCATGTTCGCGGCGCAGGCGACCAGGTCCGGCTCGCCTTCGAGCAGTGCGCGCAGCGACCGGGACAGTTCTGCATAGGCCGCGGGCTTGTCGGCCGTCGGCATTGACTCAAGTGTGTGCATGTCCTCGCGTGTTCCTAGGCGCGCTCGACGGGAAAGGCAATGACGTCGTCGATCGCCGAGGCACGCGAAGCGACCATGACGACGCGATCGAAACCGAGCGCAACGCCCGCCGATGACGGCAGGCCCGCCGCAAGTGCGGCCAGGAAGCGCTGGTCCGGCGCGCGGTCGGCCTGGCCGCGCCGAGCGCGCTCCGCGCGGTCGCACTCGAAACGACGAGCCTGCTCATCCGCGCATCCGAGTTCGTGGAACCCGTTGGCCAGTTCGAGTTCGCCCCAGAACGCCTCGAATCTCGACGCGACCGGCCCGCGCACCTGTGCCAGTGCGGCCTGCGAAGCCGGGAAGTCGTGCAGAAACGTGATGCGATCAGCCGGGAAGGTCGATGCGACGAGCGTAGCCATCGCGAGGTCGAGCAGCGCGTCATGCTCCCCAGCGACCGATTCGGGAACGTCGGCGCCACGCGCACGGATCTCCGCGAGCAGCCGCGACGTCGGTGCAGTGAGGGGATCGAGGCCAAGCGTTTCGAGGAATGCGTCTGCGTAGGTGATGCGCCGGGTCGGGCCGACCGGTCGCCGCGGCTCGATCAGCGAGCGAAGCAGTTGCTCGACCTCGTCCATCAGTGCGCGATGATCGATCCC
>PDVJ01000056.1_pt1 | contig 29534 bp, 28 predicted proteins | sample 1369811 | NCBI WGS metagenome assembly PDVJ01 (sample SAMN07795376, study PRJNA414565) | Alkali sediment metagenome, whole genome shotgun sequencing project. | reverse complement strand
CGGGAAGGATTTCTCCGTAATCGTCCACGTATTGCAGATGCGGTCTTTGCTTTTGCACTCTTCACAGTATGAGGTTTTCGCGCAGGGTGTTTTCATGCCCAGCCTCTGGACATTCGCTGGCGCCGCATAATTCTTGATTCGCATCATGGCTTCTTCCAGATCCGCGACAATTTTATTTCTCCCGACGAGGATGATCACATCCTTAGGCCCGAAGGTGATCGCCGCAACACGATTACCGAGCATATCGAGGTTGACCAACATCCCCGTTTCAGTGAGGGCGTTGGTTCCCGTAATCAACAAATCAACCAGGAGCGACTGTCTCCGTCGTTCCCATGACTCATCGCGCGAGATCGTTTTATCGAAGGTATCAAGGACCTTCATTTTCTTGTTGCCCTTGAGCGCCTCATAAAGCCCCGTTGCCATGAACGTCATGGAACCGCCCCAGGCAATGCTCTTTGCTCCTGTTTTGGGAATGATCTCCTCCAGAACAACTTTTTTCGCCGCAGCGGCATTTTCAGCGATAAATACTTCGAAATTATTTGCTTCCAAAGATTTTTTGATATCCTCCAACCTGATCCTCCAGAAGCTTTCAACCGGTCCGTTCATGTCTCACCTCCTGCTTTGCTCTACGCATTTTGTGGCATTATGGATAAATGGGGGAGTCTTGTCAAGTCTGTATCTTTTGATTTTCAACATAATTGTATGGTACAAATCAAACTTCAACTACCATCGTCAAAAGCCGATGGCTTGAGGGTTCAAGGATTCAAGGATTCAAGGGGTCAAGGAAGCACTTTTTTCACTGATTACAAATACTGGAATCATCGATCCCTTGAACTCTTATAGCGCAGATATCGAACTGGCGTCTTCGCCTGAAGATGACCGATTCAACGTGGTTAATCGCATATCATATGGATGATAATTCGTTCAGACAGCTCCTCGACCGTCTCGGCTTTTCCTGGAGGGGCTATGCCAGGGTAAGAAAAGGCGTCAAAAAACGCATTTGCCGCCATATGCAGGAGCATGGCTATCACAGCCTGGATGATTATCTGCACGCCCTGAAAAAACCTGAAATTCTGAAGGCAGTTGAATGCCTCTTCGGTGTTTCCATCAGCCATTTTTTCCGCGACCGCTCTGTATGGAAGATACTGGAAAACGAGATTCTCCCTGATATGATAAAAAAATATGACGAACAAATCAATGTCTGGTCCGCGGGGTGCGCCCTGGGACAGGAGGCGTACAGCTTTGCCATACTGTGGCATATGACGCAAGGCGCGTGTGAAAGGCGCCCACGGCTTTTTCTCCTTGCGAGCGACAGCAATCCTGATTACATAAAAAGGGCCAAAGAAGGGGCTTATGGCAAAAGCAGCCTGAAAGGATTATCGCAAGAGATAAAGACAATATATTTTCATGAATCGGCGGATGGATCAAACTTCTTTTTCGCGGAGAATGTAAAGAAGGACGTCACATGGCAAGTACATGACCTGATGAAAGAGCCGCCCCCCGCGGGAAAGTTTCACCTCATATTGTTAAGAAACAGCCTGCTTACCTATTACCCCGAGGAACGAAGAAGGCCTGTTTTGCTGAAGATTGTCGATCGTCTTGAAGACGGAGGCTTTCTCATCATCGGCTGCCATGAAAGCCTGCCTTCCCATATCCGCATGCTTTCGCCGCATGAAAGCTGTACATACCTCTTTCAAAAGGCGCATAATTCCATCCCGCATCTTTCGATGTGACTGGCACTGTGCGTCTAATCTTCAGGGCAGATCCACAGGATTTGACTTTTACTGATGAACACCACTTTGCCGCTCTGACCGCCGGGAATGGTAGCATTAAATACCACGATAAAAGGATCTGCGCCGGCGTTAAGCAAGTCAGAGAGTCTATCCTGATCTTTGATGTTGACCTGACCTTTGATATGAGAGCCATCCGTCAGGCGGATATTTGCTTTCCTTATTTTCATATCTTCAGCCATATTTTCACATCCATTTCTCATATTACTTTTTTCATCGCCGCAATCGCGATTTCAATCTGATCATCCGTAGGTTCCCTGGTGGTGATTTTTTGCAGCATTAAGCCGGGCCAGCTCAGAACCTGCACCCATTTCCAGTTTCTGTATTTCCCGGTAAACCGTATCACTTCATAGGAAATTCCTGCGATGACAGGCATGAGCATAAGCTTATACAATACTCTCTGCATAAAATCCGGTCGTCCGAGCAGGGAAAACACCACAATGGCAGTGACCATGACCACCAGCAAAAAACTCGTTCCGCAGCGCGGGTGACGGGTAGAAAACTTCTTGATATTATCTACCGTCAATTCCTGTCCATTTTCCCAGGCGAATACGGTTTTATGCTCTGCCCCATGATACATGAACACACGCCGCATATCTTCCATGAGCAGGGTGGAGCCCAAAAAGCACAAAAAAATTCCCAGGCGAATAAACCCTTCCAGAATGTTGAGCAGCACTGTGCTGGATACGGCGCTTTTCAGCACCGTAAAAAAGTACGCCGGTACGACAACGAAAAGCCCTATGGCCAAGGTCAAGCTGATCGCTACCGAAACGGTCATTTCCCACTTTTGCGGCTTCTTTTCATTTTCCGTGAGCGCCAGTTCAGCGGAAAACATGAGGCACTTCATTCCGATTACCATCATTTCCAACAACGTGACGAATCCGCGGACAAACGCGAGTCCCAGGATCTTATACCTCTTGGTGAGAGGAATATAGTAGCGTTCTTGAATGGCGATCTCCTGGTTCGGCTTCCTGACGGCCGCAGCGATCTTGTTTCCGTAGCGCATCATAACGCCTTCGATAATTGCCTGTCCGCCGGCAATATCTTCCGGACGGGGTTTTTCATGTGTGTTTGTTATGGTTATGCTTTTCATATGATCTCACCTTCATCATACTATGATGAAGGCTCTTAAACCTTCTATGAATTTATTTAATCATCACGCCGGTTTTGGGGTCTTTCTCAAAAGAGAGGAGTGTCAGGCCGTCATCCGTTTCTGCCGCGAGGAGCATTCCCTGGGATTCGATACCCATTAACTTCGTCGGTTTCAGGTTTGCCACAATGACGATTTTTTTGCCGACGAGCTCCTCCGGTTTGTAATCCTTTGCGATACCGGCAACAAGCGTTCTTTCTCCACCCATATCGATTTTTAACTTCAGGAGTTTGCTGGATTTGGGAACGGCCTCCGCCGCGATGATCTTCGCCACGCGCAGATCCACCTTCTCGAAATCTGCATACTCGATAAATGGTTTTACCGGTTGAGATTCGCCTTCTTTCACGGTCTGCTTCTCCTTTTCTTTTTCATAGGTGACCCTTGGGAAGAGCGCCTCGGCTCTGCTGAGACTACGACCGGGAGTAATGCCTCCCCAGAGGCGGATACTGGAAAAACCCTGTGACGCTGCGTCAGTGATACCAAGTTGATCCGCAATTTTCTGCGCCGAGCCGGGCATGAATGGAAAAATCAAGATCGCAATAACCCGGAGCGCTTCCAGGAGATTATAGACAACCTTTGCCAGTCTTTCCTTACACGCAGCATCCTGGGCAAGTTTCCACGGTTCACATTCGACAATGTATTTATTTGTTACGCTGATAAAATCCCAGATGGCAATCAAGGCTTTATGAAGTGCGAGCTCCCGGAAGCTGTCCTCCACTTCAGATACCGCTTTACCGGCCGCATCCACAAGCGGCCAGTCTTCTTCGGACGGTGAGTGAACCTCCGGCACCTTGCCCGCGCAGTATTTCATCGCCATAGTCATGGTTCTGCTCACCAGGTTGCCAAGATCATTGGCCAGGTCTGAGTTTATCCTCTGGACAAAACTCTCTTCGCTGAAGCTGGAATCAAGGCCGAATACCATTTCTCTCAGGAGAAAATAGCGGAAGGGATCAAGCCCGTATTTATCCTTCAAGTCAAGGGGTTTGATTACATTACCGAGACTTTTGGACATTTTGCTCTGATCCACGACCCAGTACCCATGGACATTCAGATGCCGGTACGGTTCAATGCCCGCGGCCTTCAGCATGGTAGGCCAGTAGATGCCATGGGGTTTGAGAATATCCTTCGCGATGAGATGCTCCGCATGGGGCCAGAATGTGCGGAAACCATCACCATCAGGATACCCAAGGGCCGTCACGTAGTTGATGAGGGCGTCAAACCAGACATACGTGACATACTCTTTGTCAAAGGGGAGCGTAATCCCCCAATTCAACCTGCTCTTCGGTCTCGATATACACAAATCCTCTAAAGGATCCCTTAAAAAAGAAAGGACCTCGTTTTTATACCGCTCCGGCCTGATGAAATCAGGATTTTCATTGATGTACGCGATGAGCCACTCCTGATATTTGCTCATCCTGAAAAAATAATTGTTCTCCTTCCGATACTCCGGCGCCGCCTTGTGATCGGGGCAAAGCCCGTTTTCCAGTTCCTTCTCCATGTAAAAGCGCTCGCAGCCGACACAGTAGTATCCCTCATATTTCCCAAAATAGATATCACCGTCATCATAGACTTTTTGCAGGATCAGCCTGACCGTCTCAATATGATTGGCATCGGTCGTTCTGATGAAATAATCATTGCTGATGGCAAGTTCCGGCCACAAATTCCTGAACTGGGCGCTGATGCGATCTGCATACTCTTGTGGTGTCGTCGCGGCGAGCCGGGCAGCCTCCATTATTTTATCGCCATGTTCATCCGTCCCGGTCACAAAAAATGTCCTGTCCCCGGACAGGCGATGAAATCTGGCCAGGACATCTGCGACAATAGTGGTATAGGCATGGCCGATGTGGGGTGAGGCATTGACATAATATATCGGCGTGGTAATAAAGAACGTTTTCTCCACGAATAACACCTCGTTATAAAAAAGTCCTCAGGGAAAGATTGCTCCTGTACGTTAAAGGTCTTCTATATTCACGGTAATCTCCTTACCGCTTTCCAGTTCTACAACTATTTCACCCTTGAAGATGTTTTGCCTTATAATCTTGCCGCGGCCCTCTGCAGTGTTTATCATCTTGCCGCACTTCGGTATGTCCCTTTTCATGTCCTGATATACGTCGAATTCAAATGCCAGGCAACACATCAATCTGCCGCACAAGCCGGATATCTTCTCAGGGTTCAGAGACACACTCTGTTCTTTGGCCATCTTCACGGAAACACGGTCAAGATTGAGAATGAGATTTGCGCAGCATACTTCCCTGCCGCAAATCCCCAAACCCTTCACCAGCCGGGCCTCATGCCGGGCGCCAATCTGCCTCAGCTCAATCCGTATTTTGAAACGCTGAACCAGATCTTTCACAAGCTCCCGGAAATCAACCCTGATTTCGGCGGTGAAATAAAATATTATCTGGCTTTTATCAAACAGGCATTCCACCTCAATCAGCTTCATCGGGAGTTCCCGTTCTCTGATCTTCTCCAGACAGAACTGACGAGCCTCCTGCTCCATTACCTCATTTTCTTTTTTCGTTCTCAAGTCATCATCCGTTGCCTTACGAACGACGTTTTTCAAACCAATGGGCAATTTGTAAATTGGTACAGACTTTACCTCCGTGATAACTGTGCCCAGGGATGTGCCATTTTCCGTGTTGACGATCACCTGTTCATTCTTTTCCAGCGGGAGACTGGAGGCATCGAAGCTATATATCTTCCCGTCTTTTCTAAATCGTATTCCGACAATATTTTTCAGAGTGGTGTTCTCCTTTTCTTATTCTATCTTATGAAAAATGCCTGAATGCCCCGCCTTGTATGCGGGGGAGTATGGTTATGAAGCCACTGTCATGCACCATAGCGGTTGAGTTTAAACATCATGGCTTCCAATGTCAATTGTTTATTGGCGTTCTGGTTTACCGCATGGAATGCTCGATTCACCACTCTTATACTATTCATAATATCGGGGCCTGCAACATTCTCCGCAATGGCCTTTATCACGTCGATGTGATCCTGATTGATAACACGATCCACTTCAGCTGTCTCTTTGTATACCAGCGCATCCCGATAACCAGTCATTAAGATGCCAAGCCTTTCCGTGATTTCTTTTCTTTCCTGTCCGAAAGCATTCGCCAATGATAACACCATAAGGGGGTCATTCATCCTGATTTTTGACATTATATTAAAGACAACGTTCCTCGTTGTGAGATAGGAATCATCATGCAAAGTCAGCGCTTTTCCAATGCTTCCGCCGGATGACAAGGCAAGAAGAGAAGACTTCTGGGAATCCAGTGATACTTTTTCCTGTAAGTATAAGGCAATAGTTTCTCGTCGAAGAGGATTAAACCTCAAATGCTGGCACCGCGAGAGAATAGTCATAGGCAACTGATGAGGACGCGCCGTAATCAATATCAATATGTTTGATGCAGACGGTTCTTCGAGTGTTTTCAAAAGGGCGTTTGCGGAAACTATATTCATTCTGTCCGCATCATCGATGATAAAAATCCGCTTTCTCCCTTCAAAGGGCCTGAATTTCATCTGCTCTTGAAGTTCTCTGATTTCCTTAATCTTGATAAATTGACCTTCAGCTCTTATCATAATAACGTCAGGATGATTCCCCCGGTCTATCTTTACGCAGGACGGGCACTCATCACAAGCATCAACACTGTTGCTGCTGCAATTCAGGGCCTTGGTAAAGACCTCTGCCACCGTTCTTTTTCCCACACCTTCCATACCGTAAAAAAGATAGGCATGGGGGATGCGATTCCTTGCCGCTGCAGTCTGAAGGATGCTTATCTGTTTTTCGTGGCCATAAATATCTTTAAACGACATTGATAGGAACTCGCTCCTTACTTAGCCTTCGGGAAAGGCGCCATTATTCGATCAGGTATACGAGGAAGTGAAAGACTTCTTTGCGTGTCTTGTTCAGGAGTTGGAAACACACTTTTTCCTCCCATATTGCCATACAATACAGACCTGCGTTTTGCAACAGGGAATTTCCAAGGGACGCCCTGCATGAACTAACTGATGAAACCCATGACAGGAGTGGAGGGGATGCACATGCAGATATTATTTCTTTCTCCTCTTTCTGATCAGCACGAAAGCAAAGGGAATGAGCGTACATCCGATAGCATATGGATATTTTATGACATATACAATAGGGGTAATAACCACGCGGACTAAGCATTTCAGCCCTTCTCGTTCCCTGATAAAATCAGCAATGGGCGGTGAATATTTGTAATATCCATTGAGTAATATCCTCCCTGGCGCGTAATGAACCAGGAACCCGTCTCTGAAGTTTCTCAGGATCTGGACATGGGGATCACAATAAGAACCGAAGGCTGCCGTCGCGATAAAACAACCGCCTCCGCCCCCGCCGCCGCCTGATACTTGAACTGTTATTGAAAAATCGAAGGGATTCGAAGTCCCGCCGCCGGGTGCAGGATTGACCACTGTTACGGGGATGGTACCAGTGGCGGTAATATCAGCGGCAGGAATCTCAGCCGTTAACTGTGTATATGAAACAAACGTGGTTGCGCGATATAGACCATCCCATTGTACCTGTGAACCTTCGATAAAGTTTGTGCCGTTCACGGTCAGAGTGAAGGCTGTACCGCCTGTAAAAGATGAGGAAGGGCTTAAACTGCTGATAATCGGCACTGGGTTGTGTACCGCCGTGCTGGTTGTTGCGCTGTTGTTCGCCGGGTTAGGATCCGACGAGCTGCTGCTCGTTATGCTGGCGGTATTGGTTATACCTAAGACAGCAACGATCGGTGTCACAACCAGCGTCACGGTTGCGCCGGCGCCATTGCTGATTGAGCCAAGAGCGCAGGTGACGGTGCTCGTCCCGATGCATGTGCCCTGACTTGGTGTTGCCGAAACGTAGGTGACGCCTGTCGGCAGGTTGTCGGCCATAATTACTCCTGCTGCCGAATTCGGTCCTTTGTTGGAGACGACAATTGTGTAGGTCAGATTACCATTGATAATGACGGGATCTGGTGTATCCGTAATTTCAATTGCCACATCGGCAGCGGCTGAAGAAGCGCCGGGCCATCCCATATCTTTCAACATGCCCAGGGCAATAGGACCGGGGTCGTGAATGGATACTCCTGATGATATGGCATACACCATCAGCCTGTTTGCTCCACTGGAGAAAGTCGCATAGTCTAAATGCGAGTAGCTTGATCCTGCAGCCCATGCAGACGGCGCATACATTTTGACTCTCTGGCCACTGTTGGCCGCCATGGCGTTGTCGCCGTGAAACCAGATGCTTTGTGACGTCAAGGCAGTGCCGAGCGCCGCCGAGGGATTAGGATAGACACTCGTATTAATCAGTAGCTTGCCTGCACCATCTCTTATAAACGTATCGTAAATATATGGATAACCTGTATAGCCCCAACTACCGCTTCCTCCTGAATAACTCATAGAACCACTGAAGTTGAGCCCGTGGGCTATCTCGTGCAGAACCACGGACATGAAGTCGTACTGGCCTGGCGGCGTTGCGCCGTCTGTTCCATAGTACCAGGAAAAGTATCTGTTGTAGGTAATGTGCATGTCAAAATTAGATGGAAACTGATCCGAACCAGCCAAGGCATTCGCCAGCGATACAACGTACCAGGTATTCACCTGCGGGGCACCGGTGAAATCTCTCAATAGATTCCCACCACCAGAATATCCTAATGTACTGCTTGATGAACCTAAATCAGCCCAACATGCATTAATTGTTATCGGTACAGACGACTGAAGAAGGTTGCCCCACACGGCAGCGGCAGCATTAAAAGCGGCTTTTGCTTCCTCAGGAAAGGTGTAACAAGTTTCACCCCAAAGGTCTGCGCCACCATTTGGTACATAGGTAATGGCAAGCGTCGCGGTCGCCTTTTCCGGCAGGGTGCTGAGCTTAAACGGTGGCGGGATGCGCACCGGGCTTTTGGGAGGATTTGGGTCGACAACATAGACTATCGCAGGGATGGCGTTGTAAAAAGTCTTTCCATCGCTGGATAGTTGCGGTTTCAATTGCTTTGGCCCAGAATAGTCCATGGCTGGAGCTGCCGAAGCAAAGGAGGCGAACATCAAAGCAACTATCAATAGTGCGCAAAAAAGACTAAATAATTTTTTTATCATTATAATTCTCTGCTCTTATTTGTCTTCCATGCAGCGTCTTTGCTATTTTTCGCTTTAAGCTCTTCCATGCAGATGACATCGTATTGAGGCACTTCCCGCGTTGTAATTGACTCGATAACTGAAGGGGAAAAAGAAAACCAGTCGTAAAGGACTCCGTGTTTCTGCATAGGGTTCTTTGCTGCCAAGCTCATCATGGATTGAATAGCCTGTCCCTAAAACCACTTGTATCAGTAATGTACCGCCGGTTCCAGGTGAAAGAAAACCCCGTTTAAATAAATAACGAGCCTCCTGTCTTTCAAGCGCAAGTACTCGGCAAATCCCGGCAGGTTGCAATCAGTTTTAACCACCTCAACTTCTTCTTCTGCAATACCAAGTGTTTGTGGTGTGGTGTGAAAGACGGATTCCAGGTATTCTTTTGCTTTTTGATTTTCTTTTTTAAAAATAATGCCATGGCAGGTTTTGCCATCAAAGGTAATTGAAGTCGCCGTTATATCGAGTGGTTTGAAAAGCATTGCGCGCGCTTCCTTATCTCCCCAGAGAGCATTTTTGCCTAGTGTATATTTGGAAACTGTCCACAAGACCCGCAGAGAAACGCCGCTCCCTACCCTCTGCTGTGAGGATATCCTTTCATGTAGTAACGTCGGAGATTTTCTTTCCGCATCAGGTGCGATCGTGGTTGTACCGCAACCAAAAGCGAATGAAGTTATAAGAAATAGGAGGCCTAACCGCATTTTGATGGTTACTTTCTTGTGCATGGAACATCCATAAAATTCGCCCGAAGACAAGTCCGGCAAAGCGATTATGACGAAGACTGCCAGATCGACTAAAGCAAAGTGTCGACCTTACCAGAGTTATACGAACTTAGTGTGTTGACTCTTGTATCCTCCACGCAGATAATGTGCACAACTGGCTACTGTTTTTCAAGACGCTTTTTCATCTGAAAATCCCCCTCCACCTCATAGTGCACAAGGGCGGAATGACCGCAAAAAGATCTTTATATATGTTTTCGCAAAATGCAATACTAAGAAATCTTTAATATATACGAAATAAAAACCGTTATGGTGGGGAAAATAATAATTCTGACAATGTTCAGCATGCACAATTCTGCATTTAGAGTTTTTTATTCATGAATAGCGAAAGATGGCTGCAGATTTCTTGATGTACCGTTTCGATATCCTGCGCACTATTGATGACCCTGAACCGATTTTTATCCTGTTCTGCGAGGGCAAGATATGCCGTTCTCACTCTTTTGTGAAATTCCATATCCTCCCGTTCAAATCGATCTTCCGCACGACCATCTTTTATACGGGATATTCTATTCATGGCTCTTTTCAGACCGATCTCAACCGGCAGATCAAGAAGGAATGTCAACGCCGGCTTCACATTCGCCGTGGAAAAGACATTCATAGCCCGGATAAAATCAATATCCAATCCCCTGCCGTAACCCTGGTAGGCAAGCGTTGCATCATAAAACCTGTCACATAATACGAGTCTGCATTCTTTAAGTGCCGGAATAATCACATCCCTTACATGCTGGGATCTGGCTGCCGAGAAAAGGAGGAGTTCCGTTTCGCTGTTAATCTCCCCCAAAGAATCTTTATTCAAAAGAATCTCTCTGATTTTTCTCCCTATGGGAGTACCTCCCGGTTCTTCAGTGATTATGAAAGGGATCCTGCGCTGTTTTAGATACTCTCCGGCACGCTTAATCTGGGTGGTTTTTCCACACCCTTCGATACCTTCAAAGGTAATAAATTGTCCCATGACTGTACCCTGCATAAACAGCTTTAATAGAAACAGAAGAGGGGGAAACACCCATCTCTTCATCAAGATGGGTGTCTTCCCCCTTTTGATCGCGAACTCTCTTGCAAGAGTTTATTTCTCTTCTCCCGGTACAATCGCCTCCACGGGACACTGATCGGCACAGGCTCCGCAATCGGTACAAAGCTTGGGATCAATAACATATTTTTCTTCTCCTTCGCTGATTGCTTCAGCGGGACATTCACTTTCGCACGCACCACATGCAATGCATTCATCTGTTATTACGTACGTCATTTCATTTTCTCCTTATTTTTTATTTTTTACCGTCTTTCTCAAAAGCCCTACTGCTCCACTACAATAAAAATTTTTTATTTTCTCAAATCTATCCGATGGAAACGACGTCTTTCACACCGGGAACTTCCTTTTGAAGATATTTCTGTATACCCATTTTCAGCGTCATCTGCGACATGGGACACCCATGACAGGCCCCCAGCAGTTTTACCTTGACAATACCCTCATCTGTCACGTCCACAAGCTCAACATCACCGCCGTCAGACTGAAGATTCGGCCGGATACGCTCTATGGCGTTGCGCACTTTTTCCTTCATACTACAACCTCCGTTATTCTCAATATCAAAGGCGAACGGCTCAATATCAAGAATTCCTTTAGTCTCTAATATCGCCCCCGCTACTTCTCTGCATGAGGCATTTCCTTTATCATTTTACTGAAAACGTCTTTCGCCACATCAGGAAGTTTCGGCTTTATAAGCATGTAATCTTCTGCCTCGTGATGACCTGCCTTCCACAATATTTTACCGGAGGATGCGTCGACCATCTTGATTCCGAAGCCCACCTTTGCCACCTTTTTATCGTATTCCGTCGTGTAAGTCCAATAGTCCACATTCACCAAAAGAAAGGCATCAACTTTTGATATTTGACCGATTTTCTTGCTGAGTTCGGGATCGGAGAAGTTAACCGCCTTGAGTTTGGTGGTATAGTCAAGATAAATTCTTCGCAGTTCATCATTTACTTGAATTTGCCTGCTTATGGTGTCCGCAGTCACAACATCCTTAAACCACTGTTTCTTAATAATTACTCCCGCGATTACCTGATCCGCAACCCCTCTCGCCTCTTCGTGTATCCCTACATCAACGGGAAATATCCCTATGCTCTTCGGTATGTAATTGTTTACCTCAGAATCAACCCAGGAATAGCGTAACCCGCCACACCCGAAAACTGAAACAATCAGAAGCATCAAAATGGAAATTATAAAAAGTCTCTTCATTATTATCACGGCAATCCCCCACGACAGCGCAACCCTGTCTTTTATGTGAACCACACCCACAACAAGGAGCTTAAGCCCGCTAAAATATAGGAAGTTTCTATAATCCCTTCCTGAACGACCCCGGAAAACGCCGACCTTCTATCATAAAGTATAAAATAAATCCATACAAAAAAAATGCACGGCAGCAGGGCGAAACCAACGGATGATGTCCACCCTAAGTAACTGGAAATAAACAGGAGGACAAACAACGCAACAATAATTCCTTGTAAGAGAACGTTGGTACGCTCTTTCCCGATAAGGACGGGGATTGTCTCTCTTCCAATAAGCCTGTCGCCCTGAATATCCAGAACATCAGACATTGCTGAACGAACAAAGACAATCCCAAAGATAAAAAGAAACGCCACGATCACCGCAGGGGTAATCGAGAGACTCACTTCAAGCTGGGGCAATGCCGCGGCCACCGCGGCCCACGCCGTGGCGGTAGCAATGTTCTTTGAACCGGGCAGGTCTTTCAAGCTTTTAAAGCGCCAGTCATCCGGCAATAGTCGTGTATTGTAAAGCACACCGAATGTGGAAATCAATAGAAGCAATATAAATGCATTCATACCGGCACTGAAAGAACCTATAAGGACCAGAATCATAGAGACAATAGCCACCGCGACATACGCCTTCTCATGCTTTCGATACGACTCTTCCCTGAATGAACCGATGATCGTGCTCGCTTTTCTGTCAATAAGACGGTTAAGGGTATGCATGGCATATACAAAAAGGGACGTTACCAGAATATTGACTGCCTTCACATCAAGTCTCTGCAAGAGCATGCTGGTGAGAGAAAGGCATCCTGCTCCAAGTGCAGAATAGATGTCGGTTTTGACGGTAAATACCCATACTTTAAAAAGCTTCTTGACATTTCTGCTTTTTTCACTCTGGCAGGTTGCAATACTGTCCACCACGCGGTCTATAATCCAGTTTGGCGTTGATGCCCCCGCAGAGACACCGATCTCTTCATACTGGTTCACGGGGATTTCCTGTAATTCATCCGCCGTTTCTATATGGTATGTCGGTTTTCCTTGATTCTCCGAAATTCTGGCCAGCCGTTTTGTATTTGCACTGTTTCTCCCGCCGACAATAAACATGGCATCCATCTCTGCGGTCAGGTTTTTCACCTCTGTCTGTCTTCTTTCTGTGGAATCGCAGATGGTATCGAAGACCACCGTATCCGGAACTTTCGCTTTAATCCTGTCTACAATTTCTATAAATTCATCCATATTCTGTGTAGTCTGGGCAACCACGCACGCCCTCTCCAGGGGAGGAAGACTCTCAATCTCATGAACACTGCCCACCACAATACCCTTCCCATAGGCATAGCCTAAAAGACCGTTCACCTCCGGATGTTCCATGTCTCCGATAATAACAACGGTATAATCCAAGGATACATGTTTTTTGATAATAGCCTGGACATGCGCCACTTTTGGACAGGTGGCATCAATGATCCTGATCCCTTTCTCCTTGATCTTTTTCCTTTCTTCCGGTGATATGCCATGAGCCCTGATGATGATCGTGGAAGCTTTACCAGATGCATCAATCTCATCAACGTCAGTAATGGGAATTACCCCCCTTGACCTCAGGAGTTCGATCGTTTGGGGATTGTGAATCAGGGGACCGTAGGTGTAAATATTTTCTTTTCCCTTGCGTTGGGCGATATCGAGAACCATATCCACGGCCCTTCTCACTCCCATGCAAAACCCCGCTGTTTTGGCTAGCTTAACTCCCATCTATTCGTTGAACCTGTACTTTATTGACATCATGAAAAGTTTATCTTGTGAATGCTCTATTTACTTGCGTAAGTTCGCGGTGTGTCATTTCGACCGCAGGGAGAAATCCTTGTCCCGAATGAAGTGAGGGATCTGGTTTAGCGACATTTAGGATTTCTCAGTCACTTCGTTCCTTCGAAATGACACCTTTTTTGCAGGTTGGTACTTCTCAAGTTTTTAAATAGATAAAAAACTCCTTATTGCCTTTAGGCCCCACAAGGGGGGATTCGACTACCCCAACAACGGTGAGATCCAGTCCTCTGCAGAACTCCTTCATCTCATCTATTACCCTCTGATGAACTTCAGGCTTTTTTATGACACCGTGCTTTTCGACCTCCCCGCGTCCCGCCTCAAACTGAGGTTTAATGAGGGCAATGATGACGGCGTTATTCTGCTTGATGAGCTTCAGCACGGCGGGAATCACAAGCTTGAGCGAAATAAAGGCAGCGTCTATAGTGGCCATATCAATGGTGTCCTCAATCCCTGCACCCTCAAAGTACCGGATGTTTGTCCGTTCAATGCACACTACCCGCGTATCGGTCCTGAGTTTCCAGGCCAGCTGACCGTACCCGACATCAAGGGCATATACTTTTCTCGCCCCTGCCTGAAGGAGACAGTCCGTAAACCCGCCGGTTGATGCCCCTACATCGAGAACGACTCTCTCTATGACATCAATACCAAATTCCCGCAGGGCTCCTTCAAGTTTCAATCCCCCCCTGCTCACATAAGGATTATCTTCTCCTTCGATCCTGATATCCGCGTCCGGGAGTACAAGGGCTCCTGCCTTATCCATCCTGGTCCCCCGTACAAAGACCGCGCCCGACATAATGAGCGCTCTTGCTCTTTCCCCGGTCGGGCAGATGTCACTTTCCACCAGCAACCTGTCCAGTCTGACTTTCTTGATTTTATTGCCCATGAAGAGATCTTTACGGAATTGAAAATCGGCATTGTGAAGGGCGAACCAAAGATTATGTATGCTCCTTATTTTCCACCATACGCTGCGCGGCATCCATAATGCCCTCCTCGTCAATGCCATAGAGCTTTCTCAATTCACCCTGCGAGGCATGTTCAACAAATTCATCCCTGATACCCAGCCTCTTCACAACGGCATCACGAATACCCTTTTGTTCAAACAATTCCAGCACAGCGCTCCCGAACCCTCCCATCAGCACATTTTCTTCCACCGTGATGATCCGCTTGAGTATATGTGCTGTGTGGCACAGCAGCTTTTCGTCCAGGGGTTTGACAAAGCGTGCATTGATGACCCTGACGCTGATTCCCTTTTCTTTCAGTTTTTCCGCAGCGGCAATCGCAGGATATACCGTAGCGCCAATTGCCACAATGGCAAGCACTGCATTTTCCGCCTCAAATACTATTTCGCCCGTGCCAATTTCCAGGGAAACGGGGCGATCATCAATGGAAACACCGAATCCCCAACCGCGGGGATATCTTATGGATGCGGGCCTGCCGCACCCCACCGCTGTTTTCAACATGTGCTGGAGCTCATTTTCATCCTTGGGCGCCATCACCGTAATATTAGGGATGGAACGAAGATATGAATAATCGAAAAGTCCATGGTGAGTAGGACCGTCGGATCCCACAAAGCCCCCCCGATCGAGGGTAAAGACAACGGGCAGGTTCTGCAGACATACGTCATGGACGATCTGGTCATAGGCTCTCTGCAAAAAAGTTGAATATATGGCCACGACCGGAATCAATCCCTCCGCGGCCAATCCGGCGGCAAACGTCACACCATGCTGTTCGGCCATACCCACGTCATAGAAACGGTGAGGGTACATCCTGGCGAACTCATCGAGTCCTGTACCCTCACTCATGGCGGCGGTTACCGCGACGATCCTGGGGTCATCGTGGGCAAGTTTTATGATTGTCTTTCCGAACATTCGCGTGTAAGAGAGCGGTGCCGCATCGCCATCGAGAGGCTCTCCCGTTTCCACCTTGAACGGCGCAATGCCGTGGAATTTCGCAGGATCGTCTTCGGCAAATTTATAGCCCATTCCTTTCTTTGTAATGACATGCACAAGAACAGGGCCTTTTAATTCTTTCACATTCCGCAGGTTCTTAATAAGATGATCAAGACGATGCCCCTCCAGAGGACCGACGTAGGTAAACCCCAATTCTCCGAAGAGGGCGCCGGGAACTACCAATGCCTTCAGCGATTCTTCGACCTGCTTCGTAAACCTTACCATCTGTGTTCCGATGGAAGGAATAGACTGCAGAAAGTGCTTTACCTCGGCCTTGAATTTTGTGACCGTATGGCCGGTCATCACACGGTTGAGATAAGAAGACATGGCCCCCACATTCGGCGATATGCACATCTCGTTATCATTCAATATGATGATCATGTCCTTATTGCGGTCTCCCGCCCAATTCAACGCTTCAAAGGCCATGCCCGCCGCGATGGAACCGTCACCAATAACGGCGATAGTTTTAAAGTTTCCCCCGGTGAGGCACTTCGCTTCGGTGATCCCTATTGCCGCGGAAATGGACGTGCTGCTGTGTCCCGCATTAAAGACATCGTAGGGACTTTCCTCCCTCCTGGGAAAGCCGCTTATCCCCCCCCTTTTCCGGAGCGTATGAAATACGTCTTTGCGACCCGTAATGATCTTATGCGCGTAGGCCTGATGCCCCACATCCCAAATGAGCTTATCCACAGGAGTATCAAAGACGTAATGAATGGCCAGCGTCAATTCAACCGTTCCCAGAGACGATGCCAGATGGCCGCCGTTCCTGGATACGGTCTCAATTATCATTTCACGGATCTCCCCGGCAAGTCTGCTCAACTGGACAAGATCAAGCTTCCTTATATCCTCGGGATAATTGACTGTGGCGAGGACGCTTTTGTCTGTGAGTATGTTACTCATCGCTTTGCCTTTAAAACTTTCTCTCCACGATATACCGTGCGATCATCCTCAGCGGTTCCGCTCTTTGATCAAAGTTCTTTATCGCAATAAGCGCGCTTTCCACAAGTTCGCCGGCGTTTTTCCGGGAGGCCTCAAGACCCGCAAGGGCGGGATAGGTCACCTTGCCCCGCTTCGCATCGCTTCCTGTACCTTTTCCGAGGAGCGCAGGATCCCCCTCCACGTTAAGGATATCATCGGCAATCTGGAAGGCAAGCCCCACATGCTTCCCATATGTGAGAAGGGCGTTAAGCTCAACCTCGCCGGCGTTTGCCAACATCGCCCCCGCTTTTATGGCGGATGTAATCATCGCCCCTGTTTTCCGTGTGTGGATATAGTGTAAAACTTCGCTTTCTACGGTCTTTCCCTCCGACTGGACATCCACTACCTGGCCTCCCACCATGCCGAAATAGCCTGCCGCTTCAGCGACATCATGGATTACCGCAAGGAGCTTTTCCGGCGCAACCTTTCCTGGCAGTGTTCTCTCAGACATAAGACAAAAGGCCTCTGTAAGCAGGGCATCACCGGCCAGGATGGCAATATCTTCACCAAACACCTTGTGGTTCGTAAGCCTTCCTCTCCGATAATCATCGTCATCAATAGCGGGAAGGTCATCATGAATAAGCGAATAGGTGTGGATAAGCTCCAGCGCACAGGCGACTGGCAGGACCGATTCCATATCGCCGCCCACCGCCTCAGCAGAGGCCATACATAAAATCGGTCTGATTCTCTTTCCTCCTGCAAACACGCTATACCGGACCGCTTTAAAAATCACCGGCGGATAGTTTTCTTCGGAAGGGAGATATCTCTCCAATGCATCGTCGGTAATTTTCTTTCGTGCCTCCAGATATGCGCTCAATGATATACTATGACTCGGACTCATTTTCATCCACCTTGAAAGGCTTAATCACCAGGTCCTCTCCCTGTTTGAGGAGTATATCTACCCTTCGCTCCGCTTCATCGAGTTTACGGGAACATACACGGGCGAGTTTTATTCCCTCTTCAAACGCCTTGAGAGATTCTTCCAGGCCCATATCGCCTGTCTCCATTCTTCTCACTATTTCTTCCAATCTTCCCAGGGCTTCTTCAAATTTATCTTTTGCCATAATTACTCACTCCTTATGAACATCCGTTACTTTCGCTTGAAAACTGCCCGAGGCAACCTTGATGTCCACGCTGCTGTCAACGGCAACCAATGTTGCGTCCTTCACGATCACACCTTCAGGAAGCTTCCTCACAACGCTATACCCCCTTTTAAGAACGGCCAGAGGACTTAATGTATCAAGCGCAACCATGAATGTCATTACGCGCACTTTAAGTCGTTCCACAATCCCGTACCAAGCGGCTATCATATTCTTCCTCGCAATTTCAAGGATAAACCGATGATCCCGGATTCTCACAAAGGGATTGGCATGGTGCAGGCGGACTTCAAGATTGTTAAGCCTTGGCTTCTGGATGGCTTTTTTATAGTCAAGGCTCAGTTTCAGCCTGTCCAGACGGTCATCGATCAGCAACCTAAGGTCTGCTATCCCCCTTTTCGGGTCTTTCACCCTTCCTTCTGACAGTGTTACCTGATCACGAAGCGCTGCCAGCATGCGGCGCTGATGATTTATCAATCGCATCACAAGAGTTTCCAGTGACGAGACAAGCTCCCTCCTCACCGGAACAGCGAGTTCGGCTGCCGCTGATGGCGTCGGTGCCCGGAGATCGGCTACAAAATCCGTAATGGTAAAATCTATCTCATGACCGACTCCGGAAATGATGGGAATCCCGGAACGGAAAATCGCCCTGGCCACACCCTCATCATTGAAGGGAGCAAGATCCTCGAGTGAACCCCCGCCTCGCGCAATGATAATCACATCAACGTCCTCCATTGACTGCATAAGATCAATAGCCATGATAATCTCATGCGGCGCCTCTATCCCCTGTACCCTCACCGGCGCAAGAAGAATATCCACGGAAGGAAACCGACGCCGGGTAATATTCAAAATATCCTGGATTACTGCTCCCGTGGGAGACGTGATCACACCAATTTTGCGGGGGAGAAAGGGTATAATTTTTTTGTGGGCAGGATCAAAGAGACCCTCTGCCAGGAGGCGGGCTTTCAGTTGTTCAAATGCCTTCTGAAGAGCGCCCAGACCCCTTGGTTCTAATGCATCCACAATCAACTGATATTCACCCCGCGGATGATATACGCTCACTCTCCCGCCACAGATAACGCTCATCCCCTCCTCCAGATCAAACTGGGGAACCCTTGTCCAGGAAAACGCCCTTTGACCAGGAAAGGATTTAAAAATAACGGCCCTTATCTGGCTTTTCTCATCCTTGAGAGTGAAGTACATATGTCCGGATGCGGGACGGCGCAGGTTGGAAACCTCTCCCTCCACCCAGAGGGCATCGAAACTCTCTTCCAGAATACGTTTTATATTCTCATTTAACTGCGTAACGGTAAGTATTTCCTTCATATAATGTGCAACTATCAGATATTCCTCTCGCTGACAAGAGTGATTTTGATCGACACAAAGCCACACAGCTGCGTTCAAAGTCTCAATTGACATTTGTATGGTCATGGTTTAATAGACCAAGGAATAGCATACTCACCGAGGAGATTATGAAAAAGGAAGATTACCTGAAAACGCCGATCGAGCACATTGATATGAAAGCATTTGATGCGGGAAATATCATCGATGCCATGCGGGGAATGTCTTTCTCTGCCAGAGATTTGGCCGTAGCTGCAGATATTTATGACAGGATGCTGGGCGATAGAGAATGCGTGATCATTCTCACCATAGCGGGCAGCACAAGCGCCGGGGGCTGCATGCATATATATACAGATCTTGTAAAGCATAATATGGTGGATGTAATAGTCGCTACGGGCGCCACAATTGTCGACATGGATTTTTTTGAAGCCCTGGGATTCAGACACTACCAGGGTACGCCGCATGGTGATGACCGGGAATTAAGAAAACACTACATCGACAGGATATACGATACGTATATCGATGAGGCAGAGCTCCAGGTCTGTGATAAAACAGTCACTGAGATTGCTGATTCTCTGTCTCCAGGGCCTTATTCCTCCCGGGAATTTATTCAAGAGATGGGGAAATTCCTCACGATAAAAGCCGTGAAGAAAAATTCCCTGGTGCAGGTCGCCTATGAACATGATGTTCCGATTTTCTGTCCTGCTTTTTCCGATAGCAGCGCCGGATTCGGTCTCGTCCTCCATCAGTACCGGCGGCCGGAAAAGCACGTATCCATTGATTCCGTAAAGGATTTTCGCGAGCTGACCTTGATTAAGATCAAGGCGAAGACGACGGGGCTTCTCATTATCGGGGGAGGCGTTCCCAAAAACTTTGCCCAGGATACGGTAATTTGTGCCGAGATTCTGGGATTTGATGCCCCCGTGCACAAATACGCCGTGCAGATTACCGTGGCGGACGTGCGGGATGGGGCCTGTTCCAGCTCCACACTAAAAGAGGCAGCGTCATGGGGAAAGGTGGATATGGCCTGTGAGCAGATGGTCTATGCCGAAGCGACCTCTGTACTGCCGCTTCTGGCAAGCTACGCCTACCACAAGGGAACCTGGAAGAAACGAAAGAAGAGGCGATTTGCGAAGATGTTTTAGAAAAAAGGGTAAAAAATCTTGATTTTGTAAAAATTCTATTATAAAAGACGCCTTCACTAAAAATTACTACTGGACTCCTTGTTCGAACAACATTTCGGACTTTAGAGCCATAAGGAGGAAAAATTGAAAAGATACGAAACCCTGTTTATTGTCCACATTGACCTGCCTGATGACGAACTCAACAGCCTCATTGAACGATATGGTGCAATAGTTACCGCCTATAAAGGCACTATCGTGAAAATTGAAAAATGGGGCAAAAGAAGATTAGCCTACGAAATCAAAAAACAGACAAACGGATATTACGTCATGATCGATTATGCGGGCAAAAGCGCAATCATCGATGAACTGGAAAGAAATTTCAAAATTGATGATAAGATACTGAAATTCATGACTATAATGAAGGATAACAACGTTGATCTGGCAAAAATAGAAAAAGAAAAACAGGAAGAAATTCAGGCGAAAGCGCAACGTACGGCACCGAAGGCGGAAAGCCAAATCATTCCTGCAGAAACCTCAGACGTAGGGGCAGGAAAAGATTCTGCATCACCGGCGTCTTCGCAAGAATAGGTATGAAGGGGGAAAGATATAAGAGATGACCACATCAACAAAAGATACAAGAGGACCCAGAACCGAGACGAGGCCACAAAAGAAATTTTACCATAAAAGAAAATTCTGCCGATTCTGTACAGATTCAGAAATTAAAATTGAATATAAAGAACCTCACGTTCTGAAAGATTATATAACTGATAGGGGCAAGATTATCCCTCGGAGAATCACCGGGAATTGCGCCAAGCATCAGAGAGAAGTTACCGTGGCTATAAAAAGAGCGAGGACTATTGCCCTGTTACCATTTGTGGTGTCCGAATGGTAACAAGAACTGGAAAATGGTGTGCGTAGTATACATTGATGGATTCAAAATGTGAAAGAAGAAAGGGCCACATTTTTCAATAGAGATTTTTTCACTGGTATAATCTTATCCTCCTCGTTTTTTCTCGCCGCATCGCTCATTCCCATAGCGGGGTCCGTCTTCTTTCTCTTGACACCGTTACCGATTCTTTATTACTATACAAAAACTGGGAGGATACAGGGAGGGGGAATCTTCGTAATCTCTCTCACACTGGTTGCCTTATTTCTCGCATTTTCCAGTTCCATGACAAGTCTCCCTTTTCTGTTTATATCCGGATTTTTAGGAATAATACTTTCAGAAATTTTACATAAAAATTATTCTATCGAAAGAACCATTCTCTATCCTGTTACGGTACTCATAGTGCTGTGGCTTACAGTTATTATTTCATTAAGCATTACCCTTGGAAAACAACCGTGGCATTTAATCGAGGACTACATAGGAAGAAATATTCAGGAAAGTATTGACCTCTACACACAACTGGATATTCCTGCGGACCAGATAGCTCAAATAAAAGACAATTTCAAAGAGATAACCATTTTCTTTACAAATATATTTCCTGCGCTATTTCTTGTAAGTGTATTGTTTACCGTGTGGATAAATACACTGGCAGCAAAGGATATTTTTAATATAAACGGATTGACATATCCCGATTTTGGAAATCTTTCTTGTTGGAAGGCTCCTGAAGGTCTTATATGGATTCTTATAACCAGCGGGGTGATGCTTCTAATCCCCGCTGAATGGGTAAAATTTCTTGGCCTCAACATGCTGATCGTGTGCCTGTTTGTGTATTTGCTCCAGGGTCTGTCTATTATAAGTTTTATATTTAAAACAAAAAACGTTCACAGACTTTTCAGGATACTATGTTATTTTTTTATTTTTACTCTGCAATATATCATCCTGGTCGTAATTACTGTCGGCGTCGTTGATCTATGGGTTGACTTCCGAAAATTTGTGAAACCGATACCTGATTCTAACATATAAAAAGAATTAAAAAATACTGTATACATTAGATCTCAAAAGGAGTGTGTATGAAGGTTATATTGAAAGTAAATGTTGATTCTCTCGGAAAAGCAGGAGAAATAATTAAAGTTGCCGACGGCTATGCGAGGAATTACCTCATCCCTAAGGGCCTTGCAGTAGAGGCGAGCAACTGGTCCATGAAGGCCTTAGAGCATGAAAAAAGCCGTATCATGAAGAAAATAGAGACTGATCGGAAAAAGGCAGAAGTAATGGTTGAAAAAATACAAGGAGTAACCTGTACCATTTCGAGACGCGTTGGAGAACAGGACAAGTTATTCGGTTCCGTCACTACAAAAGACATAGAGAGCTCACTCATCGAGCAAGGAATAGAGATTGAGAGAAAGATGATAATACTTGAAGAACCGATAAAATCTCTCGGCGAATTTCCCGTCAAAATTAAATTTCAGCCGGGGATTACCGCAGAAATAACAGTCACAGTTGTCGGTGAGTCGTAGGATATTCCATGAAAGACATCGAGGTCTCATTACATAAAGTTCCTCCTCAGAATCTCGACGCGGAGCAGTCCGTTTTAGGAGGAATTATGCTTGACAACCAGGCTCTCAACAGCGCTCTAGAAATACTCGACGCTGATGACTTTTACAGTGAAGCTCACCGTAAAATATTCTCCGCCATTATCGAACTTTACAATAAAAGTGAACCCTGCGATATTATCACCCTCAGTAATATATTGAAAAACAGGACCCAGCTTGACCAAGCAGGCGGAATATCTTATCTTTCTGCTCTTTCCGACAGCGTTCCATCAGCAGCGAACATCTCCCACTACGCAAAAATCGTGAAGGAAAAGTCTATTCTTCGCAAGCTAATCGGTACGGCTACTGAAATTCTGCATAAGAGCTACACCTCATCGTCAGACATCGACACCGTCCTGGATGAAGCGGAACATGCCATATTTGAAATATCCGAAAATAAGATAAGACCCACCTTTAGTTCTTTCAAGGATTTGATCAAAGACAGCGTGAAAACCATTGAAAAATTGTATGAACGGAAAGAACTTGTTACGGGCGTTCCCACGGGATTTGAAAAGCTGGACGATATCACATCAGGCCTGCAAAAGTCCGATTTAGTAATCATCGCAGGCCGGCCAAGCATGGGGAAAACCGCATTGGCCATGAATATAGCTCAATATGCAGCACTTGAGGCGGGAATCCCCGTGGCGATTTTTTCACTGGAAATGTCGAAAGAACAGCTTGCCCTGCGCATGCTATCCTCGGAAGCCAGGGTTGATTCCCAGAGAATTCGCAGGGGTTTTTTAGGAGAAGCCGATTGGCCGAAATTGATCACTGCAGCCGGAAGGCTTTCCGAAGCACAGATATTCATTGATGATTCACCGGCAATCAGCGCCTTAGAAATGAAGGCCAAGGCACGACGATTGAAATCCGAGGTAAATCTCGGATTGATCATTCTCGACTACCTCCAGCTTATGAGGGGCGGGGGATACAAGGACTCGAGAGAACAGGAAATATCGGAAATAAGCCGCTCTCTCAAGACTCTCGCGAAGGAGCTTAATGTTCCTGTAATCGCACTTTCCCAGTTGAACCGGAAGTTGGAAGACAGGACCAATAAGCGTCCGCAGATGGCTGATTTGAGGGATTCCGGAGCCATTGAACAGGATGCAGATTTGATAGCATTCATTTACAGGGATGAGGTCTACGACAAGTCAGAAGAAAATCCCGAAAAAGGCATGGCCGAGATCATTGTCGGCAAACAGAGAAATGGCCCTACAGGTATGGTGAAACTTGCGTTTCAGGATAAATTCGCACGCTTTGAAAACCTTGCCCGGGGAATCGATATGGATTTGTAGTTACAAGGTCAGCCTTATGATCATGCAACGTTAGTGAATTCAATCGTCCTCATTTACAAGAAACTTCATACCGGCCTTCCTTGAATGAAAGAGTATAGTAGTTTTCAGACGCAGGGACTGGATAGACGCATAGTTGCTCATGCTTCCAGCAATGCCTGCTCTTTTTCGAAATAGGGAAGGGCCAGTCTCAGTTTCTTAAGCGCCTGCTTCTCAATCTGTCTGGCCCTTTCTCTTGTAATGTTATATTTACTGCCGATTTCCTGAAGCGTTATGGGACTTTCCGTCATAATGCGATGTTTGACGATATAGCTTTCCCGTTCATTGAGGTGAGTCAGGGCACCGGCAATATTCCTTTTCACCAAATCCATCTCTTCTTTCTTGATGAGAGCCATTTCCTGATCCTCACCCTTGTATGTCAGATGATCCATATGCGTGGTATCGCTTTCATCGCTGATATATGCATCAAGTGAAAGATCCCGATGACTCAGTCTTAGGTCCATTTCCTCAATCTCATGTTCTTTGACGCCCAGAGATTCCGCGATTTCCCCGAATTCAGGATTTTTCTGAGAAAGGGTTTCGAGTCTCTTTTTAGCCTGACCCAGCTTGAAAAACAGTTTCCTCTGTGCCTGGGTGGTCCCGATTTTTACCAGACTCCATGTTTTAATGATGTAATTCTGGATATATGCCCTGATCCACCACACGGCATAGGATATAATTCTGTAGCCTTTATACGGGTCGAACTTTTTCACCGCATGCATGAGGCCTATGTTCCCCTCCTGAATCAGGTCAGAAAGCTTCACCCCGTAATTCCTATATTCGTGGGCAACCTTAACCACAAATCTCAGATTCGATATAACCAGCTTCTCGGCCGCCTCTACATCGTTATACTTTTTAAACCTGATGGCCAACGTGAATTCCTCATCCGCACTCAGCACGGGGAATCGAGTAATCTCTGATATGTACATGTCAAGGGTACTGGTAACTGATGGCAGTTCCACTCAACATTCCTCCCATTTCCGTTGTTTTTTTTACCAATGTAACATGTTATACTATTTGAGTATTTTATCATAGTCAAGGGTATTTTATAATACAGATATCAACCCGTTATATTCTTTTTGCTGCACCTTGACATACTTGTTATCTATGGTTAATTTATAAACAATTTTCGTGATTGAATGTTTTTGTAAAGACTGAAGAACAGCATAACCGGGAGAAGACACATGAAAGAAATAAATAGAATCTTCCTTGATCATGCATGTCGCATTGCTGATGAGGTGAAAGCGAAGGCTCTCGTACTCTATGCTGATGCTGCTTCAGAACTGCCTATAGCAAAAACTGAAAAGCCTTGTTTCAATCTTGTCCTGGTTACCAAGGGCGAAAAAGAATTACCAGAAGAATTGAAAGATACAGGAACGGTGATAAACGTTCCCGCCGTGAATCTTACACGGGTCGGCCAGATAAAAATTGCCATTACCAAAGGTATCGCCATGGGCCTGTTCAAGAAGGGAGACAAGCTGGTCTGTATCAGCGGGCTTCCCAAACTTGGTTATGTAGACAGCATCTTTATGATCGATGTCGGCAAAGAATTCGAGGTTCTGACATCACAGAATATCACGGACATCACACAATGCGTGCATCCGGAAGTCTTCAGCGAAGCCCTTAATATTGTCTTCGAGCTTGCGGCTCAAGGGAGAGAAGGGAGAAAAGTAGGAACCATTCTCGTTCTGGGAGATCATGAAAAGGTGATTCAGCTCTCCCGGCAGATGGTGATCAATCCTTTCCAGGGATATAAAGAAGAGGAAAGAAATATTCTTAATCCGGATTTACTGGAAACAATCAAAGAGTTTTCGGCAATCGATGGCGCGTTTGTCATCAAAGATAACGGGGCAATTGTAACCGCAGGAAGACATCTTAATGCGGCCATAGAAAGCAAGGATTTCCCCCAGGGGCTTGGGAGCAGGCATATTGCCGCCGCGGGTATTACTGACGTGACACACGCCATCGCAATCGTCCTTTCCGAATCTACCGGAAATGTCAGTGTCTTCAAAAACGGGAAGCTCTTTGTGAGTATTTTAAAGCCAATACCGTAAACAGGGGCTGCAATGAGATTCGACAAGTTTACATTAAAGGTTCAGGAAGCTCTGCAGGAAGCGCAAGCCCTGGCGAGTAACTACAGACATCAGGCTCTCGAAGTGGAGCACCTTCTGGCAGCACTGCTGATTCAACCGGAAGGTATCACGGGAGAAATGCTGAAAAAGATGGGAGTAGCTCCCCAAAATATTGAAGATGAAATAAAAAAATCTCTGGGAAAGCTGCCGAAAGTGGAAGGGTCAGGAACCGGTCAGGCATATATAACGCCCAGATTAAATAAGGTCTTTGATAACGCCCTTGTTGAGGCAGCACGTCTGAAGGATGAATACGTGAGCGCCGAACACATTCTGCTCGCAATTGTGGAAGAAAAAGAAGGAGCGGCCGGAAAAATTCTCCGGGGCAAAGGCATCACAAAAGACACTATTTTCAAAGCGCTCATAGAAATCAGAGGAAGCCAGAGAATTACCGACCCGAATCCGGAAGAGAAGTATCAGGCACTGAAACGCTATGCCAGAGATTTCAACGAACTGGCCAGAAAGGGTTCTTTTGATCCTGTCATAGGGCGGGATGATGAAATCAGGAGAATCATGCAGGTACTCTCCCGGAGAACAAAGAACAATCCCGTTCTCATCGGGGAACCGGGTGTGGGAAAGACGGCCATAGTAGAGGGTCTTGCCCAGCGCATCGTCGATGGTGACGTGCCGGAAACCTTGAAAGACAAACAGGTTATTGGTTTGGACATTGGAGCTCTTGTCGCGGGAGCAAAATATCGCGGAGAGTTCGAAGACCGGCTCAAGGCGGTGCTCAAAGAAATCACGGGCGCCCAGGGAAAAATTATTCTATTTATTGACGAGATACACATTGTGGTGGGCGCCGGCGCTGCGGAGGGAGCCGTTGACGCTTCCAATATGTTGAAGCCTGCTCTGGCGAGAGGAGAATTGCGCTGCATCGGCGCTACGACATTAAATGAGTATCGGAAACATATTGAAAAAGACCCAGCCCTGGAACGAAGGTTCCAGCCGATCATCGTAAGGGAACCGACAGTGGAAGATACCATCGCCATACTCCGGGGTCTGAAAGAACGATATGAGGTACACCATGGAGTTCGGATTAAGGACTCCGCGATCATTGCAGCGGCGACACTTTCCAGCCGCTATATCAGCGATAGGTTTTTGCCGGATAAGGCGGTCGATCTCATAGATGAGGCTGCATCGCGCCTTCGCATCGAATTGGATAGCATGCCAGCGGAGATTGACACCGTAGAGAGAAAAATAATGCAATTGGAAATTGAACGGCAGTCACTGAAGAATGATACGGAAAAAACTACGCAGGAAAGACGCTACAAGATCGATAAGGAACTCTCGGAGCTCAGGAAGTCCATGGAAACAATGAAGGCGCACTGGGACGGTGAAAAAGAAATAATCCGGCATATACAGAGCATCAAGAGTAAAATAGAAGACTATAAAACAGAGGAACTGAACTCCCAGAGAGAGGGAAACCTCGCCCGGGCGGCGGAGATCCGTTACGGAAAGCTTGTCGAGCTGAACAAAGAGCTGGACCGACAACATGCCGAACTTTCTGAAATTCAGAAAGATAACAAAATGCTGAAAGAGGAAGTTGACGCGGAAGACGTGGCGGAGGTTGTCGCGAACTGGACGGGCATTCCCGTATCCCGCATGTTGGAGAGTGACATCCAGAAACTTATCCACATGGAAGAGAGACTGAAGAGGAGAGTAATCGGCCAGGATGAGGGTATTGCCGCCGTCTCCAGCGCGCTTCGCAGAGCCCGGTCTGGACTCCAGGATCCGAACAGGCCCATCGGCTCCTTCATCTTCCTGGGACCGACGGGTGTTGGGAAGACGGAGCTCGCGCGAGCACTGGCTGAATTCATGTTCGATAATGAGCAGGCCATGATAAGAATCGACATGTCCGAGTATATGGAAAAACATTCAGTCGCGAGACTGATAGGCGCTCCTCCCGGCTATGTGGGGTACGATGAAGGCGGATACCTCACCGAGGCGGTGCGCAGACGGCCATATACAGTCGTTCTCTTCGACGAAATCGAAAAGGCGCACATGGATGTGTTCAGCATCCTCCTTCAGGTTCTCGATGACGGCCGTTTGACCGACGGACACGGAAGGACCGTGGATTTTAAAAATACCATCATCATTATGACTTCAAACATAGGGGGACACCTGGTACATGACATTGCTCTCAGCGATGAAGAAAAGCGCATGAGGACAATGGATCTGCTCAGATCCACCTTCAGGCCTGAGTTTCTGAATCGCATAGACGATATTGTCACCTTCAGATCGTTAACCGTTCATGACATCGACAGGATTATTGATATTCAGATCGCGCTCATCCAAAAAAGACTCAAGGAGCGTAAGTTGACACTCGAATTGACAGAAAAGGCAAAAAAATATATAGCTAAAACAGGATACAGCCCCGTGTATGGTGCGCGACCCCTCAAAAGGTCGCTCCAGAAACTGCTTCTGGACAATCTTTCCCTGAAGATTCTGGAAGGGACGTTCACGGAAGGTAACCACATTATCGTTGATTCAACAGACAGCGATGAAATGATATTTCAAAAAGGATAAAAAAGGAGGATTTTCATGAATACTGTGAAGACAGGGTTATTACTCGGTGCCCTGACGGGACTCTTAATGCTTATAGGAGGATATTTTGGCGGAAAAAGCGGTGTCGTCATTGCGTTTATTTTCGCCATGGTGATGAATCTCGGCGCGTACTGGTTCTCGGACAAGCTCGTGTTGCGCATGTACCGCGCCCAGGAGGTTTCGGAGAGCGAAGCTCCCGATCTTTATCGAATGGTCAAAAACCTGGCTCTCAAAGCCGGGCTTCCCATGCCCAGGGTCTATATCGTCCCCGGAGATACGCCCAACGCATTCGCCACAGGGCGGAATGAAAACCATGCCGTCGTCGCGGTAACGGAAGGAATCCTGAGAATGCTCAACAGAGACGAACTGGAAGGCGTTCTCGCCCATGAATTGACGCATATTAAAAACAAGGACATGCTTATCGGATCCATCGCGGCAACCATTGCAGGCGCCATTGTAATGCTGGCGAATATGGCACAATGGGCAGCAATCTTCGGGGGCGCAAGCCGCAGTGACGATGAAGAAGGCGGAGGCGTGATCGGACTTATTCTTATGGCGATTCTCGCTCCCATTGCTGCCACAATTATCCAGATGGCCATTTCCCGCTCCCGTGAATACCTTGCCGATGAGGGTGG